>Ga0105046_10003687_pt1 | contig 24344 bp, 19 predicted proteins | sample MAT03_FD_78385 | JGI IMG/M metagenome (GOLD analysis project Ga0105046, IMG submission 78385) | Freshwater microbial communities from Lake Fryxell liftoff mats and glacier meltwater in Antarctica - MAT-03 (megahit assembly) | ecosystem: Environmental > Aquatic > Freshwater > Ice > Liftoff...
CGCCGGGTGCGTTCCGCCCGATTGTCGAGATCGCGATCAACCCCAGAACGCAGCACCACCGACAGCGACCACCACATCACCACGGCGGCGATCAGCACCGTTCCGGCTGTTATTCCGACCACAGCCAGGGTCAGGCGAGTGGCCAAGCTGCTCATGCGTCGATGCCGAGTTGGTAGCCAAAGCCCCGTCGGGTGTGCAGCACAGCTGCCGCACCCGGTGGATGCAGCTTGCGGCGCAACCGACCCACCAGCACATCGATGAGGTTGCTCGCCGCTGCCCCTTCGCCGGGATAGAGCTGGGCGAACAGTTCGTCCCGTGCGACCACCGCCGGCATACGAGCGGCCAGCATCTCAAGGAGGTGGAATTCCTTCGGCGTCAGGTCGATGCGCCGACCAGCGCGTCGGACCATACGGGCCCCGGTGTCGAGCTCGACATCGCCAATCTGGATGATGGGGTCGGCGCGGTTGTCACCCCGGCGCAGCAGGGCGCGCAGCCGTGCCAGTAGTTCAGCGACGGCGAAAGGCTTGACCAAGTAGTCATCGGCTCCGGCGTCCAAGCCCGTCACTCGCGCATCGACTCCATCACAAGCCGTCAGCAGCAGGACCGGCACACGCGATCCGGCACGGCGCAGACGGCGCAGGATCTCGAGTCCATCCAAGCCTGGCATCATGCGGTCGAGAACGATCAGGTCGTGGGTCGCCTCGCTGGCCGACTCCCAGCCAGTGACCCCGTCGGGACACGCCGTCACCTCGTACCCGGCAGCGGTCAATCCGCGTTGCAGGGAGTCACGCAGGGTCTCATTATCTTCAATCACCAGGAGACGCACGACACCAGCCTGTCATGGAGCGCGGCCGGAACAGCGCCGGTTGGCGTCATCAAGCTGTCATCCCGCCTCAGGACTTACGCTTCTTCGATGGAGTCTTGGGCTCCAGTGCACCCTGCTCGGTGGCTTCGCCGATATCCTTCTTCTTGTGCACCTTGGTGACGCTGATCAGGTCCTCTTGGCGGACATACGTCTTGATCACCTTGACCTTGGCCTTCAGCCCTTTGGGCGTTGGGCTGTTCCAACGGTCGATCAGGCCCTTCTTGAAGTCGTTGTAGCGCGCTATCGACTCGGTGATGATCTGGTGGGCCATCAGGCGGTCTTCCCAACCGTAGGTGTCCGACTTCTTGCCTTCTAACTCCTTGTAGATGTTGAAGAAGTAGTCGATTTCCGAGAGGTAATGCTTGGCCAGGTGCTGCAGTCCATGAACCTCACGCAGGCGTGGATCGTTGACCGGCACGGCCAGAACCTTGTGGTCGAGTCCAGCGTCGTCACGCATGACCAGCACACCAACCGGACGGACCTCAATGAGACAGCCGGGAAAGGTGTCGTGCTCGACGATCACGACCACGTCGAGCGGGTCGCCGTCCTCAGACAAGGTGCGCGGGAAGAAGCCGTAGGCGCCGGGGTAGTGGACCGGGCTGTACAGCGTCCGGTCCAGCCGGAAGACGTTCAGTTCCTTGTCGTACTCATACTTGTTCGATGATCCTTTGGGAATCTCGATGATGGCGTTGAGGACGTGGGGGACGTCAGGACCGGTCGGAATGTCGTCGAGGTAGCTACGCATGGCGATGTCCTACCGCATCGGGGAAGGCCAGACAACCGCATCCGTTGCATGGATCCGCCGCCTCCCATGACAGTCTCTCATGCGTCGCCTCCTCGCAGTTCTTGCCCTCGTCCTCGTTTGCACCAGTTGCAATGACCGCCTGCCGCTCACCCACCTCGAGGCGAGTGCCGCTGCGCGCAACTGGTGCATTCATGAAGTCTTACCCTGGGGCGACCCGGTGATCGTCACCGGACCCGGACCCGAAGACGCCGATAAACGCTTGTGGTATACGGTACGATTCGCCGCGCCGAAGGATGGCCCCCCGCGCGTACTGCTGGTCAACAGCGCATCGGGATGGGTCAAGCGGGCGCCATAGGCGAAGGGGCGCGGATTGTGCATCCTCTCGTCCGGCTGCTGTCGCTCTATCGTGACCACCTGGGTCTGGCCACCAGCGTCGTGGCCGGATTGGGTCTGGTCAACCTCGCCCAGCCCGCCACGGCTTGGCTAGTCGGGCTCGCTGTCGAGGATCTGCGCTCCGGCATCGCTGTCCGACCCATGCTTGGCGGAGGTCTGGATGCCAGCGGAGCCTGGACCTGGGTATGGATCCTGGTCGGCGTCACCGTCCTGCGCGGATTGCTGCAGTATGGCTCAACCATCATCGCGATGGTCCTCGGACAACGCCTGCTGCACACCATGCGCGATCGCCTCTTGCAGGCCGTGCAGGGCCTGGACCTCGCCTGGCATCGCCTGCATGGCGCCGGTGAGGTGATCAACCGTGCCACCCGCGACAGTGATCTGGTGCGCGACGCGATCGTCGGCGGTTCGCGCAATCTATTCGAATTAGCGTTGGTCATCCTGGGCACCGTCGGCCTGCTGCTCTACTACCATTGGCTGCTGGCACTGGTGCCCGCTCTGCTCGTCCTGGTGGCGATCGTGATCATGAAGCGGCAGGCCGCCCGGCTGGTCGCCCTCGACCGCCAGGCGGCCGCCAGCTACGACGCGGTCAGCCAGGAACTTAGCGAGGGCATCCACGGCGTACGCGTGATCAAGGCGTTCGCCCTTGAAGATCAGCGCATCGACCGGTTCTCGGACCGGGTCGATGCTTTCACCGTCAAGGCGCGGGCTGCCGTCCGCTATACCGCGGTGCGCCTGCCGCTGCCCCAGCTGATCGTCTCGTTGGGCCATGTCTGGGTGCTCGGCTGCGGCGGCGTGCTGGTGTCCCGCGGTCAGCTGGTGCCGGGCGATCTGATCGCAGCGGTGATGGTCATCCAAGGCCTGGTCTTCCGTGTCGAAGCGATCGGTTCGCTGGTACGCATGTTCGCCGACGCCTCGTCCTCGGCCGGACGGATCATCGAGATCTTCGACGCCCGTCCCGCCATCCCCGCGAGCGGCATCGCCCCACCCGACGGTCCGCTCGCCGTGCGTCTGGAGGCGGTAACGGTGCGGATCTCCAACCGGACCATCCTCGACCGCATCGATCTTGAGCTGGCTCCCGGCACGATCACCGCCCTGGTCGGCTCGACCGGTTCAGGCAAGTCGACGCTGGCCCAGCTGGTGCCGCGTCTGCGCGATCCCGATGGCGGACGAGTCATAGTGCGCAGCCAATCCGAGCCGTGGATCGACCTGCGCACGGTGCAACCGCAGGCGTGGCGACGGCGCTGCCAGTTGGTTTTCCAGGAGGCGTTCCTGTTCTCCGATGCGCTGGCCGGCAATCTGCGAATGGTCTGTCCGGAAGCCTCCGACGCTGATATCCAGGAAGTTCTACGCCTGGCAGCCGCAGAAGAAGTCGCAGCCAGTTTGCCCGAGGGCATTAATGGCCGCATCGGCGAGCGCGGGGTCACTCTCTCCGGCGGACAACGCCAACGCATCTGCCTGGCCCGCGCCCTGCTGGCGCGTCCTGCGGTCCTAGTGCTGGACGACGCTACCAGTGCACTCGACGCCGTGACCGAATCGCGGGTGCTGGCCAACCTGCGCAGCCATCTGTCTGACACGGCCATCTTAATGATTTGCTCCAAACCGTCCAGCTGCGCCGCCGCCGACCGGGTGCTGCTGCTGCGCGACGGGCGCATCGCCGGAGCAGGCACCCACGCCGAGCTGTCGGCGCACGATACCACCTATCGTGACCTCCTCGGCCTCGATCGCGAGGTGGCGGCATGAGTAAGGGCACGACTGCGCCAGCTGCCCCAGGACGGCCGAGCGATCTCCAGGATGAAGAGGAGCAGGCGCGCGCCAAGCTCGACCGCGCCACCGCGTCCCGCCTGTGGGAATTGACCCGCGGCTCGCGCAAGGCACTGCTGGGGCTCGCCTCGCTCGAAGCCATCATGGTCGTGTCGATCGTACTGCGGCCTTGGTTCTTGGCTGACATTATCGACCACACCATTGCCGGCACTGCCACCATCAACGTCTTCGTCTTCGCCCTCGGCGGCCTGCTTGCGACCTGGCTGGTCCGCTTCGGCGGCGCCGGCGTTGCCCATTGGATGGCCGGGCATATCGCCCTGCGCGTGCTGGCCAGATTGCGCAGCCGGCTCTATGCGCACGTGCATGGGTTATCGATGCGCTATTTCGACAGTACCCGAGCCGGACGGATCGTCGCCAGGGTCGATCGTGACGTCGAAGCGCTGCAGCCGGCGCTGGTCAACGCCGCGCCTGAAGGACTCGGTGTCCTGCTGCGCTTCACCGGCGCTTCGGTCGCCATGGCACTGATCGATCCCTGGCTGCTGCTGGTGCTCGCCCCATTGCTGCCGGTCCTGCTGATCACCGCCATGCTATTCCGCAAGGCTGGCCAGAAACGCTGGGGTCAGGTCGCCGAAGCCAAAAGCCGGGTTACCGCCCAGTTGTGCGAGAGCATTACCGGTATCGGCGTGATCCAGCAAAGCGCCGCCGAGTCCAGCAATCGCGAGCGCTATGGGCGACTGCTCAGCGATCTCGACGACAGCGCCATCCGCGCCTCGTATGCGTGGGGCTGGTTTGGGCCTTTCACCGCTCTGCTGTCCACCGTCGGCATCGCCGCCTTGTTGCTGGTCGGAGGCATCCATCTCGCCGAGGGCCGTATCAGCGTCGGCGAACTGGCCCAATGTGTCTTCTATGTCTTCCTGTTCCTTGGCCCGCTCCAGGAGATCGGTGATCTGATTGAGCGCCTGGCGACCGCCAGCGCAGCCGCCCAACGCGTGTTCCTGCTGCTCGACACCAGACCCGACATCACCGATGCCGCGAATGCCCGACCGCTGCCGGCGGTCACCGGGACAGTTACCCTCAGCGGGGTCCATTTCGCCTATCTGGTAGACAAGCCGGTCCTGCGCGGCATTGACCTGACCATCAGGGCTGGCGAGACGGTCGCCGTGGTCGGTCCGACTGGGCACGGAAAGAGCACGTTGGTGCAGCTGCTGAGCCGCTTCTACGATCCCACTGCTGGCAGCGTATCCATCGATGGCCATGACCTGCGCGGGGTCACTCAGGACAGCTTGCGCCGTCAGATCGCGGTGGTGCCGCAGGACAATGTCCTCTTCAGCGGGACCATCCGAGACAACCTGCGCTTGGCCCGATCCGGCGCGAGTGATGCTGAAATCGACGACGCCGTTATACGGCTGGGCGCCGATGAAGTGCTACTGGCGCTACCCATGGGCCTTGAGACGGATTGCGGCCCGGGTGGGACGAACCTCAGCCATGGACAACGTCAGCTGGTGTGCCTGGTCCGCGCCTGCCTCGCCGATCCGAAGGTCCTGGTCCTCGACGAGGCGACCAGCGCGGTCGACATCCATACCGAAGGTCGCATCCGTCGCGCGCTCAAGCGTCTGGTCGCCGGCCGTACGGCCGTGATCGTCGCCCACCGCCTGGCCACCATTCGCGACGCCGACAGGATCGTCGTGATTGTCGACGGGTTGATCGCCGAACAAGGCGGCCATGACCAGCTGATGTCGGCAGGCGGGCGTTACGCCGCCCTCTATGCCAGCAGCCAGCTAGCGGGTGGGTGAACGCTACAATCTCCAGCGCAGCCAAAGCCACAGCGCCGGCGTGGCGGCGATCAGTACTCCGATGGTGACAGTCACCACGGGTGGCCCCGGCGTGGTGTCGGCTGCCACGCCTCCAAGGCTGAGCAGGACGGTCGGCAGCAACGACGCCGCCACCGCCTCGATAGTTGCAATGGCCACACGGTCGCGGTTGCCGAACCGGACGAACACAGCCAGCGCAGCCATGGTCGCCAGCATTGGTGCGAAGACCCGGCTGAGGCGGGTCCACACGGTGACGAGGTCCGCGTGCTCGGCTCGCGCCAGCAGCTGCGTGCTGGTCATGGTGTAGCGCGGCAGCAATCGGCGGTAGAGTAGGCCTGGGTCGAGTCCGAGGTCAATTCCTGTCGGCATCGCCCCGGGTGGTTGCCGATCCAGACGCTGGCCGCCGCCGCCCACGTGCAGGACAGAGCACCCTGCCGGCATCGTCCAGGCCGTTCCGTCCCACAGCACCCGATCGGCAATGACCATGGCGTCTGCATTGGCGGCAACGACCTGGGTCAGCTCCGGATGTTCGACGCCGACCAACCGTGCTCCGCTGGCGAACCAGGTGGTCCCATCATCTCCGCGCCATACCCGGCCTTCGCGATTCTGACCCTCCAGCAGATCCTGCAGGGCCAGGGCCTGAGCAGTGGCCGGTGGCGTTGCGACATCAGCAATCACCACATCGATAATGCCGGCCGCCAAGCTGGCCAGCAGCAGGGTCCTGGTCGAACGCCGCAGGGTGATGCCGGCCGCTCCCAGGGCGGTGAACTCGCCCCGGCGGAGCATCGGTGCCACGGTGGCCAGCACGGCGACGATCGCAGCCACTGGAATGGCGAAATTCAACAGTCCTGGGATGCGACAGGCGAACAGCTCGATCTTGGTCCACGGGCTGGGCGCTGGACGGGTGAGCAGCTGGAAGCCGAGCAGCACGTCGAGCACGACGAACACGATGACCGTAGCCACGGTGACCAGGGCGGCATTGCGCAGGAATTGCACCAACAGGTGCCGATCGAGGGTCGGGATCACCGGTGCCTCCACAGAAGCCAGGAACCAATCGCTCCCAGGATCAGGGGCGGTGGCCACACCCACACCGCAGCATCAATGCGCAGACGCTCGCCCACCTCCTTAGCCAGGACCAGGGCCGGAAAGAGAACGGCGACCACCGTGACCACCCCGAGACAGACAGCGAACACTCGGTTGCCGCGTCCGATGGCCAGGCCCAAGCCACAGGCGAACACCCAGAATGAGATCACTGCTACCGGCAACATCAGCCGGGTGTGCCAGGCACGTTCGTAATTGCGCATGGTCCGCTGCTCGCGCGGGGTATTCTCGGGGGCGCTGCGAATCCGTTTGAGTAGTTCAACGGTCGACAAGGCATCCGCCTTGTCCTGGTAATTGCCCTTGGCTGTGGGGATGCGCACCGACCACCCCGGCAGCACCGCCGTAGCGATGCGCGGCGGCGAACCGGACTCGCGGACCATCATGCGTGCGCCACGCATCTCTAGACCCAGAGCCGGATCCTCGCCTTCGTCCCCAGGGTCGGCCGTCCAACGCGCTTCCGGAGCGAACACAGCGGCCATGCCCCCGTCTGGGTCTATTTGAACTCCAAACAGGCCGAGCAACCGGTCGTCTTGGGCGGCGTGGGCGGCAAGCACCAGACGGTCCTGCTGCCACACCGGAGTACGCCGCTCGACCTTGGCGGCCAAGGCCTGGCGCAGCAACTGACCGCGCCCCTCGAACAGGCGCAGGGTCATGCTGGGCAGAAGTACATGGGCGGCCACACCCATATACACAGCCAGTAGCAGGGCGATTGGCAGGGTCGCCTTGGCAATCTGCCACGTGCCCACGCCAGCTGCCTGCAACGCGGTCAATTCGCCATCTTCGCGCATCCGGCCAATACACGCCAGGAAGGCCGTGACCATGGCCAAAGGCAAGGCCAGCATACCCAGCAGCAGGGCTTGCTCAGGGATGAAGGCTAGCACAGCGAGGATCGGGGCACCCTGCTTGATCAGCGGAGCGGCAGCACCGACCAGGATCAAACCGAGGAAGACCGCGGCATAAAAGGCGCTGAGCAGCAGCGTCTCCCTCAAAACAGTCCGCGGCAGCACTCGCATGGCCGGGCAGGGTAGGACGGCGCGCCCGGCTGCCAACGCACGCGCTCCGCCGGGGACCGCCCATCTCTACTTGCACCCCCCGACCCGGGACGCCACCATCGTCGGCGGAGGAATCCCCATGCTGACGATGGAGGAACTGCTGCGTACGATGGTCGAACGCGGCGGATCAGATTTGCACCTTTCGGCCGGATCGGCCCCACGCATCCGGGTGGACGGCATACTCGCGGAATTGCCTGGCACCGAGGTGCTTGGTCCCGAACAGACCAAGAAGCTGATCTACTCGGTGTTGGACAACACCCAGATCGCTCGGTTCGAACAGGAGATGGAGCTCGATATGAGCTTCGGCCTGCAGGGCGTCGGTCGATTCCGCGTCAACGTCTTCTTCCAGCGCGGCGCGGTTGGCACGGTGATGCGTACCATCCCGTACGAGATTTTCTCGTTCGAGCAGCTCGGTCTACCGATCGAGGTATGCACCCGGCTATGCCAGCTGTCCCAGGGCCTGGTGCTGGTCACCGGCGCCACCGGCTCGGGCAAGTCGACCTCGCTGGCCTCGATGATCGACCTGATCAACCAGACCAGGCCTGAGCACATCATGACCATCGAGGACCCGATCGAGTTCGTCCATCGCAACAAGATGTGCCTGGTCAATCAGCGCGAGGTCGGAACGGACACGTTGGGCTTCCACCAGTCGCTCAAACGCGTTTTGCGTCAGGACCCGGATGTCGTGCTGATCGGCGAGATGCGTGACCGCGAGACGGTCGAAGCCGGCCTGACCCTAGCCGAGACCGGTCACCTGACCTTCGCCACCTTGCACACCTCGTCGACCGTCGAAACCATCAACCGCATCATCGACGTCTTCCCCGCCAACCAGCAAAACCAGATCCGCACCCAGCTGTCCTTCGTCCTTGAAGGCGTCTTCTGTCAGCAGCTGCTAAGCAAGGCGACTGGCAAGGGTCGCGCCATGGCCGGCGAAATCATGCTGCCGAATGCGGCGATTCGTGCGCTCATCCGCGACGACAAGTGCCACCAGATCCTCTCGCACATCCAGACCGGCGGCAAGGTCGGCATGAAAACGATGAATCAAAGCCTGTTCGAGCTCTACCGCGCCCACACTGTCACCTGGGATGAGGCGATGAGTCGTTCACGCGACACCGAAGACCTCAAGCGCATGGCCCAGCGCGACGGAGCGGGAACGTGAGAAAAGAGTCCCGCCGTCAGCCAGCGGACGCTGTTAGCTGCCAGGCTCGCCGTCCTTCGTGGACCAGGCTGCGCATTCCAGACGTCAGACTCCTGCTTGGGATAACATGGTCGCCCTCACCCGCCTGACCAAGAAAAAGCTCGGCGAGATCCTCGTCGAACAGAATCTGCTGACCGCCGAGCAAGTCCAGGACACGCTGCGCATGCAGCACCAGACCGGCCTGATGTTCGGCGAGACTCTGGTCCAGACCAAGCTGCTGACCGAGGAGAAGATCGTCGCCGTACTGGTCGCCCAATTCGGCATCCCATTCATAAAGCCCAGCGCCTACAAGATCCCCAAAGAGCTGTTGGAGATTTTCGAACCGCAAATGATGCGGAAGTTCCAGTTCGTACCGATGGATTCGATCGGCAACGTCTTGGTCATCGCGATCGCCGGCCTGCTGTCCGAGGACGTCTTCAAGGAGATCGAAACACAGACCGGCTGCAGTTTGCAGGTCTACTTGACCAAGATTTCTGAGATCGATATCGTCTTGAAGGCACAGGGGCTTTAACCATGGCCAACGTCACTGGCTATAATCGCAAACTGGCATCCCTCTTGCGCAAGGCGGGCCTGGTCGACGAAGCGACCTTCGTCACCCTGATCGAGAAGGCGAACAAGGAAAGCGCACTGCTCGCCTCGTTGGTGGTCACCGAGAAGCTGATCGATGAACTGACCCTGATCGGCCTGGTCGCCGAGGATAGCGGCTGGCCGCCGATCGACCTCGACAAGCTCAAGGTCGACCAGGACGAGCTGCGTTCGCTGAACAAGGGCAACGACCTGTTGGCCGAGGATGCCTGCAAATACCACGGCGTCCTGCCCATCGCGATCGCCGGCGACCACGCCACCGTGGCTGTCATCAATCCCTACGACGTGGTCGCGCTCGACAACCTCAAGCTGCAGATCGGTCGACACGTCATTCCGGTCGTCTCGACGGAACGCGCCATCCTCAAGGCCATCGACTTGACCTTCCACGCCCAGGACAAGGCAGTGGAGCAGATGATGGAGGACATGAAAGGCATCGACGACGTCGATATCGACAAGAAGAAGCCGGTAGAGAACAAGGATGATGCCGCCCTGGAAGGCAGCACTGACGACGCCCCGGCGGTGAAGGCGGTGAAGTCGATCCTGTCGATGGCAATCAAGCGCGGGGCCTCTGACATCCACATTGAGCCGTACGAGAAGAAAGTGCGCGTCCGGCTGCGCATCGACGGCATTCTGGTCGAGGTGCTCGATCTGCCGAAGAAGCTCGAACGCTCGTTGTGCTCGCGCATTAAAATCATGACCGATACCATGAACATCGCCGAGCGCGGCAAGCCGCAGGACGGCCGCATCGCGGTCAGCATGGACGGAGTCAAGTGCGACATCCGCGTGAACTCGCTGCCGCTCGTCTGGGGCGAGAAGATATGCATGCGTCTGCTCGCCAAGGGCAACCTCAAGGACATGAAAGAGCTGAACCTCGAACCGCAGATCTACGACATCCTGTCGCGCGGCCTGGCCGCTCCGCAGGGCATGGTGCTGGTCACCGGTCCGACCGGTTCCGGCAAGTCGACGACCCTGTATTCATGTCTGAAAACCGTGATGACGCCCGAGGACAACGTCAACACGGTGGAAGATCCGGTCGAATACGAACTGGAAGGCATCAATCAGTGCCACGTCAATCCCAAGCGTGGACTAACCTTCGCCAACGCCCTGCGCGCACTCCTGCGCCAGGACCCCGACACCATCATGATCGGTGAGATCCGCGACCAGGAGACCATCGAGATCGCCGTGAAGGCGGCCCTGACCGGCCACTTGGTGCTCTCCACCCTGCACACCAACGACGCCCCGTCGACCATCACCCGCATCATCGACATGGGCATCGAACCGCTGATGGTCGCCTCGACCCTCAACGTCGTCCTGGCCCAGCGTCTTGGTCGACGCCTGTGCAGCAACTGCAAGATCGACGTGCCCAAGTCCGAGTTCCCCGACCGTGCCCAGATGCTGCACATGGGCTTCAAACCAGAGGACGTCGAGGGCCTGCAGATGAAGAAGGGCGTCGGCTGCAGCCTGTGCAACAACGGCTACAAGGGCCGCTTCGCCCTGGTCGAATGCCTCGAGATGAACGACCGTCTGCGCAAGATCATCATCGGCGGTGGCACTGACTTGGAGATCCGCAAGGTCGCGCTGGAGACCGGCATGATCTCGCTCCGGCGGGCTGGCATCCTCAACGTCATGCGCGGTGTCACCTCCCTCGAAGAGGTCTTGCGCAACACGGTGGGTGACGAGACCGAACCGATGCCGAAGAAGGCAAAGGCGGGCGGCGGCGACAGCGACTCGGACGAGAGCGAGACGGGCTGACGATCAGTCGAGCTGTAACTCGGCGGCGAGTCGTTCGAACTCTGGAGTGGCTACGCCAAGCGAGCGCGATCGACGTAACGGTTCACTGAAGATACACGCGGTCTCCAATGGACGACCGCCGCGCAGATCGAGCAGTGTACTGGTGAAGTAGTCGCCCATCTCGACGGTCAGCGTCATCTGCTCGTGCGTCCAGGCATCCTCGTTGATGTGCTCTGCCCTTCCATGGTCGGCCAAGTCCGCGTTGCCGATCCGGATCGTCTCACGCATCAGCCGCTCGCAACGCGTGCGCAGAGCCGGTTCAGAGAGGATGGCGCGGGTGCCCAAGCCCGGCAGGCCGGCAGCGACACTGAGTCCGTTGAATGGAATATTCCAAGCTAGTTTGCGCCAGCGCGCCTCGAGCAGGCAGGCTGGTTCCAGGACCGCTAGGCCGGCAGATCGCCACAAGGCCGCCAGCGCCGAACGACGCGACGGATCATCACCATGATGACCAACCCCGACCCGACCATGGGCAAGATGACGTACCGTGCCATCCTCATAGCGATTCACGCAGATGAAGCAGAGGACACCATGGACGATTCCCGTCGGGCACCATGCAGCCAGCCGCTCCTCGACGCCAAGTCCATTGAGCAGTGCAGCTATCTGCGCTCCCGATCTGACTGACGGACCGCACAGCTGCTCGGCCTCAGACAACGCAGTGGCCTTGGTTGCCAACAAGCACCAATCGACGCCGCCTGCGGCGGCCTCCTCCGGATCATCTGTCACCCGGAAGCTGGTTGGCGGAATACGCAGCTGGCGATGAAGCCTGGATGAGGCGACATGGTCGGTCGATTCCTGGTCGACTACCAGTCCTCGTTGACGCAAAGCCGCCAGATCCCGACGGGCAACGAAGCGCACGTCATGGCCAGCCCAGACCAGCTGGGCGCCATAGAACTGGCCGATTGCCCCGGCACCGACGACGACTACGCGCATGGTTCTGGTCATCGGCCGCAACCGCTATTGGGCAAGCATCGGAATTCGTCAATTTCGACATGGATCTCTACTGCCACCCGCTGCCCCTTTGCCTCCTGGCCCCCTCCCATAGCCTGCCGGCCCACGGAGTCCGCCATGATCATCAGCGATACCCCGGCCTGGAAGGCCCTGACCGAGCACGCCAAGACCATCGGCGGCACGCACCTGCGCGAGCTGATGCAAGACGAGACCCGTTGCGCTGGCATGCGCTGGGAAGTCGATGGAGTGCTGCTCGATGCCAGCCGTCAGAACGCCACCCGTCAGACCATTGATCTGCTGATTGACCTCGCCCGTGACGCCGGACTGAGCCGGAAGATCAAGGCGATGGCCAACGGCGAGAAGATCAATGGCACCGAAAACCGCGCAGTCCTGCACATGGCCCTGCGCGCACCGAAACGGAAGGCGATCCTGGTCGACGGTCATGACGTCGTCCCCGACGTGCACGAAGTTCTCGACCGCATCAAGGCGTTCAGCAAGGATGTCCGCGGTGGAAAATGGAAGGGAGCCACGGGCAAGAAGCTGACCAACGTAGTGTCAATCGGCATCGGTGGCAGCTATCTTGGCCCCGAGTTCGCCTACGAGGCGATGCGCACGGATCCAGACTGCACCAAGGCGGCCAAACGTCGCGTCCTGCGCTTCCTCGCCAATGTCGATCCGATCGACGTCACTCGCGCGCTCACTGACCTTGATCCCGAACGCACCTTGGTCGTGGTGGTTTCGAAGACGTTCACTACCGCCGAAACCATGCTCAACGCCCGCACCGTGCGGAAGTGGATCGTCGACGCTCTTGGCGAAGCCGCAGTGGCCAAGCATATGATCGCGGTGTCGACCAACCTGGAAGCAGTCAAGCAGTTCGGCATCGATCCGGCCAACGCCTTCGGCTTCTGGGACTGGGTCGGCGGACGTTACAGCGTGTGCAGCGCGGTCGGCGTGCTGCCGCTGGCCCTGCACTTTGGTTACAAGCCGGTGCAGGAGTTCCTCAACGGCGCTCACGCCATGGACCGACACTTCCTCGCCGCCCCGGCCGAGCGCAATCTGCCTGCCCTGATGGGCCTGTTCGGCGTGTGGCAGAGCAGCTTCCTCGGCCGCCCGTCGCGCGCCCTGCTGCCGTACTGCCAATCGCTGCTCAAGCTCGCCCCGCACATCCAGCAGGTCGACATGGAGAGCAACGGCAAGCGCGTCACGACGGAAGGCCAGGTCCTGCCCTTCGAAGCCGGCGAGGTCGACTTCGGCGAACCCGGGACCAACGGCCAGCACTCGTTCTACCAACTGATCCACCAGGGCCGCGTCGTACCCTGCGACTTCATCGGCTTCCGCCGCAGCCAGACCCCAGTGGCCCTGCCTGGCGAGCCGGTCGACAACCACGACGAGCTGATGTGTAATTTCTTTGCCCAGCCCGACGCCCTGGCCTACGGCAAGACTGAAGCCGAATTGCAGAAGGAAGGCGTGCCTGCCGCGCTGGTCCCGCACAAGGTGTTCGCCGGCAATCGCCCGAGCAACGTCCTGCTGCTCGACCAATTGACCCCGTACGCTGCCGGCCAGCTGCTCGCCCTATATGAGCACCGCACCGCAGTGCAGGGCTTCATCTGGGGCGTTAACAGCTTCGACCAGTGGGGCGTCGAACTGGGTAAGGTCCTGGCCAAGACGGTCCGCAACCAGCTGCAGAAGTCGCGTGGTGCCAATGCCGCGGTGGCCGGGTTCAACCCGTCGACGGGTTTCTTGCTGAAGTCCTACCTCGGCCAGGCCTGAACGTCCGAAGCGGCGTAGTCGCATTCCGGCCAGGCGAGCGATCTCTGCCTCCATCAGCTATGATGGAGGCATGCACCAGATCTCTGCCGCCGATCGCGCCACCCTGCGCGGGCTTGCCACCCGCTACCGCACCATCTGCGACAGCGACCAAGTCCGCTGGAGTCGTCAGCAATGGCAGCGACTGGTTGACCTGGAACCGACAGAACGGCCGCTCGTCGTGGTCCAGCCGGAAGGAGCCACGGCTGAGCTGATGCAGGGCGAGTCCTGCACCTGTGCTACCGAACTGCACAGCATCGAATGGAGCCTGCGCGAGCGCATCCGTCGGGCCGAGTTCCTCAAGGACGACACCCCGTGGACACCCACCATCGACATCCACTGGCGGATCAGCGACAGTGGATGGGGCGTCGAGATTCCCAAACAGCATGGTGACAATCGTGGCAGCTTTACCTGGGAACCGCCGTTGAAGAACCTGCTGCAGGATCTCACCAAGCTGCGCCATCGCACCTGGACCGTAGACCGTGTCGGCACCGCTGCCGATTTCGCACTCGCCCAGGAAGCGGTTGGCGACATCCTGACTGTGCAGCGTCGGCACTACGGATTCTGGACCTCCGGACTGACAATCGATGTCATTCAACTGGTCGGCCTCGAACAACTGATGACGCTGATGTACGACGATCCCGAGGGCCTGCACGCCGTAATGGCCTGGATGCGCGACGACCTCATGATGATGATGGATTGGTACGAATCAGAGGGGCTGCTGACCGCCAATCATGACGCCTCGTTCGGGATCGGATCAGGCGGCTATGGGCCTACCTGTTCGATGTGCGCGAACGAAGGCGGTGGCACCTTCGCCCAGCGCTGGGGCTTCAGCGAAAGCCAGGAGACGGTCGGCGTTTCGCCAAAATTGTTCCAGAAATTCATCCTGCCCTACCAGATCCCCCTCATGCGCCGCTTCGGGCTGGTCTACTACGGCTGCTGCGAAGGAATCGAACGGCGGCTGCAGATGGTGATGGACGCGGTGCCCAATTTGCGCGTCGTCTCGATGGCACCGTGGGCGAACCAGGAGGCGATGGCCCGCATCAGCGCTGGGCGCCTGGTACTGGCGCGCAAGCCAAACCCGACCCTGGTCTGCGGCGAATTCCGTGAAGACCAGATCAGCGCCGACATCGCGCAGACTCTCACCGTCGCCGGCCATCTACCGCTGTGTTTCGTGCTGAAGGACACCCACACCGTGCAGGGCGAGCCGTGGCGCCTGGCCCGCTGGGTCGAACTAGCACGCAGCGCGATCGCTACCTGGGCGGAGACTGCGCACCAACCCGTCAGCGCGGTCTGAACTGAACACGCCGACGAACTGGTCGAGCTAACGCCACGGTCGCCGGCTTACTCGTTTTCAGCCCTTGGGCAGATGCTGCACCCGTTCCTGCGCTTCGCGCTGACGCTCAGCCCGCTCACGGGCGCGGTTGCTGGAGGCGATAACTACCAGCAGCACGAGGACGCACACCAGGATGGCGAGGATGGAGACGAAGAAGAGCATGCGTCAGGTCCCTACTTCTCGGGTTTGGCGGGGATGGCTTGGCGCAGCAGGGTGCCGGCGAGCGCGTCCATAGTCCCGCCGTTGCCCAGCACCATGACCTGTGGGGTGATCTGCACCTTGCCCTCGGCGACTAGCTTGAGCATCTCCAGCTGCGCAACCTGCTCGCGGCCGAGGGCATCGACCATGGCGCGGTAGGCCTTGGCGCGGCCTTCACCGGTGATGATTTGGTAGTCGCTCTCGCCCTTGGCCTCGGCGGCGCGGGCCTTGGCCTGCTGCTCTTGGACCTGCACAGCGAAGGTCGCCTTGGCCAGGTTGCGCTGCTGCTCGGCGTCCTCCTGCGCCTTGACGAACGCAGCGCGCGATTCCTCAGCCTTCCGCTGTTCGTCGTAGAGCTTCTGCTGGTTGACCGCCACCTCGCGATCGGTCTGGGTCGAGATCAGCTTGCGGCCGGCCTCCGAGGCATCGAGATGGATGTTACCGACGTAGACGCCATCGCAGGTGACGCGGAATTTGGCCAACTCGACCTTCATGCGCTCGGTCGCCTCCTTCTCGATCGAGCTGCGCCGGTCGACGAATTCCAATGCGTTCATCGTCTCGGTGACGTTGCGGAAGATGGCGCGCACCGCCGGCAGGATGACCTTCGATTCCAGCAGTTCGAGTTCCTCGTCTTCCTGGTCGTCCTTGACGCGTTTGTCCGGATCGCCGAGCAAGGCGACGAGGTACGGGGCGTCCTTGGCCTCGACGGCGCAGCCGACACGCACGTCGATGGGGAAGGAGAAGCCATCCTTGGATCGCACCACCACCGACCAGTCGGCGCCGGTGTCCGCTACAGTCTTGGATGTGGCATTGCGGGTCTGGGCCTGCTGGTAGGTGTAGACGCGCTGGATGGTCTTCACCAGCACCGGGGCGTAGGCTTGGCTGTTGAGGTAATAGGCGCCGGGCGGCAGCGGTTCGAGCCAGATGCCGCGGCAGCCCTTGGGCACCAGCGGCACGCCGTTGACTAGGGTCCCGCCGGGAGGCGCCTGAGTACCGGTGCGAGCGGTGATCACCGCCACCGTGCCGGGTTCGATTTGTAGCGCATCAATCGTCTTGATGTCATGCAGGTTAGGATTGTAGCGGTAGGTGCCGGGCGTCAGCACGGTGGCCTGCGGACCGCGATGGCCGTTCTTCGATAGGAAGGTCTCGGGGTCGAGCAGGTCGGTGGTCGAAGACCATATCGGAGCGAAGATTTCTCCGTCGGGCAGCGGCTGGCCGTCCTTGGCGGTGATGAAGCCGAGCTTGTTATGCTCGATCAGCGCCACGTCGACCTCGTTGACCTCATACATGAAGGGAACGTAGCCGAAGTGCCAGCCGGGCCCGAGGATAATCGCCTGCGGACCCTGTTCTCCGTTTCGGGCGATGATCGATCCGGGCGGCAGCGGCGTGCCGAAGTGTTTCATCACCACGCCGGTCTTGTCAGCAGGGATCACCACCGATGAACCGATGAGGAAGCCGGTGATGAAAAGCAGGCCGGACATCACCACCAGTGCCACGCGCGCCGCCTTGGGCAGATTGGCCGCAATCGCCGCACCCAGGGCAAGGACAGACAGGACGGTGAAGAAGACGATTGATATCATGATTCCATAATAGGCCGGGACGGCTCAGGGCTAGTCCAAGTTGGGCAGCACGGGGAGATATCCCGGCAGCTTCAGCCGCGCTTGGTGAAGGGCGCCTCCAGCTCCACCGTCAACCGAATCGTCCTGCAGCGTGTTTGGCCGTCGCCAGACGTAATTCCTGCCCTATCGGGGCAGGAACACGCCGACGAACTGGTCCAGTTCACGACGTTGACCCAGGGTCAGCTCACGCCGTTCCTCGCTGATGCCGATGGCCTCTGCCCAGGCGCAGATCGTGCCGTGCGACTGGATGACCGCATGCCAACAGTCCGGCTCGATCACGTACCAGGTCTGCGGCAGCATAGGCAAAGCGTCGATGCGTCCCGGCGCGTCGCCGCGCCCGCCGAGAGCGAGCACCGCTGATCCCTGGAGGAGTGTGCCGGCCTGATGGCCACCGCGATTACGGGTGAAATCGACGATCTGCCCAGGCATCCGCCCCGGACTGGGATTGGACAGACCGAGCTGCCAGCCGTCGTCACCCTGGCCTTCGGCGACCATGACGTAGCCCGGTGCCCGGCTGCGTCCGACCAGTACCTGATCGGCGACTAGCCGTTCCATCGCAAACGGATTGCGCTGCACCGCAAAGGCAGCCAGGCGCGCCACCACCTCTTCGACGGTCATGCCATCGCAGATCAGGTGCAAGGCGTCATCAGCCAGGGTCAGGGCGCCAACAGCTCGGGTAGAGTCCTTGCGGTCACGCTCGCTGATCTCGGCTTCGATCTCAGCCAGAGTAGGCAGATCGCGACGCCCTTGGGCCTGCCATTCGCCCAGCCGGCGCCGGGCGCGTTCGGCCGGAGTGGCGTCGAGATAGACCTTCAGCTGGGCATCGGGACAGATGACCGTGGTGGCATCTCGCCCTTCGACGACCGCTTCGCGACCGGAAACGATGGCCTGCTGTTGCGACACCAAGTGTCGGCGACAGTCCGGGTTGTTGGCCACCCGCCAGATCTCGGCCGTTGTCTCCGGGCTGCGGATGCGCTCTTCGGGCAGTTCAATCCCGCCGATCCTGACTCGGCCGGCAGTGGTGAAATCGACCTGCAGACTGCGCACCAACGAAGCGATGGCTGTGGGATCATCGCGGTCGACCCCGGCATCAAGGACATGCACGGTACAGGCCCGATACATCGCGCCGGTGTCGAGTCGCAGAATGCCCAATCGCGCTGCTAGCCGCTTGGCGACCGTGCTCTTGCCGGCCCCTGCCGGGCCATCCATGGCGATGATCAGCGGGCGGGCCATGGCCGGGCCGCCAGGTCGAAGCAAAGGATCCATTGCCGACACGGTACGCCGGTGGCGAGACGCGGAAGTGGGGACCTTCGCACCTCCGCACTTCCGCATCGCCAGACCCGGGCAATGATAGGGATCATGCGGACGGTGATCCTCGATTATGATGCCGGCAACCTCACCTCGGTGCAACGGGCCTGCGCTCATCTTGGCCATGATGCCGTGGTCGTGCGCGATCCTCTGGCGGTCGATGCCGCCGACCGGGTGATCTTTCCCGGCGTCGGCGCGGCGGGCTCGTGCATGGGGTCATTGCAGGCTCTTGGCTTGGCGGAGGCCTTGCGACGGGCGATCAATGCCGGCAAGCCGGTCCTGGCGATCTGCGTCGGGCTGCAATTGCTGTTTGAGCACAGCGAAGAGGACGGCGGTGTGCCCTGCCTAGGCGTGCTACCGGGACGGGTGGTGCGCTTTAAGCCGACCGACCGCTCGATCAAGGTGCCGCACATGGGCTGGAATGCGGTTGATTTCTCGGCTGGCGAACCCCTAGCTGCCGGCCTTTCTGGCGGACATCTTTATTTTGTGCACAGCTACTATGTTGAGCCCGGTCCCGGCGTCGACGTGGTGGCGACCAGCGAACACGGCATCCGCTTCTGCGCCGGCGTCCGCCGGGGGAATCTAGCAGCCTTCCAATTCCATCCTGAAAAGAGCGGCGAGGTCGGCCTGTCCCTCCTGCGCAACTTCCTTGGTCAGTAATAACGGTCACTGCGGCCACGCAGGGCCGTTAACGACATGATGTCCTGGCGCAGCATACCCCTCCTGTTCGCCTGCGTTATTCTGGCCGCTACCGAAGTCCGCCTCAACGCGCCATTGTCCACCCGCGTGTCAATCGACCATCCCGGCACCCCGTTGCGGTTGCAGGCATCGATCGATGTACCCTCCGATGCCCCGACAGATCTCGGCTATGCCGTGTGGGTCGCCGACCGACATGGCCGGTGGTGGCAGCATCCCGTCGAAGGCGAGATGACACCCGGCCAACACCGCGTGCGCATGGATCTTGATGCCGATGCCGTGCTCGTTCCCCAGGGGCACGGTCAATCGTGGAATGCCGGCGTCATCTCCGAAATCCGCACCGCTGGTCTCATCTTCTGGTCGACCCGCAGCGGAGGACGCGTGCTGGTGAACGATCTGCGTCTGGATGCACTGGCGAAGTTGACTGACCGTGGACCTGGACGCATGGTCATCAGCGACCTGCCCCAGACCCAGGTCTCTACGCACATGCGCCTGCAGGTGCGCATACTGCCGGATCCGTGGCCGAGCGATCCGTGGGATCCGGACGCCTTGGCTGTGACGCTGACGATGCGTGGACCAAACGGAGTCAGCATCACGACCAATGGATTCCATGATCAACCGATGCGGGCGTGGGATCGCGGCGATCGCGAGGAGGTGCAGGCCTGGGGCCAAACCGCTATTGCCGTGCGCAGCAGGGCGACAAGTGCCGGAACCTGGCAATCGACCATTGAGGCTCGCTGGCGCAGCGGCGCCACCGCACGAGCGGACCTGCCAACCATCACCGCCAGCGGAACGCCCGGCGATGGCATCGCCCGAGTCGACACAGTAGATTCACGGTTTTTCAGCGCTGATGGCGACATGGTCTGGCCGATCGGTCCAAACATCCATACCGTCTGGGATTTACGCGGCGTCGAGCGGACGGGCACCCGGCTGACTCCGGATCGCGGCACCCTCAGCTATCGGGCCTGGTTTGACCGCATGGCGGCTGCAGGTGCAAACGGCTGCGAAATCTGGCTGAGTTCATGGAACCTGGCCCTGGAGTGGAACGCGGCGTGGTGGCCGTGGCGGGGCCAAGGGCGGATCAGCGAGGAGCGGGCCTGGCAACTCGATCGTGTCCTCGATCTTGCCGAGGAACGTGGGATCCGCGTCAACCTAGTGGTCAACAACCACGGACAGGCTTCGATACGCACTGACGCCGAATGGGATCGTAGCCCGGCCAACCGCGATAACGGTGGCTGGCTCGACGATCCAGCAGACTGGTTCGACGACCCCAAGGCTCTGGCGGCTCAGGAACGGTCACGGCGGCATCTCGCGGCGCGCTACGGCGACAGCCCAGCGATTCTCGGCTGGAAGCTGTGGTCGGAGGTCAATCTCACCGAACTCGGCCACCGCGCCGGAGGCGGAGAAGGCGACGATGCGAAGACCAATGCCAGGGCCCTGATGCGCAGCTGGCACGCCGAGGCGGCCGTGCGCTGGGCCGCGAACGATCCGTGGCGACATCCCTGCACCACCCACTGGGCAGGCAACTACCATACGCCAGACCGCGACGTCGCGGCATTGCCAGGCATCGCCTACGTCTGCATCGACGCCTATCACGGCCCCGATGGCCCCCCTGTGTGGACCTGGCTATGCCGCTCGACCAGCGATCCAGCTCGTCGATCCAACGACGGATTGGCAGAACTGGGCAAGCCAATTCTGGTCACCGAATACGGCGGCAACTGGGACGCGGCACCGCAACCGCAACTGGAGGTGGCCCTGGCAGTCGGTGGCTGGGTCGGCCTAGTCAGCGGACACGCTGGCACCCCGATGATCTGGTGGCACGAATGGCTCGACCAGGGCAATCGCTTCGGCCAATATCAGGCCCTCTCGCGATTTCTGAAAGGCGAGGATCTGCGAAATCCTCTCAGGCGTAGCATCGTCATCGACGCCGGCCCGCGCACCTGGTCACGCGCCTGGGCTGGCCCGGGCCGGATGCTGGGCTACATCCTCGATGAAACCTGGGGACGCAGTGGCGGTCCAGGAGACTTGCTACCTGCCGGTGAATTGGTCCTCGGCGAATCGGTCGCGGCAGGAGCGATGCAGCTATCCTGGTGGGACGCCGACACCGGCCTCGAACTGTCTCGTCAGAGCATCGATCACCCTGGCGACCGCCTCGCCGTCCCCATGCCAGGCTTCCAGCGCCACCTCGCCTTCAAAGCCTGGCGCTAACCGCAGGTTCTTCAAACCGCGTAGTGCACGGGCGTTGCGCCTGGCAAGCGAGCGCCGAAGCATGCCGGGCTAGAGCCGTGTTGTCTGTGTGGTCCTGCCCGGCATGCGCCTAGCGAGCCGCACGAGACGCCGTGATCCCAATCGGCGAACGTCAGTGAGCCGCGCCGCAGCGCCGAGCGGGTCCACCCTCCCTTCAAACCGCGTAGTGCACGGGCGTTGCGCCTGGCAAGCGAGCGCCGAAGCATGCCGGGCCAGAGCCGTGTTGTCCGTGTGGTCGTGGCCGGCATGCGCCCAGCGAGCCGCACAGAGCGTCGTGGTCCCAATCGGCGAACGTCAGTGAGCCGCGCCGAGCGGGTCCAGGGCAAAGGGCCCTGGGCGGGGGTTCGGGGGCCCGCGGCCCCCGGGCTAAAGCGGTCCTTTTGGCCAAATCCCCAATCCAACCAGCACCGCCCCCTTTGGCAGATCCAATTGCACCAAGGCGGGCGAACCTTCGCGAAGTCCTGGGAATGGATGGGGTACCTCATTGGTGCCCACCCACGAACGGATTGAGGTCGAGGTCACGTACATCGCCACCTGGACTCGGGTCGAGCGCGGGACTTCGCGACGGACTGTCTGCACCGGACGCAGATCTTCACGCATCGACAAGGCAAGCATGTGCGACTGGTCGACGGTCCAGGCGATGACATGGCGCGGATCGTCGGATTCGCGCACTTCCAGCCGGAACCGGTCAGCAGCACCCGGCGGCAGTTCGACGCGGCACATCACATAGCAGCCACCCTGGCCGTAGGGACCCAAAGTCAGCGTCTGCCAGTCGTGCATCAGCAGTCCATCGGAACCCTGGGCATACCATGCTGGATTCTCAACCCTGGCGGCGGTCTGCAGTTCCGACTTGGCCTGGTCGAACGGCAGCGCGTTGGGCCAGGGTGGCGATCCGCCGAACCACGCTTCAAGTCGACTGTTGTCCAGAAGGCCGCGTCCCACGGCATCGGACTGGCGCTGCAAGTCGGCGTAGCGGTCGCCGCGCTGGAAGCCGAGATCGCGCCGCAAATCGTCGAACAGGCGGCGCTCGTCACGGCCCAACTGACGCGCCTTACGGTCGCGGATGTCCCCAAGACTGTGTTCAACGCGATCAAGATCGCGTTGCCACTGGGTGCGCTGGGCATCGAAGAGCCGGGGCAGATATAACCACGCAAGGATACCGGCAGCGATCAGCAGGGCGGCGATTGAGGCCCACACCGCCTTAGGGAAGGCGCGCAGGCAGAAACGGATCCAGCTCTTGATGTGCAACCGACCCCAGAACGAGATCCACTCGCCGCGGGTAAAGCGATCAAGATCGGCAACGAACTCGGCCATCGACTGGTAGCGTTCCTCCATGCGATGGGCCATCGCCCTCAGAGCGATACGTTCCAGCCCGATCGGATAGCTCGGCATGTGCTCGCGCGGCCATTTCGGCTCGGCCCCGGCTGATCGGATCGCAGACAAGCAGCTTTCACGATCCTGCTTGTGGGCGTAGGGCAACTGGCCTTGGGTGCTCATCTCGTAAAGCACCACACCGAGAGAATAGATGTCGCTGCGATGGTCGACCCGCTTGGCGTCGGTGGCCTGTTCCGGACTCATGTAATCGAGCGTGCCGATGATCTGGCCGGTACGGGTAAGACCTTCGGAATGCTCGGAATCCTTGGCGATGCCGAAGTCGGTCAGCAGCGGGTGCTCGATCGTTCCAAGAATATTTTCGGGCTTGAGATCGCGATGGACCACTCCCTTGGCGTGGGCGTGGTCAAGGGCATTGGCGATGCAGCGCACGATATGGACTGACTGCGGCACGGTCAGCCGGTCATGACGGTAGTCCCGGGTCGACATGTCCATGACCATGTAGGCCGTATTGCGGTGACGGCCGCCATCCAGTTCCAGGCGGCTGCCAATACCGCCATCGTCATTGCCGCTGTGGACCGCGTGCACGGTCACGATGTAGGGATGATCGCCAAGCCGCTGTGCGACTTCGGCCTCCTGCAGAAAGCGGCGATGGCCGCTGGTGCCGACGCGGGCGTTGCACACCTTGATGGCGAACTGGGCATCCGGCGGCACATGGGTGCCAAGATAACTGGTGGCGATACGGGCCTGCTGCTCGCGCGGCAGGCTGTCGACCTCGCGCCGGACTAGGTCGCGCTGAGCTCCTGATAATTTGACGGTCAGCAGATGGGCGTAGTCATAGGCCGCGGCGTAGACCTCGCCCATGCCGCCTTTGCCAAGGCCGCCGACCAGTTTCCACATCCCCATGGTCTCGCCGACCAGAGGGGATTCGTTGTCGGTATCCTTGCTCTTGCCGCCGTCTGCCATCGTAGCCGATCGTTATTCATCGGAAGACGGCCCACGCAACGGACATGCCGCTGAAATCCGGACAGACCGCCGTGCCGACGGAATCCCCTTGGCGACTCCAGCCGTGGCTGCAGGATGCCGGGCTCGGAAGGGGCACCCCATGGCAGAGTCTATCGCCGCACTGCTCGAACTGTGGTCGATCGACCAACGCAGGCGCAAACTGTCGCTGGTTCGTGACACCGCCTCGGGCGCTGCCTCCAAGGTCGAGGTTGCTTGGAAAGCGGCAGAGGCTGCCGCCACAGCAGCTCAAACCGAGGCTGATCGCCTGGATGCGCTGATTCGCCAGTACGCTGCCGACGTTGAACGCTGCGACAAAGTCATCGCTGAACTGGCGCAGAAGAAGTTGGGCGCCAAGAGCAACAAAGAGTACATGGACATCCACAACGGGATCGAGCAAGCCCGTGCCGAGAAGGTCCAACGTGAACAGTCGGTAAAGGAACAGACCACGCGCAAGGCCGACCTGGTGGCCAAGGCTGCCGTCGCCGCCGAGAAGGCTACCACGGCCAAGAACGAGGCCGGAGCCGCCGCTGCCAAGGTCGGAGCC
>Ga0105046_10003688_pt1 | contig 24342 bp, 17 predicted proteins | sample MAT03_FD_78385 | JGI IMG/M metagenome (GOLD analysis project Ga0105046, IMG submission 78385) | Freshwater microbial communities from Lake Fryxell liftoff mats and glacier meltwater in Antarctica - MAT-03 (megahit assembly) | ecosystem: Environmental > Aquatic > Freshwater > Ice > Liftoff...
GAATGATCATGAGCAAGCTCAATTTCCGCCCAAGAAAGTCTTTAAATTTTGACTCTCCAGCGGATCTTTTTTATAATTCAATTAAAGTGTAAAAAGTTGCACTTGCTATTTGAATTTACGTAAAGATAGAACTGGCTAGGAATAATTAATCTTGAATATTATATCTTACAAGAGCAAAATTATATTGTGCGCCATCAAAAGAATTACCAGCAATTACTAATTTACCGTCATCTTGCATCGCCATCGCAAAACTTTTATCGTCACCATCTCCAACGAAGGTAATAATAATTCCGTCTTGCCCAAATGTTTTATCAAGAATGCCATCTTGTGTGTAACGAACAAGTGTAAATTTTGTATGACTACCCCAAGTAACATTTCCGGTTACCAAAATCTTCCCGTCTTTTTGCAATAGCACATTTTTAGCATGAGCATGATCCGTTCCTAAAGAAGTCAAAACTAAGCCATTTTGATTTTCACCAAATGATGCATCCAAGGTGCCGTCTGCCAAATAGCGAGCAATTAGAAATTCATCTTTCTCCGTAGCACTGTTTCTAGCTATAGCTATAGCAACTATTTTTTCATCTGGCTGAACAACAACATCCATAAAATGATTGTCCTGCTTACTTGCTGAAGTAACTATCATACCATTCTTATCTTGACCGAACGTTGCATCAAGCTTTCCAGATTGTTCATATCGCACTAACGCACAATCAGCATTATAGATATTACTAAGAAGATCTAAGGTTGAAGCATCAGCAACTGCACCAACTGCTAAAATTTTTCCATCTGATTGCAAACAAAGTCCATTAGTATAATCATCCTCGCGACCCTCAACTCTTGATTTGGCAAAATTGCTAACTTTTAAACGAGTTTCTATTTTACCATTATCGCCAAAAGATACATCAGGAGTACCATCAACAGTATAACGTGCTATAAAGAAAGAATTATAATCGAATATATACTCTTGTTTGTATGCTCCCTTACTGCCTACCGCAATAATTTTTCCATCATCTTGTAGAGCCACTCTCCAAAATTGAGATACTTCGTTTTCAAGGTTATTTTCATGTACTATGCCACCGATTCCAAATGAATTGTCTAAAGTTCCATCTTGATTAAGTCTTACCATTATAGCATCTGGGTAATAATCACCTCGATCGAAATTACGACCAACCACCACTATTTTGCCATCATCTTGCAACGCAAGATCAATACCAAAACTATCTACTTTAGAAAGAGGCAAAATAACTTTTCCATCAACACCAAAAGAGTTATCCAAGCTTCCATCAGAATTATACCGAGCTAAAGCAAAATTTGATTCAGGATGATTTATTATACCTACTTTAGATTCATCATAAGTATGATTACGATAAGCATCACCAACTACAATTATTTTTTTATCCGGTTGAATTTTAACATGAATGCTTGCAGCATATCGATTGAACGTCCCTGAATGCATCCCAAAATCTGTGGTGACAATACCATTGTTTCCAAAGCTCTGGTCTAAGAAACTTGAGGCATTAAACTGTTGTATCCCATTTAATAATGGAACAAATAATGAGCAAAAATAGAGCTTTATTAACAATTCTCTGATATTCATACGATTTCCTAAATCTTCTTAATAATTTAAGTAATGATATTGCCATCACTCGGATTAATATCCCCTGAAGAAATCTTAACTACTCGGACTGGTGAAGCAACCTCAATACCATTTGATCTAAGAAGCTTAACGAGCTCTAATCTTATTTCTGAAGAAATTTGCCATTGATCTTGCACTTTATCAAAACCAACGTAGCCGCGCACTAAAAACTGGAATCCATTTTCTGCAAATTCCCACAACCAAACAATAGGTGCCGGATTTTTTAGAATGTTAATATTGCTACTTAATACACTCAATAACAGCACTTTAGCTTTTTCTGGGTCACCGCTATACGGAACAGTAATCATTATATCTTCCAATGCAAAGTAAGATCTAGAATAGTTCCAATTAACAACTGGACGAGAAGTAATCTGAGAGTTTGGTACTATAATGGTCACACTATTCTTTCTTCGAAGTACAACCGATCTTAAATTTATATTTCTAACTATACCAGTAATGTCACTATCAATTCGTATAAAGTCACCAATCTTTATTGGCCGTTGCACCAGAATTATAAAATAACCGAGAACATCAGTAATAATTTCTTTACCTGCAACCCCCAAACCACCAATTACCAATAATATATAGGTAATTAACGATCCTAACCCAATACTTCTCAAACCTAAAACTAATGCCACTATAAGAATAATATAACGCACTAGCGACGTTATCGCGTTTTGAATGCCGACATTAACAAGCAACAGGTCAAAAATTCTTGAAAGAACAAATTTATTTACAAGATAAGCGACTGCAATACCACCAAGCACATAGAGAAATACCATGGCAACATCGATCACATCTACCGATATTCTTTTACCGGTGTCAGAGGTATATGATCTAATTTCATAATGGAACCACTCCTGAATTTTCTCAAATCCAATATTATAGCCCCAAATATTTGCCGCAATAACTATTCCTAAAAAGAGAAATAACGCGAAAGTCACTATAACAAAAATACCATATGCGGTACGCGCATAATTAAATCGCTCCTTCGGCACATCTTCATCAGATTGAAAGAACAAGGTAACCGATAATTTTTTGATTTTTTCATGTAAAAACAAGAAGAACGGAATAAGAAACGCTATCAATAAGATTCGAGAAATTACATTGAAAACTTGCGGTCCATAGCCAAGATAAGGATTTCCCAACGTAATTACAACTAACAACCCGGCCAATAATAAATAATAATATTTATTTAATAACCCAGATACCCATTCCCAAAAGCTGCCAGATCGCGGCAACGCATTAAGAACTTGATTCTTATTTAAAATGAAGAGTGCTCCGATTTGGAGAACAACAAAGTTCAAAGCTTGTAGCATCAAAGGAAGGTCCGATTTTGGTATATTCGCCAAAAGAAAGGCTTCTCTAAATAACATTATGGCGGTACTTAAAAATAAACAGATCCACAAAATCTTAAAAAATCGTTTTTGATATTTAATACTGACCAAAAGATAACCATTCTCTACATTAAAATTTTGCATATAAGCAACGTACATCGACAACAAAAATGCAAAGAATAAGATAGATAATAGATAAAACAATATCCCTAAATAGCCATCAAATATAAATCTATATTTCACCGCTACAAGCAATAATCCCCAAAGCAAAAATGTTAACAAATGCTTCCCGACAAACATTATAGTTGCTGTCAAAAAGTTAACAAAATTATAGCCTATGCCATACTTAGGACTTATAACCCGAAGAAATTTGACGATATTAATAAAGTATGTTTTCGCTATGAAGAAAAGCGTGAATAAAAGAAATATCTCTAATAATAAATAAAGGAAATTGTAACCAGTATTCACTTGGTGGTACAAAAAATCTACCAATTTATTGCGAGCATTATTCAAAGAGGTGAATACACTTCTCTCATTTATATAGCCCCAAAATTTGGTCAAATCCGGAATAAAGCTCTTGAGTCCCTTCACAAAAACAGAACCCTTAATACCCTGTGAACGCAACTTTAGTTCATCTATCATTGCATCTATTTTTTTGATAGTTAAATTTCTTGTATTATTTATAGAATTATAGGCCTCTGATAGCTGGGAAATCAGCTCGCCTCTTTTGATCGATTCTTCATATATTTCATGCTTTAACTGTGATATGAAGCCGGAATACTCATTGGAATAGGATCTAAATATCGTTTCCTTTTGTCCACGAAGATCTTGCACTCTATTTTTAATATTACTTGCCATAGTTGTATTTGCATTCAAAGCATTCGACACTAAAGCCTGCTTATCATTCGTTGTGGAAATATTATTTTGAAGATCAATTTTAGCTTTCTCGTAAATTTTCACTTCTTTAATAAAATCGTCTTTACCTAATGTTCCCGCACTTGAATTAGTAAGCTTAAACCAACTATTTTTAATAAGATGATTAACTTCAGCATCGGACAACTTAGCTTTTTCAGAATCTATTTGAGCATGGATATCTTCTTTACTTATATCAAGACCATAGGTAACATGATTACTTAATTTGGCTACCGATACAAGACAATCCCATGCTTCTATAGTTGTAGGCTGAAAAGACCAATCTTTAATGGCTACCATTTCTGCATCTGAGACTTTGCATGTTTTCCGCAGTTGGTTAATACTTGCCAGCTCTTCAACACGCAAAACCTCTATAGCTTCAAGCTTTTTTTTAGATTCTTCTTGCTTCTTGGTTGTTGCTTGAATCTGTACCTTCAAAGCATCTTCAGATTTTTTTAAATCTTTTTTATCTACAAACAAATCTTTTGTTACTCGAGCATACGACTCTTCTACAATCTTAAACTTAATTTTATTAGTTTTAAGTTCATTATTCGCCAGATGTTTCTTCTGCTCTAGCTCTATTACCTTAAGTTCCGCCAAATCTTTTTTGTATTTTAATAGAGTTTTTTCTTCATCAAGAATTTGAGCTTGTTGAGAAAAAGTAAGCTGTTGATCAGAGGCCGAATCAAGTTCGCTTGCCTTCAAATCCTTTTGCTCTTTTTTCTTATCCTCATACTCCTGCTTGACCAAGTTTAATGTTTTAACTCGCTGATCCAAATCGGATGAAATCTTTTTTAAACGATCTTCAATTTCTTTAATCTTGTTTTCATATAAAAAGAAAAGATCTGACACGCGTTGCAAATCTTCTAATGAATATACTGACTTATGATGGATTTTAAGTTCCTTAGAGCTGAATTCAGGATCTTCTTTATACTCTTCAAGAAGTACAATATTGGCATTTACTATACTCATTACCTGGTCACAACTTTGACCAATTTCGGTAAGAGCCTGTAACGTTTGATTTAATATAATAACATTATTATTAATGAACTCTTTTTCAGCTTCAGTTGCATCTTTAGTTTTGTTTTTTAAATAATCTAGAGCCTTTTGCACACGATCAAACCGAGCTTTATGATCAGAACAACGTTCTTCACCATCAGTTTTTATTTTATTTAAACCTTGTATTTCCTCATCTATTTGAGCAGAAAAAGTTTTGCCCTGAGCTAGCTGGTCAATATTAAAATATTTTCCCAAATGGCCTAATGATCCATTTAAAAAAGCACTTGTACCCATCAACACAAAAAACAATATAAAATATAGTCTATTTTTATCCATATATACCCAGCTCTTTTAAAAATTTAAAAGATTTAATTCTATGACAAAATTCATTATCTTTCATACATCCTAACAACCAGCTATCAAGAAGTAAATGTAAATTTTCTTCTTCAATATTCGCCCTCAATTTGGAGGAAAAAACTACATTTCGAATGGCACTTTCTAGTAAAAAATCTTTTGGATAGAGGTTCAACAACGTTAGCAATTGGAACAAGAACGATTTGATTGAAATAGCTGTACCAAAATTATCAGTACCACTATAAACAGTATTTAGAAAAACAAATAAATCCTCTGCGGTATTATGGAGTGGCAAAAAATAATCACAAAGCTCAAGAACAAAATGAAATAACTCAAAATTTTTGGCTATCAACTCATAGGGAAAACTTATAACATCAAGATTTGATATCACATAAAAATTTCCCTTCATTGCAATATCATAGGAGATGAGAAAGCCTGGTCTAAAGTTTACCGGCTTGTTCGTATCCCAATAACATCGAACCTTGCCAATCTTTGAGTCAAAAATTGAAAAACTCTGTTTATAAGGTATATATGATTTTAGTATTATGCCTTTGCCGGAAAGACCCGGACTACTGTTACAATAATTCATTTAAAAAACCACATTATAATGAAAGCGCATGGTGGCTTGAATAGAATTTATTATATCACATGCCAAACATAAATTCATCTTTTGTATAATTCAACCCCCTACCGTTTGCCCCTCAAAACAGTGCCAGAAAAAGCCAAATTATATAAGTCTTTTTCTGGCGCACTATCTTTTTAATAGTATAGCATGGCTGAGTATGTTTCGCACATTAAGAAAGCAGCTTGTGTTGATTCAAGCAAGGTATTGCTCTTGAAGTTGTGCAGGCCAAAGCAGCTTTAGCTGTAACTTTTAAACTACGGTTCCTGAACAATACTTAGATGCAATAGCTGAACTTAATGATGATCTACAGGAATCAATATTGATCGTAACAGAGTTTGTTGAAAGTAAATTAACATTGCCATTCTTATATTCGGCCACCGCGGTAATAACATGTGATCCATTGGCCAAAGGAACCGTTGTTTGCGCAGACCAACTATTTGTAGTTCCCGAGGTAACTGCTCTACCAATTAAAATACCATCAGCAAAAATTCCTATGTTGGACGGATTTTGTGCAATACCACTTATCGTAAATGTGTCATTACTAAACAAAATATTATTTATCGGAGCAGTAATCTGAGTAGCCACCAAAGGATTATTATTAAGATATCTAGCCAGTCCAAATCCAAAGTTAGAACTTGGTACATTAAATATAGCTCCAGAAGCAACAATACTTCCATCTTGTTGCAATGCAACCTGGAACGCTTCACTTGCTAGGCCTCCATTAAATGGTGTAACAACTACTCCAGGCATGGTACCCGAAGGATTAAAAGTGACATCCAGCACTCCATTTGTGTTATATCTAGCTAGAGCAAAATTATCTATACCATTAACATCACTAAAGCCTGCAACAACAAGTTTTCCATCTGGCTGCAACACAACTTGGAAAATTTGATCATTATTTCCTATGGCTGTTGTTGTTACTCCGCCCATCCCAAATCCAGAATCAAGAGTCCCATCCGAATGATATCTTACCAATGCAAAATCTTGCATATTTAACTGACCAGTTGAACCAATTAAGATTATTTTACCATCAGGCTGAACTATAAGATTGGCGCCTTGTGCATCTGCAGGAAATGCTGTCGTAACCGATCCAACTCCACCAAAGCTCAGATCAAGAGCTCCCTTTGTATCTAACCTTGCCGCAGCAAAAGTTCTCATCCCTATTGGCCCAGCAGAACCCCCGACCACAATTTTTCCATCTTCTTGAACAGCAATTGAGGAAGCATCATCGGCCCCAGGCAAATCAATAAGGGCAACGCCATTTATCCCAAATCCAGAACCACCCTGAAGCCCATTATCAATAGCCCCATTCTCATAATAACGAGCAACAATAAACATTTTAGGCGCACTTAAAGGCTGACCAACGACTACAATTTTACCATCTGCTTGTAAGGCAATGCCAAATATACCGGCAGGCGCACTAAGAACGGTAACAACCGTACCCGCAGTACCAAAAGTAGAATCCGGAGTACCATCCGCAGTATATCTTGCAAGAACAAAAGCATTATCAACAGTACCTTGCCCGCCAACTACTATCTTACCATCGGGCTGTATAACAATTGCATGTATTTGATTTGCAGTTCCACCCAAGAAGGTGGTTCTTATGCCATTAACACCAAATGTAGAATCTAACAAGCCATTTGTATTATATCTTGCAAGAGTAAAGTCAATCGCGCTAGCACTTGTACCACTATAACCAGCTGATACTATTTTACCATCTGCCTGAATAGCAGTGGCAGATATTGTTGAGAAATTATTGATAAAAGTGATAACAGTTCCCCCATTAAAGGTAGCATCAAGTTGTCCATCAAAGGCAGCGCAACTTGCATACAACATGCTAGCCAAGCAAATACTGATAATAAAATTTTTCATAATTTCTCCCTCTACAAAGACAGCTGATCTAATTTTTTAGGTTTTTCTTAAATTGGTATACCTATTGATATATAATTGAGTTATAAATTGCAATATTATAACAGCCCAAGTTAGCTGTACTTAAATTCCATACAACCTCCTTCAAAAGATATCTCTGCTATACCTGTAAAAAATATATGCCTTTAAAATTTAGCCAAAAGTATTGCAAATTGCAATTTGTGGCAGGTAAAATAAATACAGTAATGTTATATGTATAATATCATAACTTTAAAAGGGGAGCTTATGAAAAAGCTTTTTATCTTAACCATATTATTGTCAGCTAAATTAATATCTGCAGCTACAGCTGAAGAAGCTAATGCTATCTTAACCGCTGCACAAAGAGAGCATCAATCTCATCTTGGTAAAACAAGTGAATCTGCTGCAAGACTTCAAACTCTTCAAAAGGCTGCTGCACAAAACCCAACCAGAGAAAACGTTGATGCATTAAATGCTCATATCACTGCTCATAACAGCTTAGTTGAGCATTGTAAACAATGTGTTCATGGTATTCAAGCTGCAGCACTTCAAATTAACGGAGAAAATGCAAACCATACCGGCGAACGTCATTACATTGATGGTAGTGTTTTCACAGGAAAAGTACGAGTATAATAACTAGCTCATCTTTTTAGGTAATTTTACCAAAAAGACCAAATTTAAAATACCCAGGGGCTTTCCCTGGGTATTTTTTTGTTACATATAACTTTTCTATTTCATTAAAACTTCGAAGAACACAAATGCTACGGCCCCTTCTCCAGTTTCTTAACGGCGGGACGTTTCAGTTTCTTTTTTAATAGATTTAACTCTTCTCGCAATTCAATTGCTAACTGAAAGTCGAACTCTTCAGCAGCCATAGCCATCATTTGTTCAACTTCTTCAATTTTCTTAGCCAATTTTTCTTGATCAATTTTTTTATTTTTACCCTTAGAAGCTAACAGAATAGCAGCCTGAACTTTTGATATTGACTTGGTAACATCACGACGTACGGTCCTAGGTTCTATACTATTCAGATCATTAAACTCTGCCTGTATCGCCCTTCTTCTATCGGTTTCATCAATCGCATTTTTCATAGAAGCGGTAACACGGTCTGCATAAAGAATTACGTTAGATTCTGTATTACGAGCAGCCCTACCTATGGTTTGTATTAACGAACGCTTATCTCTCAAGAAACCTTCGATATCGGCATCCATAATGGCGACCAGGGCAACTTCTGGTAGATCTAGACCTTCTCGAAGCAGGTTTACCCCCACAACACAATCAAAAACACCAAGCCGTAATTTATGTAAAATCTCAGTTCGTTCAGGTGTTTTTATACTACTATGTAAATAGCACACCTTTATTTGATGTTCTTGCAAATAATAAGCAAGCTCTTCGGCCAATTTTTTTGTAAGCACCGTCACCAAAGATCGGAATCCTTTATCCTTGGTTTTATTTATTTCAAGAATAAGATCTGCCATCTGGCCTTCCCGCCCTCTAACTTCAACACTTGGATCAGTTAACCCAGTTGGCCTAATAACCTGCTCTACAATAAGTGAGCTTTCTTGTAATTCATAGGCACCAGGGGTAGCTGAAACGAATATAACATCTGAAAAGAATTGTTCTGTTTCTTGAAATTTTAAAGGCCTATTATCTAGCGCTGAGGGTAACCGAAAGCCATAATCAATTAAGGTCTGCTTTCTACTTCTGTCACCCGCATACATTCCTCTTAGTTGTGGTACCGCAACGTGAGATTCATCAATAACTAACAAAAAATCATTATTAAAGAAATCTAGAAGACAAAAAGGTTGCTGTCCTGGCACCCGCCCATCAAAGTATGATGAATAATTTTCGATACCATTACAATAACCAGTTTCTTCAAGCATCTGCATATCATAATAAACTTTGCCCCTTATCCGCTCTTGATAAAGCGGATTTTTCATTTTAGGAATCCAATCTTCAAGTTCAGCTTCTACATTTTTGATAGCAACAGCTTTTTTTTCATCAGTCGTAACAAAGTGCTTCGCTGGGAAAATTAAAGCATTATCCAACTTCATTAAAGTTGCTTCGGTTACTTTATCAATCCATAACAATTCTGAGATAACATTGCCGATAAACGACACTCGTAAAATTTCTTTTTGATACGGCAGACAGATATCAATGGTATTACCTAACGCTTGAAAAGTACCGGGCAGCCTTTCTATATTGTTTTTTTTATACTGAACGAAGGTAAGTTTTTCGACTAAATCATCTTTGGATAACTCTTCCCCTACAAATAATGAAAAGGATAACTCTCGATAATCTTTGGGATTACCCAAAGAATAAATACAAGAAACGGAAGCAATAACGATCGTATCTTCTCGATTGATAATTGACGCAGTAGTCTCTACCCTAAGGCGCTCTAATTCGGCATTAACCTTAGTTTCTTTGGCTATATAAAGATCCCTCGATGGGACATAAGATTCTGGTTGATAATAATCATAATAACTAACAAAGTAACATACCTTGTTTTCAGGAAAAAACTGACTAAATTCCTCATAAAGCTGCGCAGCCAACGTTTTATTTGGAGCTAGCACTAAAACTTTTTTATTTTGATTAGCTATTATATTGGCAATAGTAAATGTTTTTCCCGAGCCGGTTACCCCAACTAAAGTTGATTTACCAGGTCTAGCTAATGATAATTGCTCAATAGCGGCAACCTGGTCCCCAGCTGGCTTAAACGGAGACTTAAGTTTAAATATTCCCATAACACCCAAATTTTAAATTAGATTAGAATAATTATTACAACTAGTATAACACGTTTATAAACAAAGTCATCCATGTTTTCGTTTACGTGCCCGTCGGTAGCTGGAGGATTCGGGCCGTCAGGCTTGGTAAGCTAGCAAGGTCTTTTGAATAGCGCTTATACTCACACTCATTTAGAATCTAAATGGTTTTGCAAAATTTCAACTATGCGCATATGCCCATGACTCTGTGCCTCTAATAAGGCACTTCCAACCACATTATCTTGTTGAACAATCGCACCTTTTCTTAATAGCATCACCACCATATCCTTATGCCCTTTATGCGCTGCAAACATTAATGTAGTCCAACCCAAAGTGGATCTTTTATTGATATCAGCGCCCTTCTTTAAGAACATCTTCGCTACATTTTTTTGTCCCGCACATGCTGCCAACATTAATGGGGTTAAACCATTATTCGACTGCTGATCAACAGCAGACCCCTTTTCCAAAAATAATGTCCCAATACCTTTATATCCTCTACCAGCTGCAATCATTAATACACTAATGCCCTTATTATCTTTTTGATCAACAACAGCCCCTTTAGCTACTAACAGCTCAACTATACCTTCATACCCGTTATTAGCTCCATACATAGTTGCAGTTCGACCATAAATATCTTTATAATCAATAGCAACACCTTTGGCCAATAACAATTCAACCACTTCTTTATGTCCATTCTCAGCTGCAAACATTAATGGAGTTTTACCCTTAATGTCTGGTTGATCCGCAGTAGCACCATTTGTTAATAAAAACTTCACCACATGCTTATATCCCTGAATAGATGCAAAAGTTAATGCCGTAAAACCATAAATATCTTTATGATCAATAGCGACACCTTTGGCTAATAACAAGTCCACCATCTCTTGATGTCCATTATAAGCCGCATACATTAATACCGTTTCACCCTTTTGGGATTTTAAACTGAGATCATCAGGCTTTGCGTCTAAAAGCAACTTTAAAATAGCAATATCCCCAATTCCCGCAGCCATCATGAGTTGATTTATATCGTTCTTAATTAATGCCTTATCTCTTCCGTACCCGATTAATTTTTTAACAACATCTTCATCACGAAAAAAAATGGCATGTATTAATGATATATTTTGAGCACCTTCAAGCACGCCCGCTTTAAGCAACTCTTCGCAAAATTTAAAACGCTTTTGAGAACTGGCAATTATCAATAAATCAACACTTGATTGCTCAATAGTAGGAAAAGCCACCGATAACGGTAATTGAAAGAGATAGTCGCATTTAGATGTTGCCTTTCTTATCAGGTCACGAAAACAATCCGGAAATTTTTCTAACACATTTCCATTTATTTCTTCTATCTTAATCACCTGTGAATCTAAAGCAAAAGAATTGATTGCCTTGCCAACAGATAACAAGGTACGCCACTGCCTTATAAATTGAAAAATTGCTTTCTTTTCTTTTCTAGCTATTGCGCTCGTTACAATATTAGGATCAAGTACAAAATACAAAATATGCATCTGAATTTCTGGTGGACAACCATTCCAACCTGGATCAAGGAGAACCATTGAGTTGTTTTCTTGTTGAGATTGGCTCTCAGCACCAACTATCCTTCTTTTCTTTCTTCTTGGCTCATCACTGTTTTGCGATTTAGTTTCTAGCTTTAACTTTCGCTTCTGCTCCATCGCTTGTGAAAACAGTGGCATCATTAATAATGCCAATACAGCTAAAATAGTTACTTTCTTCATCCCATTTCCCCTATAATTTTTTTGACAATAGCAATAACTACCATTGAAGCATATCATATTTGTAATTATTGTAATAATAATTATACAAGGCTGTGAAAATAATTCAATTTAAAGATTGTAACTTATCCTGTCTATAGCTCTACTTCACAACTAGTTTTATATTTTGAATATCGTTTAAGACTACACACAGAGCAACCTCGATAAAGGGGCATAAGAAGCAACAAAATAGCCTCTAATTTAAGAGGCTATTTGCACAAGAACTTAAGTTTCTCTAATTCGAGCAATTTTTTATCGCTTATCTTGGCTCTTATGCTTGCTCAGTTAATTTGACAAAATCCCACACGAGCTTATGGATTCAAACCAAAATATAATTTTGATAGCGCTTACAAACTCACGCTCATTTAGAATCTAAATGCCTCAGTAAAATTTCAACTATATCCAAATACCCGTTTGCTAGTGCCAATGATAAGGCAGTTTCACCTTCATTGTCATATTTATCAAGATCAGCACCTTTGTCTAATAATAATTTTACCACTTCTTGGTTTCCTTCAGAAGCTGCAAATATTAATGCAGTATTCCCACCAATGTCTTGTGTATTGGGATCAGCACCTTTGTCTAATAATAACTTCACTACTTCTTGGCAACCTTCAGAAGCTGCACATAATAATGCAGTATTCCCACCAATGTCTTGTGTATTGGGATCAGCACCTTTGTCTAATAATAACTTCACTGCTTCTTGGTATCCTTTAGAAGCTGCACATAATAATGCAGCACTCCCACGATTGTCTTGTGTATTGGGATCAGCACCTTTGTCTAATAATAACTTCACCACTTCTTGGTATCCTTCATAAGCTGCAAACATTAATGCAGTATTGCCGTTTTCATCTTGCTTATCAAGATCAGCACCTTTGTCTAATAATAACTTCACTACTTCTTTGTGTCCTTCAGTAGCTGCCAATATTAATGGAGTATTCCCACCAATGTCTTGTTTGTCGGGATCAGCACCTTTGTCTAATAATAACTTCACTACTTCTTTGTGTCCTTCAGTAGCTGCACATAATAATGGAGTAATGCCATTATTCTCTTGTTTATTAAAATCAGCACCTTTGTCTAATAATAGCTTCACTACGCCTTGGCACCCTTTATTAGTTGCACATAATAATGCGGTATTGCCCTTTTTATCTTGCTTGTCAAGATCAGCACTTTTGTCTAACAATAACTTCACTACGTCTTGGTATCCTTTAGTAACTGCTCTGATTAATGCAGTACCACCATTATTGTCTTGTTTATCGGGATCAGAACCTTTGTCTAATAATATCTTCACTACTTCTTTGTGTCCTTCAGAAGCTGCAAACATTAATGCAGTATCGCCATGAAGACTTGGTTGTTCTATGGGAGCACCTTTCTTTAATAACAGCTTCACCACCCCTTTATGCCCTTGACTCGATGCCCACATTAAAGCATTAGCACCATAATCACCCCGTTGATCTATAGGAGCCCCTTTATTTAACAAACAGTTCACCAACACCTTATGCCCATTAGAAGCAGCAAATATTAATAGAGTACGACCATTATATTTTTGATCGATGATAGCGCCTTTCTTTAATAACAACTTAACCACCCCTTTATAGCCATTAACGACTGCATATATTAGTGCACTACATTCATTATTAGTTTGTTTATCAACAATAGCACCTTGCCCTAACAACAATCTCACCACTTGCTTATGCCCATAGATAGCCGCATACGTTAATGCCGTTTCTCCATAAGCATCTAGCGCATTGAGATCACCGGACTGCGCTTTTAAAAACAACTTCAAAATAGCAGCGTCTCCAATTGCTGAAGCCATCATTAATTGATTTTTAGCGCATTTCAAATATGCAGCACTTTTTCCACAATCAATTAATTTTTTAACAGCATTTTTATCGCGCAAACAAATGGCATGCATTAATGATATATTTTTAGCATCTTCAAATATTCCAAATATAATTAGCTTTTTGCAAAATTCAACATGTCCCCGAGAACTTGCAATTATCAATAAATCAACAACAGCTCTTTCTTGGGTACGCAAAACCACCCACGATGGTAATTGAAAGAGATAGTCGCATTTAGATTTTGCCTTTCTTATCAGTTCATAAAGACAATCCGGAAACTTTTCTAACAGATTTCCATTTATTTCTTCTATCTTAATCACCTGTGAATCTGAAGCAAAAGAATTGATTGCTTTGCTAACAGATAACAAGGTGCGCCACTGCCTTATAAATTGAAAAATTGCTTTCTTATCTTTTCTAGCTATTGCGCTCGTTACAATATTAGGATCAAGTACAAAATACAAAATATGCATCTGTATTTCGGGTGGACAACTATCCCAACCAAAATCAGTTGAAACCGCAATATCGCCCTCTTGTTCAAGTTCAGCCTCGCTATTACCTACTCTTCTTTTCTTTCTTCTTGGCTCATCACTTTTTTGCGATTTAGTTTGTTGCTTTCGCTTCTGCTCCATCGCTTGCGAAAAGAGCGGCATCACTAACAAGGCCAACATAGCTAAAATAGTTACTTTTTTCATCTGGTCCCCATGAATTTTATTGATAGCAACAATGACTACCCCTCAACAATATGTGCTTATTTGAAATTATTGTAATAATAATTCTATCAAATTAGGGGCATCTGTCAATTCAATGGCGCTCCCAAACTTGTTTTTATTCATAGCAACAGTCCACAACTAATTGCTTATTTGAATACCCCTTATAATAAAGGTTACTACTCGGATAAAAGAGCATAAAAACAATAAAATAACCTCCCATAATTAATCCAATTTTGAGAGGCCTAAAATTTCGTAAAACAGAAATTCTGCTCGCATAAGAGATGACTTTTAACTTTTATATCTGGTCAGATAATTTTGAAGATTTTCGTAGGCTTATGCATTACAAAATATAATTTTTGTAAATCTCTTGCGAATTTAATGAATCAATGCAACTCTGTAAAAGGCAACTCTGTAAAAGCTGTGCTATATCCGGATACCCACCTTCTAATGCCAATGATAAAGCCGTTTCATCATTATGGCTTCTGAGAATTATATTAGCTCCTTTCTTTAACAAGAGTTCAACAACTTGTATATATCCTTTTCTCACTGCAAGCATCAATGCAGTTCTACCATCATCATCTCTTTTATCGATAGCAGCACCTTTCTTTAACAACAGCTGAACCACCTCTACCCATCCCTTTTTAGCTGCAACCATCAAGGCCGTTTTGCCCTCATAATCTACCTGCTCAATAACAGCACCTTTCTTTAACAACAATTCAACCACCAGTTCTTTTTGAACTGCAATCATTACTGCAGTTCTACCATCATCATCTGCTTGATCGACAATAGCACCCTTTTTTAATAGCAACTCCACCACTTTTTCATTCCCATTTAAAGCCGCAAGAATTAAGGCGGTTGTACCATCATTATCTTTTTGATCGATGCCAGCACCCTTCTTTAAAAACAGCTCAACAAACCCTCTAGATCCTTTTTGAACAGCATACATTAATACAGTTCTACCGTTCTCATCTTTTGCATTGAGATCATTGGGTCTTTGATTTAAAAGCAATTTTGTAATAGCAATATCACCAATTCCTAAAGCCATCATAAGTTGATTTTTACCGTTATGTAATGATGCATGGCCTCTCTCAGCGTCTATTAATTTTTTAACAACGTGCTTATCGCGCAAATAGATAGCATGAATTAATTCTTGATTCTCGTTTCCCGCATCCTTGAATATACCTGCATCTATAAGCTTCTGGCAAAATTCAGTATGCCCATGAGAACTGGCAGTTCCCAATAAATCAAAAATTGCTGATTTTTCTTTTGGAAGCACTATGAACGTAGGCAAACGAAATAAATAATGACCCTTAAGTTTTACAACCCTTCTTACCAGCTCAAGAAGACATCCAGGAAAATGCTCTAGCATACTTCCGTTTATTTCTTCTAAATTAAATATTTGTTTATCTGTAGACAAAAGATTCATTTCTTTGTCTACAGATAGCAATTTAATCCACTGCCTCATACATCCTAAAATTGTATCCCTGTCCTCGATGGCTATCGCGTTCATTACAATATTAAAATTTAGTACGAAGGACAAAACATACATCTTAATTTCAGTCGGACAACCATTCCAGCTGGCTTCAATGCAAACTACGGAGTTACCTTCTTGTTGAATTTGGACTTCATTCTCTTCTTTTACTCTGTTCTTATTTCTTCTTAATTCACCCTTATGTAATTTATTTCTTAACTTTCGAACTTGTCCCGTCGTTTGCGAAAAGAGAGGCACCATTAATTGGGATTTATTTTTTAGCTTTCGAATCTGCTCCATCGTTTCAGAAAATAATGGGATCATTAATAATGCTGATGCAGCCAAAATAGTTATTTTCTTCATCTTATCCCTATAAATTAGTTGATAGTAACAATGAGCACTCATGACAGGAGCACATCTATAAGTATAATACGATATTGATAAAAGTTTCCATTAGGTGATCGTTGAACTTCATGTAGCGTTAGAAGTAGACCCCATAATGATAGCCCTATAAGTAATTGCGTAAGCCCGGCAAATAGCCGCGAGGCTATAGATCGACCCTGACTATGTTTTTCAACCTACTGCAGCTTTCTCATAACAAGGCTTTATACTATCCTTCAAAAAACCTATTCTTCAAGAATTTTCTCTTAGTAGAACCACAAACCCCATTGCCTCATTTATATTCTAATCTAAGATGTACCTATAATTTGTATAAGATTTAACGATAAAATAGCCTCCCATGATTGATCTGGGAGGCTTAATATTGCACAGAAATATTGAAAATTCTGCTCTAATTTCAAAAATATCTTTTGATGCTATTTTTAAATTTTATATTTGTTCTGAAATTTGGAAAAAGTCTTTCATAAATTTATACGCTAAAAACCAAAACAGACTTTTCAAGCACCAGCAAACTCACATTAATCTAATAAACCTAAATGCCTCTTTAAAAGTTCAACTATATTTAGATGTCCTTTTGACTGCGCCCGCTCTAAGGCCACATGCAAATTAGCTGTAGCACCTTCATCTAATAAAAGCTTTACTATGTCTTCATATCCCTGAGAAGCTGCATTTATTAATGCGACGTTACCATAAACACCTTGTCTATCGATGACAGCACCTCTCTCTAATAAAAGCTTTACCAACTCTCTGTGTCCATTACCAGCTGCACCCATTAATGCAGTCCTACCACCTACACATACTTGGTCGACAACCGCACCGCTGTCTAATAAGAAACGAATCACTTCTTTATGTCCATTACGACTTGCAAGAATTAAAGCAGTTTCACCAAATGGATCTGCACTGTCCATAGCAGCACCTTTCTTTAACAACAGATTCATTGCCGACCTATGTCCACACTGAGCTGCATGTATAAAAGCAGTTAAACCATTCTTATCTCGTTGATCAACAACAAAAGCGCTGCTCGCGAATAACCATCTCATCGCCGCTTTATGCCCGCCACGAGCTGCCATCATAACTGCAGTTAAACCAGTGCGACTTTTTTGATCAATAACAGCACCGTTCGCTAACAACAGCTCCATCGCGGCTATATGTCCACCCCAAGCTGCACGCATAAATGCACTTAGACCATTATTATCTTGTTGATCGAGATTAGCACCATTTCTTAATAACAGCTCCATCACTTCGCTATGTCCATTTTGAGCTGCAAACATTAATGCTGTTGTACCATCATTAGTTATTGCATTGAGATCACCAAATTTTGCCCCCAGAAGCAACTTTAAAACACCAAAGTCGCCAACCGTCGAAGCCATCATAAGTTGGTTTGCACCATTTTTAAACAATGCTTCACCTTGTTTATTTTCAATTAATTTTTTAACAGCACTTTTATCATGTAAATAAATAGCACGTACTAATTCTTTATTGTTAATTACAGAATCCTTGAATACCCCAGCATCAATTAACCTTTCGCAAAACTCAATATGCCCGCAAGAGCTTGCTATTTCCAACAAACCAGAAATAATATTTTTTTCGCTTGAAAGCTCTACACAAGTAGGCAATTGCAATGGATAGCGGCATCTAAAATTTGCTGCTTTTCTTACAAACCTAAGAAGACACCTCGGAAAGATCTTTAACATCTCTCCATTTATTTTTCCTATTTTATCTAAAGCCAAAACATTCATTTTCTTGTCGACAGATAGCAATAGAATCAACGGCTTCATATATTCTAAAATTTTTTTTGAATCTTTTGCAGCTATCGCTTTCCTTACAACATTAGGGTCTTGTACAAAATCCAAAATGTGCATTTGTACTTCAGATGGGCAACCATTCCAACTGAAATCACTATGAACGATTGAGCTATCTTCCCATTGAGAGCAATTCTCTTTATCCCGTTCTATTCTTCTTTTCTTTTTTCTTGGCTCATCACTGCTTGATGATTTAGTTTCTTGCTCTCGTTGCTGCTCCATTGCTGGTAAAAAAAGTGGCGTCATCAATAATGCCAATACAGCTAAAATAGTTATGTTCTTCATTCTTGTCCCTTATAGATTTTACTTGGTAGTAACAATGACCACCCCTAAAAACATGTCTTTATTTGAAAATTATTATAATAATTATTATAAAGCATTGCGCAAACAGATCAATTTAGCGACCTTTAAGTCCTTTGCTCCATTACCACAACCTCACAAACAGGTCTTATATTTTGGAATACTTTTAGAAATATGCAGAATTTATACTTTAAAATTAGACCACACGCATTCAAATTATGCAGCAGATACTTTAGACGCTATGTCTAATTCACCTTATCTATAATTTTTTGAGTGTTAACCCAACTTACGATATTTCCCTTAGTACGACCTTGATTTTCTTTTCCCCCATAAATGACATAGCCATCTTCAGGATCTGCTTGCGCAAGATCATTCCAATAATCAAGGCCTTTAAAATAACTGAGGTCGATTGTTTCACCAGATTTGATCTCAATTGGGAGAAGTTTTGTACCAATATCAATAATACAGTCAACTTCGCGACCATGACTATCGCGCCAAAAGTACAAGCTTGGTCGCTCGCCACAGTTATAATAACCTTTCATTAAATCAGATATAATCATTGATTCGAACAGGCCACCCCTTAAATAATGAGTAGCAACAGCTTCTTCTGATTTAAGTTCTAACAGATTGCAAGCAATGCCAGTATCATAAAAATATAACTTGGGTGATTTAATTAACCTTTTACTAAAATTTTTAAAATGAGGCTGTAGCAAGAAAATAATATAACTGGCCTCCAGGATAGAGAGCCAGGATTTTGCTGTATTTGGACTTATACCACAATCACTAGCAAGTGACGATACATTTAAAATTTGTCCAATCCGACCTGCGCATAATTTAATAAAACGCTGAAAAGCACTTATATCGACAACATTAGCAATTTGGCGAACATCACGCTCAATATAATTTAAAATATAGAGAGGATACCATTCTGAAGGCAAAAGATTTTGTTCAAGAATGCGGGGATATCCACCATAATATATGGATCGAGAAGATGATCCTGTTAATAAATTATTTTCTTTAAGCTCATTAATCGAGAGCGGTAATAGCGTAAGAATAGCAACACGTCCGGCCAAGCTTTGTGAAACAGCTTCCATAACAAGAAAATTTTGGGATCCAGTCAAAACGAAATAACCATTTTGTTTCTCTGCATCTACATAAGTCTGTATGTATGAAAGCAAATCGGGAGCATGTTGAATTTCATCAAGAATAAGGCCATTCTCGTTTTTGTTTTCTCTTAAAAATCGACGGGGATCACTTGCCGCAAACAATCTTTGATCAATGTCTTCAAAGCTGATGTATTTATGTCTAGGAAAAGCGATTTTGGCTAATGTTGTTTTCCCCGATTGCCGGGGCCCCAAAAGCGCAACAACTGGCAACTTAGTAGCAAAATACTTTAATTTTTCAAACAAATCTCTCTTAAACATAATTTTATCTTTCAGGCTTAACTTGTGTAAATTATACAATTGACTGCAAAATTACACAATAATAAGCCAATATTTTTCAAACTTTAAGTCTAACTTCTTTATTTTTCTATTGGCATCACTTAATAGAGTGCTAAATGTAGATCAAATAATTTAAAAACTAATAAGTGCTGAATTACAGCTAAAGCTGCTTTGGATTGCACAACTTCAAGAGCCAATACCTCGCTTGAATCAACACAAGCTTCTTTCTTAATGTGCGAGGCATATTGAGCTACGCTCTATCAAAGTCTTTTGCGCTTCAATGTTGTCAATTGCAATACTATGGATTAAAAGATACCCAGAAAACGTAGTTTTTAATTAAGTTTTCTGGGTATAAAATGAGTTCGATGTAAATTAGTATTCTTGGAACCAAAAAATACAATTTGTAATCGGTTACAAATTGGCGTTAATTTAATGAATCTAAATGATTCTGCAACAGTTGAACTATTTCCTGATGCCCTTTTGCTAGTGCTAATGATAAGGCGGTCCGCCCGTGATTATCTTGCGCATAGACAGAAGCACCTGCGTTTAATAACAGTTCCACCATTACTTCATGCCCATTAAAGGCTTCGTACATTAATGCAGTCATACCATTCTCACAATTTTTTTGATTGAGATCAGCACCATTGCCTAATAATAACTTCACCGTCTCTGCATGTCCACGACCAACGGCATGCATTAGTGCGGTCATACCATTATTATCTTGTAAATCGATCTTTGCACCTTTGTTCAATAACAACTTCACCGCCTCATTATACCCCATAAAAGCTACTTCTATTAATACAGTGGCTCCTTCCTGACCTCGCGAATCAACAATAGCACCCGTGTCTAACAATAGCTCTATTATCTTTGTATGCCTCCTAACAGCTGCAGATATTAATGCATTCTCGCCCCAATTATCTTCCAACTCGTCAACAGCACCGTTCTTTAATAACAGCTCCACTATCTCTCTATGCCCATAAAAAGCCGCTCTCATTAATGCCGTTTGACCATCGTTATTTTGAAAATTGACAGCAGCTCCCTTGTCCAATAACAGCTCTACTATTTCTTTATATCCTTTGCTAGCTGCAATTATCAATGCAGTTCTGCCATCATCAGCTTCGGCATTAAGATCATCAGGATTTCCCTTTAAAAGCAATTTTACAATATCAATATCGCCAACTTCTGAAGCCATCATAAGTTGATTTGCACCATTCTTAAATGATGCCTTATTTCGTCCAAGCTCAATTAATTTTTCAACAACATCTTTCTTGCGTAAATAAATGGCATGTATTAATGATATATTTTCTTGGACATCTTCAATCACTCCAGCTAGAATTAACTTTTTACAAAAATTAATATGCCCACGAGAACTTGCAATTGCCAATAAATCAAAGGCAGTTGACGATAACTGTTCTTTACGAAGAACCAGAGATGAGGGCAATTTAAGTGGATTGCTGCATTTAAATCTTAATGCCTTCTTTGCCCATTTAAGAAACAATTCGGGAAAACACTCTAACATGTTTTTGTTTATTTTCTTTAAATCACATACCCGCTTATCCAGAGCTAAACAGTTCATTTCTTTGCTGACAGATTGCAGCGAAACCCACTGTCCCATATATTCCAAAATTGTCTTCTTATCGTTTTTAGCCGTTGCGCTCATTATAACATTAAGATCTAATACGATAGATAAAATATGCGCCTTAACTTCTAATGGACAACCATCCCAACTGGGATCAATTTGAACTAAAGAATTTTCTTCTTGTTGAAGTTGAACCTCATTTTTTTCTCTTTTTATTTTCTTTTTTCTTGGCTCACCACTTTCTTGTGATTTAGCTTCTAATTTCCGCTTTTGTTCCATTGTTTGTGAAAACAGTGGCATCATTAATAATGCCAATACAGCTAAAACAGTTGTTTTTTTCATTCTTGTTCCTATAAAATTTGGTAGCAACGATAATCACCCAAGGCGATATTCGCATATTTGAAATTATTACAGCAATTATTATACAACATTGCGCAAAAACGTCAATTCGAAGGTTTTTGAACTTTTGTCTACCAGCATATTTCAGATAACGGATCTTATATAATGAATGAGTTCATAACTTCATTTCCAAAACTTTGGCAACCGCGCAGAGGGGGGGTAAGAGTAAATAGTTTGGTATATCGAGTAATTAAGCGTAGTACCCACAGCACTTTTAACTTCAATAGATGTTTAAAAATCAAACACCTATTAGACAAATTATGTCGTAAAATCAAACATCATTTATATCGGCTTTGTTGGAAATTTTTTTGCAGCTCTCGCGCTCATTATAACATTAGGATGTTGTACAAAATCCACTATGCACATTTGGATTTTGGATTGACAACACTCCAATTGAACTCACCTCGAACGATTGAGCTATCTTTTTCTACTGTTCTTTTTTTTCCACGGTTCATCACTGTTTTGTAATTTAATTTTTAGCTCCTGGTTCTGCTTCAACGTTTGTAAAAAGAATGTCATCATTTAGAATACATGGTAGAAGGTCCTGCTAAATTTTGACCTCCTTTTGATTTGTTAGCCTTGCTTTCCTATAATAAGTTTATTACAAAACTATTACCGTGGTAGTTAAACAATGCAAAAAACATTAATAGGCCTTAGCTCATTCATGCTCTTTTTAAGCCTAAACGCAAGCAATCAAGACCTGCATCAAGCTATAGTTAAAAGTTATCCTGAAAAAGTAGAACAATTATTGATTACTCTTAATCCAGAACAAGAATTCTCGATATACCAAAACAAAAATGATGGATTGAAAGATTGTTTAGATCTAGCAAATGAAGTGCTAAATCTTAAAAAGCAAGCGCTTAGCCGACCAAAAGCAATACGTCCGGATATTGCTTATAAAACTATAAGTATATTACTCATGTGGACAGGATTAGTAACAGCAATACAACATATAGCCAAAGCTACCAATCCCCCAGATACACCACAACCTTATTCTCATTATAAATTTGCATTATCTGAAGGAATTATCGCTGCATCTTCTTATATAATATGGAGGTTTGGAAACCTAGAACAAAGTAATTATGATAATCGAACTCGCCGGGAAGAGTATGAAGATGCTTTGGAAACTAGCCAAATACTGAATGATTATTTAAAGGGCTGCGAAGAAATTACCGCTATAGGAAAATTATGAACAAAGTCTCAATAACCTATTTATTATTAGCACTCTGCTTAAATCTTACTGCCTATCCATTCAACAAAGCCATTGAACAATTCATAGACAACGGCAACCCTTACAAGCTAGAGCAATTGCTAAAAAATGGTGATGACTGCATAAGCAATGATACTCAATTACAAATCTATTTAAATCTTGCTGATAAAATAGCCGATCATAAAAAGCAGGCCCTAAGTCAACCCGAAACAGTCCGCCCCGGCACAGAATATAAAAGAACTAGCTTTAGACTCTTCACATTAGCATCATTATATGGAATGTGGTTTATACTAACCATTTGGAATGCAGAGATAGCAGCAAAGTACCGTATAGGTTATGCGTTTGGCCTCTTAGAGACAAGCGCTTTCCTTGGCTCTTATTTGCTATGGGTAAAAGGAGATAGAGAGTTTAAACAATCTGGATGGAGAACACGAGAACAAGAATATTTAGATGCTTTTCTTGTAAAACAAATCTTAAACAACTTGTTAAAACAACGTATAAAGCATTAGTTACCAGCCAAAAGAATAAACTTATTCACAAATGTAACCGTTCTTCGATTTGTCGAGCTCCGGCAATTGTCAAAGCTTTAACGGCATCAGAACAAAATAGAATCTCAAAACAATATTTTAACATTTCCACAAAAGAATATCCGTATAAATTCTATAGGATTTTAACAATGAATAAAAAGAACGAATTGTCACGGATATCGGTTGATATACCTAAAATCAAACACAGACGCCTAAAAAAATTGGCGGCAGATTTAGGCCTTTCCATGAAGCAAATAATATTAGATGCCTTAGAATCAATAGATGAATGCCGATATAGCAGTCACATTCCTAATGAGGAAACAGTTCAGGCAATCAAAGATGCTAAAGAAAAAAAGAACCATATTGAAGCTAATGATGCTGAAGATC
>Ga0105046_10003689_pt1 | contig 24341 bp, 26 predicted proteins | sample MAT03_FD_78385 | JGI IMG/M metagenome (GOLD analysis project Ga0105046, IMG submission 78385) | Freshwater microbial communities from Lake Fryxell liftoff mats and glacier meltwater in Antarctica - MAT-03 (megahit assembly) | ecosystem: Environmental > Aquatic > Freshwater > Ice > Liftoff...
GAAAAAAGCCGGGTGATCAAGCCGCTCTTTTCCCCCGTTAGCCGGTCAGCAACCGGTAGTTGATCCACGCGATGACCGCCGAGACAGCCAGCAATGTCAGCGTCGGCAACATCCTGACGATCGACGAATCCACCGGCAAGCGGGTCGAACTCGTGCAAGTGACCGGGCCATAGGTGACGGTTGCGCGCGGCAGGCTCTCGCCCACGAAGCACAGGGGCGAGGGCTTGCCGGCGGCGCTAAAGCCCTCGACGACCGCGGACTGGAGGAAGTCCTCAACCGTGCCGAGACCGCGCGTCGTCGCGTTGGGCTTGAACCCGCACGGTTTCGGGATCAGGCCGGGTCGGCCTTGCCGAACCCGCACCTGACGCACTCCGCCGAGGCTCCGCTGAGCCGCCTATTTCAGCCAACCGATTTTAATTTCACCCTCGACCGCCTTGAAGTCAGGATCGCCGGTGACGAGTTCGGCGTTGCGGAGCCTGGCCAGCGCGGCGGCGAAGGCGTCGGCATACACCAGCCTGCCGGTGGCCTTGTAGATCGCGGCTTGCCGGACCAGATGTAAGTCGGTTTCGACCGGGACGAGTTCGATGGGCATGATGGCCATCTCTTTGACTTTCTGTTCCGCCGCTGCGGGGGATGCCCGGCGCATGATGTTGTAGTACACCTCGCCCCAGTTCACGACACTCAACAGCAGCTTGTGCGTGCCTTGGTCGGCTTTGGCGAGAAGCTTCTCGACATCTTCGGCAGCCGGTTCATCCTCGAAGAACGCCAGCAGCGCCCAGCTATCCAATACTTTGGTGGCCACGGCTAAAGCTCTCGTTCCCGTTTGCGATCGTCCATCAAGGACTTCAACACAGCAGTCCCCTTGAGCGAACCGCGCAGTGTCTTGAGGTACTTCGGAGTGATCGGCTTGAGGACAATGTGGTCACCCTCCGCATACACCTGCGCCCGCGTACCATTGTCGATTTCAAACTCCTTGCGCAGCCAGCGGGGGATGACGACTTGCCCCTTCACTGTGAAATAGATTATGTCGGTCTTCATGGAAAAATTCCTACAAGATTAGATGAAGTAAGTCAAGTGGTAGTTGTGTTGGATATATCCACATCCGGGATACGATTGGAGTCCGCCAGTGCGATTCGGCATTCCCGGCATGCGGGCTTGGCGTGAGCTTCCCCGGCAGTTGCCGGCAAGCGCGGCGTGGGGGCTTCTCCGCGGCGTGGCACGCCGCTGGTTCGACGGGGCAGCCGCAGTTCAGCCGGTCATCAAGCCTTGCGCTTGCCGGCGAATGTCACGGCGCGTGGCGGCATCAAGCCGGGCAAGGTTTTTCACCTGCAACGCCATCCGTGGGTTTTGCTTCAGCAACTTCTCGTGCCGCACCAGAAAATCCCAATACAGCGTCGTGAATGGACAGGCGTCGAGGCCGGTCGCCTTCTCCGGTTTGAACCGGCAACCCTCACAGTAATTGCTCATCCGCTGGATGTATTTGCCGGTCGCGATGTACGGCTTGGAGGCCATGATGCCGCCGTCGGCGTATTGCGACATGCCAAGCACGTTCGGCAATTCCACCCACTCGACCGCATCCACGTACACCGCCAGAAACCACTTATGCACCTCGACCGGATTCACGCCGAGCAACAGCGCGTAACAGCCGGTCACCATCAACCGTTGGATGTGATGGGCGAACCCGTACTCCAACGTCTGGCCGATCACCTCGCGCAGGCAATTCATCTCGGTTTCCCCGGTCCAAAAGAACTTTGGCAACGGCAGTCGCGCGTCGAGTTCGTTGAGTGCCGCGTAGCCCGGCATGAACTGCCAGTACACGCCGCGGACGTACTCGCGCCAGCCGAGCAATTGCCGGACAAAGCCCTCGACCGCCGGCAATGGCGCACGCTTGCGCCGGTACGCCTCGACCGCGGCAGCGATCGCGTCGCGCGGGTCGAGCAGTTTCAGGTTCAGCGCCGCCGCGAGCCGGGAATGGTACAAGACCGGCTCGCCCGTCCACATCGCGTCCTCGACCCGGCCGAAATCCGCCAACCGGTTCTCGATGAAATCGTCGAGCGCCGCCTTGGCCTGTTGCCGTGTGACCGGCCAGTCGAACTTGTCGAGCTGCCCGGGATGCGTCGCGAACCGTTTCGCCACCAGTGCCAAGACCTCGCGCGTCGTCGCGTCGGGCTTGAAAGCGCACGGTTTCGGGATCAGGCCGGGGCCGGCCTTGCCGAAACTGCGGCGGTTTTCCTTATCAAAATTCCACGTGCCGCCGACCGGCTGATCGCCGGCCATCAGCACATTGTGTTTGCGGCGCATCTCGCGGTAGAAATATTCAAGCCGTAACTGTTTCCGCCCCGCCGCGTGCGCCGCAAATTCTTCGTGCGAACACAGAAAATGCCGGTCGGGCCGCAGCTCCAACCCCGGCACCGCCTTCCGCAATTCTTCCCGCACCCGCCACTCCCCCGGCTCGACCACGATGACGCCTTGCGGGTTGAGTTGCCGGACTGATTCCCTCAGCGCCTCGCCTAACGTCGAATCCGCCAACTCCCGGTAATGCACTGTGATCCCGCGTTCTTGAAGTTCATCCCGGAAGTGCCGCATCGCCGCGAGGAAGATGGCGATGCGTGCTTTGTGCGACCAGACATGTTCCGCTTCGCCGCTGACCTCCGCCATCCAGACTGCATCGCGCGCCTTGTCGAAACCGTCGAAAGCGGCGGTTTTCGGATCAAGCTGATCGCCGAGAACAATCACCAGATTGCGCATTGCTATATTTGAAAACCGCGTTGGGGATTTATTTCGGAACTGCTGATTTCTCGGCAGCCTTCCGTTGCGCCTCATATTCCTTGGCCTGCATTAGCCCTTTGAATACGATTCCAGTAATCATTAGTCCAAAGGCAAATATCACTCCCACATTAATCATGAGCAGTTGCATGGGTTAGTGCCTCTTTTCGAGAGTCAACTTCACACCAACCCAGAATGTCAGGATTGAGGGAACCCAAATCCCGACAAACTGGCCGTACTCATGCTTGACGAGGAACCAGAGCGTCACGCTCGCCAAAAAACTCAACCCAGCAGCTATCAGAAACCAATAATCATACTATTCAAACATGGCCGTATTTTCCTTTCATTAAAAACTTGGGGGCCTTGTTCCTTGAATGAACCACAAGAGGCGGAGGGACTCGCCCCTCCGCCTCACGATGGTGAACGGTTTAGTTCGGCAGCACGACGGTATCGATGACGTGGATGATGCCGTTGCTGGCTGCCACGTCGGTCTTGACGACGTTGGCGTTATTTACCATCACCTTGCCATCTGCGACGGTAATGCTGAGTTCCTGACCGTTGACGGTTTTGGCTTTCATCGTCTTGACGTCCGCCGCCATGACCTTGCCCGGCACGACGTGGTAGGTGAGGATGGCGACGAGCTTGGCCTTGTTCGCGGGCTTGAGCAGGTCTTCCACCGTGCCCTTGGGGAGCTTGGCGAAGGCTTCGTCGGTGGGCGCGAAGACTGTGAACGGACCGGTACCTTGCAGTGTTTCCACCAAGCCCGCCGCTTTGACAGCGGCAACTAGGGTGTTAAAACTTCCCGCTGCGGCTGCCACACTGACGATGTCTTTAGCTTCAGTAGCATAAGAGCCCGCCTTTACCGAACCGGCCAAGAGCGTTAGCGCTGCCGTTACAATGAGACTGGATACCTTCATGTTTTTCATTTTGGGTCTTTCCTTTGTTTGTTGGTTTGTTGGTTTGTTTTTCTGGATTGATTCGAATTAGCTCGGCAACACCACGCTGTCGATGACGTGAATGACGCCGTTGCTCGCAACAACGTCAGCCGTGATTACTTGCGCCTTGTCCACCATCACCTTGCCACCCGCGACCGTGATGCTGAGTTCCTTGCCGTTAACGGTCTTGGCTTTCATCGTTTTCACGTCGGCAGCCATCACCTTACCGGCCAACACGTGATAGGTCAGGATACCAACGAGTGTTGCCTTATTCTCTGGCTTGAGCAGATTTTCGACGGTGCCGGCGGGCAGCTTGGCAAAGGCGGCATCCGTTGGGGCGAACACCGTAAATGGTCCGTTGCCACTGAGGGTTTCCACCAGACCGGCCGCAGACACGGCGGCACACAGCGTTTCGAACGAACCAGCGGCGACTGCAGTTTCAACAATGTTACTCATGACTCTTATGTCCTGTCTGCTCTTCGTTTTTACGATCCACTGCGTAAGTGCGTTGAATCATGTTGTCTAGAATATGTCTATGATGTCACTTCTTGTCAACACTCTGTATAACTTATTTTCTGACACGATAATTATCAGGTACCGCCCAATAATTGAGCAGTTCGCCATACAAATCAGGCAGATGTGATTTATTGCTTGAGGATACTCAAAGTCTGTCGCATTATTGTCTAATTATGGCCAATGCCAGCAATGCAATCCGAATCGTCTCCCGCCGCACCGGGTTAAGCGCGCACGTTATTCGTATCTGGGAAAAGCGCTACGGTGCGGTCACACCAGTCCGCACCGAGACCAACCGGCGCCTTTACTCCGAAGATCAAATCGAACGGTTGATCCTTCTGCGTGACATCACGCGAGCGGGTCACAGCATCAGCCAGGTCGCGAAATTGCCAACAGCCGAACTGCAGCAACTCGCCGCGGCAGCTTCCGCCCCCAACGACCAATCCACGCGTGTCCCGACCGGCCCAACCGCCAGTCCGTCGTTCCTTGGCGAGAGCCTCGCCGCCGTCAAGGCCCTCGACGAACGCGGATTGGAGGATGTCCTCAAACGCGCCGAGATCGCGCTCGGCGCATTGGGCTTGTTACAGAATGTCATTGGTCCACTGGCCCAAACCATCGGCGACCTCTGGCGCGCCGGCAGCATGACAGCCGCCCATGAACATTTCGCGAGCGCCGTGATCCGAACCTATCTCGGACGCGCGGCGAAACCATTTGGCGGAGCTGAGAGCGCCCCCGGTTTGTTGGTCGCGACTCCGGCCGGACAACTCCATGAAATCGGCGCTCTGCTTGTCAGCGCGGCGGCGGCGAACTTCGGCTGGCGCGTCACGTATCTCGGCGCGAGCCTGCCCGCCGCGGAGATTGCTGGGGCGGCACGGCAAAGCCGGGCGCGCGCAGTTGCCTTGAGCCTGGTATATCCCGAAGATGACGCGCGCTTGGCGGGCGAGTTGACGCTCCTGCGTGAATTACTACCAGCGGAAGTCGCGCTGGTAATTGGCGGACGCGCCCTGCCGGCCTACCGCGCGGCTCTGGCAAAAATTGGTGCGGTCACCGTGGAAAATCTGGTGCAACTCGGCAAAGCCTTGGACGACCTGCGCAAGCCTGCGAAAAAAGCCGGGTGATCAAGCTGCTCTTTTCCCCCGTTAGCCGGTCAGCAACCGGTAGTTGATCCACGCGATGACCGCCGAGACAGCCAGCAATGTCAGCGCCGGCAACATCTTGAACACCGGGTTCTTCACCCGCAAATGAGTAACGACAGCCGCGCCCATTAGAATCGCGATGCCGCTACCGCCCACGACCGCGAACACCGGCCGCTCAATTCCAATCAGCAACAGCAATGAGAAGGTCAGCTTCAAAATGCCCACCAAGTCCCGCAACCAGTCGGGCAGTCCATACTGCTTGAATTCCTGAACGACGTTGGCGTAATGCACCACCCACACGTAGAAAATGGATCCCACCACCAGCGCTTGCAGTCCGATTCGGAGACCGTTCATGTCCCGACGGTATTCCTTTCGAGCACGAGAGAGAAGCGCGAATTCACCGCGTCACCGCGACCGGCACCATTACTTCGTTGCGGCGCAGGAACGGCGGCGTCCACGGCGGGTCGAAGTAACCGTACACGGGCGCGCCGGCCGCCGGCAGGTTTTCGCGCTGCTGCCACGCCGTCAAACGCGCCAACGCCTCCGCTTCCCGGCGCGCATTGCGTCGGCCGCTATAGCGGAACACCGCAAACGTGCCGGCGGGCAGCGTCTTGACAGTGACGTCCGCTCCCTTCGGTTGCGGGGCCGGCTTCCCTTGGGGCAGGACGAACGCCATCGTGGCGTTCGTGCTCTCGCCGGCCATGAAGACTGGCGTGGTCATGGAAATCTTCTGCGCGGCGGTGTTGTCGCCACTGATGTACCGGAAGAGCCGACCGAAGCTGTTGTCGCCGTCGCGCCGCGGCGTCTCGACCACGACCAACTCCGGATACTTCCGCACCTCGAAATCGCCATCCGTCCGCACCACCTCGTACGGCGCGGATTCAGACCGGGACCGCGTTCCACCACAGGCTGTGAGGATCACCCCACCGCCAATCGCCACCAGGAGTAGAACCGTGTAGAGCAGAGTGTTGTTCATGATTTCCCCTTCTTGATTTTTTCGAGTGCCGCCAGCGCCCGTTTGCGCGCGACCGCATGATCCACAATGGGCGCGACCGGCTCCGGCACCCAGTGGCGGGCGTACTCGCCGCGGGGATCGAATTTCTCGGCCTGGCTGGTGGGGTTGAAGATGCGGAAGAACGGCGCGGCGTCCGCGCCGCTGCCGGCCACCCATTGCCAGCCGAGCGTGTTGTTCGCCAGATCGGCGTCCACTAACGTGTCCCAGAACCAGTGGGCGCCGTCCTGCCACGAGATGAGCAGGTCTTTGACGAGGAATGACGCGACGACCATGCGGACGCGATTGTGCATCCAGCCGGTGCTCCAGAGTTCGCGCATGCCGGCATCCACGAGCGGGTAGCCGGTCTGCCCGCGCTGCCACGCGCGGAGTTGTTTCCGGTCCGGCTGCCACGGGAACTTCGCGAACTCCGGCCGCAACGGTTCGTCCGCCGTGTGCGGGAAATGGTAGAGCAGATGATGGGCGAACTCGCGCCACCCGAGTTGCCGGAGATACCCCCACCCCGATTGATCGGCATTCTTCACCAGCGCCGCCCAAATCTGCCGGGGCCCAATCTCGCCGAAGTGCAGGTGCGGCGACAGCCGGGAAGTCCCGCGCAAGTCCGGCCGGTCGCGTTCGGCGGTGTACCGGCTGGGGTTGAATCGCTGGAGAAGTTTGCGAGCGCCGGCTTCGCCGGGTTCCCAATCGAAGCCGCGCGCCCAATCGAGTTTGGGGAGGAGTTGGAGTTCATTCAGCGGAACGGAAGCGGGCCACCGCGACGGCGCGCTGGGGACAGCGCGCCCCACCGGATGGGAAATCAAACCTTTTGCCAGGCAGGCTTTCCAGAAGGGGGTGAAGACCCGGTAGGGTTTGAGTTCCCACGGTTCGAAGAGGAGGGCGGAGTTGAAACTTTCGGCGGGCAGGCCGGCTTTGATGGTTTTGTCGCGGGCGATGATGGCCGGTTCGTAGCGGCGGTTCCAGAAGACTGTGTCCGCGCCGGTTTCCTGCATCAGCGCGCGCAGCGTTTCGAGGGATGGACCGCGCCGGATGATGAGCCGGGAGCCGCGTTGGCGCAGACTGGCGTCGAGGGCGGCGAGTGAGTGATGGAGCCACCACCGGCTGGCAGCGCCGGGGGGCCACTTACCTTCTTCTTCGGGCACCCAGATGTAAACGGGGATGACCGGCCGCCCCCGCTCCACGGCGGCTTGCAACGCCGGATTGTCAGCGAGACGAAGATCGAGGCGGAACCAAACAATGGTGGCGCTCACGCAATTACAATGCGCCGAGCGCCACCCCAGTTTCAACCATTACGAGCGGAATTTGATCGTGCAGCCGACCGCTTTGGTGGTTTTGGTGCTGATTTCTTTGCCGGCGACGAGGGCGTCGAGGGCGTCTTTGAGGTAATGCTCTTTCGCGGCGGCGGCGTCTTTGTGGTTGTCGTCAATCGTGCCGTGATAGACGAGTTTGCCGGCGGCGTCGAACAGGTAGATTTCCGGCGTGCGGGTGGCGCCAAAGGCGCGGGCGATGCCGGAATCGGCATCCACAACGTAGGGGAATTCAAAGCCGCGTTCCTTGGCGCGTTTTTGCATACCCTCGAAGCTGTCACCGGCAGCTTTGGCCGGGTCGTTCGAGTTGATTTGAATCACGCCGACACCTTTTTTCAGGAATTCATTGCCGAGCTTCGCGATGCGCTCTTCCCACGCCACGACGAAGGGACAATGGTTACACGAGAAAATCACCAGTGTGCCTTTCGCGCCTTTCACGTCGGCGAGCGACAATTCTTTGCCGTCCACGTTTTTGAGTTTCACGTCGCTCTTGGGGGCGACAGCGCCCAGTTCCAAGGCCCACGCTTGGGCCGCGACGGCCACCAATACTGCGACTGCGATTGCTTGTTTCATTCTGTAGTTCCTCCGGTTGTTTTGGACTCCATTACCTGTCGGATTGTTGATTCAAATTCCAAAAAAGTTTTCTTCCCCTCAAAGAACGCGCGCAACTTCCCTGTGCCGTCATACACCATCGTGGCCGGGAACGCCCCGCTCCATTGCGGTTCGACGCCATCAATGAACTTCGGGTCGCTTTCTGAATCTGCCTTTATGAAGGATGCAAAATCCACACCCTGCGATGCCAAAAACTTTTGCGCAACCGTCACGTCGGTGTCCCAAGAGACGAAAATCACCTTGAGACCTTGGCCGGCATATTGGCGATGAAGTTTCACGAGATCGGGGAACTCCTCCCGGCAGGGGCCGCACCACGTGGCCCACATGTTCACCAAGACGACGGGCGCGCCGGCGTCGCGAATGACCTTTTTCAATTCAGCCGATGTCACGGGTGAAACCGACGGGGGCGGTGGGGATTGGCAGGCGACGAGGCTCAGGAGTGCGGCGAGGGCGCTCCGGTACCAGACGGAAGGAGAAGGCGGCCAGCTCATGATGACGAGACTATGGTTTCAACATCGTGCCGGTGCCAGTGGAATCGGTTTGGCGGGCGCGTTGGAAGAAGATGTCGCCGTTGGGTTGGAGGAGGACGCCGGCGATGTTGGCGCGGATGGCGATCATGGATTGGGCGTGGGCGAGGGGTACCATGGGGCGTTCTTGGGCGATGAGTTCTTGGGCTTGCCGGTAGATTGCGGCGCGGGCGGTGGGGTCGGTTTCGCGGCGGGCGGCGAGCATGAGGTCGTGGTAGGCGTCGTTTTTCCAGAAGGTGATGTTCATGGCGGAGCCGAGGGTGGCGGTGTCTTTGTCGAGGAGGACGTAGAGGAAGTTGTCGGCATCGCCGTTGTCGCCCACCCAGCCGAGGAGGGCGAGTTCGTGTTCGCCGTGGCTGGTGCGGGTGAGGTGCGCACCCCATTCGTTGGGGACGATATCGATGGGGATGCCGGCGGCGGCGCAGTCGGCTTTGATCATTTCGGCGGCGCGGAGGGGGTTGGGGAGGTAGGGGCGGGGATTGGTCATGACGTGGAGGCGGAGCGGAGTCGTGCGAGGGGTGGGTGCCTGGTGGAGGGCGGTGCTGGGGAGGTTGTCGTGGTGGCCGGGGACGAAGGGCGGCAGGGGGTTGTTCGCGACCACGCCGGTGTTGCGGTACACGGCTTTGACGAGATCCGTTTTATGGATGGCGGCGGCGATGGCGCGCCGGGTGGGGAGGTCAATCTTGTCACAGTGGAAGGCGAGGTAGGCGACGTTGAGGCCGGGGGTGGTGAGGAGTTGGAGGTTGGGGTCGGCGGCGATGGTGTCGAGAAAGTTGGGGTCGAGGCCGTCAAGGCCTTGGACTTGGCCGGTCTGGAGCTGGATGAGCCGGTTGGCGTTGTCGGGGACGACGCGGAAGATGAGGTGTTCGAGGGTGGGCGGTTCGTCCCAGTAATCGGCGTTGCGGTGGAGGACGATTTTTTCGTTGGGGATCCATTCGCCAAATCGGAACGGGCCGGTGCCGACGGGGGTGTTTTGGTTTTGGAAGCGGGGACTGATGAGGGAGGCCGCCGGGATGCAGAGACTAGCGAGAAAGGGCGCGTGCGGTTCGCGGAGGCGGAAGCGCAGTTCCATGGGGCCGGCCACTTCGACGGCGGTGACCATGTTGAACATGGAGTCCCAATAGGCAAAGGTCGCGGTGGGCACTTCTTTGTTGAGTTGCCGGCGGAAACTGAAGAGGGCGGTTTCGGCGGTCAGCGGGGTGCCGTCGTGAAAGCGGACGCCGGAGCGGAGTTGGAATGTGTAGGTGAGGCCGTCGTCCGAAATTGTCCACGCGGTGGCGAGACACGGTTCGGGTTCGGTGGTGTGGGGACGAAATCGCACGAGTCCTTCGCAGATGTTGACGAGAACCTTGATGGATTCGCCGTCGTCCACATCGGCGGGGTCGAGTTTTTGGGAATCGGCGCCGCGGGCGAAGGTGAAGGTGTTGGCAACGGGATTGCTTTTCTGACAGCCACAAAGGAGGACTCCGCTGACGAGCGCCACGTTGAAAAGAAGCAGGCATTTCATGGTGGAATGGTAGCGACTCGGTCGTTTGACAGCAAGGGGTTAAGCCGGTAGAGTACGGCTCGGATTTTGGGTTAGCCTATGGGTAAAAAATTTACAATGCCGACAATACGGCCACCGACGACGGTGGCAGGCTGGACGCGCGTGGCGCTGGGCGTGGTGATTGCCGGGCTGGTTTACTATGCCTACTGGGTGCAAATCGTCGAGACGGGGACGGGGTACGCGGCGACTTGTTATCAATGGTTGATCAGTCACTGGCACAATGTCTCGAATTACTCCCACGGCCCGTTGATTCCGCTGATTGCGGTGGCATTGGTGGGGGCGCGCTGGCGGGAGTTGTTGAGCGCGCCGTTGCAGCCGCGGTTGGGGGGCGTGTGGTTGATCGTGGCGGCGATGCTCGCGTATTATTTGGGGGTCTTGGCGGTGCAACCGCGCGCCGTCGTTTTTTCGTTTGTGATTTTGCTGTACGGTCTGGTGCAGACGTTGGCGGGGCGGGCGGTGCATCGGTATTTGTTTTTCCCCATCACGTTTTTGCTGCTGATGATCCCGCTCAACTTTCTCGACAACGCGCTCGGTTTCCCGCTGCAAATTTTCATGGCGAAAGTCTCCACCGAAGTTTTGAACTGGGTGGGGATTGAGACGTTCCGCATCGGCACGAGCATTCGGTCGGCGGTGTTTGATTTTGACGTGGCGAATCCGTGCAGCGGGATCCGGTCGCTGATGGCGCTCACGACGGTGACGGCCGCATTTGCCTACGTCACGCAGCGCGAGCAATGGAAACGCTGGGCGATGTTCATGTGCTCCATCCCGCTCGCGGTGCTGGGGAACATGTGCCGGGTGGTGGGGATTGCGTTGGTCGGTCAGGTGTACGGGCCGGGACCCGCGATGAAAGCGCATGATTATTCCGGGTTCATTGTGTTTGGCGTGGCGTTGATTGCGATGGTTGCCATCGGATTCCTGTTGAATTTGCATTACCGCGAGTTTTTCGCGAAGTGGTTGCAGCCGCTGCCGCTGCCCGCCACGCCGGCGGAGAAATCAACTGCCCAGCCGTAAATGGAGGATTGAAACCTATGAACGAAATTCCCGCAACCTCACCTGCTCCGGTCGCCACCCCCGCCGCCGCACCCAGCCGGGGACCGAGCTTGTTGCATCTCGGCATCGTCGTGGGGATTCTCGCGGGTGGCGTGTTACTGACGGCGTTGACTTCCGATGTGACGCAGGTTTCCGAGCCGGGCATCGCGGTGAAGGATGGCCGACCGTTTCTGTCGGAGAAATTTGGCGACTGGGCCGGCGGACCGCTGGAAGGATTGAGCGAGCAAGAGCGCGCGATTCTGCCGCAAGATACCGAAGGCGCCCGGCGAGTGTACACGGATTCCGCCGGCAACCAGGTGTATTGTTCGATCGTGCTGGCCGGGCGGGACGTCACGAGTATTCACCGGCCGGAGCTGTGCTTGCCCGGACAAGGCTGGTCCATTCAGACCTCGTCTGTGGAACCGGTGACGGTTCCCTCGGCGGCGGGCGGGTCCTTGGAGTTGATGCGCCTGAACACTGTGCGCAACCATCAACTACCCGACGGCCGCACGGTGCAGGGACGATCCATCTTTGTGTATTGGTTTGTGGGCAAAGACCGGACCACCGCGCATCACTTGGAACGCATCTTCTGGACTACCAAAGACCGGGTGTTGCACAACACCAACCATCGCTGGGCGTACATCCTGATCCATTCGCCCGTGCGCCTCGAAACCAATACGGCAGATGAAATCAAACGCGCCGATGCCGCCGCAATGAAAATCACTGCGCGCTTTGTGCAAGATTTGTATCCCACGCTGGTGAAGCCGGTCGTCGAGAGCTGAGCCGACCGCGATGCCAAGCAAGCAACGAGATTTGGCGATCCAGCTCAACCAGTTCACCGACGCCATCTTTATCGCGGCGGTCTTCTGGCTGGCGCACGCGTTACGGGAACATCTGGCGTACTGGTTTCCGCTGCCGGTTTCCTGGGCAGGTTTGTTCTCGGTCGAGTTTTCGCCCATCTCCACCTTTCGGAATTACAAATGGCTCTACTTGGTGATCCTGCCGGTCTGCCCATTCGTGTTGGATCTCAACGGATTCTACGAGCGGCGTAACTCGCTGGGAGTGGGCCAGACACTCTGGCTGCTCGTGAAGAGCATCGGCCTGTGCGCGTTGGTGGTCATCGCCACGATGTACTTTCTCGGGCTGACGGGGTTGAGCCGGAGCGTCATCATGCTCTTTGCGGTATTTGCCGTCGTCACGCTGTTTCTGAAGGATCAACTCTTCCAGCTTTACCTGCGGCGCAACATTCAGACCGGGCGCTACACGCGCTCCGTCATCTTGGTGGGAGCGGCCGAGCGCAACGCCGAGTTTGAACGCCTCTTGAGCGATCATCCCGCCTGGAACATGACTGTCCTCGCCAAAATCGAACCCGACCCGGGTCTCATCAACACCCTGTCTGCCATGTTGCACCGCAACCCCGTGAGTTGCGTCATTTTCAACGTGACCCAAACCTCGTTCAGCGAAGTGGAACAAGCCATCCTCGTCTGCGAGACCGAAGGCATCGAAGCGTGGCTGGTCGCCGACTTTGTCAAAACCTCCATCGCTCGGGCCACCGTGGATGATTTTTACGGCAAACCATTGCTCGTTTTTCGCACCACTCCGGACATCTCCTGGCAACTCATCTGCAAACGGATCATTGACGTGATCGGCTCCGGCACCGCCTTGATTGTCATGGGACCATTGCTCATGCTGCCACTGGCCGTCATCATCAAACTCACCTCACCCGGCCCGATCCTCTTCCGCCAAAAACGCAGCGGCCTGCACGGCCGGTTGTTCATGATGTACAAGTTCCGCTCGATGGTTACCAACGCCGAGATGTTGCGGGCCGAGTTGGAAGCCTACAACGAACAAACCGGCCCCGTCTTCAAAATCAAGGATGACCCGCGCGTCACACCCATCGGACGATTTCTCCGCCGCACCAGTCTCGACGAACTCCCCCAACTCTGGAACGTCCTCAGTGGCGAGATGAGCCTCGTTGGTCCGCGCCCACCGATTCCCGGCGAAGTGGAACAATATCACCCGTGGCATCGCCGCCGGCTCTCCATGAAACCCGGCATCACCTGCCTCTGGCAAATCGGCGGTCGCAACAACATCGCGTTCGAAGAATGGATGAAGCTCGACCTCCAGTACATTGACAACTGGTCGCTCTGGCTCGACCTCAAAATACTCGCCCGCACCGTGCCCGTCGTGGCCTCCGGTCTGGGCGCCCACTAGGAGAACATCATGCCCACCCCCACCACCGTCGTCACCGGCGGCGCCGGCTTCCTCGGCTCCCACCTCTGCGACCGGCTCCTCGCCGAAGGCCATCGCGTCTTCGCGCTCGATAATCTGCTCACCGGCAACACCGACAACATCGCGCACCTCGCCGGCAACTCCCGGTTCACCTTCATCCACCACAACGTCACCGAATACATCTATCTCGCCGGCCCGGTGGATTACGTCTTCCACTTCGCCTCGCCGGCCAGCCCGATTGATTACCTCGAACTCCCCATTCAAACCCTCAAAGTCGGCTCCCTCGGCACCCACAACGCCCTCGGCCTCGCCAAAGCCAAAAACGCCCGCTTCCTCCTCGCCTCCACCTCCGAATGTTACGGCGACCCGCTCCAGCATCCACAAACCGAAAGCTATTGGGGCAACGTCAACCCCATCGGTCCGCGTGGCGTCTATGACGAAGCGAAGCGGTTTGCCGAAGCGATGACCATGGCCTATCACCGCTATCATCACGTGGACACCAAGATCGTCCGCATCTTCAACACCTACGGCCCCCGCATGCGCCTGCGCGATGGCCGCGTCGTGCCGGCTTTCGTGGGGCAGGCGCTGCGCGGTGAACCGCTCACCGTTTTCGGCGACGGCAACCAGACCCGCAGCTTCTGCTATTGCAGCGACTTGATTGACGGTATCTACCGGCTCAGCCAGTCCGACTTTCATGAACCGGTCAACATTGGCAACCCCACCGAGTTCACCATCCTCGACTTTGGCAAACTCATCCAAAAAATCATCGGCTCGAATTCCCCCGTCATTCACAACCCGCTCCCGCAAGATGATCCCAAACAACGCCGGCCCGACATCACCCGCGCCCGGCAACTCTTGGGTTGGGAACCGAAAGTGGATCTGGAAACCGGCCTCCGTCAAACCATCGAGTACTTTCGCGGCAAGGTCTAACCGGTCAGCGGAACGACGCAGTGAGCCGCCCTGTATCGCAGATAAATCAAGGGTTTTAGTTTGACTCAGGAAATCCGTTCTGTCACAAAACCCGCGGGGCGGTCACGACGGTCGCCTCCCATAACAAGGGGCAATCTTTCTCAGGAGGAATGATGAACAAAGCTCAGTTGGTTGACGTTGTGCAGAAGGAACTCGGCAAAGAAATCAGCAAGGCGGCCGCCGAGCGCGCGTTGAACGCCGTGCTCGCCGGCATTCGCAAAGGCGTGAAGACTGGCACCCCGGTGCAGTTGGTTGGGTTTGGCACGTTTCGCGTCTCCCGCCGTCCCGCGCGCAAGGGCCGGAACCCGAAAACCGGCGAACAGATTCAGATTCGCGCTTCGAAGACCGTGCGTTTCAGCGCCGGCCAAGGTCTGAAGGAAAGCCTGTAGATCGTTTCCACAATGTGGTCGGGGGGCGGCTCACGTGGCCGCCCCTTTTTTTGTCTCGGGTTACAGTTCGGCGCTGCTGCCAAACTCCGGCACGCTGATTTCCGCCCGCGGATGCAGCTCCCGCAATGATCCGGCAAGCGCCTCAGCGGCTTCGAGTTCGCCGTGGACGAGAAAGATGCCGCGCACCGAGCCGGTGACTTGTCCCGCCCATGACCGCAACTCATGTTGATCCGCATGACCGGAGTACGCGTTGATGGTTTCGATGCGCGCTTTCACTTGGTAAGGCTCACCGAAGATGTTGACCTCCTTGTGGCCGGTTGCGAGATGGGAGCCGAGAGTGTGCGGCGCACACCAGCCCACCATGAGGATCAGGTTCCGCTTGTCCGTGATGTTGTTCTTGATGTGATGCCGAATCCGCCCCGCTTCGGCCATGCCGGAGGCGCTGATGATGATGCACGGTCCTGTGAGATCGTTCAGTTGCTTGGATTCCTCGACGCTACCGGTAAAGGTGATGTTCGCGTTGGCGAAGGGATTCTCCGGACTCATCATCACGTCGTGAAAATGCTTGTTGAAACATTCCGGATGCCGGCGAAACACGTCCGTAGCGTTGCGTGAGAGCGGACTATCCACGTAGATCGGCAACGCCGGCAGACACCGGGTCTGCATCAATCGAAACAGCGTGAAGAGCAATTGCTGCGTCCGATCCACCGCGAACGCCGGAATAATGATCTTGCCGTTGTCGGCGACAGCGCGATTGATCATCGCGCAAACACGCTCGTCCACGTCGTCCAAAGATTCATGCGCCCGGTTGCCATAGGTGCTCTCCATGAGCAGATAGTCAACGTCGCGGGGATGCGCTGGATCGCGAAGCATGTTGTTGTTGCCCCGGCCGATGTCCCCACTAAACGCCAGCCGCACCCGGCGTCCGTTCTCCTCCAGATCCAGCACCAGCATCGCGGAGCCGAGGATATGCCCTGCGTCCAACCACGTCACCGTCACGCCGTCGGCAATGCGCACCGGCTGGTCGTACGACACCGGCGCGAACTGTTCCAACGCCTTGGTTGCGTCCGCCTGGGTGTACAACGGCTTGACCAGCGGCAATCCTTTTCGCGCCAGTTTCTGGTTGAGGAAGGCCGCGTCCTGCTCCTGAATATGCGCGCTATCCAACAACATGTACTGACACAAATCGGTCGTCGCTGCCGTGGCGTGGATTTTCCCCGCGTACCCCTGTTGACACAACACCGGCAACAACCCGCTGTGATCAATGTGCGCATGACTCAACAAAACCGTGGTGATACCAGTGGCCGCGAACGGCAGTTGGCTGTTGTACTCGATGGTCTTGCTGCGGCGTCCCTGAAACATCCCACATTCGATGAGCACGCGTTGCCCATTTACTTCCAACAGATGTTTCGAGCCGGTGGTGGTGCGGTTTGCGCCGAAGAAGTGGAGTTTCATACGCCCCGCTATTCTGCCATGCACTTGACCAGACCGGCAACCGCGAACTACACTACCGCCCACGACTGCGGAGGGATGGCCGAGCGGTTGAAGGCGGCGGTCTTGAAAACCGCTAGGCGCGCAAGCGTCTCGGGGGTTCGAATCCCTCTCCCTCCGCCACTCTCATTATGCTCATCATCGGATTACAACTGGGTGGGGCGGCGCTCTTTGTCGCGGGCACGCTCGCGTTGCGCCGCTGGTTGCTCCACAATCCCACCCCCCGGACAGCGGCGCGCAGCGGATTGCTCAGTCATTTCATGTTTCATCTACTGCTGTTTGGACCGCTCTTGCTGGGGATCGTGAATCCCGGGTTACGACAATTCGATGCGCTGGTGCATCTACCATCCTTACCGGCGATGTCGCGAGTGGCCGGGATGATGTTGTTGGGGATCGGCGTCGCGCTCATCGTGCTTGCTTCAGGATTGTTGGGACGCATCGGCAAAGGCGCGCCGTCCTTTTTAACACCCAAAGAATTCGTGGCATGCGGTCTGTATGCCCGGTGTCGCAACCCGCTGGCGCTGGGGTGGTACGTATTCTGTGCCGGCATCGCCCTCTGGGCGAGTTCCACCTACCTCACGTTGTTGTGCCTGCTGGTGCTGGTGCCGGCCCACGTCTTCTTTCTCAAACGCTTTGAAGAAGTGGAACTAGAAATCCGCTTCGGGGCCAGCTATCGCGACTACAAAGCCCGCACGCCGTTCCTGTTCCCCCGGCTAGCGGTCCATCCGTAACGCCACCGTGTCCGTTACTCCCCACCCTTGCCGCGGATGCCGGGCTCGGTGAGGAGGCGGAGGTTGAAGATTTCGTCGAGTTCCTTGTCGCTCAAGCCGGATTTCTCGCGAGCCACCTGCCGGACGGTCTTGCCTTCTTTGTAGGCGGTTTTGGCGATCTCAGCGGCTTTGTCGTAGCCGATGACCGGGGCCAGTGGTGTACACATCGCGAGACTCTGTTCGATGAGCGAGAGGCAACGTTCCCGGTCGGCTTCAAGTCCCTTGATGGCGGCATCGGCGAAGTTGCGGGCGCCGGTGGAGAGCAAATGAATGCTCTCGAGCAATTGCGCGCCGATGAGCGGCATGGCGACGTTCAGCTCGAAGAAGCTTTGGAGACCACCGAGCGTGATGCTGACATCGGCGCCAATCACCCAGAGCGAAACCTGAATCAAACTCTCGGAGATGACCGGGTTCACCTTCCCCGGCATGATGGAGCTGCCGGGTTGAACCGCCGGCATTTTGATTTCGCCGATACCGCAGCGCGGGCCGCTGCCGATGAGGCGGATGTCGTTGGCGATCTTGGCGAGGCTGACAGCGATGGTTTTCAAGCAACCACTCGCTTCAACACACGCATCCCGGTTGGCAGCGGCCTCGAAGTGATTGCGCGCCTCGGTCAATTTCACGTTCAATTCGACGGCGAGCTTGGCGATGGTCTGTTTCGGGAAGTCCGCGTGGGAGTTCAACCCCGAGCCGACGGCGGTACCGCCGAGCGGCAACTCGCTCAACACATCAATCGCCCGACGCGCGCGCGCGACGCTGTATTCGACCTGCGCGGCGTAACCGGAAAATTCCTGACCCAACCGCACCGGCGTGGCGTCCTGCAAATGCGTGCGGCCGATCTTGAGAATATCATCGAAGTCTTTCGCCTTCTGCGCCAGTTCGCCGTGCAGATGTTGCAAGGCCGGGATCAGTTCTTCCTGGATGGCCGCGATGACGCTCAGGTGGATCGCTGTCGGAAAAACGTCGTTGCTGGATTGGCAGAGATTGACATGGTCGTTCGGATGAACCGGGGCTTTGTCGCCGCGTTTGCCACCGAGGATTTCATTGGCGCGACTGGAGATCACCTCGTTGGTGTTCATGTTCGTCGAGGTGCCGGAGCCGGTCTGGAAGATGTCCACGGGGAACTGCGCGTCGAGCTTGCCGGCGACGACCTCGGTCGCGGCGGCGACAATCGCGTCGCTGACTTTCTTCTCAATCAAACCAAGTTCGAGATTCGTCTTGGCTGCGGCGCGTTTGATCTGTCCCATCGCGTGAATCAGCCGGGGCGGCAACGGCCAGCCGCTAATCGGAAAGTTCGTCACGGCGCGCTGCGTTTGCACGCCGTAATAAGCCTCGGCCGGCACTGCCAGTGGTCCCATGGAATCTACTTCGATGCGTGTGCTCATTTTTTCACCTTCTCGTACAATCTCAAAATGTTGCCTTCGGGATCCTCAAACTCGGCCAGCCAAAATCCATATTCCAGCCGGGGTTCGTAATGGAATTTGGCGCCGAGGGATTGGAGTTTCGCCGCGACGTTTTTGATGTCACTCACGTCGAAGCTGAATTTGATCGTGTTGTGCGCTCGATTGGCACCGGCGAAATGCTCCGGCTTACCCTGATGCAGCGCGAAGTGCGAGCCGGTGCCCACGGCATATTCCACCCACCACTTGGCGTCCACCACTAGCTTGGCGAGACCAAACGCTTGTTCGTAAAACGCGCGTTGTTTGGCCAAGTCCTGGCAGTAGAGAAAAACGACGCTGATCTGATTGATACTGCTCATGTCGCTACTTCAGCCCAAATCCACTGGCCGCCGTCACCGCCATTTCCACCAGCGGGCGCTGGTAGATACCCAAACCGATCATCGCCACCATGCACACCACCAACGTCACGCGAACCGGCAGGGTCACAGGAATGGCGGTTGAATCTTCCGGTTCCTGTATGTAGATGGCGCGGGCGACATTGAAATAGAAATACAGCGAGACCACCACCGCGGCCGCACCAATGGCGGCCAGCACGTAATAGCGCCCGTCCGTCGCCGCCCGTTCAATCACGGCGGCGAACAGTTGGAACTTCCCAAAGAACCCGCTCAACGGCGGCACGCCGGCCAACGACGCCATCGCCAGAAACAACGCCAACCCCAAAATCGGCGCACGTTTGCCAAGACCCGCGAAACTCGGAATCTCATCGCTACCGGTCACGTTGGTGACTGCCACAATGACGATGAAGGCGCACAAGTTCGTGAAAGCGTATTGCCCCAGATAAAACAACACCGCCCCGGCCCCGAGCGCATTCACCGCCGCCACGCCCATCAACAGATAGCCGGCGTGGCCGATGGAGGAATACCCCAGCATCCGCTTGATGTTACGCTGCGAAAGTGCGCCGAGATTGCCATACACCAACGTCGCTGCCGCCAGCACCACCAAGAGAATCGCCCACGTCTCCTGCACCGGTAGCAGCCCGGCGTACAACACGCGCAACAACAGCGCAAACCCGGCCGCCTTGCTGCCGACCGCCAGAAACGCCGTGACCGGCGTGGGCGCACCCTGATAGACATCCGGCACCCAAATCTGGAACGGTACGCTGGCGATTTTGAAACCTAGCCCGGTCAGCACCAGCAACATCCCGAATGTAAACGCCCCATTGGGAATTCCGGTCTGCCGCAAGCCGGCGGCGAGTGTGTCGAAATTCGTCGTGCCGGTCGTCCCGAACACATACGCAATCCCGTACACCGTGAACCCGCTCGAAAGCGCGCCGAGAATCAGATACTTCGTGCCGGCTTCCAACGACGGGATCTGCCGGCGCAAGTAACTCGCGAGGATGTAAAACGTGATCGTCACCAACTCCAACGTCACAAACAGCAGGATGAAATCGTTCACCGACGCAATCAGCAACATGCCGGTCGCGCAGAACAGGATCAGCGCGTAAAACTCCGCCACCCCGGCTTCGATCCGCTTTGAAAATTCCGCCCCCATCACCAGCACCATCGCCGTCGCGAGCAGGAACAGCCGTTTGAAGAACAACGCAAATGCATCCAGCCGGTACATCCCATGGAACAACGTGTCCTCCACCGGCTTCAGGGAGAAGCTGTAGAGGAACAGCACGCCGACGAGCGTCCCGACGATCAACCCCAACTTCCGCCGATCCTCGACCGGCCGAAACGCATCCGCCAACAGCGTCGTCACGCCGAGAATGACCAGCAACGTCTCCAATTGAATCGCGTACAGGTTCACTGCTTCACCACACTTTCCACCTTGTCACCCTGAGCGAAGCGAAGGGTCTCTATCGTTTCTGGCCTTTTCTCGGACGGACTGAGATTCTTCGCTTCGCTCAGAATGACAGACTGGGTGGAAACAATCCGCTCCACGCTCGGTTTGATGATATCCGTCAGCAACCGCGGCCAGAAGCCGACGGTCAACAAGACCAACAACAGCAAGACGTAGGGAAACCTCTGTTTGAAAGTCACCGCGTCTTTGAGCATTGCCCATTTCTCATCGAACGGTCCGAAGAAACTCGTCCGCACCGCCCACAACAAGTACGTCGCCGTGACCACAATCCCCCAGACCGCGCACACCGTCGCCACGCGGAATACCGTCGAGCCTTGCTGCCACGCGCCGAGGAACACCATTATTTCGCTCGCAAAATTAGCAAAGCCCGGCAGCCCGCTCGACGCCATCGCCGCCATCACCATGCACACGCTGATGAACGGAATCTTCTTCGCCAAGCCGCTCAACGCCGTCACATCCCGGTTATGCGTCTGATGATAGAAGAAGCCGATCAGCGAGAACGTCAGCGCCGCCATCACGCCGTGTGCGAACATCAGCAGCACCGCGCCGCTCACACCGATCACGTTCAGCGTCGCGATGCCGAGCATCACGTAGCCCATGTGACTGACCGAGCTGTACCCGATCACAAACTTCCAATCTTTCTGTGTCAACGCCGTCAACCCGGCATACAGCACATTGAAAATGCACAAGATCGCCAGCAAATCCGCCCAGTGCCGCGCGCCTTCCGGCAGAAGCGGCAGAGCCAGCCGGATGATGCCGTACGCCCCGAGCTTCTTCAGCACACCGGCGTGCATCATCGAAGCCGCTGTCGGCGCCGCCGCGTAACCAATCGGCGACCACGTGTGAAATGGGAACAACGACGCGAGGAAACCAAATCCAAACAACAAACACGGGAACACCCACCGTTGCGTCTCGCCGCTCAACCGGAGATTCTGCTGCAACTCCACCATGTCGAACGTCCGGCCGCCGGCGAAATACATCGTCAACAACCCGATCAGCGCGAGCACCGCACCCGCCGTCAGGTACAACGTCAACTTCATCGTCGCGTATTCCTTCGTCCGCCCATGCTTGCCGGCGGGCAAGGACCCGAACATGCCAATGAGCAAGTACATCGGGATCACCGCCAGTTCGTAGAAAAAGTAAAAGAAGAACATATCGAGCGCACAAAACGTCCCGCTGATGCCCGACGTGAGCGCCAGAAACAAAATGTAATACTCCTTCTCCCGCTCATGAATCTCATTCGACACCAGCGCGCCGCAGAACGACACAATCCCGACGAGCAACATCAACGTCATCGAAATCCCGTCCACGCCGAACTTCAGATTCACCCCCAGCGACGGCAACCACTCAATGGACTTCACAAACTGAAACCCGGCGTCCTGACGGTTGAACTGCGAGAAGATATACAACGTCAGCAACAGCGACACCCCCGTCGCAAACAGCGCTAGCGCCCGAATCGCCCCCGGCTTCTTCGCCGGGAACAAAAACGTCAGAAACGCCGCCGCCAGCGGGAGCAGCACTGCAATTGTCAGCAAGTTTTCCATTTTCCTACATCACTTCAAATTCTTTTCTTCCAAAAATATGGTCGCCGTTTCAAATGCATCACGGCAATCAAATAAATCTCCTCCGGGCGAATGACATACACCAAGCCACCGGGTTCTCGCAGACACGGGCAATGCCGGCCTCGAAATCATCCAGAAAATCTCGTCCCAAGCCCGGACTGCATGATTCATAGTGCTCAAGGGAGACGGTGAGTTCGATTTCGGCTTCGCGGTGAGGTATGACCCTCATCGGACTTTGGCGCGCAGCTCGCGGATCACGTCCTCAATCGGACGGCCTTTCCCTTGGCCTTGATCCATTTCCCGCAAGCGCCGGTCAATCACCGCCAGCCACTCGGCTTCGGCCTGCTCGTCCACCGCTTCATCAAGGCTTTCGATGAGCTTGTGCACCAACGACGCCCGTTGCGTCAGCGGCAACGCCAGCGCTTCGGTCGCAAGTGTTTCGATGCCTTGTGCCATGCTCGTCAGCTTACCTCCTGTTGATTATTTATGTCAAACGACCAGCCCTTCACGCCTCTTCTCACTTCACCACCATATAATAAATGATCACCGTCACGCCGGCGCCGAACAGGAACGCGTAGCTCTGGATGTTGCCGGTCTGGAGCAGGCGAAGGGTTTTACCGGCCACGCTGGTCGCGCCGGCCAAGCCGCCGATGGCCAGCTTCTGGAGAATATAACGGTCAAACAATTCACAGAGCGTCGCGATGGTGCCTTGGACGTACTTGATGATGAGCGCGTACAGTTCGTCGAAGTAGTACTTGTTCTCGACCACCGTCCACAACTTGCCGAGCGCTTGCTTGACCGGCGCATCGCTCGGGTTGGCCCGCAGATAGATGCTGGCGGCCAAGGCAAAACCAGCCACCGGAATGGCTATCAGGAAGGCCGTCAGCAAGGCCGGGTGTTCACCGTGGGGCATGTGTTCGTTGATAAAATGCGGAATCTTGTTACCCCAACCGGCGATGATGGAGAGCACGGACAGAAACACCAGCGGCAACGTCATCAAGAGCGGCGACTCGTGCGCGTGGTCGTAGGCGTGCTGGTCGCGTGGTTTGCCGAAGAAGACCACGAACACTTCCCGGCCCATATAATAGGCCGTCAACAACGCCGTCAGTGCGCCAATCGCGAACAGCGCCTTGTTGTGCTCGAACGCCAACAACAAAATCGAGTCCTTGGAATAAAACCCGCTCAACGGCGGCACACCGGCCAGTGCCAAGGTGCCGATGAGGAACGTCCAAAACGTAATCGGCATTTTCTTCCACAAGCCGCCCATCTTCCAGATGTCCTGCTCGTGATGCAACGCGTGGATGACGCTGCCGGCGCCGAGGAACAACAGCGCTTTGAAAAACGCGTGCGTCGTCAGGTGGAACATCGCCGGCGTGATGCCGGTCAGCCCGACCGCCATGACCATGTAACCGAGTTGCGAAAGAGTCGAGTAGGCGAGAATGCGTTTGATGTCGTTCTGCGCGATGGCAATTGTCGCGGCCATCAACGCGGTGATCCCGCCGATCCAGGAGATGAGCATCAACGCCGTTTCGCTCGGCAAAATGAGAAACGCCACCCGGCAGAGCATGTACACGCCGGCTGCCACCATTGTCGCGGCATGAATGAGCGCGGAAACCGGCGTTGGACCTTCCATCGCGTCCGGTAACCACACATGCAACGGGAACTGCGCGCTCTTGCCCACCGCACCGCAGAACATCAACGCAGCGATGAGGCTCAACGTCCCGGCTGGTATCGCCGCAATCTTGGCCGGCAGCTCTGCAAAATCGAATGTGCCGGTCTGCGTCCACAGCAGGAGAATCCCAAGCATCATCCCGAAGTCGCCGATGCGATTTGTGAGGAACGCCTTCTTGCCGGCTTCGGCGGCACTGGGTTTTTCGAACCAGAACCCGATGAGCAGGTAGCTGCTGACGCCGACCAGTTCCCAGAAGATGAAGATCTGGATGAAATTATTAGACAGGACGATGCCGAGCATCGAGAAGGTGAACAGCGACAGGCAGGCAAAGAATCGTGAGAATCCCGGGTCGCCCTTCATGTAGGCGATGGAGTAGATATGAATCGCGGAGCCAACGCCGGTCACGACGAGCAACATCAGGATGCTCAAGTGATCCACCGTCGCGCCAATCTCGATTTTTACGAGGTCGCCAATCACGAGCCATTGGAGAGGAGTGGGAGCAAGTGCCGGGGTGCCGGAGTGTCCGAGTGCGAAGTAGAGCTGGAGCGTCAGCACGAAGCCGGTGATGATCGCCGCACACGAAATCAGTGCGCTGAGCATCTGGGCCTTCCGC
>Ga0105046_10003690_pt1 | contig 24339 bp, 25 predicted proteins | sample MAT03_FD_78385 | JGI IMG/M metagenome (GOLD analysis project Ga0105046, IMG submission 78385) | Freshwater microbial communities from Lake Fryxell liftoff mats and glacier meltwater in Antarctica - MAT-03 (megahit assembly) | ecosystem: Environmental > Aquatic > Freshwater > Ice > Liftoff...
ACCGCGTTCGGTCTTGTGCGCGATCGCATCGCCGCAGAGCTTCGCCACGACGGGAAAGCCGAGGTCGGCAGCAGCGGCGGCGGCCTCGGCGGCGGTGGCCACCTCGCGCTCGTCGGCGATCGGCACGCCGAACTCGCGCAGCAGCGCCTTCGAAGCGGATTCGGACAGGGTGTTCCCAGCGGCAGCCATCGGCGCAACGGTAGCGATCCGCCCCGCACCGGACGCAGCTCTCCGCTCAGCCAGACCTGCGCCTCGCCCGGTCGGTCAGCTTGGAAGGCTGACGTTGTAGGTGAGGATGCTGCGTGCGATCAGCTTGCCGCTGGTGACGCCGAGCACTTCGGATTCGCAGAACACCGTGGTACGGCCTCGCTTCACGGCCCACCCCTCGGCCACAGCGTCCTCCTCGACCAGGGCCGAGAGGTACTGCACGTGCATGTCGACCGTGGAGAAGCGGGCATCCTTCGGCAGCGGACCACCGACGACGGGCACGACCACGGAATCGAGCAGGCCGGCGATCGCACCACCGTGCACCACCCCGGCCGCCTGGTTCAACTCGGTCTTGAACGGCATCCGCATCCGGCAGTAGTCGAGTCGCACCTCCTCCACCACCAGCCCCAGCAACGTGACGTACAGCTGCTGGTTCATCTTCACGAACCGCGACCATCGCTCCTCGGCCTCGGGGGCCAGGCGGTCGTACTTCTCCGCCCGCGTGGGCAGGCTCACGCCGCGCTCACATGGGCGTGCACGAGCGCTGCAACCGCGACCGCGCCCTCCTGGATGACCAGGTGTCCGAAGGGCAGGGTGGTCACCGTCGAGCCGGCGATCGCTTCGCCGAGGGCATGGCTGTGCGACACGTCGACCCACCGGTCCTGCTCGCCACCGATCACCAACGTCGGGGCGGTGATCGAGCCGAGCAGTCCGGAGATGTCGATCCGCTCGTCGAGATCGAGATGGGCGTCGCTGCCCGGGGCGATCGCGGTGGCGCCCATCGCGATCACGCCTTCGAGCATCGGCTCGAGCCCGGCGATCGCTCCGGCGGTGAAGCCGTCGGCGACCGCGTAACGCATGAACAGCTCGGGACTCGTGGCGATGAGCCGGCGCCAGAGACCGAACGTGAACCGCATCCGCGCATCGGTGACGGCCCAGCCGCACAGCGACGTGCACGACTGCACCCGATCGGGCGCGGCAGCGACGGTCGCGAGCGCTGCGACAGCTCCGAGGGAGTAGCCGGCCACGTGGAAGCGCTCGATGCCGAGGTGATCCATCACGGCAAGTGCCTGAGCGACGAGGTCGTCGAGCTCGATCGGATCATCGGGCATCGACGACTCCCCCGAGCCGGGGAACTCGACCATGACGTACCGGTACTCGGTGGGCATCTCGGCTCGCACCATGTCCCATCCTGTGCGGTTCATCGTCGTGCCGTGGAACAGCAGCAGCGGCGTGCCCTCCCCCTCGACTGCGTACCCGACCGTGGCGTTTCCTACCTGCAGTGTCGACATGGATGGCGAACGTAGCCGGATGGGATCGCAGGCCCTCGGATCGGCCGCACGGGGATCCTTGCTATGGGGTGAGGGCCATCCGGTAGAACGAGGTGATGTGCTGACGTCGCCGCGCCAGGGCGTCGCCATCGAGTGGATCACCGTCGAGCAGGCCCTCGAGGAACGGAGCGTCGGAGAAGTAGCTGAGCAGCGCCCCGTACCCGGTGAGGAGCAGCTGTTCGGGATCGTGGTGGCGGAAGGTGCCCGCATCCATCTCGCGCTGGAAGTACGCGACCGCTCGGTCCCACAGCGGTCGGAGCACGGCGGCCAGATCGATACCGAGGTGCGCTCCACCGTCGAGCGCTTCCCGCCGCACCAGACGTACGTACTCGGGGTTGTCGGCGAAGAAGTCGAACCCGGCCTTCAGTACGAGTTCCATCTTGTCGAAACCGCGTGTCTCTGCGCCGATCGACGCGGTGAGCCGCTCGAACCAGTCGCTGAGCAGTCGTTCGAACACCTCGCCGTACAGCTGCTCCTTCGACGGGAAGTGGTGCAGGAGGCTCTGTCGCCGGATGCCCACAGCGGCAGCGATGTCGTTGAGCGAGGTGCCGTCGTACCCGGTGTCGGCGAAGCACTGGGTTGCCTCGATGACGATCTGGTCTCGAGTCGACGGGTGCTCCCCCGCGTGGTCGACCATGGCCGGGAGCATAGCCACGGGTCGGGGGCACATGGCCGGTGCTACGGTTCGCGCATGGTGCGCCTGCACGCCTTGATGTTCGCAGCGTTCGGGCGCGAGCAGTTCGTCTGAGTCCGGTGCGACGACTCGGGGCGAGCCGTGTGCTGGGTGCGGCGGGATTCGTCGACGACGCGGTGGTGGTGATCGACGACGGCACGATCGTCGCGATCGAACCGGCTGCCGGCGCCGTGCCCGATCGGATCATCGCGCCCGGGTTCGTCGACCTGCAGGTGAACGGCATCGACGACGTCGACTGCACGCGCGCCGACGGCACCGACTGGTACCGGCTCGACGAGTTGCTGCTCGCTCAGGGCGTCACCACCTGGTGCCCCACCCTGATCACGATGCCACTCGACCGGTCCGCTGCACCGCTCGCACGAATCGCGGTCGCGATGCGGCGGCCGGCGGAGCGACGGCCTCACATCGCCGGCGCCCATCTCGAGGGGCCGTTCCTCGGTGGTGCGCCGGGCGCTCACCGTCGCGACCTGATCGCGCCCGTCGATCTCGCGTGGCTCGACGCGCTGCCCGACCACGTCGCGATGGTCACGCTCGGAGCGGAGCAACCCGAGGCCGCCGCAGCGATCCGGCTGCTGGTGGCGCGGGGTGTGCTCGTCTCGATCGGCCACACCGCCGCCACCCACGAGCAGGTGATTGCGGCGTTCGATGCCGGTGCGGCGATGGCGACCCACCTTTTCAACGCCATGTCGGGACTGCACCACCGCGATCCCGGGGTGGTGGCCTCGGTGCTCACTCACCCGACTGCTGCGGCATCGTTGATCGCGGACGGGGTGCACGTGCATCCGCTGATGCTGCTGCTCGCCGCGTCGGCGCTCGGCCCTCGCCGCACCGTGCTCGTCACCGACGCCGTCGGCTGGCGGTCGGGCGCGGTGGGGCCTGTAGGACTCGAACTGCGTGACGGTGCTCCGCGGTTGCCCGACGGCACGCTCGCCGGCAGCATCGTCACGATGGATGCCGCAGTGCGCTGCCTGGTGGCTGCGGGCGTACCGCTCGATCATGCGCTGTGTGCTGCTTCGACGGTGCCCGCCCGACTGCTCGGGCTCGACGACCGTGGGGTCGTCGAGCCCGGCCGGAGGGCGGATCTCGTCGTGCTCACCCCCGACCTCTCGGTGGAGGAGACGATCGTGGGTGGTCTCAACTCCTGATGTGGAGCCTGCCGGAACGCCCCCGACGCAGGGGTGGCAACCGGCTACGGCGCTCTGCTGCCGCAGCTGTCAGTCGCGGCCGATCATGCCGGCCGTCATCGACATCACATCGACATCACATCGACATCACATCGACATCACCTCGACGTCACGAGCAACCAGCAGCGCCAGGTGCGCACGGATCGCCGCCAACGCTTGATCGGCGACACGATCGAGCCTGGTGTGTATATCGATGAGCATCGCCCGATCGGTCGGGGCCGGCAGGTCGGCCAGTTGCCCCAGCCCCCGGCCATGTCTGCTGCCTGACAGCGCCCCCGCACGCGTGCCCAGCACGGAGTGGGGCGGTACCCTCGGTGGCCATGCAGATCGTCGCCGCGCTCTTCGTCGAGAACTTCGAGATGCGTCAGGCGCCCGGGCCCTCCACACGCATCGACCTCACCGGTGCGATGTTCAGCCAGGCAGCCCCGTCGCCCGTGCCCGTCACCCTGTCGCCGCACCTGGTCGCGCTGATCTTCTGCCCGGCCGGCGAGAGCGGTCAGGGCGTGTTCGAGGTGGTGTTCCGCAACGGCATCGGCGAAGACGACGAGCAGATCGCTCGCAACGTCAGCCCGTTCACCGTCGACCCCGGCAAGTTCACCTACCGCCTCGTGAAAGGTGAGCTCGAGTTCACCGAGTATCGCCAGATCTTCGCCCACTGCCGTGTCGGCCAGGGCCCCTGGCACTTGGTGCCCTTCACCCTCCTCCCCCCGGTCGACGCCTGACCGAAGCGGGTCAGCGGTCGCAGCTCGCTGTCGCGTGGGCCGGCGCCGTCAGGGCCTCGCGGCGATGGCTTCCACCTCGAACAGGATGTCGGGCAGGGCCAGGCTGGCAACCCCGATGAGCGTCTGCGTGGGCGGGTTGGCGCCCCATCCCTGCCGCACGGCAGCGCTGATCGACCCGAGCTTGTCGAAGTCGTGATCGACGACGTACGTCCTGAGCTGGACGACGTGGCCGAGGTCGAGCCCGTGCGCGGCGAGGGCGACGCCCAGGTTGAGGAAGGTGTGGCGAACCTGCTCGGAGAAGTCGGCCGAGACGACCATGCCGTCTGCGCCAGAGCCGTACTGGCCCGCGACGAGCACCAATTCGGTGCCGGGGCCGATGGCGGCGGTGTGGCTGTAGCCGAACGGGACCGGATCGTGCAGACCGGCGGGATTGACGATGGTGTGGGACATGGGTGTCACCTTTCGTGTGTCACGGGCGCGTGTTGCGCCTCGACTGCATCGTGAACCACGAACCCTGACAACCGATGTCAGTGTTCTGCACATAGTGTCGAGGCGTGCGCGCGAGTCGGCTCCTGGAGATGCTCGTCTGGCTCCAGCTGCGGGGCGGGGCGCCAGCCGCTGAGCTCGCCGCAGCGTTCGAGGTCTCGGTGCGAACCGTCTATCGCGATGTCGAGGCGTTGTGCGCCGCCGGTGTCCCGATCTACACAGCTGTCGGTCGCAATGGCGGCATCCGCATCGATCCGTCGTATCGCGTCGCTGGGCTCCCGAGGCTCGGGGCTGCCGAAGCGCGTGGCGTGCTGTTCGCCGTCGTCCCCGCGATCGCAGACCAGCTCGGGTTCGACGCCGATGCCGCCGACCGGACGCTGTTGCCAGCGATGGAGCGGTCGGCGGAGACGGCGGCTCGAGCCGTTCGCGATCGGCTGCTCGTGGAGCCGACCCACTGGTTCATGCCGCCCGACGACACGCCAGCGCTGGCCGACGTCGCTACGGCAGTGTGGGAATCGCGAGAAGTCAGGCTCGTGTACCGCAACACCGACGTCGTCGTTCAGCCGCTCGGACTGATCCTGAAAGGCGACAAGTGGTACCTGCTCGGCCTCGCGTGTCGGGCAACAACTTGTGGCGAGCGCCAGGTGCGGCTGTTCCGACTGTCACGCGTCGATGCCGTCGAGTTGCTCGATCATCGTTTCGATCGGCCCGTCGACTTCGACCTCGCTGCGGCGTGGGCGCTGCGCCGCCAAGCGTTCCTCGATTCGATCCCCGAGTACTTCGTGACCGTGCGGGTTTCACCGGCGGCCGAGTCGCTGCTCGCGCTGCTGGAGGGGATCGCGCCCGAGCTGCCGTTGCCGGCCGACGTCGAACGCGACGAGCACGGCTGGGCCCTGATCCGCCTCCGGTTCGAACGCCCCGACAGCGCCGCGAGGCACCTGCTGCGGTTCGGCGCCGACATCGAGATCCTCGACCCGCCCGAGCTGCGCAAGCGCATGGCGGACGCGGCCATCGGGCTCGCTGCCCTGTACGCCAGCCAGACGTAGCGCGGTGCTGACCTGTCTGGCTGCCTGATCACACCACCGACACGGTCCAGGTGGACGCGTCGACCAGTTGCCCGAGGTGGACCGCGAGCCGTAGCTGCTGGCCCTGCGCGAACTCCCGGTCGAGGCGGAACATCCTGTTGCCCCAACTGGTGTTGGTGGCCAGCGGTGAGGTGGACAGGACGGTCTCGTCGTCGAACAGCGCCTCGAACCACACGCACGTGCCATCGACGATCATGTCGGCCGACGCAGTCCGCTCGACGACGAAGTCGGTGGGGAGCGAGCCGACGGAGTCGAGCGCGTTCAGGTCGAACTCGAGGAGCGGCTGTGGCGTGGCGAACGATGCCGCCACCGACCCGGCCCGCGCCCAGGTCTGTTCGTTGCGGCCGGTGTCGAATCGTGACGCGACGGGCGAGTGCTCCATGCCGCTCAGGTCGATGTCGTCGGGCAGGTCGATGTTCCAGAAGCGGCGGACGCGCATCGACGGGTGCATGGTCACCGGTTCGACGAACAGCCGGAACCTCGCCGGCAGGATCCGCCCTCCGGGCCGCAGGACGCGCTCGCGGACATCGAGCAGGTTCAGGACCAGGTTCTCGTTGAAGAGCTCGTCGCCCATCTGCTCGTGGACCACCACGTCCACGGGCTCGGGCGGTGTGAACTCGCGGCTGTTCGCTCGCACGAACTCGATGTTGGTGAAGCCGTTGAGGCGGGCGATCTCGCGGGCGACGTCGATGAAGTCGGAGTGCTCGATGGCGTAGACCTTCTTCGCCCCGGCGCGACTCGCCATGAACGCGAGCAGTCCGGTGCCGGTGCCGAGGTCGAGCACCACGTCACCAGGCTTCACGTTGCGGTGGATACCGCGGTGGTAGGCGTCGACACGCACCGCATCGCTGAGCATCTCCTCGTGGGTTTCGAGCCCGCCGAAGGTGGTCTCGTTCGCCTGGTCGTAGAGCAGCTCCATCAACCGGTCGCTCGACGCGATCCGGGCCGCAGCGAACCGCGATGCCGCACGCATGGCCCGCGAGGCCCAGTCGCCAGGGCTGTAGCTCGCCCGATCGATCATGCGGGCAGGCTACGGCCCCAGCGAACCGCGATGCCGCACGCATGGCCGGAGGACACCGGCCACGGTGTGAGCCTGTCGCCGGCTGCACTAGTGTCGGCTCACGTGTCGCTGAGCCCCGAACAAGAACAACACGCCATCTCGCTCATCCGTGGTTTCTCCATGGATGCTCCGCTCTACGCGAAGAGCGGCCACCAAGGGACGGCGATGGCGCTGGCCCCATTGGCCCACGTGCTGTACAGCCGGATCATGCGGCACTCCCCCGCCGATCCGCACTGGCCGGACCGCGACCGGTTCATGCTGTCGAACGGTCATGCGTCGATCCTGCAGTACTCGATGCTGTTCCTTGCCGGCTACGGCCTCGAGCTCGACGACATCAAGGCGTTCCGCCAGTGGGGCTCGGCCACACCTGGCCACCCCGAGGTGCACCACACAGCAGGTGTCGAAGTCACCACCGGTCCGCTCGGCCAAGGGTTCGCCAACTCGGTCGGCATGGCGATCGCCGAGCGGCGCCTGCGTGCCCACTTCGGGTCGGAGTCGGTGCACCACCACACCTTCGTGATCGCCGGCGACGGCTGCTTCATGGAAGGCGTCAGCCACGAGGCAGCTTCGCTCGCAGGCCACCTGGGCCTCGGTGGCATCGTGTGCATCTACGACGACAACCACGTCACCATCGACGGCGACACGAATCTCGCCTACAGCGACGACGTCGGCAAGCGTTTCGTGGCCTACGGCTGGCATGTCGAGCACCTCGGCGAGGTGGCCGACGATCTCGACGCACTCGAGGCCGGCATCCGTCGTGGCATGGCCGAGACCGATCGGCCCAGCCTGCTGATCCTGCGCAGCCACATCGCGTTCCCGAGTCCCGACCTCACCGACGACCCGCATGCCCACGGCAACCCGTTCACCGCCGAGCACGTCACCCGCACCAAAGCCGTGATGGGCATCCCCGACGAGCCGTTCTGGGCCCCCGACGACCTCGTCGCCGCCTACCGCACCCACTGCGCCGAACGGGGTGGCGTCGAGGTCGGCGCCTGGAGCGAGCGGCACCACGCCGCCGGTATCGATGCCGCGGTCTGGGACGCCACCTGGCACGCCACCGGTCTCGCCGGCTGGCAGGACGCGCTGCCGACCTTCACCGACGGCGAGTCGATCGCCACCCGTGTTGCGATCGAGAAGGCCTTCAACGCGTGCCTCGATTCGGTGCCGTCACTGATGGCCGGCGCCGCGGACCTCACCGGTAACACCGGGACCAAGCTGAAGGACCAGCTGCCGCAATCGGTCGCACACCCCGACGGACGCCAGGTGTACTACGGCATCCGCGAGCACGCTATGGGCTCGGCGATGGTGGGCATGGCCCTCCACGGCGGCGTGCTGCCGGCCGGCGGCACCTTCTTCGTGTTCCTCGACTACATGCGACCAGCCGTGCGGCTGGCCGCGCTGAGCCGTGCCAAGGTCGTGTTCGTGTTCACCCACGACTCGGTCGGCGTCGGCGAGGACGGGCCCACGCACCAGCCTGTCGAGCACATCGCCACGCTGCGCGCCATCCCCGACCTCCAGGTGATCCGACCGGCCGATGCCAACGAGACGATGCAGGCGTGGGTGGCCGCTGTCGAGCACGACGGCCCCACAGCGCTCGTGCTGTCGCGCCAGAACATCCCGGTTCGCACCGACGGCAGCGCGGTGCACATCGGGGCCGGCATCGTCCGCGACACCGACGACCCCCAACTCGTGATCGTCGCCACCGGTAGCGAGGTCGCCCTCGCTGTCGCCGCGTCGGAGGCACTGGCCGGCGCGGTCCGTGTCCGCGTGGTCAGCATGCCGAGTTGGGATCGCTTCGAACGCCAGGGCGACGATGTGCGGTCGGCGATCCTGCCCGTCGGGGTGCCGGTGCTGTCGGTGGAGGCCGCCACCACGTTCGGTTGGGCCCGCTGGGCCGACCGCTCGATCGGCATCGACCGCTTCGGCGCCAGCGCCCCGGGCGCGGTGGTGCTCGATCGTCTCGGCATCAACCTCGACAACGTCGTCACCACGGCTCGCGCCATGGTTGCCGGCTGACGCATCCCGAAAGGATCTCCCCCATGGATCGACTGCTCCGCCTGTACAACGAGTTCGGCCAGAGCCCCTGGCTCGACAACCTCAAGCGCGGCTTCATCACGTCTGGTCAACTCGCGCACCTCGCCGCCAACGGCGTGCGCGGCCTCACCAGCAACCCGACGATCTTCCAGAAAGCGATCCAGGGATCGGCCGACTACGACGAGCAGTTCGGCCAGCTGGCAGCTGCCGACCGGCCAGTGATCGACGACTACTGGTCGATGGTGTTGCGCGACATCAACAGCGCGCTCGACGTGTTCGCCCCCGTGTACCACCAGAGCTACGGCGTCGATGGCTACGTGAGCGTCGAGGTCGACCCCGGCCTCGCCCACGACGCTGCCGGCACCGAGACAGCGGCGCGACTGCTCCACGAGACGATCGACCGACCGAACCTGATGGTGAAGATCCCCGCCACCGAGGAGGGACTGCCCGCGATCCAACAGATGATCGCCGAGGGTCGCAGCATCAACGTCACGTTGATCTTCAGCCTCGATCGCTACGAGGCCGTGATGGAGTCGTACCTCGCGGGTCTCGAGCAGTACGCGGCCGCACCCGGAGCGGAACTGTCGAAGGTGGCCAGCGTGGCCAGCTTCTTCATCAGCCGCGTCGACAGCGAGATCGACAACCGTCTCGATTCGATCGGTTCGCCCGAGGCGCTCGCGCTCCGGGGCAAGGGCGCCGTCGCCCAGGGCAAGCTCGCCTACCAGCTGTTCCAGCGCACCTTCAGCGGTCCTCGTTGGGAGGTGCTCGCAGCGCAGGGTGCCGTCGTGCAGCGCCCGCTGTGGGCCAGTACCTCGACGAAGAACCCGCTCTACCCCGACACCCTGTACGTCGACGAGCTGATCGGTCCGCACACCGTCAACACCCTGCCCGACGCCACGCTCGAGGCGTTCGCCGACCACGGCAACCTCGTGCGTCGTGTCGACGCCGACGTCGACCAGGCCGAAGCCGCGTGGTTCGGCCTCACCGCCGCCGGCGTCGACCTCGACGACGTGGCCGACAAGCTCGAGCGTGAGGGCGTGTCGAGCTTCCAGAAGAGCTTCGACGAGTTGCTGGGCGCTCTTGGCACCAAGGCCGCCGAACTCCGCGCCGGCCAGTGACGAGGCGCCGATCCTCATGACCGGCGAAGCGATCACCCCGGGCCTCGAGCCACGTCTGCCCCCGCCCGTCCCGGTCGAAGACGCCTACGCACACCTCGCCACGGCGCTCGAGGCACTGCCGAGCTCGCGCCAACGCCGGGTCGCCACCCAGATGGTGGAGGCGATGACCGGGTTGTTCCGCATCAAGCCCGACCTCGTCGACCTCAAGATCACCGCTGCGGCGATCACCGAGATGAGCGAGGCATTCGAGATGTTCGCACCGTACGAGGACGCCGCCAAGGTCACCATCTTCGGGTCGGCCCGCACCAAGCACGACGACCCTCTGTACCAGTTGGCACGCGAGGTGGCCGCCGATCTGGCTGCGGCCGGCTGGATGGTGATCACCGGCGCCGGCCCCGGGATCATGCAGGCAGCGATGGAGGGCGCCGGGCGCGAGCGATCGATCGGGGTGTCCATCCGGCTGCCGTTCGAGCAGGGCGCGAATCCGATCATCGCCGGCGACGTGAAGTACGTGAGCATGAAGTACTTCTTCACCCGCAAGTTGATGCTGGTGAAGGAGAGCCGGGGCTTCATCTGTCTGCCCGGCGGCTTCGGCACGCTCGACGAGACATTCGAACTACTCACCCTCACCCAGACCGGCAAGGGCGTGCCCGTGCCGATCGTGTTCCTCGACACGCCGGGCATGGGCTACTGGCATGCCATCCACGACGTGGTCGAGGGGCTGCTGGTGCGCCACGGGCTCGTGTCGCCGGCCGACACCAAGCTGTATCTCGTGACCGACGACTGCCACCGGGCCGTCGACGAGATCCTGCGCTTCTACATCAACTACCACTCGCTACGGTACGTCGGCGACCTGATGGTCATCCGCATGCACCACACCGTCACCGACGACCAGCTCGACATCCTCAACATGCAGTTCGGCCACCTGTGCAAGCGCGGCAGCATCGCTCGGGTCGACGCCCTCGAACCCGAGCGCAGGGAGAACGACCATGTCGCACTCCCCCGCCTCGCATTCACGTTCGCGAAGCACGGCTACGGCGAATTGCGATCGATGATCGACACGATCAACTCGTTCGCCCCCTGAGCGGCCCTGACAGAATCTCGGTCATGCACGTCGCCCAGCTCTGGCAACACCCGGTGAAGTCGATGATCGGTGTGGAGGTGCCGCAGGCGACGCTCACCGCCGATGGCATGACTGGCGACCGCGCCTGGGCGGTACGAGACGAGGAACGGGGTGGCATCCGTGGCGCCAAGAAGATCGGCCAGCTGATGACCCTCGCCGCTCGATATCCGGGGGCGGGGCTCGACCGGGTGGAGATCGTGCTCCCCGACGGCGAGGTGCTCACCTCCGACCAGGCCGACGTGCACGAGCGGCTCTCGGCCGCGCTGGCCCACCACGTCACCCTGTGGCCGCTCCAGCCGGCAGATCAGCTCGACCACTATCGTCGCGGCCGCCCCGACAGCGCCGACCCGGTGACCGAGCTACGCCAGATCTTCGGCCGTGAGGCCGACGAGCCGTTCCCCGACTTCTCGATCTTCCCGCCCATGATCACGGAGTTCGAGTCGCCTCCCGGCACCTATCTCGACGCGTTCCCGCTGCTGGTGATGACCACGTCGGCGATGCGGACGCTGCAGGAGTCGTTGCCCGACAGCGCGATCGACATCCGCCGCTTCCGACCCAATGTCGTGATCGAAACCGGCGACACCTCGGGCCATCCCGAGTTCGATTGGGTGGGCAGACAACTGCACGTCGGCTCGGTCGTCATCGACGTGCCGGCGGCCTGTCCCCGATGCGTGATGGTGACCCGTGAGGTCACGCCCGATCTGCCGGCCGATCGGGCGATCCTACGTCACGTCGTGCGCGAACTCGACCAGAACGTGGGCGTGTATGCCACGGTGGCCACCGCTGGCACCGTGAGCGCGGGCGACGCCGTCACGGTCGTCTGATCGCCAACAGGTCGAGCGCCAGCAGGTCGATCGCCGTTTCAGTCATCGGCGTGTCAGTCGTCGTCGGGCCGGCCGCGGTCGTCGCGGAGCAGGTGGATCGCCTTGTCGATCGCCCGCCGGGCCTGCAGCAGCCGCTTGTCGTCGGCAGGACGACCGGTGCGCTCGCGGGCCGCCTCGCGAAGCAGGTCGAACGAGCGCTCGTCGAGGTCGACGACGACCGCCTCGAGCCGCTCGGCCAGATCGTCGTAGTTGCCGCTCATCCGAGTGCTTCCGCCACGAGCTCCATCGGGTGTCGCACCCGAACCCCCACCGCCTGCAGGTGCATCGCACAACCCGGGTTCGCGCTCGCCACCACACGCGTGCCATCCGCACCGCCGGCTCGGGCGATCGCTCCGAGCTTGCGCTCGCGGATCGCCCCCGCCAGCTCGGGTTCCAACGCCGAATAGGCGCCTCCGGCTCCGCAGCAGAGGCCCTCGTCGTCGAGTTCGACCACGTCGGCCACCGTCGACAGCACGGTGCGCACGGCGAGGTGGGTGCGCTGCACGTGCCGCAGGTGGCACGGGTCTTGCACGATCACCGGGTCGAGCCTCCGCACCAGCAACAGACGATCTGCGTGGTGGGCCACGAACTCGTGCACGTCGAGCACGCGGGCCGAGAACTGACGTGCCACCTCGGTGCCCAGCAGGTGGCCGTAGTCCTTCACCGCCGCCCCGCAACCGGCGGAGTTGACCACGATCGGTGCGTCACCCGGCATCGATGCCATCACATCCATCGCCAACCGCTGCGCGTCGGCGGTGAGGCCGGCGTGCACGTGCAGCGCTCCGCAGCACCCGCCGCCGGCGCCCGGAACCGCGTAGGTGACGCCGATGCCCTGCAGCACCCGAGCGGTGGCCACGTGCACCTCGCGAAGCCAGGCGTCCATCACACACCCGGTGAACATCCACACATCGGTGCCCGTGCCTCGAAGTGCGCCAGGGCGGCGGACCGGGAGTCGACCGAGGCCCAGGCGCTTCGGCACCAGCCGCAGCCGCTGTGCAACGGCGAGCGCCATGGACCCGGCCATCAGCAGCCGGTGGTGCGCCAGCACCCGGAAGCCGGCCCGCTGCCACCAGGGTGTGATCCGCCCGGCCGACGCGAGCGTGCTGCGCGTGGCTTCCATCAGATGACCGAACGGCACTCCGCTCGGACACGCGGGCTCGCACCCTCGGCACTGCACGCACGTGCTCATGAAGTTCACGAACGACTCGTCGACCGGTGCGTCGTCCACCTGGACCGCCCGCATCGCGGCGATGCGACCGCGTGGCGACAGGGCCTCTTCACCGGTGGCGCGGAAGGTGGGACAGTGCGGCAGGCACAACCCACAGCTCACGCAGGTGGCGAGTTCGTCAGGATCGATCATCAGGTCCACGCAGCGGCGAACCTATCGTACGACCCGACGAAGCAGGACGAGTCGACCCGCGGGCTCGACGTGAAGCGCAAGGAAGACGAGCTGCGACGCAAGGCGACTGACCCCGGTCACGATCCGGTGTGCCGAGAACGAGGTGGACCACGCACCGATGTTCCCGTGTTCATCGAGGACGAAGCGCTGCTGCCAGATGCCGATGCATGCACCGTTGTTGCCATGAGCCGACACGGTCAAGGTCTCACCCGAGCCGATCGGCGTGGCGCGAGTGCCGACGTTGTCAGGTGCAACCCGGGTGGCGTGGAGCCGCCCTGATCGTTTGCACTTGAGGCACCACCCTGTCGGTTGGTAGCCGTCAGGCGATGTCGAGGTCGAACACGAACACGCCGGCAATGCCACCTTCGGCTGCTGCGACGATCCGCGCACCGACTCGCTGGTGCTCGGCATCAGCGAGGTAGTCGTCACGAGCCATTCGGTCGATGAAGTCGACGATGAATCCATCGGCGAACCCCCGGTCCATGCCGACCTCGGCACTCACGTTCGTACCCGTGCGAACAGCAAGGATGCCAGGCAGGTGGCGCCGCAGACCGACGATCTCACCGAAGACCTCGTCGCGTTCGTCCTTGCTGACGTTCGTACGGAACCGGATGAAGACGCAGTGACGGATCATTGTGGGCACATCGTGCCATGTGGCCTGGTGCCGGCGGGGAACGCATCGTCGCCCTGGTGTGTCGACCGCCGCCACGCGTGCGAGCGTCCATGATCGCGCCCTCCGTAGCTCCCCGTTCGGGGGAGCGGTCGAGACCGAATGTGGAGATCGGCAGAGTTCTTCGACGCACTGGGTTCGGTTCGGGTTCGGTGCATGGCATCCCTGCCGATCGCGTGACGTCCGCCCGCTGGTCATGCAGCCTGCCCAACACTCCCGTACCCTTGCCGCTGATGCCTGAAGGTCACACGGTTCACCGCATCGCACTCGACCATTCGAAGCTGTTGCGGGGCAAGCACATCGCGGTCTCGTCACCGCAAGGGCGTTTCGCCGACTCGGTACTGGTCGACGGGCAACGACTCGACCGGATCGAGGCCTACGGCAAGCACCTCTTCTACCGTTGGTCGAACGGCATGGTCGGCCACGTGCACCTCGGCCTGTTCGGGAAGTTCCGCGTCGCCCGCCATGGCCTCGGTGAGGCACCTGAGCCGCAGGGCATGGTACGGATGCGAATGCAGACCGATGAGGCGACGATCGACCTCGCTGGCCCCACCGACTGCTCGATCGGTGACGAGGACGATCGGGACCTGATCCTGCGCCGGCTCGGGCCCGACCCGCTGCGGCGAGATGCGGTCCCAGAGATCGCGATCGACCGGATCCGCAGGAGCAAGCAGGCCATCGGCGCGTTGCTGCTCGACCAGTCGGTGTTGTGCGGTGTGGGCAACGTGTACCGGGCCGAGGCTCTTTTCGTCACCGGCATCCACCCGTCAAGAGCTGGACGCGACTGCGACCAAGCCGAACTCGAGGCCCTGTGGTCGACCATCACGGCGATGCTGAAGCAGGGAGTGAAGGACAACCGGATCATCACCGTCGACCACCGCGAGCTCGATCTGCCGGCAGGACGTCGCGTGCGTTGCGGCGAAGCCACCTCCGCCTACAAGCGTGACCGATGCCTGCGTTGCAACACGCCGATCCAATCGGTCGAGCTCGCCGGCCGCCCCTGCTACTACTGTCCCACCTGCCAACCCCACTGATCTGGACTGCGAGTCGCGCGATGATCATCACGCGGCACGCCACATCGGTGCATCGCGATCCCCACGCCACCACCGCAGACGCTGTTCGGCCTCCTCAGCGGCACCGGGGTCGGTGCGCCCGGCGCGAACTCGCATGAGCGTGGCGGCCACGAGTCGCAGCTCGGCCAGCGCCTCAGCCACCTGATCGCCACGCAACGAGCGCCCGTACCCGTCGGCGAACGCCTCGTACGCTCCCGCCTCGCCACCCCAGCGATCCGTCCAGGTCATCAGTGGTGCATGGTCCCACGAAGCTGGACCGAGGCACATCAGGTCCCAGTCGATCAGTACCGGGCCGGCCTCGGTGGGGATCACGTTGCCGGGGTGCACGTCACCGTGACAGAGCACCACCTCGTCCACGCCATCACGCCAGCCTCGATGCCGCGCCAACGCACGCTCGATGCCCGACAGCGCCGGCGGATCGAGATCGGACGCGACGTCGGAGAGGAGCACGTCGAAGTCCCACCACGGGAACGACGAACACCACGGTGTGGGATAGCAGCCGGCGACCTCGGCTGGATCGAGGCGGTGCAGCTGCGCCACCATCGAACCGACCTCGGCCCAGTCGATCGACCCGCTCGCCCGCTCGCGCACCATCGCGTGCACTGCGAGCCCACCGAACACCGGCTGCTCCGGCTGTTCCGGCTGTTCCGGCTGTTCCGGCTGTTCCGGCTGTTCCGGCTGTTCCAGGAAGACGCCGTGGCGTGCCATGCGGGGTGCCCGGATGCCGTGTCCCGCCAACCACTCCCCGAGCCACACCGCCGCCACCGGATCGGCGGTGGGCCGACCGACGCGCAGCACCACGTCATCGCCCGCGGCGAAGAGCGCGTTCATCCCGGTCCGCATCAGCACCGGTGGCGGGAGGGCCCAGTGCTCGGCCGCGACGGCGGCGAGGGCAAGCGCCACTTCGGGCGCACCGGGACCGCTGGCGACGAACGGGAGCATCATGGCGCCGCGTACGATCAGACGACCCGGCCCGGGTTGAGCCGGCCGGCCGGGTCGAATTGTTGCTTGGCCCGACGGCCGATCGCGGTCACCCCGGGTTCGATCGGGGCGGGCGTCACGGCACCCGCGTCGGCGTACAGCACGCCGAGACCCAGTTCGGCGACGAAGCTGCCGGGCACGAGTCGCGAGGTGAGGGTGACGATGTCGGCAGGCCGCACCGTGTGCCGTACGGGCGGGAGCACAGGGGCTGCGTCGATCATGTGGAGCCTGGTGCGAGTGGCCTGCTCGGCGACATCGCGGTGGTGGCCCTCGAGCAGCACGTGCACACAGCGGCCGTCCCACAGCACCGACACGGGTCGATGGACGGCTGCGAACACCTCCATCGGGTCGTCTGCCTCGCGGGCGAACCACTGCGAGTGCGGGGCGATCGGGCGAGTGCGCAGGATCACCTCGCCGAGGAAGCCGAGCGTGCCCTGTGAACCGACCAGCAGACGGCACACATCGAACCCGCTGACGTTCTTCACCGTGGGTCCTCCGGCCTTCACGACAGCGCCGTCGGCGCCCACGTAACGGGTCTGCAGCAACACGTCGCGCACGGCTCCGTCACCGAGCCGACGGATACCGCTCCGCCCCCACGCGAGCGCCCCACCCACAGTGCCACCGTCGGGTAGCACCGCCCGCTGGCCCACCTCCGCCAGCGCGGCCGCCAGCTGGGCCACCGGTGTACCGGCGCCACACGCGATCCTCATCTCGTCGGCCTCGACCCACTCGATGCCAGCAGGCGCATGCACGCACCGGACCTCGGGCACCGCTCCCCCGCGCGTGGCCAGGCCGGCGATCGTGACCGGCCCCTCGTTGCCGACCTCGTCCGCGAACCCACTCAGATCCATGCACCCTCGGGCACGTGGTGCGAGTCGCCGCAACTCGCCGGGCTGGGCAGCACCTTCGTCGGGTTGGCGAGGCCGGTGGTGTCGAACGCCGCACGCAACGCAGCCTGCGCAGCGAGGTCCGCCGGCGCGAACATCAGCGGCATCAGGTCGCGCTTTTCGAGACCGATGCCGTGTTCGCCGCTGAGCACTCCCCCGGCCGCGACCGACACCCGAACGATCTCGTCGCCGGCGGCGTGCACCTTCTCCATCATCCCCGGTTCGCGCTTGTCGAACACGAGCAACGGGTGCAGGTTGCCGTCGCCCGCATGGAACACGTTCATCACCAGGATCCCGTGCCGGTCGGCGATCTCGTACACCTGACGCAACACCTCGGGCAGCGCCCGCCGGGGAACGACCGTGTCGTGCAGGTAGTAGTTCGGCTTGATCCGGGCCACGGCACCGAACGCTGTCTTGCGGCCCTTCCAGATCAGCGCCCGCTCGGCCTCGTCCTCGGCAACGCGCACCGAGCGGCATCCGTGCATGCGGGCGATGGCGACGATGCGGTCGACCTCGTCGGCCACACCGTGGCGCGCCCCGGACACCTCCACGAGCAGCAGCGCCGCTGCATCGGTCGGCAGGCCGGCGTGGATGTAGGCCTCGACGGCCTGCACGCACAGCCGGTCCATCATCTCCAACGCGGCAGGCACCATCCCGGCGGCGATGATCGAGCTCACCGTCTGGGCCCCATCCTCGACCGTGTCGTAGTCGAACAGCATGGTGCGCACGTCGGGCGGGTTCTGGGTCAGGCGCACGCAGATGCGGGTGGCGATGCCGCACATTCCCTCGCTGCCCACGAACGCGCCGCGCAGGTCGTAGCCGTCGGGTTCACCGCCCTCGCTGCCGAGTACCACCACGTCGCCGTCGGGCATCACGACCTCGGCGGCGAGGATGTGGGCCGAGGTGACGCCATCGGCCAGGCAGTGCGGGCCACCGGAGTTGTTGGCGAGGTTGCCGCCGATCGAGCAGCTCTGCTGGCTGCTCGGGTCGGGAGCGAAGTGCAACCCGTGCGCGGCGACCGCCCGGGTGAGATCGAGGTTGAGCACACCGGGCTCCACCCATGCCAGGCGGTTCAGCGGGTCGACCGACAGGATCCGGTTCATCTTCGTGAGCACGATCACCACTGCACCATCGACGGGAGTTGCTCCGCCCGCGAGGCCTGTGCCCGACCCGCGAGCCACGAACGGCACACCGTGATCGACAGCCAACCGCACCACGTCGCGCACCTCGTCGGTGGTGTGCGGGAAGCAGACCGCATCGGCGTGACCCTCGATGTTCGACGCGTCACGCCGGTACAGACCGAGTTCGGTCGCTCCCGTACGTACCCGATCGGTGCCGAGCAGCGTACGCAGCGCGCTGGTGAACGTGGCCGTCATCCGAGCCTCGCTCAGGCGCGTCGCGAGATGCGCTTCGCGCGAGCCGCATCCTGCTTGGTCACGCGCACCTGGCGGAGCACGATCACCTGTCCCGCCTCGACAGGGCGACCGTCGACGATCACCGTGTCGACGTCGTCGAGTTCGTCGGCGAGGTTCGTGGCCCGCCCCTCGAACCGGGCGCGCAACTCCATCTCCTTGGTGCGCATCGCCCGCTTACCCTCGCGCACTGCGTCGGCGACGCGGTGGCCACGCTCGGTGACCTGTCCTCCGGCCTTCCGAGCGATCTGAACCGGTGCGAGGTCGTTGGCCACCGTCTTCACCTTGCGCTTCGCCGCGCCTACGCCCACCACGCCGGCGGCCATGCCGCCGACGAACCATGTGACTCGCTTCATCATGCTGCGCCTCCGCGCTCGATCGTGCCGTCGACAGCACCGCCACGCAACCGGCCCCGGCTCGGCTTGGGTTCCTTGCCGCGCAACTTGCGCACGGCTCGACTCGTCCCCGTCGCGAACGCTGCGGTCTTGATCACCGGCGTACTGAGCGCTGCGCGAGTGACACGACCCGTGCCGGACATCGCGTCGCTGATCGCCTCGGCCGAACCGAGCACACGATCGAACCGCTCGAGGTCGCTGCGCGCCTCTGCGACCGCCGCAGTGGCGCTGCGCGTGGAGTGCTGCAACTCGACGAGGAGCGGACCCGTCTCGGCCCGCAGGGTCGCCACCTCGGTGCGCAGCGAGCGCAAGGTGTCGAGCACTCGCATCAACACCACCACGAGCGCGGTGAAGCCGATGCAGCACAACACTGCGGCCATCAGGACGGCCAACTCTCCAGCGGTCATGTCTCTCCAGCGGTCATGTTGCTCCTTCGCCACCGCGACGGCGACGGGCCATGCGGTCGCTCACTTCTCGTTCACGCCCGTGCTCGGTGGGCTCGTAGTACCGCTTGTCCGCCTGCTCGGTCGGGAGGTACTGCTGGTCGACCCACCCGTCGGGGTGGTCATGAGGGTACTCGTAGCCGACACCGTGACCGAGTGTCTTCGCACCCCCGTAGTGGCCGTCACGAAGGTGCGGTGGCACCTCGCCGACGGCTCCTGCCTGCACATCGCTGCGGGCGTTCCAGATCGCGAGCGCCGCTCGGTTGCTCTTCGGCGCAGTGGCGAGATGGATGGCAGCCTGGCTGAGGTTGAGCTGCGCCTCGGGCAGGCCCACGTGCTCGAGCGCGTGGGCTGCCGCGACCGCGATCATCAGCGACGTCGGGTCGGCGAGACCGACGTCCTCGCTGGCGAAGATCATCATCCGCCGGGCGATGAACTTGGCGTCCTCGCCAGCCTCGAGCATGCGGGCCAGGTAGTAGACCGCGGCTTGCGGGTCACTGCCGCGCATGCTCTTGATGAACGCGCTGACGACGTCGTAGTGGTCGTCGCGCCCGTACCGCAGGGCGCTCGTGCCGAGGGCCGACTCGACGTGCTCGAGCGTGACCGATCCGGGATGGGCGAGTGCGCAGGCGACCTCGAGCGCAGTGAGCACCTGCCTGCCGTCGCCTGCCGCCCGGTCGACGAGATGGGTGATGGCGTCGTCGGTCGCCGTGGTGCCCTCTGCGCCGAGACCCCGGTACACCAGCGTCGAAATCGCCTCGCGGCCGAGCGGCTCGAGGCGGAACAGCGTGCTGCGGCTGCGCAGCGGCGCGTTGACCTCGAAGAACGGGTTCTCGGTGGTGGCTCCGATGAGCGTGAGCGTGCCGTCCTCCACGGCGGGCAGCAGCGCATCCTGCTGGGCCTTGGAGAAGCGGTGGATCTCGTCGAGGAACAGGATTGTTCCCTGACCGCGCTCGCCGAGGCGCTGGCGGGCGCGTTCGATCACCTCGCGCACGTCCTTCACTCCCGCCGTGACGGCGCTCAGCTGCTCGAACGCTCGTTTGGTGCTGCCTGCAACCGCGAGGGCGAGGGTGGTCTTCCCGGTGCCCGGCGGCCCCCAGAAGATCGCGCTCGTGAGTCGATCGTTCTCGACGAGCCGCCGGAGTGGGCGACCGACACCGACGAGGTGCTCCTGTCCGACCACGTCGTCGAGGGTGCGGGGCCGCAATCGTGCTGCGAGCGGCGCCTGCGATTCGAGACGCGCCTCGGCTGCGGCGCTGAACAGGTCGGTCACGTCGATGACGCTACCCGAGCACATCGCGCCCGGCAGGGTGCTCATGGCTACGCTCGGCCGATGCCCACTCCGTCCCCCCGGGAGATCGGTGCCCTCGCCGGCCGGCGCCCGTGGATCCTCGGATCGATGGTGCTCTGCATCGGCCATGTGGTGCTGATCGTCGGCCGGACCTACCGCACCGGTGGTGACTGGGCGTTCATCGAGATGCGAACCCGTGATGTGTTCTCCGGGGACTCGCCGCTCACCGGCGCCTGGTCGCGCTACGGCTGGAACCACCCTGGTCCCGTGTTGTACCACCTGCTGGCGGTCCCCTACTGGCTCACCGGTTCCTCGTGGCGGGGGCTGTGGATCGGAGCCATGCTGATCAACGTCGCCGCACTCGTCGCTGCCGTGCGATTGCACGAGCCACGGTCCGTTGCGGGCGACGTCTCCGAGCCACTGGACGTCGGTGCCTGGTCGGCTGCGTGGGCGATCGCCATCGCCGGTGTCTGGTCGATCGCCGCCGGCCCAGTGCAGCTGTTCACCGACCCCTGGAACGCCGCCATCGTGGTGCTGCCCGTGTTGACCATGGTGGCGGCAGCTGGGGCCGTGCTGCTCGACGATCGTCGCGGCGTTGCGGTGGCCGCCGTGGTGTTCGTCGCGACCGCTCAGACACATGCCGCCTACGGCGTGCTGCTGCTGCCTCTCGTGCTGGTCGCGCTCGTGGTGGGCTTCGTCCGGTGGCGTCGATTCACCCTCTTGTGGTGTGGCGTCGCCTCGCTGTTGATGATCCCCGCACTCGTCGACACCATCGTCGACTGGCCCGGCAACTTCTACCGCTCCATCAGGTTCACGCTCACCGCCGACGAACCGGCCGTCGGCATGGTTCAGGCCGTTCGGGTGATCGGCCGGGCGACCTCGCTGTCGTTCTTCACCGAACCACGGCTGCCGTCGTTCGTCGCCGTGGTGCGCGACCCACCGTGGGGGGTGTTCCCCTTCGCTGCACTGTTCGCGGCGATCGCCGCACACCGCGTCGCAGCCAGGCGCGGGTGGGACGCTCTGCGGCGCCTGCTCGAGATGACGGCGCTGCTGTGGTTGGTCGGCGCGATGCTGATGGTGTCGCGCACCCGCGGCCCGCTGCTGATCTGGCTGACCACCTGGATGGTGGCGGCAGCCGCACTCACGTGGTGCCTCGTCGCTGCGGTCGTGTTGCGATCGGTGCTCGACCGGGGGACATCACGTTCGGATCCGATGGTGCTGCGCGGATGCATTCCCGTGTCCCCGCCCAGCGACCCGGTCACCGCTGGTGCTGCTGGGATCGCCGACCCTGCTGGGATCGCCGACCTTCGCGGGATGTTCGAGGAGGGCAGCTCTGTCACGACGGCCCGGCCGTTCGTCGCGACTGCGAGCGCTCTCGCGTTCGGAGCGATCGCGCTCGGCCTCGCCGTCGTGAACGTGACGAGTTCGGTCGGCGAGGGGTATCCGTTCCAGGAGCTCGTACCGGTGGTGTCGCAGTTCGCCGACGACGCTGCGCCGCTGGCCGAGTGGCCGATCGCCATCGATGTCGCCGGTGACGGATATGTCGCCGGTGCGGTCCAATCGGGTCTGGTGCTCGAGCTCGAGCGGCGCGGGTTCGAAGCCCGCGGCCGTCCCGATCAGCGGCTGCAGATGGGCGAGCACCGAACCGATGTCGCCCTCGCTCCACCGTCGTTGCTCGTCCGGGTGGAATCGCGGTCGGGCACACCAGCGGGAGCGACCGCAGTGTCGGTGTGGGACCCGCTGACCGACACCGAGCGCGCCGAGGCCGACTCGCTCATGGACGAGTTGACGGAACTGTTGGACGCCGCCGGAGTGGGTGACCGCCGAGACCTGCTCGACAACGAACTCGCACCGATCGCGGCGTTCGAGGCCCCGACTTCAGTGGAGGCCGAGCTCGCCTCGTTCGAACGGCTGGGTGAACTACACGCTCGCGGACCTCTTGTCGTGCTCTATCTGTTCGAACCCTGACGATTCCGGGCAGGGTCAGAGCGTGCGCAGCACCCGCTCGTAGGCGGGACGACGCCAGTCGAGCACCTGGGCGATCAGCCACTCGCGCTCCACCCACTTCCAGGCGACGAACTCCGTACCATCGGGCACAGGCTCGACGTCGGCGTTCAACGCGTCGAAGAGGAACCACTTCTGCACCTGGCCGCGCCGCTTGCCGTCCTTTCCGTGTACCCGCATGACGTCGGCGGGCCACTCGTAGGTGACCCAATCGGGATACTCGGCGCGAGCGATCACGTGCTCCTCCCCCAGGCCGGTCTCCTCGAACAGTTCACGCCAGGCACCCTCGATCGGCTCCTCGCCGGCGTCGAGCCCGCCCTGGGGCAGCTGCCAGCTGTCGGGCGAGTCGCTGCGCTCGAACGCCAACACCCGCTGCAGATCGGGATGCCGCACCACGATCACGACCCCCGCCCTGAAGTGCTGCGCCATCCCCCGACCGTACCCCTCCCCCCCAACGCGTTTGATCACTTCCGCGTCGCATCGACGCGTTCGCGCCCAATCGCCACATTCCCATCTGCGCGTTCGATCACTTCCGCATCGCATACGTGCGGCAGTGACCAAACGCGCACCGAGATCACCCGGTCGAGGGCCGGAAGCGCAGGAAGCGGATCAGGTGGCGGCGGATCTCCTCGTCGGTCATCCGCCATGTGATCTCGATCGGGCACCATCCGTCGAGCACGAGTTCGTTCTGTCGTCGAGCATCCCGATCGAGATCGGACGACAATGAGTGCCAGCCGAAGCCGTTGCCCTCGAGGTAGAGCCTTCTGTCCGGCCACGAGAAGTCGAGTCGATAGCGATGCGGACCGAGCTCGACCTTGTGCTGCTGGTCGGGCAGCGGCAGCCCGCTCTCGATGAGCACCATCATGATCCGAGCCTCCAGCTGGCTCTCCCCCGGGTCGAATCCCGGAATCCGCGACGCGAGTACGGCCCGCAGCACCTTCACCTTCCGACCCGGCGCAGCTCGCAGCCGATTGACCCGCGAACGAAGCTCCTCGAGATCGAGCAATTTGCGCCGCACGAAGTCGTCCACGACCTCGCCGAGTTGCTTCCACGGGAGTACCCCGCTCAGATCGATCACCGTGCGCAGGGCCGACGTACAGCGCATGCCGAGGACCTTCACCACGTCATCGGCTTCGATGATCCCGCTCCGGTGAGCCCTCACCCCGTCGAGGCGCACCTGGCGGGCCATCGGCGAGATCACTTCGATCCAGTCGGTGGGCAACCGCCGCCCGCCGAGCAGCTGGAGCGCCGTGGCATGCGAGGCCGCTACCTCCTCCCCGGACGACAACAGCACCGCTCTCACGGCCTGCAGCCACGTCGATGGCGCCCCGTTCACCGCCACCACGCCACGGCGAACCACTCGCATTCGCCCGGCGCGCCGATCCTGTTGTTGCGCGCCCCTGGCGCGCCCATCGCCGAGCATCACGCGGCTGGTGATCAGCCCATCGTGGCGCTCCGCCCATCGGAATCGCTCCATCGCGACCTCCTTCTGGATGACCGCGTCTGTGCGCCAACGCGTCGATGTGACGCGAGAGTGAACAGACGCAGATTCCGTCCTGGTGCGTTTGTGCGCCAACACGTCGATGTGACGCGGAAGTGACCAAACGCGGTGGGTTCGGGGGAACGCTGGGGCGAGGTCAGGCCTTGGGGGGCAGGACGCGGATGCCGAGGTCGTCGAGCTGTTTGGCGTCGACGGGGGTGGGCGCGTTGGTCATCGGGTCCATGCCGCTCTGTGTCTTCGGGAACGCGATGACCTCGCGGATGTTCTCCTCACCGGCCAGGATCGCGACCAGGCGATCGATACCGAGGCCGAAGCCACCGTGTGGCGGGGCGCCGTACTTGAACGGGTTGAGGAAGAACCCGAAGCGACGGTCGGC
>Ga0105046_10003692_pt1 | contig 24320 bp, 18 predicted proteins | sample MAT03_FD_78385 | JGI IMG/M metagenome (GOLD analysis project Ga0105046, IMG submission 78385) | Freshwater microbial communities from Lake Fryxell liftoff mats and glacier meltwater in Antarctica - MAT-03 (megahit assembly) | ecosystem: Environmental > Aquatic > Freshwater > Ice > Liftoff...
CGATCGTTTTCTGATGAAGCCATGATCCGGTCTTTCTGTCAAAGAAATCGTATGGAGCATCCAGCGACGCTCCCCCGACAGACAGATTGACCAGCCACCATTGCCAAACGCTACAACTTCCCGGTACAATCCACTCTCAAAGAACCCCGCCGCGACAGCGGCTTACTTGAACAAAATGTTGGACCGAAGCCCCCAACGGTCCATTTCGAACTTTAGATACCGTGTTGGCGAAACATTGTTCAAGGGACACAGGCATTCCAATGCTGCCAGCCGAATGAAGTACGGAAACTCAGAAACGGCTGCGGCCAGCATCCCCTTGGAATTCCAGCTTTCGGTGACAATCACGGCGTCGGGTTTGAATTCAGTGACTGCCGATCGAAACTCGCTCTGAATACTGTCGCGGTTCCAGCCGAACTCATCGAATTGAATCGCACAGGAGTTATACGCCAGCGGTTCACTCACTCCGCCGACCGCCAATGGCTCATAGACAGTATAGAAGTGACAAACATCCATTCCGTCTCGGCTCAGAAATTCTGCGAGTTCGGCTGTGTGGACAATGCCGCCTCCGGTGGACGGCCAGTTGAAGAGCAGGCTGACAATCGCAAGCCGGAATGGTGCTTCAGCGGAGCTTGAAAATTCAGGCGCTGTGGAAGTGTCAACGCGGATGCCATCTGCTTCCAGCAACCGGCGATAGAGTGCCTGCGTTCGCCCTGATGCGCCGTTGACAGTTCGCAAGATCGCGTCGCTGACCTCCTGCACTTCAGGTAAACACTTTACGGCGTGCGAGGGCAGAGCTTGTGAAGCACAGACGGTAGACGTGGAGTTGCATTGAGGCAACCGGGCGGAAAAGTCAAGAGTCAGCGGAGCGAATCGTTTTGGTCATGCTGCGATGAACGGCTCTTCGCTTGCGGATGCTTCGACCATTTCTTACCCTTGGCCATCCGTGGTTCCTTCGGTGTTTTAGAAGTGTGGTAACCTCTAAATCATTGTCGTGAGCCTCGGTATTTCTGAAAACATCAATTGCCAATGGCGATGAATTCTTCGCCTAAAGTGCAGTGAACAGGAAACGGCGGAATAATCGTGCCAGCAATTTTTGAGTATCGACATCAGGTGACAGCGGACGAGATCGATGGCGTCGGGCATGTCAACAATATCGAATACCTGCGGTGGATGCAGCATGCCGCGATCGCCCATTCAGCGGCTCAGGGCTGGCCGTCGCAGGCTTATCATGAGCTTGGACAGGGCTGGGTTGTGCGTTCGCATTTCATTGAATACCTGGTGCCTGCGTTTTCCGGTGATGAGATCGTGGTACGAACCTGGGTGTCCGACATGAAACGAGTCACCTCAATGCGTCGCTATGAACTGCTGCGAATGGCTGATGGAAAGCAACTGGCGATAGCCTCCACAAACTGGGCATTTGTGAAATTTGCAACTCTGCAACCTTGTCGCGTCCCGGCAGAAGTGCTGGATGCGTTCGAACTTGTGCCGGATGCTGTGGACGGTAAATCTGCTGGCAGTCCCAAACCTGCAAGTCCTGAATCCGCCAGCTGATACCCGCCGCAGGTATGAGGGAGACCGATTCCCGCCAAATTGCCCGATACCTGAATTTGGCGCGAGCGGATGGTTGAACCGGGGCGCAGCATTTGACAAAGTGCGACAGATTCGCGTGATTGAAGTACGTCACGACGATTTATTCTCAGGCTGGCGTCGCGGCATTCACGCAGATCAGCACCCATGATTCAATCCGCAGGAGATCTCCTTGCACGCTGATTTTTCCTCTTCATCTGACGAACAATCCTCTTCGTCCAGTGGCCCATGGTACAAAGAGCTGAACCGGTATCACTGGTTTGTGTTCGCCGTGGCAGCCCTCGGCTGGCTGTTCGACACAATGGATCAGCAGTTGTTCACTTTGGCTCGCCCGCTGGCGATGAATGACCTGATCAGCATTCAGAGTCTTAGTGAGTCAGAGATGCCGGAGACACGTCGCATCGAGCTGGGAAAGTTGTGGACCGCTTCACGGATCCCCGATCAGGCAGCTGCGCAGGACAGCAAGGGTTTACTTCCGCCGGGGCAGGCAGAGTTTGAAAAGCAGAATCTGACGCTCGCAGAGAACTCATTTCTTGGTACCAAACGAAAAGAATACGGAGGTTATGCGACGTCCATCTTTCTGATCGGCTGGGCGACGGGAGGTCTGTTCTTCGGTGTCCTCGGAGACCGCTGGGGCCGAGTGAAAACGATGCTGGTGACTATCGTTGTCTATTCCGTTTTCACCGGCCTGAGTGCCTTATCGACGGGATTTTGGGACTTCTGTTTCTGGCGATTTCTGACAGGGCTCGGTGTCGGAGGTGAATTCGCCGTTGGTGTTTCGCTGGTCGCTGAAGTCATGCCTTCGCGCGCTCGTCCACATGCTCTGGGACTGCTGCAGGCTTTGTCGGCTGTCGGCAACATCACTGCCGCATTGATCGGGATGGCAGGTACTTCCTGGAGAGTGATGTTTCTGATCGGCACCGCCCCAGCGTTGCTGTCTTTGTTTGTCCGACGTCGATTGAAAGAACCCGAACGATGGCAGTCCGTTTCCGCGACGGAAGGTGTTTCTAAACAGCTCGGTTCCTACAGTGAACTTTTCGGGAATCCTGAACTAAGATATCGCGCACTCATCGGACTGTGGCTGGCCTGCGCTGGTGTCATTGGACTGTGGGGCATTGGATTCTTTACGCCTGATCTGCAGCGGGAAGTCTTCAAACCTGTGTTCGAAGCCGAAGGCCTCAAAGGGGCGGATCTGGAAGCGACGCTGAAGAAGTGGTCGGGGATTACGTCTCTCGTATTGAATCTCGGAGCGTTCTGCGGCATCTTCATGTTCAGCTATCTCAGCCACTATCTGGGCCGCAGATCGGCCTTCGCGATCTGCTTCGTCGGAGCGATGTTCGCCACGATGAACGTGTTCTGGAATCTGGGACGGTTCTCGGGAGTCTACGACATCTTCTGGATGGTGCCGCTGATGGGCTTCTTCCAACTATCCATCTTTGGAGGTTACGCAGTGTACTTTCCTGAGCTCTTCCCAACCCGCCTGCGCAGTACCGGAATTTCATTCTGCTACAACGTCGGACGGTTTGTTGCAGCACTCGGGCCGTTCACGCTTGGTAAGCTGATTCGCAACGTCTATTCCGGCCCCGGCTACGAAGGTGTGATGTCGTTTCGGTACGCCGGGGTCACGATGTGCGCTATCTTTCTTGTTGGACTGCTGGCCGTGCCATTCGCTCCGGAGACCAAAGGTAAGCCGCTGCCTGAATAGTGATTTGCCAGTGAGCCGTTAACAATGACTGCGGGATACGACAATACGATTCGTCAATGCGCAGTTGTCGGCACTTGCGTGTTGCTGCTTGGCGCGTTGATCGGCTGCGGAGGTACGTCGCCAACCCCCCTGGCAGTTCCTGACATTCCAGAACCGGGAGATGACGTTCCGGATGGAGGTGTGGCGGGCCAGAAAACATCGGGCGTCACAGGGACGCCCGCAACAACGTTACAGTCGCCTCCAGCAATCGGGCGATTAACGCCTGCAATTAACACGGATCAAAACACTTCAGGGAATACTGCCGTTCTCGCACCCCTACCTCCACAGCGATTTCGTTTGCCCGATGATCGACCAGAGTTGAACCGTGACGAACTCATGGCGGAAGGGCTGCGGATAGTGGAATCGGAACATCTGATTCTTGTCACCGATCTGCCGCTGGAATCTGTGTCAGATCTGCCGCAGCTGGCTGGTGCGTTGTTTGTGACACTGGAACGGCGTCTGGGCAAACTGGCACCGGATATTGCCGGGACGACGTTTCAGGTGACCGGATTTCTGATGGATGCGCGAGACCGTTTTGAACGCGCGGGAGTGTTACCCCCGGAACAGTATCCGATCCGGCATGGTCGGCATCTGGGTTATCAATTCTGGATGAACAATCAGACAGCGGAATACTACCGCCGGCATCTGATGCTGCATGAATTTGTCCACTGCTTCCTGATGTGCGAATACGGGATGCTCGACATTCCGCCGCTGTGGTACACGGAAGGCGTCGCCGAATACTATGCAACTCATCAACTGCACGCGGACATCGCGAAGAGCGAATTCGGAATCCTGCCGGTGTCCGTCGAGGGATTCGAAGGCTGGCATCGAATTGCGGAAATTCGTCGCCACTTCAATCAGGAGCCATCGGTGACGGGTGAGTTGGCTGATATCGTCCCGCTCCAGACCGTGCTGCATCCGCCGGATACGACGTTTCAGGACGATTCGCAATATGCCAGTGCGTGGGGATTGGTCTGGCTGATCAATCATCATCCGGAGCTGCAGTCTGACTTTGCTGCCGTTGCCGCCTGTCGCACGAAACAGCAATTTGAGGATGCGATTGCCGAAGTTCCGGATTCCGTATGGAAGCAACTGGATCAGGTCTGGCCGCTGTATCTTGATGGACTTCACGAAGCTGAGGCTGCCAAAGTGCGATTTCCAGCACTCACCGCGCTAAAACCACAGGAGACGAATGGTGACATCAAATTGCCAGCCGAATTCGCGCTGGACGTCAGCCACCAATGGACTTCGACCGGGTTGTTGTTAACAAAGGGACAAGAGATCGTCATCGAGTGCCAAGGCCGCTATATCGTTGAAGAAACGACCAAGCCCTGGTTTTCGGAATCGGACGGAATCACAATCGATTACATCGATGGCCGACCCTTGGGAGAAGTTATCGGGATCATCATCTCAGCCGACGGCACCCGGACCACGCGTCACATCCCGATTGGATCGGAGAAAAAACTACGATCACCATTCGACGGCATCCTGTGGCTCCAGACCAATGACCACTGGTCAAAACGGGACGAAAACCACGGCACGGTCAAAGTCCGGATCTCAGCTGGAAACCCCTGACAACCGCCGTGGTATGGTCATCAATTCAACAAAGACTAAGAAAATCCTCTGTGCGGAACGTCGCGAGTCGTTCGCGCAATGGGTATCATAGCGCATAATCCTCGGATTGCTGCAAAAAGTCCTCCGCTGGATCCTGAACAACCAAATTGGCGACGGGAGCTGGTCCGCTCGTCGTGGTTTGGAAAGCTCACTGGCTGGCAACTGGGGTGATTAAAGGAACAGTGGTGGCTCAAAAGGGGTTAGGAACCAACAGTGCGCAGCACCCTTCGGGCCATTTGGCTATTGGTTCCTGACCCCTATTATGAGGCTTGACAGAGCTCTATTTTGCCCGACTCTGGTATTTTGAGGATCATTACCCGATCATATTTGCGCCAGTGGGGTTAAACCGCTGTCGTATGAGTGCTAAAAACCTGCGCGAATCGTTCGAACTCACCCAACACCGACCACCTTCCGAATATCGCTCCCCGTGGAGATCATTCCTGTGTCGATTGCTCCTGTTGAAAACGACATTGTCGAAGAAGACGAAACTATGCGTCCGGAGTTCCCTCAGGAAACTCGAAACATGGACGATGACGACGATCCCGCCCCTGTGCGAAAAAAAGGCAAACGCCGCAGCACGACGCACCTGAAGGCGGTTCCGGAAACACTGGAATTGCGCGAAAAAGTTAAGGCGGCTGCCGAGGAATACGCGCGCAACCTTGACCGTTGCCGTGCGTTTACGCGTAATGAACTGGAACATCACGGTCGCGCGCTGTTGGACCAGATGGGGTTGCCGGAAAAGTTTCTCGGCTTCTCAATGGTGATGGTCGGGAATTTTTTCTGGAAACAGCAGTTCCTTGCGATTCCATTCAACCGCCGCATGCTGTTGCTGCCGCATTGTCTGAAACACGCCGAAGGTTGCCCGGCGGAGTACACGCAGTTCGGACTGGACTGCGAACGCTGCGGAGCGTGCTCGATCGCCGACTATAAGGTGCGAGCCGAAGAACTGGGTTACAAAGTGCTCGTGGCCGAAGGTTCGCCGGTGGTTCTGAAGATCATCGTCTCCGGCTACATCGACGGCATCCTGGGTGTTGCCTGTTTGAACGTGCTGGAAAAAGCCATCGACAAAGTCCTGATCGCAGGCGTGCCGTCATACGCGGTGCCCCTGCATTCCGGCGACTGCCTGAATACAACGCTCGACGATATCTGGGTCTGGGATGTGCTCGACAAGTACGAACCCATGCCGGAAAAACCAACGACCAGTTATGTGCCGCTTATGCGCGCCTCCGCGAAGATGTTCGAATCCGATTTCGATCGCCTGTTGCCACGCGTCCGCACGAAGGACGAATCGCGACGCGAGTCGCCCGTAGCGTTCACCGAGAACATCGCATACGACTGGCTCAGCAAAGGCGGCAAGCGCTTTCGTCCGTTCATTACGCTGGCTGTCTGGCACGCGGCAACCGGCAGCGTCTCGTTGAATATTGGCGACGGGACGCCGGAGATTCCGGATGCCGTCGCGCGAGTCGCGATGGCGATTGAAGCGTTTCACAAAGCGTCACTGGTTCATGACGACATTCAGGATGATGACCAGTATCGATATGGCCGCGAAACTCTGCATCGTCAGCACGGAGCCAGTCATGCGATCAACATCGGTGACTATCTGATCGGATTGGGTTATCGCTTAATCCATGCGGCGCGCGATTTAAGTCCCGAGATTGCCATCGATGTGCTCAACAGCATGTCGACTGCTCACATACGGCTCTGCGATGGTCAGGGCGCGGAGATGGCGTTTCTGAAATCACCGGACTGGAACCTGACGCCGCTGGATGCGTTGCAGATCTATGCACTGAAGACATCGCCTGCGTTTGAGGCGGCTTTGTTTGCCGGCTTGCGAATGGCCAACCATCCGCTGGCACAGACGGATCTTGTAGCGCAGTTCTGTCGTCATGTGGGAGTTGCGTTTCAGGTTCTGAACGACCTGAAAGACTGGACCGGCGACACGGACAACAAGTTGGTTGCCGGTCAGGATGCATTGGCTCTGCGTCCAACGGTACTGCTGGCTTTGGCGTTGAAGGATGCAAATGAGCAGCAAACCATCGATCTGAAAGAAATCCTCGCTGAGACTTCAGACGGGACGCTGAATCACAGGCGCATCGACCGACTACGGGAAATATTCCGGGCATGTGACGTTTTCGAAAAAGCCGAGTTCTTTGTGGAGCGATCCCGGGAAAAGGCTGAGGCACTTATCGCCGACGTGGAAGACGAACAGATGCGGGATCTGCTGCAGTTCTTTATCGAAACGGTCCTGGCGAGAGAACTGCCTCCGACGCCGCTCGAAGAAATGGGGACCGTCGTCGTGCCGCTCGGTAGCCGATCACTGGCACCTGCGTTACCGTCGGTTTCAGCGCCCATAGAATTAAGGATTCCGGAAATGAGCGCGAGATAGTCACTGGAGTACAACCTTCACTCCCGCGAACACAAGTTTGGGCCTTTGTTCTTATGCGAACTTTTATCAAAGCTGTGATCATTCTGTCTGTGCTCGGAGCGCTGGGCTACTTTGGGTTCACCAAGGGTCAACACTGGCTGGCCGAACGCAACAAGCCGCGATTTCGTGTCGCCCGCGTTGAACGCGGTGACCTGCGGATCACGGTCAATGCCGCCGGTCAGCTGGAACCGACGCTGTCTGTGAAGGTCGGGAGCTTCGTTTCCGGGCCAATCCTGCATCTAGACGCGGACCACAATGATGAAGTCAAAGCCAACCAGTTGCTGGCAAAGATCGACCCTCGGATTTATGACGCTTCCGTCCAACGCGACAAAGCTGCGTTGAAAGCCCGTGCAGGTGATGTCGCCCGAGTGCAGGCCGAGTTGCAGCGTGCGCGGAACGATGAAACGCGATCCACTGACCTCAAGGCTGAAAACGCCGACTTTATTTCTCAGGCCGAACTGGATCAGTTCAGGTTTGCTCGCATGTCGCTCGAAGCCCAGTTGCTTATGGCTGATGCCTCGGTCGAGCAAGCCCAGGCCAATCTGGATAACTCAAACGCCAATCTTATCTACACAGATATCGTGTCTCCTGTTGATGGAACCGTGATCGAGCGCAAGATCGCACTGGGGGAAACGCTTGCATCGCAGTTTCAGGCACCGGAATTGTTCGTCATTGCCCCGCGCATGCGGGAAGAGATGCTCATTCGGGCGTTGATTGACGAAGCTGACATCGGCCTGATTAGCGATGCAAAGGCATCAGACCAGCCGGTCTATTTTTCGGTCGATGCATATCCGGAAAAAGTATTTACGGGGGCGAAAATTCAACAGATTCGTTTGAGTTTCACGACGACACAGAACGTGGTGACATATCCCGTAATCGTCTCAACCTCCAACCCTGATCTGAAACTGTTGCCGGGGATGACGGCGAACCTGACATTTCAGATCAGTCTGCTGAAAGATATCCTGAAGGTCCCCAACGCGGCTCTTCGCTATTTTCCTGAAAAGGAACTGGTCCGCGACGAAGACCAGAAACTGCTGGAACTGAATCTTGCCCCTGAACCATCGGAAGATTCGGCAACCAGTTCGGAAACGCCACCGGTGGATGACGTGGCCACAGCGAATATTGCGTCCAGCAGGCGGATTGTCTGGATTCAGGAATCAGTTGCCGATCGCTCAGGTGTCCTCGACGGAAAAACATCCGAATCCAGCGCAGCGCCATCGTCCGTTTCGACGACGGATCCCTCAAAGACTCTTACCGGCAAGCTGCGTGCGATTAAGATCGAAATCGGTGACAGCGACTACCAGTTTACACATGTCGTGACGGGTGACCTGAAGCCTGGTGACGAACTGATCGTAGGCGTCAAACCTCCGGGGGCTCCATGAGTTTTCTGCTGACAATCGCCGTAGCCGTCCGAGCTCTCCTCCGAAACAAGATGCGTGCGTCGCTCACAGTGCTGGGCATTGTGATCGGGATTTCCGCTGTCACGACGATGGTTTCAGTCGGCAGCAGTGCAGGACAGTTGCTTCAGGATCAGTTGCAGTCGATCGGAACCAACTTCATCGTGGTGCAGCCGTCGTTTGAAAAGCGGCGCGGTGTCCAGACCGCCGGCATGCCGTCGCTGACAGACGAGGACGCACAGGCCATCGGGCGTGAATGCCCGTCCGTGCTTGCGTATTCGCCGCTGGTGTTCGGAATGAAACCGGTCGTGCGTGGCAATACAAACATGCAGCCGAAAGAAATGTGGGGCGTCGGTGTTGATTATCTTCTGGTTCGCACATGGGACATCGAAGCCGGCGGTTTCTTCACGGAGCGTGACGAACGCGCGGGTAATTGCGTGTGTGTCATCGGACACACTGTCGTGCGTGAGCTGTTTCCGGCAGACAACCCGATCGGTCAGCAGCTGCGGATCGGCAATATCCCGTTCATTGTGGCCGGTGTGCTTGGGAAGAAGGGCGCATCGCTGACCGGCGATGATCAGGACAACGTGATGCTGATGCCGTACTCGACCGTCCTCAAACGCTTACAGGGATCCTCTTTCAGCAATGTCAGTGCGATCCTTGTCGGAGCCCGCGCACCGGATCTGATCGACACGGCGAAGTCGGAGATTCAGCAGTTGTTGATGGACCGACACGGTATCGCCGTCGGACAGAAACCGGACTTCGAAGTGGTCACGAGCGCTCAACTGTCCGAACTGTTCGGCAAAATTACCGGCATCATGACGGCACTGCTGGCGTCGATTGCCGGAATTTCGCTGCTGGTCGGTGGAGTCGGCATCATGAATATCATGCTGGTCTCAGTGACAGAGCGGACGAGGGAAATCGGCATCCGCATGGCCGTCGGCGCGCGAGGCCGCGACATCATGGTTCAGTTTCTGATTGAATCCGTGGTGCTCAGTTGCTTCGGCGGCGCGATTGGTCTGGCGGTGGGAATCAGTGCGTCTGTCGGCATTACGACGCTCATCAATTCGATCAGCACCGGAGCTGACTGGCCGGTCGTCGTTTCAATTCCCGCTGGCATTGTTGCCATGGTCTTCGCCGCAGTTGTCGGTCTCGTTTTCGGCCTCTACCCTGCGTGGCGCGCCAGTCGCCTCGACCCCATCGACGCGCTGCGTTATGAATAGGCAGGCTCAAAAAAAGGGGTCCGGAACCAATAGTGCGGAGCACGCTCCGGGCCATTCGGCTCTTGGTTCCTGCCCCCTTTTTTTCGTGTTGTTTTCAGACATTCACCCGCGGCTAGCGCCGAATGTTACTCGCTTTAAAAAGTAGCAGGCACTTTCCAGGTGCCGCAGCCCTGGAAAATACGCGAGTTGGCTGACGGCACACGGAGTGTGCCTGCTACTTTTGAGTTACATCGAATGCCATCGGGCTTTGGTCCGCGATTCGGTTCAACCTCCCATCAGCTTTGAACGGAACACGAAGAATGCGGCTCCCAGAAGACACAGACTGGCCCAGAGGTAATCGAGCGTCAGTCTTTCTTTGGAATACAGCAGGACGAATGGAACAAATACGGCCAAGGCAATGACTTCCTGAAGAATCTTGAGCTGGCCCAGATTCATGACTTCATTGCCGATGCGATTGGCGGGAACCTGAATCATGTATTCAAAAAAAGCAATACACCAACTCACCAATGCGGCCACCAGCCATGGTCGGTCCTTCAGATCTTTCAAATGTCCGTACCATGCGAACGTCATGAAGATATTGCTGAGGATCAGCAGTCCGATCGTTGTCCAGACACGAGTCATGAATTTCTCCGTTCAGTGGCGACTCCTGGTGTGAGACCGGGTCAGTCATTTGAGTTGCCCGAACCCTTTGGAAGGTGACGTTCAAGGAAGTTGGCCGACCATGCGGCGTAGCGGTTGTCTTCGATGGCCTTGCGAATTGCACGCATCAGATCCTGATAGAACTGCAGATTGTGGAGCGTCGCCAGAGTCCCATACAGGGGCTCATCCGCAAACAGCAGGTGCCGCAGGTAGGCTCGACTGAATCCGCCTGCACAGCTGGGACACTCACAGGACGTATCGATCGGATAGCGGTCCTTGCGAAACTTCTTGTCCTGCAGTCGCATCTTTCCGTCCCACGTAAAGACGGTCCCCTCTCGGGCGTAGCGCGTGGGAATAATACAGTCAAAAATATCCATGCCGCATTCGACTGCGGCGACAAGGTCTTCCGGCAAACCAACACCCATCAGATAACGAACCTGACTGGACGGCATCAGTGGTGCTGTGTGTCCCACAATTCGCACCATCGCGTCATGGCCTTCGCCAACCGATACGCCGCCGATCGCATAACCAGGCAGATTGAGTGACGTGACCTGTCGCACGGCCTTTGATCGCAGGTCCAGTTCCATTCCGCCCTGGATGATGCCGAACAAGTGCTGATGTTCCTGCAGCGGTGCGGCAGCACAGCGCTTCAGCCAGCGGTAGGTGCGATCAAGAGATTCGGACATGTATTTCGGCGGCATGCGATGATCGACGCATTCATCAAACGCCATTACGATGTCGGCACCCAGTCGCCGCTGAATATCCATCGCGCTTTCGGGAGACAACGTCATGGGAGTTGTGTCGCCGTCCTTTTTCCCGGACCGAAACTGAAAGCTGACACCTTCTTCGGTGATCTCGCGATCCGGCAGGCTGAAGACCTGGAACCCGCCGGAATCTGTCAGGATCGTCTGATTCCATCTCATCATGGAATGCAGACCGCCCAGACGTTCGACAACCTGCGTACGATCCAGAATCCCAAGGTGGTATGTGTTGGCCAGTACAACCTGAGCTCCCGTGGCAGCCACTTGATCGGGCATCACGCACTTGACCGTCGCCTGCGTTCCAACCGGCATGAATGAAGGCGTCTCCACGACACCGTGCGCCGTCACAAACCTTCCACGTCGCGCGCGGGCACTTTGAGACAGGAGCTGAAAATGAAGGCCATTGCCTGCTGTCCAGGCTGGCATCGAACTGGTCATGGGGTCAGCAATTCAGGCGAATACATTGTTCAAACAACGACACTGTGGCAGCCGGGGAAAACGCCACTCCACCGATGCTTGACACCCACCGGTCCGCGTAGCGTAGCTGTCGGGAACGGTCGGGCGAAACAGTTTGTCACGGAATTGGATGATTTGAGGGATTGAGAACAGGGACCGCCGACCACGAGACGCTGCCGGTCTGAGCGTCATCGGTGACGTGTCGCTGTGATGCGGGAAGAAACTGCGACGACGCGGGGACACTGTAAATTGACTGGCGTCCCCAAAGCTGCGCCATAGAATCCTGATACAACAACACCCAGTCGTCGGAATGTCGCTGCATTTCCCGCACGGAATGGCCTTGTTCACGAGAAAGCAGGACCAGATCCGGAGCGTGAAACTCGAGAGCCCTTGCAGGGTCGAAGGCTGGCGTCTGCGGACTGCGATACCGCTGCTTCGGGTCGATCGTACCTAGCCCAAAATCGAAATAGATGTCAGTGATTTCACGCGGATAGCAGGTTTCAAATCGTCCGTCTACGGCGACCAGCGATGGTCTCGCGGGATCATGTTCCGCAGCGAAACATCCAATGGCATATTGAGCCCAGTTGAATGTCACTACGACTTTGCCGTGCAGGTCATGATCGTGCATGAACTGCATCGCGGCGACAGGAAACTCAGCCCGATCGACTGACACATCGGTCAACTGTGGAACCAGCCGCACAGCGTTCAGGATCAGGATCGCGGTGAGTACGCCTGATACCAAAAGTCGATTTTGTCCATGAGTTGCCGCGTTTGCATTCGCAAGGTCGGCTGCACGCCGCTGAAATCCGGCGGCGGCAAAACTTATCATTTGATGCAACGCCTCGGGCACGAAGAATCCACAGGCAATCGCCACGATTGACAAATGGCGGCAATGGGAAATGCCCTGCCACAGGAGCGGAATCAACAGGACTGCCTGAGACAGGAACTGTGAGGTCAGAATTGTTCGACGATGCTGTCGCAGTACGAAGGTGAATCCGCTGACAGTGGTCAGGAGCAGCATCCAGAAGCGAATCGATTCGAACGTCCAGAGTTCCGGTGGACAGCAAAAAAGGCACGCTGCCAGATGGCAAGCATCGCAGCAAGACTCAAATAGCTCAGGATCTGAGGTCGAAAATGCCAGTGAAACTGCAGGTTGCCGGCCACGAGCAGCACGGTCATCCCGATCGCCAGCCATCCACACTTCGCACGGCGCGCAGTCCACATGATCAGTCCCAGAATGACGATCGCCAGGATCAGTTTTATTGCGGGCAGGCCGAGCACTCCGAACGTATCAACGGTCCATGCCAGCAGTAGTTCTGCGACGTTCTCATGATTGACCCACGGGCAACCCTCGGCAGCGAACGACCATGTCGTGGTCTGCGGCAGTGTCCCGTCACGCAGCACTTCACGACCGTACTGCACATGCCCCCGCAGATCGGGGTCGGCGCAGTTGGTCGTCATCGCCCCAGGACCAACCGCCAGAATTGCGGCGATCATCAACGCCGTTTGCATGTCGAAAGTTCGCGAGAAATTGGTGGAATCAGGATGCAGACTCATTTTCTGCAAAACTCCGGAAGAGGGGGGAATCTTCCGACGAACTCGACGTCGCCGAACACAGAAACTTAGCTCACCTGTCATGCAGACTGAAGAATTTGCCGGAAGTTGCTGTGCAATGAGCTGGATGGTACCTCCTGCTGTGTGGAAGATACCGGATGTGGCAACTGCCGAATCATTTTTGTAGCTCCGGCCAATTGCTGGCATCAAAACAGGAAAAGCCCGGCTCTTGAGAGAGCCGGGCTTCAGGTCTGACTTGCCAATTGATCCGGCTCTTAGTTGTTACCGAGGCCACCACCCAACAGGTAGTTGATCTGGAACATATTGATCAGGACGTTCCCAAATTCTTCCTTGATCTTGTATCGCAGGATCACGACATCGTTTGGTTTGATCAGAATTCGTTGCGACGGGTCTTCCAGGGCTTTGTTCAGATCAATTCGCATTGCGATTGAGCTTCCACAGGGCAATTCCCGGATGACGATGGCATCGGAAGGCGGACAGGCTTGCTGACGTCCACCGCCAAAACCGCCACCGCCATTTCCACCGTTGCCAATCGCACCGATACCTGATCCGGTGCTTCCTATTGATCCTTTGGCGAGGGCGATGGCACCGATGATGTCCAGGTCTTTGTCTCGTGGCAATGGATGCTCACCACCACCCAACAAACCTGCCGTGATGAACGTCTCTGTATCACGACTGCGGATGATGACGATGTCGCCTTCATGCAGGATGATATCTTCTTTGGTGAATGTCGGAGGATTTGCGGGATTGTATCGCAGCGGGATGCGAGTGACATACGGCGGGTCAGGGATCGGGCGCTCGTCGCAGAAGCAGGGGTCAACGCACTGATCCTGACACTGAGAGTGGCACAGATCATCAAGGATCACATCGGCACTCATCCCCTCGTCATACATGCCGCGATAGATCATCACTTCGTTCTTTGCGTCCGTTCCCGGCATACCTCCGGTTTCACTCAGAGCATGCAGGAGGTCGTTTTCATAGGCTGGCAGGTCAACGACGTGGCCTGTCCCGCGTTTGCTGACGCCATTCAACCCTCCGCCTTCTTCACGAATGACCTGCACGCGAATTTTACGCTCCCGAATGAGCGTCACGATGATTTGTTCTTCGCCCTCTTTGACGATCACACGAGGGTACGTATAGGCCTTGCGAATTACGTCTGTGGCTTCGACCAGCGACATGCCTTCGACCTTGATTGGGTCAACGATCGGCAATGCGAGCGTTCCGTCTTCACGGATGGGAACCGGATATCCGATTGCCGGTGGCCGGTTTGCGTCTTCCGGGAAGTGCACCGGGGGCAGTTCCTCTTCGTTGCCGAGGACACCCTTGATGTACACACCCAGCACGTCGCCAGGCCCCAGAAGGTACACTTCCGGCGGGTCCTGTCGAAGTCGCAACATCGAGATGTCGATGAAATCGTCCTTGCGTTCCGCGGCAAGTATTTCGCTTGGTACACGAGAAACGGGAATGGAACTAATGGTGCTGCATCCCGTAAGGAATGAGCTGACCATCGCCAAGGCAAGGAACGGCATTGCCACGCCCGCTGTGCCCGGAATTATGGTTTGACGCTGAACATCGGTGACTAACAGATTCTTCGACATTTGAGCATCCTCCGTGAGCCCGGAGCAGCAGCTTCAACAGCTGTTCTGCATCAGGTTCTGACGAACGTTTTTAAGAAATGAGGACGATGGAATCTTCCATCTGGTTGTTGACTCAACCATCGGTTGAAGTGGTGGTTTACTTTTCTTCGTAGAGACGTGGGGCCAGTTCAATCGTGGTAGAATCCTGGCTTTCGATCAGCGGACCGTCGTGCAAAACGTCTTTGTCCTGCGCAGGACCCGGCATTTCGAGCAACTCGTCGTGGCCAGGAGCTATCGGCGCGACGGTCTCGGCAAAGCACGCATTCGATGCCGGAATCTTCGAGTTCAGGAAATTCTGCCGTGCCGTCGAGGACAACGGAATTGTCTGCAAGTTGCCGTAACCATCCTGCTGAGCGGCGAGTGCTCCGTGGGAGTACCCGTCGAACCACGACTGAATTTTGCACTGCCCCTGAGGATTCTGGTAACACGGCTTCCAGTACACACGAGGCGGTAGAGTCGGCTGACATCCTTTGCCGCCAGCCAGAATATTTTCATATCCGGCTCGAAAGCCACTGGCAAAATCGTGTGGATAGTCCAGTTCGTCGTAGCACCACGACCATGTTCCCCAGGCTTTGATGGCGAGGACATGGTTGCGGCACGCCATTTCCTGTTCGAGACACATGTCCGAGATCGAATTGCAGCCTGCTGCTGAAAACAGCATCAGGGCAAGGCCGGCAAGTGAAAGTTTCTTGATCATGTTGGTCAGTCTCCGTACTGTCGTCATCTGATCCGAGTGCCATGTGTGCAGGATTCTGCAGAATTCGAATTGTTGTCTCGCACACGCAGAGACAAGCTATTATTCTGATGTCCGGCTGAGTGTCGGAATGACCTGCAGCCTGTCCGACTTCTGGCGAGTCAATGCAGACTCAGCGGCTTCACGCACATTCGGATCAGCATCAACATTCGCCAGTTCCTTAAGTCGGGTGATCGTGCTGCTTTCAAGCGAAGTGAAGTCCCCGAGCGTCACCGCTGCGGTCGCTCGCACGTTCGGTTCTGCACTTTCGAGAAGTTCTTTCAAAGTCGTCAGACACGACAATTCCTGGTCCGTCCCGACAAAGTTTCTCAACTGCGACGCAGCCTGAATCTGTATTTCGCTGCCGAACCCGGTACACAGGCGGATCAGGCAGTTGGCCGTCTGATCATCCGCCTCATCACGTTCAATCTGCGAATCACAAAGTGCGATCAGTATTTCGGGATCAAACTGGCTGACCTGATGCTGAACCAATGCGTCGCGGACCCTTGTGTTGGCCGAATCGCAGTCACCCAGCAGCGTTGCTGCCAGCGACTTTGTTTCAACGCCGTCTCCGCTGTTCAGTGCTTCCAGCAGCATATCGATATGGTCGTCAGGCTTTTCCAATGCGACCAGAATGTCATCGCTGTTGATTGTTCGCTGCTGACTGCTTCGCCATCCCTGATCTTCTCCGGATGTCAGCTCGATCTGTGGAGTTGCGTCTGGCCTGCTCGAATCAATCTGCACCACTGGATTTGCCACCAGCCCCGGCGCGGGAGTCGGAGACGGCTGCACAATGGTGGCAACCTTGGTGGAAGCCACCCGGTTGAAGTCCGGCGAAGGTGGAGTTTCTGATGTCGCCTTCACCGTTTTCTGAACCGGCCGGACGCTGGACTTCGGAGGACTGACGATATCCGCAATCGCAATCGCGTTTGCAGTTTTCGATGGACCGAACTTCTGTTCGCTCCGGCGTTCTGCAAGCAGCTGCAACTGACTGCGAAGCTCAGAGTCCTGCGGACGGCTTTTAAGCGCTTTGCGATACATCGCCTCAGCTCTGTCGTATCGCCCTTGATTTTCAAAGACGCGTCCGATCGCTGCAAGCCGATCTGCATCGTCGTGATTTTCCCGATTTGCCGGGCGAGAATCACTGACGACAGCAGTGATCGCTGAGCAACCAATGCCTGACGCTGAAAGGACGCTCCCCAGAAGCAGCACAAGCGGCTGACTGAATTTCATCTGTATCCCCCTTTCGATCGCAGCTCGTTCCTCTCGGAAGGAGCGTTGGATCGACTTTCGCCCTACGGAATGAACCGTGATGAACGGGTACGCTGTCAGCCACGACAACAACCCTGAACGGACCGGTCAACCAATCCACTCATAACCATCGCCAATCGCGTTATAATGGTTTTTACCCCATTTATTCATCGGATCGTTATCGTAGGCAACATTCATGTTTTTCGGAGAATTCGCAGGACTGCCACAACCATCCCCTGCTTGTTCAAATGTTGCGATGCGGGAAGAAATTGATTCAAGTCCATGACTGGTTGGTTTCTGCCCTATTCAAGGTCCAGTTGTAAAAGTTGACTGCAGACTGATTTGCCAGAACACTCCAAAACAGAATCAAAATGCTCACCATCATCGGACTCATATCAATCGTTGCCGCACTCGGTTCTGTTTTTCTCGCGTTTCGTATCCGATCAATGGTGAGCGTCTGGACTGCCTGCCAGGCATGGAACTGGATGATTGTTGCATTGCTTTCGGTACTGCTGCACGCGATTCTGTCATTACCTCCGCTGCATCTGAGCGATGCGGTCACGTCGTCGGCTGCGTATTTTGCGACCACGATGCTGCTCACGCCACTGGTCACAATCCTGGGAGCTCGCCGACCTGGAATTGCGGCATGGCATTGGTTCATCGTGTTGCCAATGGTGGTTGTGCTGCAATGGCCTGCCATCAGTCAGATGTTCGGCAGTCAGGGGCGAGCCCCGATAGAACTCAGCGCGCCCGCGACAATGGGCGTTATCGTGGTGCTGGTGATGAGCGCCGGAACGTTGCTGGGGACGAGCTCCACCGGCGTTGCACTGGTCTATTCGTCCGCCATTCTGCTTCTGCTCGCTTCAACGACCGGCAATAAATCGGCACAGTTTCCCGTCACGGCTTTCGCACCAATTCTGATGGTGACGGCGATGTGGATCGCCGGTCGCAACCTTGATGGCCACCTGACTCGACTTCGCACCGCGACGACGGCATCGCTCCGAATTCAGGCTGTCGGAGAAATGTTCAGCAGCCTTTATGGTTTCGCATGGACGCGCCGCGTCCAGGATCGAATCAATCAGTTCGCTCCGCGCGAACGATGGTCCGTGCGGCTGACTGCAACAGGCTTCAATCGTCTTGACGGGAACACACCGACGGACGACGAACTTCAGCAACCGCTTGAGGCATTCGTCTGGGTGTTGTCACGCTTCGCGGATGAGGGATGGCTGCGGCATGTGCTGAACCCTGAGAATCCGGACAATCCGACCAATCTGCGCCACCCCACCGTTCCGTCCAGTTGATTCCTGCGGCATCGAAAGCAAGCTTTCCACGACGGGAAGAATACATCAGGGCGGCCTGGTCGATGCGGATGTTGCATCTTTGCAACAAGGCATCAGTTTCCGTGCGCGCTGACACATTTCCCAGGCGTGCGACATTCCCTGCTGACAGCACAAACCATGAGTTACTCTTCGGCCCACTTCGAAATGCAGCGCTCTCACATTCTGAGTGAAGTGGTCGGCAGGAGTCCATCCGCGTGAAAGGACTTATTTTCACCTGGCTGCTGACGGCCTTAGGCGTCTCGACCTCCTGCATCAATCCCTACAACGGGTTTCTGGTCTACGTCGCCCTGGCAATTCTGCGCCCGGACAGTCTGTGGAGCAGCCATATTGCCGAGGGCCGATTCAGCTTTTATGTCGCCGCCGCGATGCTGCTCAACTGGTTGGTGCGGTGCTGCGGCAACTGGAATCTGGGTCCGTCGCGGCGCATTACACTGTTGTTTGTGGGTTATTGGCTGTGGAGCGTTTTCCTGTCGTTCCGCGCGGAGAGTCCACCGCATGCCTGGTACTTCGTTGAGCAACAGGCCAAAATTCTGTTGCCGTTTCTGGTCGGTATCACCACCGTTCGTACCGCCACTGATCTGCGTAGACTCGCCTGGGTCATTGTCGTTTGTCAGGGGTATGTCGCCTTCGAACTCAATCGCTGGTACTTCAGCGGATTCAACTACCTGTGGGAAATCGGTTTCGCTGGTCTCGACAATAACTCAATGGCGATCGGTCTGGTGACCGCCCTGGGTGTCGCATTTTTCCTGTTCTTCTACGAAACCAGCTACATGCGACGCTTCATGATCGCCGCGTGCGCCGCGTTCATTGGTCATGCCATTCTGTTTTCATTCTCCCGGGGTGCCATGCTGGCAACGGTCATCTTTGCCGTCGTCTCGTTCGGCATCATTCGCAAGACCACGCTGCACTATACGGTCTTCGGAGGCGGACTGTTGATGGCCGTCCTGCTGGCCGGGCCCGAGGTGCGCGAACGATTCTTCGAAACCTTTGCGCAGAAGAACGGCGTCCGCGAAGCGTCCGCCCAAAGCCGACTTGATTTGTGGCGTGACTGTGCCACTCTGCTCGCCCGGGATCCGATTATGGGCTGCGGACCGGACCACTGGCCGCTGCATGCGCACGAATTCGGCTGGCCGGAAGGCAAAGAAGCACACAGTCTGTGGGTTCAGACGGCTGTTGAACTCGGCATCCCCGGCATTCTGATGTACATGGGCTTCTTCCTGACCGCAATCTGGTGCAGCTGGCTGCTGTTGCAGCGGACAAAAAATGATTCGGATGCCTGGTTTGCGGACTCGGCGCGGATGACCATTGCCTCACTGGCAGGATTCATGGTCGCGGCCCAATTCGTGAGTCTCGAAGCGCTCGAAATTCCCTACTACGTGGTGCTGCTGGGCGCGGGCTCCCTGACCATCCAGCATCGCTTGTCGCAGGCGTCCTCCGCAGAAGCGACCGCATACTGCGAACCGCCGCAGGATGGGCCTGCAGATCCCGATCCTGCTGAAGACTGCACAACCTCGACAGCTGATGAAACTGAAACTGGCGGGGAGATTTCATTCCATGACACAGCGGCATTCATCGAGAAAAGACGTTCTCAATGGGCAGACTGGCGCGACGCCATCGACCGCACGCCGCAGAAACTCGACGACATTGAATGTCCGATTGTGATGAACTGATTCCTGTATGTTGCCAAAAATCAATAACGCTGCCCGGACCGTTCAGATGTCAACTGCAAAGGCCCGGAATCCCTCGACGACGACTCGCGAAACCCAGCCATCGGTCACGATCCAGACCATGCTGCGATCCCGGTCCACCGCCGCGCAAAACGTGCCGATCGTCGCTGGCCTGTGCGTTCCCAAAGCCTGTCTGAACGACGTTGCCAGCGGGCATGTTTCAGGTTTTGATACCCCGGTCGCCGCCCAGTTCGAAGTACTCAACCGCTGGTATGACGGCAGCGTTCGCTGGATGCTGGCCGAATTCGTTGCTCCGGAAGTCAGCAGCACTGGTCAGGAATTGAGTGTTGTTGTGTCCCGCGAAAATCATTCTCCAGAATCTCCTGCGTCTGACAACCTGACAACCGTAAAGTGCATTCAGGGTGAGATCTGCATCACAACACGTGATCTGACCTGTGATCCACCAGCACAGCGGACAGTTCGTCTTTCCCCCGTTCTCTGCGGCACCAACGGCAAGGATCTTCTGTTCCATCTTGACAGCATTCGCAAAGAAGTCGCTGGCCCGATTCGACAGGTTTATCTGGTTGCAGCCCGAATTCAGTCGATGCCTTTCGTCTCACTGCAGCTTCGACTGACGAACTGGGAAGCGACCGGATTGTTGCACGTCGAGACTCGCATCCGCAATACGCGCCGTGCCAAACATGCCGGCGGGCTCTGGGATCTCGGCGATGCCGGATCATTCTTTTTTCGCAGCCTGGAGGTTGTCGTGCGCAGTGACGAAGTCCCGGCCACCGCGACGGCGCACTGGAAAGCGGAACGAAATCACGCAGTCCATTCAACGTCGTCCGAGATATTCCTGCGACAATTCAGCAGCGTTGGCAGGATCTGGAACCGCGCAAACCGCGTCACCGCCTCGGAACAGGATGATCTACAGCCGCGTGGCTATGAATTGATGACCGATTCGAAGAAAACTGTCGGAAATTGCGCCGAACCAACAATTCTGGTCGAGGGCGATTCGTCGTATCTTGCCGTCGCTGTGCCGGAGTTCTGGCAACAGTTTCCGGGCAGCGTTGCCACGGAAATGGGAACACTCAATGTGGGCCTGTTCCCGGCGTTGCCGTCAGTGACATACGAACTTCAGGGTGGTGAACAAAAGACGCAGTCGTTCTGGCTGTCCATTGGCTCCGGGACCGGCGACGTCAACGATCTCGACTGGGTTCACGACTCGCCTCGCTTACTGCAATCCGCCTCATCAATTTCCGACGCTAACGTTCTGCCGTGGTTTTGTGCTTCTCCCGGAGTGAGACCAGCGGCAACGCGATTTGCCGAATACCTGCATGACGCCACGTCCGGCGACTTCAGCCTCGACGCCCGTCGTGCTTCAATCGACGAATATGGCTGGCGAGATTTCGGCGATGTCCCGGCAGACCACGAACAGACGCACTACCACGGCCCGAACACGATCGTGTCGCACTACAACAATCAGTTCGACATGATCTATGGCGGCATCCTGCAACTGGCATCAACCGGCGATCTCAAGTGGTTCGACTTGCTCGATCCACTGGCACGGCATGTGATGGATATCGACATTTATCACACCAGCGAAGATCGAGCGGCGTTTAGCGGCGGGCTGTTCTGGCACACGGATCATTACGTGGACGCCAGTTCGAGCACTCATCGCACCTATTCACGCCACAATCAAAAACCAGGCCAATCCTACGGCGGCGGCCCGAGCTGCGAACATAACTACACCACCGGGTTGCTGTACTATCACTTTCTCACTGGCAGCCCGGAAGCACGAGAATCTGTGCTGTCATTGGCCGACTGGGTGATCCGGATGGACGATGGTCGCAACACAATCTTCGGACTTCTCGACAATGGACCAACCGGCGCCGCATCCGCAACTGTGTTCGAAGACTTTCATGGCCCCGGCCGCGGTGCAGGAAATTCAATCAATGCATTATTGGATGCGTGGCTGCTGACAAGTGCTGATCACTATCTGAACAAGCTGGAAGACCTCATCCGCCGCTGCGTCCATCCGTTACAGAATCCTGACGAGCTGAACCTGCTCGACCGGGAGGACCACTGGTCGTATACTGTTTTTTTGAATTCTCTCGGTCGCTATCTGCTCGTCAAACGCGACGCGGAACAGTTCGATGCCATGTATTCGTTCGGTCGCGACGTGATGAAAACCTACGGACGCTGGATGGCCATCAATGAACGCCGCACCCTGGACCGGCCTGAAGAATTAGAGTATCCGACCGAGGCCTGGGCCGCTCAGGATTTTCGCAAGGCCAACGTGCTGCGTATTGCTGCGTCATGCGAAGACGATGCTACGCACGCCGTAGCGATGCACACCAAAGCCAACGAAATCATCGACGACGCATGGAACGACATGGCCGCGTTTGGGAATGCACGCCTGACAGCTCGATGTCTGTCGATCCTCATGACCGAAGGCCATCGTGACGTCTTTCACCGCACCTGCGAACCGCCGCTGGTTCCCGCATGTCGGGTACAGTATGTCGTCGGCACATGGTCGATGTTTGTGCCGCAGAAGCTGAGAGTCAGGGAATTGATAAAGTCACCGCGGCGACTCATCATCGCCGGCATTCAGGCGCTTCATCCCGGTCGTTTGGCGAGTGCATGGAAGGCGATCCGGAGGCAAATGTGACGAAGACAATATGCCGCACGCAACGGGAAAGCCGGGCGAGCAGGGCGGAGGTTCTCGAAAGCGTATGGAAAGGAAACAAGCCATGACAAACTCAGAGCATCCTGACTCATTGATCGGCATTGCGGAATCGCGTCCGTTCGTGCTGCACACTCGTGTCGTCACAGGAACCGGCGGCGGGCCGGAGAAAACGATTCTGAATTCTCCACGCTACCTGAAAAGGTATGGTATCGACTGTGCGTGTCTGTTCATGCGGCCTCCGGGAGATCCGGGATTTGCCATGCTGGAACGCAAAGCGGCAGAAGCCGATGCAGAAATCATCGGCATTGATGATCGCGGACCGTTCGACTGGCGCGTCGTGCGGGACTGTATCCGCATCTGCCGTGATCGCAAAGTCAGCGTCTGGCATGCACATGACTACAAGAGCAACGCACTGGGACTGTTGGTGCGTCGATTCCATCGCATGCATCTGGTCACAACTGCACACGGCTGGGTTCGTTTCACGGCGAAGACTCCGCTGTACTACAGGATCGATCGCTTTTGCATGAAGCGGTACGAAGAAGTCATCTGCGTGTCGCAGGATCTACATGATCGCTGTGTCGAAAGCGGGGTACAGGTCGATCGACTGCATCTGATTGATAATGCCATTGTACTGGATGACTACACCACTGTTTCGCCGACGTTGATTGATAAGGGCCGCTTCGGCTTCGACTCACAGCGATTTCTGGTTGGTGCCGTCGGACGACTGTCCGAAGAAAAGGGCTTTCATCACCTGATCAATGCGACTGCGAAGCTGATTCACACAGGCCACCAGATCGGCCTTGTCATCGCAGGCGAAGGACACCTTCGAAACCAGCTCCAGCAACAGATCTGTGATCTGGAACTGCAGGACCACATTCAACTTTGCGGATTCCTGTCCGACCCGCGCGAACTGTACCGTGCGATCGATTTGTTTGTTCTCAGCAGTCTGCGCGAAGGGCTACCCAATGTTGTGCTGGAAGCGATGGCGTCACAACGTGCGGTGGTGGCGACGAACTGTAATGGCATTCCGAATCTCGTGCAGCACCAGCAGAATGGCCTCATTGTTCCGATCGACAATGAAGATGCCCTGCACGACGCCCTGCTACGATGCGTGTTATCCGAAGACCTGCGAACTCATCTTGCATCCGCTGGTCGCCAGACAATTGAACGTCGCTTCGGCTTTGACCGCCGCATGAAGAAAATTGTTGACGTCTATCGCGGACTTTCAACGGGAATTGCGGCCCAGATCCGGAAAGCTGCCGATCCGGAAGCGTCGAAAGCAATGTGACCTATGGCCCGCCCTGTGAAACCACCTTTCATCTCAGACGAATTCATACCACAAAACGACGCTTGAGTCGTCGTGTGTTGCACGCAACGATTGATGCCGAACGGGCTCGCGGTGATCGACTGTTCGGACTGTAAAGCTTTTGTCTAAAATGCAGGAGCCTGACAAAGCACCAGCGTCGTGGTTCCACGACAGATTCCGGTTTACTCACACTCACATCGTCGATTCATTTTGGAGGCATTATGACCATTCAACGAATTGCTCTTCTTGCATTCACAGCGTCGTTCTTTGTCAGTA
>Ga0105046_10003693_pt1 | contig 24315 bp, 25 predicted proteins | sample MAT03_FD_78385 | JGI IMG/M metagenome (GOLD analysis project Ga0105046, IMG submission 78385) | Freshwater microbial communities from Lake Fryxell liftoff mats and glacier meltwater in Antarctica - MAT-03 (megahit assembly) | ecosystem: Environmental > Aquatic > Freshwater > Ice > Liftoff...
AGAGGAGGCCGGAGGCGGCGAGGCGGTCGAGGTTGGGAGTTTTGACTTGGGGGTGTCCGCCGAGGGCTCCGGCCCAGTCGTTCCAATCGTCGACGGCGATCATGAAAATATTGGGGCGGCGGGCTTGCGCTTGAGCGAGTGCGGCGGAGGCGAGGAAGGAGCGGCGCGTCATTTTGATCGTTGATTATAGCGAAGCCGAAGATCCCAAATTGCAATGGGCCTTGAACCGTGCCAACTTCCAGTCGCCCGGTATTAATTCCCTCGGCATCGGCAATACGCCGCAAACGCTCTTCTACAGCCCCGGCGCGTTCAACCTGGACATGTCGATCGCCAAGGAATTCCGAGTGGGCAGGGGATCGAATCGCATCCTCGAGTTCCGCGGCGAGGCGTTCAACACCTTCAACCACTTCAACCCCAACACCGCGCTGACGTATCACTTCGCCACCGGAGCACAGACGAACGCGAGATTCGGGGTTATTAACGGCGCGGCGGTTCAGTCACGCCGCATCATCCTCGCGGTCCGGTTTAAGTTCTAAATGCGCCGTTCAACCAAATCGCCGCCGTGATTGCAGGATCGCGGCGGCGATTTTACGTTCAGTCAACCAATATTGGCGCGCTTCGGCGATACGATCGGTGTTAGGAGTCTTTATGCGCATTATTCTCATCGGTCTGGCCCTCGCCGCCGGCCTCGCCGCTCAGCAACCTAACACCGTTACCGCCAGCGTCGCGGTCACGCAGAACATCCCCGCCGGCACGGCTCTATTCCGCGTTCAACTCGTCGAAACCAGCATCTCGTCCACGGTCGATTCCGCCCTCGCGGCCCTCACCCCCGCCGGTATTTCCGCTTCGCAACTTGCCTCCGTCAGCGTCGAAATCAGCCAGGGCTTCCTTCTTACCACCTACGATTTCCGCGTCCCCGTGCCCGCCGGTGAATTCGCGTCCACGCGCGACAAGCTCATCACTGTCCAACGCAATCTCACCACGTCTCAGACCCAAGGCATCGGCTGGTCCAGTTCGTCTTCGAATACCGACGAGCAATTGACCGCCGCATTGCAACAAGCGATTCCCGGCCTCATGGAAAAAGTTCGCCAGCGAGCCGAGATTCTCGCTGTCGCCATGAACGCCACGCTCGGCGCTGTCGTCCAACTCTCCGCGCCCGCAGTTTCACCGGATGGACCGACCGTCACCGTCTCCCTTAGCGCTACTTTTGCCGTCACGCCGACAGGTTTAAATTAATTTGTCCTCGCTTTGGGCCAATTCCCGCATGACCAAGTAGGCGACGCTTCGCCTGCAAAAGGAAACCGGATGGCCCTACGAAAATTTCTCTTAGTAGCAATCGCCGCGGGCACTCTGCCCGCGGCTGTCATTTTTTCCGACGGTGATTTCACCACCGGCTGGACGGATACGATGGTCGTGAACCAGAATTTGGCGAGTTTCACCTACCTGCCCTCCAACCCCGTAAGCGGAGGCAATACCGGGGCATTCCGGCAGGAAAACCACACGATGGTTCAAAACTCCTCCGCTTCGCTGGCCGCCGGAGTCTGGATGGTTCTCTATTCAGCCGCGACTTACAACCCGTCGGCTCAAGGAGCGATTATGACTGTTGACTTCAGTTATGATCTCCTTCGAATCGCTGGCGGAAATACTGGTTACGGGTTGGGTATCGTCCAGAACGGACGCAACTATCGGGCTTACTTCGGTGACTTGCCCGGGGCGAGTTGGGCCCCGTTCAGCCATTCGGCGCTGACGTCGTCAACTTTTATTGAAATGCTGGACTCTGGCCCGTACCCGCACCTTGACGTCAATTCTCATCCGGACTTCACACTCGCCGGGTCGAACATTCAATTCGGATACCTGGTCCTGAACTCCATCAGCGGCAGCATAAATCACACCACTGGAATAGACAATTGGCAGGTCACTCTCAATAATGTCCCTATCGCAACGCCGGAGCCATCCGGGTTCGTCCTAGCCGGTTCAGCCTTGCTGGCTATTGCTGGTCTGAGGATCCGAAAGCCAAAGCGATCAAATCTGCGGTGAGGCGAGCGCCGCCGCAATCGCCTTCTCAATCACCGGCGCCATCAGCGCATACCCAGCCGCATTCGGAATCAGTCCATCGACCGTCAACTCTTGCTTCATATTCCGTCCCTCCGCGAGCACGGAATACACATCAGCGTAAACCGCCCCAACTTTGGCGGCATAACCCTTCAGCCATCCGTTCAATCCAATGATCCGCCCCGGCGGCCGCCGCGCCGATAACAGCGAAAAACAGTCGCAAATCGGAGTAACCGCAGCCAAAACCACCTTGATCCCATGCAGCTTTGCCAATTCCGTCATCGTCATGATGTTCTCGGAAATCGTGCCCTCGGTCGCCGGACCCGCATACCCTGCGAAGTCGTTCGCACCGCCCAGAATCACAACCACCCTCGGCTTCAGTGCGATCACATCCTGCCGGAACCGCACCAGCATCTGCGGCGTAGTCTGATGCGTGATCCCCCGGTTCAAATAAGGCTTCCCAGGGAAAAAATCAACCCATTTCTCGAAAATCTCATCCCCGAAAAGCACCACCCGATCCACGCCCGGCGCCGGCGGCCGCAACTCGGCATTCTCACTGCCGTAATGAACCAGCTTTCCCCAGTCGCTCAGCAACCGCAGATAAGCCGCGTTTTCAGTTTCCAATTCAGCCATCAGCTTGGCGGAATTTTCCTTTTGACCAAGCAAACCCGCTGCCAGTCCAAAGGTCAAAACCGCTAGCCGCAAAATCATTGCTGGATTCCGAAGCAGTACACGTACCCGTCATACGTGTTGATGTAGATGCGGCCGTTCGCCACCGCGATCCCGCTCCAATGATTGAACTTTTCAATCTGCGTACCGCTGTTCCACAACTCTTTGCCCGTCTGCGCATCAAGAGCGAACAGCACGGCCCGCGTCGATTTCGGAATACGCCGTTCCGCCCGGAAATCCAAACCCACATCCGGGTACGCCTGCGCCGTGTTCTCGCCGCTGCCGTATCCGAAAATGACACCATTTGCATACACCGGCGGCTCCGCTTGATCCATATCCCGCGAAATCCAGGCGGATGCCAATGTCGGCTTCCCGTCTTTCCCGTCGACAACTTTAAACGCCGCCACCGCGCCCTTCTTCACGACGCCATTCTCAATCGGCGCTTTATACTTCGAATGCTTCGGACCCCAGAAAGGCGTCAGCACCCAGCGTTGCCCTTTCGGATCTTCAAAAGAAGTCAACGATCCCCAGATCCCGGCCTCGGCAAAGTCCACCATCTCATTGCAGATCAGGGGCGTTCGCTGCAACGGCGTGCGATGATCGTCCCCGCCAATCGATTCCGTGTCCATGAAATACAGGCGGCACTCCTTACTCGCATCCACCATGTATTCCTTGCCCTTATAGCTGAAGATCGTCGGCGTCACCTGCATGTCAAGATCGCGCTTCACCAGCCATTCCGCGTTCGACGGACCGTAATAGTCAACAAGGTCCAATGCCTTCGTGTCTTTGTTCTGACGAACGCCGATCATCCCATTCCCATACACGCCATCCTCCGGCGCCCAGCGGCCATCGCCGGTGCCGGTGTACATCGTGTCGTGCTTGGCGCTGATCGCCGGTCCCGAACGGCCCCACATGCCGCCGCCCGCGGGTCCCCAACTGCCCACCTTGTTCGTCGCCAGATCATAAGCGTACGCCACATTCGGATTGCCGCCGCAGCCCTGCGCCGAGTGCGTGTACACCACGTTCTTCCACAGATTCATCGCGTACGGTTTGCCGTTCGCTGGCATAAACTTGTTCGGCTCGGTGATGTGCTTGCCGTCGGCCGCGTTCAGTTGATGCAGTCGCCCATCCCAGCTCGCCGCGTAAATTGTATATTTCCCTGCCGCCCCGCCCGGTCCGATTGTCACGTTTGCCGTCATCCCGCCTGGGCACAGCACTGTCGGCCCCCGCCCGCCGCCGGCTTCCTTAAAAGTGCTCTCGAACTTCACATGCCAAAAGAGCTTACCTGTCGCGGCATCGATCGCGTAGACATTATCCGAAACGCCTGCCTGAATCACCAGTTGCTTCGGTCCCGATGGCGTACTCACACTGCCAATCACCAACGGCGGCAGCAAATTGTGCATCGCCCGCGTTTCATTGTCGAAACGGATCTTCCACAGCAGCTTAATATCTTTAGCCGTGGTGATGCTGAGCAGCTTCTCATCCTTCTGCCAATTGTTCCTCTGCGGATCCCCGCCATCGGTCAGCCAGTCGGCGCCCGGCGTCATGAAGCCGGTCAATAGCAATACGGAAGCGAATGTAAGGCATTTCATAGAATTCAGCACCGTTTACTATATAACAATCCCGACCGTTCGGAAACACCTGTCCCACTCCCATCCGGCCCCGTTTTCGGTATATGATCGATGTTCGGTCACGACCACTAGCTGACCGGTACAGGAGATCGTCGAATGCCACGTTTCGCTCGCCCCTTCGTCTCGGCAACTTGCGCTTTCTTAGCCCTAACCGTCGGCCACGCCCAGCGCGGTGGCGCGGATTGGATGACCATCGGCAACGATGTGCAGCGGTCCTTCTGGCTCCGCGCGGACGGCAAAATATCTGAGCAGACGATGCGTAAAACCGGCTTCGAAATGCTCTGGAAGATGAAGCTCAAGAACACCACACGCCAGCAGCAATCGCTCACGCCGCCCGCGCTACTCGACTTCTACATCAGCTATCGGGGCTTCCGCACACTTGGCTTCTTCGGCGGCAGCGGTGACACCACCATCGGTGTCGATACCGATCTCGCCCGCCTCGAATGGCAAAACGGCGCCGGTGTATCCATGGCCAAAGGCGGCAGCGCCTCCTGCCCCGGAGGCATGACGTCTTCCATCACCCGGCCCGCGCAGACGCCCTACACGGCGTCAGGCAGTCGCGGCACTGGCCGCGCCAATCCCGCCCGTTCCGGCGTCGGCGAACCGTTTGAAGGCGCCGTCACTCTCAAGCCGGCTGCTGGCCCTCGCCCTGCTCCTCCTCCTGTCGCCGCGGCTAAGCCCGGCCGCCGCCAGGCCATCCCCGCCAGTCCTTTCTCCCGCACGCCGCTCTTCGTCAACGCCGTTACCGGTGACGGACTCCTTCACCAAATGTATGTGTCCAACGGCGAAGAACCCAAGCTTCCCCTCCAGTTCCTCCCCGCCGGCGCCCACGCCTCCGGCTTGACCGTGTTTGAAGGAACCGCCTACGTCGCCACCGTCAACGGCTGTAATGGCGTTGAAAACGGCCTCTGGGCCATCGACCTCGAAACGCAGAAAGTTGCCCACTGGAAGGCCACCGGTAAGAACGTCGAAGGTGCCACCGCCTTCGCTGCCGGTCCGGAAGGGGAGCTCTACGCCGCCACCGGCAGCCAGTTGGTCGCGCTCGCGGAACGGACACTCGCACAGCGCGCCGTCTACGCCGCCGGCGCGTCAGACTTCGTCTCCTCGCCCATCGTTTTCGACTTCAAGGGCAAGAACTTCGTCGCCGCTTCCACTGCCGATGGCCGCATTCACGTCGTCGATTCGGCGGGCATGACCGCCGTCGCCAAGAGCGATCCCGTTGCGCAGGCCGGATTCGCCGTTGGCGCCCTGGCAAGCTGGGAAGACGAGAATAAGGTTCGTTGGATCCTGGTCCCCACGGGCAATGCTGTCGCGGCCCTGAAATTGGTCGAAACTGGCGGCAACATTGCATTCCAGCAAGGATGGACCTCCGCCGCAATGGTCTCGCCCCTCACACCCTCCATCGTTAACGGTGTGGTCTTCGCCGCTGCCGCCGGCAACGCTCGCGGCGCGAAAGCCAAACTGCATGCCCTGGACGCCGCCTCCGGGAAAGATCTTTGGAACAGCGGAGCCGCCATCACGTCCTACATTACGACGGGCGGTTTGTCCGCCGGAGGCGGTCGTGTTTACCTCAGCACAGTCGATGGTCACCAGTACGCCTTCGGCTTCCCCATGGAGCACTAAAGTAAAAATGAGTACGCGCCTCTTCCTGCTATTAATAGCCTGCGGCGGAGCCCTGTCCGCCCAACTGCTCGAAGACCCGGGTATGGCTGAAACCGGCACATTATGTAAGGCCTGCCACGAAATTGAACGGTCCATTTCGTTGCGCCAGGACAAAGACGGCTGGAACACCACCATCACCAAGATGGTCGGTTTCGGTATGAAGGCCGCCGAGTCCGATCTCGCGATCATCGCCGATTACCTCGCCAAGAACTATCCTGCCGACGCCATCCCGCCCATCAACGTGAACAAGGCCACCGCCCTCGAACTGGAAAGCCGCTTCAGTATGAAGCGCTCCCAGGCCGCTGCGTTCCTCGCCCACCGCGACAAGATCGGCAAATTCAAAACCTTCGCCGACTTGAAAAAGGCCCCCGGCATCGATCCCGAGAAGGTGGATGCCAAGAAGTCGCAGATCGTTTTCTAACGCGTTACGCTAGAGGGTCATGGCCTCCTCTCGTCGATCGTTCATCTACACCTTGAGCGCCGCTGCACCACTGGCAGCGCAAACGTCAAAGGATACGGTTCGCCTCGGCTTCATCGGCAGCGGCGTCCGCGGTAAACAGCTCATCGATGAGTTCATGGCTGTCCCCGGCGCGAAAGGCGTGGCCGTCGCCGATCTCTATGACGGCTGTCTCCAACGCGCCAAGGAACAACTCGGCGACGACATCAAGGCCGGCCGCGAATACCGGGCCGTGCTCGACAACAAGGAAGTCGACGCTGTCGTCATCGCCACCCCCGATCACTGGCACGAGAAAATCGTCCTCGACGCGCTATCCGCCGGCAAGCACGTCTATATTGAAAAGCCCATGACCTGGTCTTTGGCCGAAGGTCCTCGTATCATCGCCGCCGCCAAAGCCTCCGGCAAAGTTCTTCAAGTCGGCAGCCAGGCCAAGACATCCGCTCTCACCGCCAAGGCCAAAGAAGTCATCGCCAGCGGCGCTCTCGGTAAGGTCAACATGATCCGCATGGCCAACCATCGCAACTCCTCCGAAGGCGCTTGGCAATACCCCGTCCCGCCCGACGCTTCGGAAAAAACGATCGACTGGCCCACCTGGCTCGGCAAAACCGCCAAACGCCCCTTCGACCCCAAAATCGTCTTCCAATGGCGGCGTTTCTGGGACTTCTCCGGTGGTGTCGCCGCCGATCTCTTCGTCCACCAGTTCACCCAAATGCATGAGTTGATGGGCGTCAAGGCGCCAATTTCCGCGGTTTCCGCCGGCGGCATCTACAAGTGGAAAGACGGCCGCACCGTTCCCGACCTCATGAACTCACTGCTTGAATACAAGGAAGGTTTCATCGTCGACGTCTATGTCAACCAGGACAATGGACTCGCCCCGCGCGGCATCTTTATCTACGGCGATGAGGGCACTCTTCAAATCGATTTCCGTCGCATCACGCTCATCCCGGAACCCAAGGAAAGTCCAGCCCAGGAGTACGGCAGCATCAATTTCCCCAAGGCCATGCGCGACGAATATTTGGCCAAATTCGCTAATGAAACCCGCCAGCCTCGCCCCGAGCCCAAAGAAATTCCCGTCGAGCCCGGCCAGACCCACAACTGGTACTTCATCGATTCCATCCTCAACAACAAGCCCAGCCGCGAGAACGCCGAAGAAGGCCATTTCGCCGCTGCCGCCGCTCATTTGTGCAATCTCGCTTACCGTCACAAAACTCGCGCCTCCTGGGATCCGGCCACCGGCAAGGTGAAACTCTAATCGCATGACCGGCGGCGAATGTCTGCTGCGCACCCTCGTCGCTTCCGGCGTCGAAGTCTGTTTCATGAATCCCGGCACGTCGGAGATGCACTTTGTCGCCGCCCTGGACCGCGTGCCCGAAATGCGCGGCGTACTTTGCCTCTTTGAAGGCGTCTGCTCCGGCGCCGCCGACGGCTATGGCCGTATGGCTCGCAAACCTGCCGCGACACTCCTCCATCTTGGCCCCGGCCTCGCCAACGGCTTGGCCAATTTTCACAACGCCCGCAAAGCCCGAACGCCCATCGTCAGCCTCGTCGGCCAGCACTCCACCAGGCATCTTGAATATGATGCCCCGCTCACCGCCGACATCGACGCCTTCGCCCGCACCGTAAGTGCCAGGATCACGCACTTGGATTCCGCCAGCGTAATGGGCGAAGCCGCGGCCGCGATTATCTCCGAAGCCCGCCGCTACCCAGGCCGCATTGCGACCCTCATAATCCCCGCCGATTTTTCATGGTCCGAAAGCGGAGAAATCGGCCAGGCCCAACCCCCGCCAGCGCCGCGAATGCCGCTCGAAAGGCCCAGATTCGACGAAGGCGCCGGCTTCATCCTGGGCGGCCAGACGCTAATGGGACGCGGATTGCAACTGGGCGCCAGACTCGCCGCCGCCGGTTTTCGCGTCTTCGCGGACCGCAACGCCGCCCGCGTCGAAGGCGGTCGCGGCCGTTTCCAACCGACGCGTATCGTCTACTTCCCCGGCCCCGCGCAAGCCCAGTTGGCAGGCCTCGAGGATCTCGTACTCGTCGAGGCCAAGGCTCCGGTGTCTTTCTTCGGCTATCCCAATGAGGCCAGTTACTTGGCGCCGGCCGATTGCCGTGTTCACACGCTCGCCAGAATTGACGAGGATGGCCTTGGCGCGCTCGAATCGCTGATCGACGATCTTGGCCTGCCCGAAGCGACAATCATAGACCCTGAACCAGCCGAATTGCCCCCCTCCGAAAGTCCGCTGACACTCGAAACCGCCGGCGCCGCCATCGCCGCGCTACTGCCGGAAAACGCCATCATTTGCGACGAAATGGTCTCCTCCGGGCCGCCCGTGTTGGCTCAATTAACCCGCGCCAAACAGTTCGACTACATGCCCGTAACCGGCGGATCCATCGGGCAGGGAATGCCTGTCGGCGTCGGTGCCGCCATTGCTTGCCCAAACCGGAAGGTCGTTGTCCTCGAAGGCGATGGCAGCGGCATGTATACACCCCAATCGCTGTGGACCATGGCCCGCGAGCGGCTTGACGTCGTCACCGTCATTTTCGCCAACCGCCGCTACCGCATTCTTGATATCGAGATGCGCCGCACCGGAGCGCAAGGCTTCGGAAGCAAGTCGAACGACATGGTCGACATTACGCGCCCTGATCTCGATTTTGTGAGGCTCTCCGAGAGTATGGGCGTGCCCGCTACCCGTTCGGAAACGCTGGCCGAGTTCATCAATCAATTCGGTGCGGCCATGCGCGAACCCGGCCCAAGGCTCATCGAACTTCTCCTGCCCGAAAACTCGCGATAGCTTCCGCCGTCTTCAAATAGCGATCATAAACCCGCAATTGTTGCACCACCGCGGATCGCTTCAATTCGAGCAATCCCGCAACCCCCTTCAAGTTCGGACTAAATCGACCCCATCCCAACTGCCGCCCATTAACCACAAAACTAATAACCTTCGGCCCGCCGTCCACAATCACGACAACATGCTGCGGCTTCCCAGCAACAATCGAACCCGGATCCGACGCCCAACGGTTCTCCGTCTGCCCGTCGGAAAGCGTCAACTCCACCGCCCCGCCTGCCACCGTCCGCAGCGTCATACCCTCGCCGGTCAATAACGTCTGCCCCGCCGTCAAGTCCGCCAAGTGAACCCAAACAGCAATAGAAAAACCCGATCGCAGATCCTCCTTCCCATGGTCGGCCCGCTGCGACCGCCGATAAAACGGCTTCGGTTCAGAAGCGGCCACCGAAGGCACAGCCACCGGATTCCAAAGCCCCTCCAACAACCCGGCATCAATCTCATGCACCCGAGCGATATCCTTCTGCGTCTCCGTCAAATAATACTTCCCGCCCTCCTCAATCAAATCCGGATAGCTCATTCGAATGATCGGATCGTCATCATAAAGCACAATCTCCGGCTCCGACCACCGAATAATCTTCCCGTTTGGCCCATCCGCCTCAACACCGCCTGCCAGCCACACCGGATTTCGGTCCTCATACGACCGCCCGCCGTGATTGTGGAACCAATACAGATACTTCCCGTTCGATAAACGCCAAGCAAAATTAGCCGCCCGCGGATGCTTCATCAGCCGTCCATCCGCAAACCGCATGTACTGCGAAGGCTCCCATGTACGTCCTCCATCCCGGCTGTAAGTATGCCCGGGATGCCCATCCACCGTTCGAAACACACAAAAAATCGACCCGTCGCTCATCACCGAAAATGACTGCTCCTCCGCGATCTTCCCCCCGCCCGCCGGTGTGCGAATGCCAACATCACCATCCGGCAGCGTCTCCCAGGTGACCTTCTTGGGATCCATCTCAGTCATAATATTCGGGCTCCGCAGCAGCACCCCTTCGCTCGAAGTGAAGAACCCCGCCCCGAATCCGCCCACTTTGTGTAGCGGTACATAACCCGCGCCCTTGTAAGCGAACGCCTTCCCTACCGTCCAGAAAAACTTCAACTTCCCGCCATACGGATTCTGCCGGTCAATCGCAAAAGCCCGCTGCGGAATCTCATACCGCTCGCGAGACCACGTCCGCCCCTGATCATCGGTGTACTTAAACACAAAATGTCCCAAGCTATCCACCCGCCGGTTAAACCCGTCTTTGTACGTTGGCTTATCCGCGATCACTTGTCGGATGTTGTCCGTGTTGTGGTTGTAAAAGACATAAATCCGTCCATTCTCGGCCTTCAACATCACCGCGTACGACGCCTCCGGCCCGTCCGCCGGTTCAATATCGACGGCTTTCTCCCATGTCTTCCCGCGATCCATACTCCGCTGGCTCACCACATGCTGTCCGCCCGCGCCTTCAGCCCCCGCCCCGGTCGTAATCACGCAAAGCCATGCCCCGTCGTCCGTCTTCACCACATAAGGCTGATCCGCGTAAAACTCGTCCGGAATCACCGTCCCTGTCGAAATGTTCCGCGGGTCGCTAACCTGTCCGATTGCCAATGCCGAGACCAACACCAAAAAGCGCATGAGGCAATTATTCTACCGTTAATATGGTAAAAATACCCCATGGAACCCGTCCGTCAAGCTGACCGAATCACTTCCGTTGACGCACTCCGGGGCTTCTCCCTCCTCGGCATCCTCCTCCTTAACATCGCATCCTTCGGACTTCCCTTCGCCGCCTATATGAATCCCAACGTCTACGGCGGCGCCACCGGTGCCGACCTCAACGTCTGGATCATCGCGATGACTTTCTTCGATGGCAAATTTCGCTGCATATTCTCCATGCTCTTCGGCGCCGGAGCGATCATCCTCCTCGACCGCGCCGAACGCCGCGGCGCCGGTATTGAGGCCGCCGATATCTACTACCGCCGTACCATGTGGCTCATCCTCATCGGTCTCCTCCACGCCCATCTCATCTGGTCCGGCGACATCCTCTACGGCTACGGCGTTGTTGGTCTTTTGCTATTCCCTCTCCGCCGCCTCTCCGCCAAAGCGCTCATCATCACCGGTACAGTGCTGATCCTTCTCCACTCTCTCCAAGGCGTCGGCGCCGGGTTTGGCATCGGTGAAATGCGCGACAAAGCCGTCGCCGCCGAAAAATCCGCCAACCCCACCGAGGACCAAAAGAAAACAATCCAGGAGTGGAAACAGCTCGCCGGCATGTTCGACCCGAAAAAGGAAGACGTTGAAAAACAGGTCCAGGCGCATCGCGGCGGCTGGATCGAAAATCTCCCCATTCGCTCCGCCGAAGCCGCCATGTTCGAGTTCACCATGTTCTTCCAGTTCCTCTTCCTCGACATCTTGGCAATGCTCATCTTGGGAATGGGCCTCGCCAAAGCCGGGGTCTTCGATGCCTCCCGGTCCTACGCGTTCTACGGGATTCTCGCGGCTTCGGGCTTCGCGATCGGACTCCCCATCAACTATTGGGCCGCTCAACAATGGATCGCCAGCAGCTACGCCATCCCCGCCTACTTCGCCTACATCGGTTCCACCGCCGACATCGGCCGCTTCACCGTCGCCATGGGCTATACCGGTCTCCTCATGATGGCCTGCAAATCCGGCCTCAGTTTCATCTACGCCCCCCTCGCCGCCGTCGGCCGCACCGCCCTCTCCAACTACCTGCTCACATCCATCCTCTGCACCCTCTTCTTCAACGGCTACGGCCTCGGCTACTTCGGCAAACTCCAGCGCCACGAACTCTACTACGTCGTCCTCGGCATGTGGGCGATAAACCTCACCGTCAGCCCCATCTGGCTCCGTTATTTCCGCTTCGGACCCGCCGAATGGGCCTGGCGCTCGCTTACCTACTGGACCAGGCAGCCCCTGCGACGCCACTCAGCCATCCCCGCTGCTATCATGGAGTCCTCATCATGATTCGCACCTCTGCTATCACGCTCCGCGGCAATCCTAAGAACGTCGTCGGCCCCGAATTGAAGGCCGGTGACACCGCTCCCGATTTCGAAGTCGTCGACACCACCCTCAAGACCGTCACCCTTGCCGACACCGGCAACGGCGTCCACATATTCAGCGTCGTTCCCTCGCTCGACACCCCCGTTTGTGACATGCAAACCAAGCGCTTCAACGAAGAAGCCTGCGCCCTCCCCAACGTTAAAATCTTCACTCTCTCCATGGACCTCCCCTTCGCCATGAAACGCTGGTGCGGCGCCATGGGCGTCGACAACCTCGTCATGCTCTCTGACCACCGCTCCGGCTCTTTCGGCGCCGCCTACGGTACGCTGATCGAAGACCTGCGCATTCACGCCAGAGCCATCTTCGTCATCGATGCCGGGAACATCATCCGCCACGCTGAATATGTCGGCGAAGTCGGCAATCATCCTGATTATGACGCGGCCCTCGCCGCCGCCCGCGCCCTCGTCGTATGACAATGAACTCCCGCCGCGATCTGCTACAAATCGCCCTGACCGCCACCGCCGTAGCGGCGCAGGAACATCATGCTTCCGACAATGAAATTCCGGCGGCCAAAAAAGTCGCCCGATTCTTCAAACCAGCGGAAGTGGATTTACTAGCCAAGTTAGTTGATCACATCATTCCGCGCTCCGACACTCCCGGCGCCGCCGATGCCAATGTCCACTACTACATCGATTGGCAGGCCCACACCAACGCCAAACGCGGCGCCCAGCTCCGCAAGGATTTGGCCTGGATCGCTAAACAGAAGTTCAACACCGGGGACCAGGTCGCTCTACTTACAGCCTGGAGTAAGTCAAATGGTGAGCCGAAACGTATCTTCCAGACAATCAAGGAACTCACCGTCGACGGCTACTACGGCACCCGCGAAGGGCTACAGGTTGAACTCGGCTGGAATGCCAACACCTTCGTTCGCGAGTTCAAAGGCTGCACACACAAGGAACACGCTTAGAAAATGTTCACCCAGTCTGCCCCCGAAGTGCATGACGTCATCGTGATCGGAAGCGGCGCCGCCGGCGGCATGTCCGCCTGGAATCTCGCCGTCAACCACGGCGTCAATGTCCTCATGCTCGATGCCGGAACCCGCTTCAAGCGCGAAGAGTTCTGGACGCACGTCAAGCCATGGCAGTGGCGCGAGCGCATTGAGAAAGGCCTCGCTCCTCCCAGGATTCAACTCGACGTCAACGAACAGCCATACGTCTCCAAAGAACCCAACAAGTTCGACCTTGTCCGCGTTTGGGGCCGCGGTGGGAAAACCAATATCTGGGGCCGCGTCGCGCTCCGCTACTCGGATCTCGATTTCGAAGGGCCCGCCAAAGATGGCTGGGAAATCCCGTGGCCCATCCGCTACAAGGACATCGCGCCCTACTACGACAAAGTCGAACAAAAAATCGGCGTCTGCGGCGGTGACGACGACACGGATTCGCTGCCCGGCAGTAAGTTCCATCAACCCCCGCCCGCCCTCCGCTGTGGGGAACGCTTCATGAAGCGCTCCGCCGAAGCCATGGGAATCAAGGTCGTCAATCAGCGCAAAGCCGTCAACACCACCACCGCCGCCGGACATGCTCCCTGCCACTACTGCGGCGCCTGCGGCCGCGGTTGCGACGTCGCCGCCTTCTTCAACTCCACGGACTACCTCACCGACAGCGCCGAGAAAACCGGCAAGCTCAAAATCGTTGACAACGCCGTCGTCGCCCACATTCTATTGGGTGACAACGGACTCGCCAAAGGCGTCAGATACTTCGATCGCAACACCAAAGCCGAACGCATCGTCCTCGGGAAACGAATCATCCTCGGCGCCAGTTGCGTCGATTCCACCCGTATCCTCCTCAACTCCAAAATCGGTAACTCGTCCGGCGTCATCGGCAGCTATCTCTGCGAGCAAGTGCGCTTTCATATGTTCGGCTTCGTTCCCGAACTCATGGGCGCCAAAGCCCTGAATGACGATGGCCTTGGCGGTGAACACATCTATCTCCCCCGCTACAACGCCCGTGACGGCCGCAAACGCGATTATCTCCGCGGCTTCGGCTCCCAGTTCTGGAACACCGGCGCGCAAGCCGGCGTCGGCAACTGGGCCAAACAAATTGAGGGCTTCGGTCTCGATTATAAGAAGGCCGTCAAACGGCGTTACCCCGCGCTCGTCGCCATGCACCCCTACGGCGAAGTGCTGCCCTATAAACACAACAAAGTCAGCGTCGACGGCACCCCCAAGGATCGCTACGGAATCCCCATTTCCCGCATCGAATACAGCATTGCCGACAACGAAAGGAAGATGCTGAACGAAATGTACGACCTCGCGGAAGGCGTCTTTCGTGGGATGAAAGCGGAAATCGTCCCCTACCAGCGCGGCGCCATCGATCCCTTCGGCAGCGCCATCCACGAACACGGTACCTGCCGCATGGGTGACGACCCCAAGCGCAGCGCCCTCAACGGTTTCAACCAGATGCACGACGTAAAGAACGTTTTCGTAGTCGACGGCTCGTCCTTCACGACAGCCTCTGAAAAGAACCCGACACTAACGATCCTCGCCCTCGCCTGGCGCGCAACCGACTACCTGGCCGACAAAATGCGCACCGGCAACATCTAACTACAACTTCTCCCATTCCTCCCGGGAAATCCCCGCCGCCCGCAATAGATTTCGAACGAGGTCTCGTGAGATATCGCCGCGATGCGGATTTGGAATCGGAATTGACAGCGATCCACGCGTCATCAGTTCGTGCTTCGTGCCGGGAAGCGGCCCGCGAAATCCAGCCTTTCGCATGTAGTAAACAAGATCCGGCCGGGACATCGGTCCGAACGGTGGCATCAGGCGACTTCGGCGGTGCTCAAATTCAGATTAATACCGCCCTTAAGCGGTATTTCAATACGATGGGTTAAATTGAACAGGATCCACTCTTCCAGATTCTCTATCAATTCCTCGCGGCATGCCTCGACTGTCGGTGCTGTGGCCCATACGCCGGGAAGTCCGTCGATCGTTGCGAAGTATGCCTCGTCCTCTTCCATCCAATCGTACTTGGCATGGCGAATCGCTGCCTGTATGAACTTGTTCAGCATCTGACTTGTCCCATCCTACCTCACCGCACCAACGGCGTAATCGTCAACTTCCGAATCTCTACCGGCCCATGGTCCCCCTGTACACTAATCGGACCCGGCGCCGACTCATCCCAATCGTGCGCCATCGCCGTCAATCCCTCCACAATTCCCTTATCAATCACCTTCGTCCCATTCACCGTAACAGTAACAATCCGCCCCACCAGCCGAACGTCATAAGTCTGCCATTCCCCCGGCGCCTTACTCGCATTCACACTCGGCACAATCCGGCTATACAAAGCACCCGTCCCATGCGACCCCGCCGGTTTCCCGAAATCGTCGACAATCTGTATCTCATACCGCCCCCGCAGCCCCAATCCCCCATTCGAATGCGCGCCTATCTTAAACTCGCAATGCACCTCAAAATTCCAGAATTTCTCCGCCGAAACCAGATTATTCGCCCCGGCGACATTCTTCATGATCCCGTCTTCTATCTTCCAACCCAACGCTTTCCCCGGAACCATCGCCGCCCAGTTATTCAAGTCTTTCCCATTGAATAACTCCACCGCCTTCCCGCGCTTCCACGAATTGTCATCTTTATCCTTCAAAACCGGCGCCCGCTTCCCCACAAATGCCGTCTTCTCCGGCTTCCCTTCAATAAAGTGTTCCCCCGCTAACTCCCCCTTCACCAGCCTGGCCGTATAGACCAGTTTCGCCGGCTGCGCCCCCGTCCGGTCAAAGGAAAACGACAACACCCCATCCTTCACCGTCAAGTTCGAAATCACATTCAAGTCTCCGCCCAAGGCGCTAATAAACTTCCCTTCACGCCCATTCACCTCCAGCCACCAGGCCCGCCGGTTGACATTATTGTCCACCCGGATATCCCAACGCCCGTTAAAATCGCTATCAGCCGCCCAAGCCGAAACGGCCAAAAATACACAGAAATAGAAACGCATGCCAGCAGTGTATCGAAACTGATATCGTATTGCCCATGCCCTCTGCGCTTCTCACCCGTCGCCTGCGTTTGGCCGCTCAACCCATCCCTTTTGCAACAGGCCCCAACTCCGTCACCGAAGCCCGCCTTTGGCGCACCCCCCGCTTCTCCGTCATCCGCCTCAAAACCCAATCCGGCCTCACCGGCTACGGCGAGTGCGCCCCCCTCGAACAAGCCGAGTTCGACAGCGCCTTCGCCAAAATCAAAGGCCGCGAAGCGACCAGTTTTGAAGTCATCCGAACACTTCTCAGCGGCCCGGTCGAGGCCGGCATCAACACCGCCCTCCTCGACATCACCGGCAAAATCGCCAAGGCCCCCATCTTCCAACTCCTCGGCGGCCCCACCCGTAACAAAGCCCGCGCCATGGCCTCCCTCGACGATCCCAAAAACCTCGACACCTTAATGAAACAGGGCTACCGCGCCTTCCGCGTACCAATCACCCAAACCAACGCCGCTTCCCGCCTCAAAGAACTCCGCCAGGCCGCCGGCGAAAATGTAGACTTCGTCCTCGACGGAGCGGGAAAGTTCTCCCCCGGCATCGCCTCCACCATCTCCGCCGCCATCGAACGCCTCCATCCTCTCTGGTTCGACGAACCCTGCCCCCTCGCCAACGTCCGCGCCGTCGCCAAAATCAGCGAGGAAAACGTCACCCCGCTCGGCTTCGGCCGAACTGCCTCCAGCCCCATCGACTTCCAGGAACTACTCCGCGAACAAGTTATCGATGTCCTCCGTCCTGACCTCGCCAAAATGAGCATCTCCTCCATCCGCCGCTCCGCCGCCATCGCCGAGACTTACTACACCGCCGTCGCGCCCTATAACAACGGCGGCAAAATCGCCACCGCCGCCGGCCTCCACCTGGCCGCGTCAATTCCTAACTTCTACTTACTCGACATTCCACCAGGAACCGCCACAATAAAGGACGGCTTCGCCATGCTCCCCACCGCCCCCGGACTCGGCATCGAAATCAACGAAGGAGACTGGGCATAATGAAACGCCGACTCTTCCTCGGCGCTATGGGCGCCGGAGCCAAAGCCGCCGACATCTGCGGTTGCTCCCTCTTCCCGCAAGCCGCCGCCAACAACGAAAACCTCTTCGCCAGCGTTGGCACCAAAATCCGAATCACCGGCGTCAAAGTCTTCGGCGTCTCCCTCACTCCGGACTCTGACCGTCCCTACGTCTTCGTCAAACTCGAAACCAACCAACCCGGCCTGCACGGCTGGGGCGAAGGCACTCTCGAAGGCAAAGCCGCCGCCGTCATCGCCTGCGTCGAGGATTTCAAGGAATTCCTCATCGGCGCCGACCCCATGCAGGTCGAACATCACTGGCAGGCCATGTACGTGCATAGTTTCTACCGCGCCGGCCCGGTCATCGGCTCCGCCATCAGCGGCATCGACCAAGCTCTCTGGGACATCCGCGGCAAAGCCCTCGGCCTGCCCGTCTATAAACTCCTCGGTGGTCCCGTTGACCCTCGCGGCGTTCGCGGTTACTATCACATCCGTGCCCGCTCCAAAGCCGACCTGCCCCGCGTCCGCGAGGAAGCCCGCCGCCAGGGAATTACTTGCTTTAAAGGCGGCATCCCCGGCTACTACGAGTGGATTGAAACCAATTCCAAAATTAATAAAGCGATTCAAAGCGTCGTCGACCTGCGCGAAGGCCTCGGTGACGACGTCGACATCGGCATCGATTTCCACGCCAAAACCTCTCCCAGCGTCGCCTCCATTCTCGTCAAGGAACTGGAGCCGTTGAAGTTGCTCTTCGTCGAAGAACCCTGCCCGCCCGAAAACGTCAAAGCCATGCAGCGCATCGCCCGCCGGTCCACCACTCCCATCGCCACCGGCGAGCGTTTAGTCGCCGCCTACGGCTGCCGCGAACTCATCGAAATGGGAGTAGTCGATATTATCCAAACGGATATCAATCACGTCGGCGGCATCACCGCCCTCTGGAAAGCCGGAGCGCTGGCGGAAGCCAGCGGCATCGCCATGGCCCCGCACGCCTGCGAAGGCCCCATCGGCGGTCTGGCAACCCTTCACGTTGACGCCGCCATGCCCAACTTCCTCGTCCAGGAAATCTGCAGCGGCGTCGACATCGGACCCAACGAAAAGGTTTGGCACGAATGGCTCGGTTTCCCCGCCATGCGCATGGTCAACGGCCGCTTCCCGCTCCCCGAAAAGCCCGGCCTCGGCTTCGAGTTGAAGGAAGAATCACTCAAGAAGTATCCCTTCGGCGGCACCCGTCCCATGGCTCGTGTCTACCACGAAGACGCTTCCGTCGCCGAGTGGTAAGTTCCACTTATTCATAACGTAGCGAAACCAACGGATCCACCTCGGAAGCCCTCCGCGCCGGAAAGTAACTCGCTCCTATTGCCACCGCGAACAGCAGCGCCTCCGTGCCCGCCGCCGTTGTACCCAAAATCTCTCCCGTCACGGCCTGCCCGAATGCCGGCAAAATGAACAGAAGTGCGGAAACAAGTTTCACGCGCATCATACCCTCCCTATTTATCCAATTTCCAAAGCGAAAACTAGGCTTTAACTAGGAGGTAACGCCGTTCCCCACAAAGGCCGCACTGCTTTGTGGCGAAACTGCACTTCGCTGGGGCGAGCCGCCTAAACCGATCCGCGAATACGGTCGTAGATCGCCAACATCTCGCCCGCCGCCGCCCGATCATTTCCATACCGCAGCCGGTTGTACGCCCGTGTAAACTCCGCCACGCGCGACGACAATTCCGACGGTGGCAGCTTCTCCGCAAACTCCATCGGCGTGAACCAACTCGGCTTCCGAATCTGATTCTGCTCCAGCGTCTCCAGGAGTTGGCGATACAAAATAGTCGCGTCGGACGCGTCTGCTCGCCCTGCCTCCAGCTTGCAGCGCTGCTGTCGTTCCTGCCATCTTCGCCACAGGCGAGGAGTTAGTAACCACCCCAACAATCCAGTTACACCAAGGGCCAATAACAGCAACATGTTCGCCTTCAACCACCGGCCCGCAATCGCTGCAGACTCCTGCACCGCATCGAAAAATCCAATCGCCGACCGCGTCCGCGTTCCGAATCGCGTCTGTTCCAACGAATTCGCCAGCTTGAACTGCCGCTCCAGATCATACTGAACCACCCAATCCTGCCAAAACAAATCCGCCGCTTCTATCAAATTGGTCAGACGCGCAAATACCGAGACACCGTGCAACCGCGCCGTCGCCGGCGTCGCGTCATAAGCCGTCCAGCCATTGCCCGGAATGAATGCTTCCACCCACGAATGCGCGTCGCTCGCCCGCACCGTGTACCAGCCATTGATTGGATTCAACGTCCCGCCTTGAAACCCCGTCACCACTCTCGACGGAATACCAATCGAGCGCAGCATTAACGCCAGGCTCGACGCAAAATACTCGCAGTGCCCCTGTTTCCTCTGAAACAGAAAGTGTCCTATCGGGTCCGCCTGCTCATCCGCCGGTAACTCCAGCGTGTATCCATAATTTCGCTGTAGAAACTCAACCAGTCGCCGCGCCTGCAATCCCGGATTGTTCTCCGTACCCGCCGCTTGCCGGGCTACATCGAATATCCGTGGATCGGTATTCAGCGGAACCTCAAGCAGCCGCCGCAACTCGTCCCGCGTCAGCATCGCCGTGCCATCGCCGCCCCTTGCATCAAAGAAACTCCGCACGCTGTAACGCAGCACGGCCGGCAGGTCGGAAAGGGTGCGAATCGTTCCATTAGATAACACCGCGATCGACCCCACATTCGCCGTCAACATCTCCGGGATTCCCGCTACAAAAAGTGCATTCATCCCCGTCTCGGTCAGTTGTACGTCGTAGTCTTCGCGCGTCCCCTTGCGACCGCTGTGGTTCTGGATCGGAATCGCCGTATTCCCATAACGCAGCCGGATCGTCTCCGCCAGATCGCCCGATGTCGTCCAACGCTTGCCATCGAAACGCGACATCGCGCTGCCGCGCCAGCGGAGATTCAGCACGTCCCCTTGATTTGGTATCCGGACATACATAATCGTCCGGCTGCTCGTCTGTATCTCGCCTATCTTCCGTAAGTCAACCTCACCGCCGAATCCCGGTAAGTGAAATTTGTTGCTCACCAAATTCTGCAGCGCCGCCCGCGCCGTCCGCGGCAACACAAAAAACAGTGCCACCGTAAAGCACAAAATACCCAGCGAAGTGACTAGGCTAACCGCCATTAGCCGCCGATGAAACCCCTTCGTCCGCACATGTATTGCCGCCCTCGCCCCGCGTCCGCCGCGCCGTATCTCCCAAACGGAGAATGTTGTAACTCCGCAGAACAGAAACGCCGCCAGGAAAACGAAAAAGAGCAAACTCGCTGACAGCAGCGCCGCCGCCAATAACTGCGTAAACCCAATCAAAATCGCGTAGTAGGCGTCCCTGTCCGTCCTGAAAGTAAGGCCCTTAACCACCGTCAGAAAGCAGATCATCCGCACCGTCGAACCCAGAAAATCGCCCGAAAGATAAGTGAAATCCAGCGGATAGAATCCCGCGTACAGGATGACCAAGGTGTTGACCACTACCGGCGGCAACGGCATCGACCGCTGAAAAACCAGAAGCAAAATCCGCGCCGTAAATCCAATCACCGATAGTCCCAACACAATCGGCGACAACTCCCCCGTCGATGCCAGCGCCAAAAACCCGCTCACCAGCAGGCCCAGTAGCGAGCGTTCAAACAAGCGATCGGCGGCGATCGGTTTCATCACGGCAGTGCTTTGGTTACTCCTTCCTGAAAGTCCCCTAGCGCCTGCGGCGGAACACCGCTAGCGTCCAGGACCACAAAAAACGCCCCCCGGTAAAACGGCCGGATCGCCATGCTTTTGTTGATCTTCTGGATCGCCTCAAACGCTACGGTTTCGCTCGGATACAGGATCCAAATCCCGGAAATATCCTGCGGCCCTTTATAAGAGACGCGCCAGACCTTGTTTGGGTTAAGAGTCCGTACGCTCTCCGGCGCCTCGGCCGCCGAAACGACGTCCATCTTGTCCCGTATCCACCCGCCGTGAATCAACTTAGGCGGTTCGGAAACGTCCGACGCGGCCGGTCCGCAACCAGCCAACGGAATTACAACTAAAAGTGACCTTCGGGAGATGCCCATGCGCTTCCCATGGTAGAACAGGACTTGCGGAAAATATGCCGAAGCTGAAATTCCCCCTAAAATCCCTAAGGGGGCCGGAACCGAAGAAGACGGACCATATCCGGGATGCCAAAGGCGCCATCCCTTGTTTATTGTTGGTTATAGGCGGAATTCTGCTGCTCGGCTGGCTATTTTCAGCCATGCTCAAATCGGCCAAATGATCACCGCCAATACCGAGTCGCGACAATCTGAGAGCGCCTCAAACCCGATTCTGCCGGACCGCCAACTAGTCCCGACCCAAAACCACCGAAGCGTCCCCGAGATCTCTCGTGCCGGTACCAAAACTGCCGAACCGCGAACGGCTTGTGTCCTAAGCTTCACAAAACGATCGAATCGCGACCAAACTCCGCCGTGTCGTTACCAAAATTGCCGCGCCACGACCGAATCTTATCCCAACGTCGCCAAAATACACGTCACTGCAACCGAACCCTATCCCGCCGTCACCAAAACCGCCGAACCGCGAACAACTTCTGTCCTGAGCTTCACAAAACGATCGAACCGCGACCAAACTCCGCCGTATCGTAACCAAAATCGCCGCCCTGCAACGGAACCCTATCCCGGCGTCACCAAAACTGCCGAACCGCGAACGGCCTATGCCCTGAGCTTCACAAAAATATCGAACCCCGATCAAACTCCATCGTGTCGTCACCAAAATTGCCGCGCTACAATCGGACTCTCTTCCGACGTCACCAAAACTGCCGAACCGCGACCGGCCTATGCCCTGATCTTCACAAAACGATCGAATCGCGACCAAACTCCATCGGGTCGTTATCAAAATAGCCGCGCTACAACCGGACTCTCTCCCGCCGTCACCAAAACCGGCGAACCGCGACCGGACGGTGTCCCGAGCTTCACAAAACTATCGAATCGCGATCGAACTCCATCGGGTCGTTACCAAAATCGCCGCGCTGCGACCGAACCCTATTCCGGCGTCACCAAAACTGCCGAACCGCGAACAACTTCTGTCCTGAGCTTCACAAAACGATCGAATCGCGACCAAACTCCATCGTGTCGTTACCAAAATCGCCGCGCTGCGACCGAACCCTATTCCGGCGTCACCAAAACTGCCGAACCGCGACTGGCTTGTGCCCTGAGCTTCACAAAAATATCGAACCCCGATCAAACTCCATCGTGTCGTTACCAAAATCGCCGCTGCGACCGAACCCTACCCCGGCGTCACCAAAACTGCCGAACTGCGAACGGCTTGTGCCCTGAGCTTCACAAAAATATCGAACCGCGACCGAACCCCCTCGCGCCTCGACCACAAATCTACTAAGCCGCGACGCCAACGGATCGGCCCCAAAAACCCAAACTCTGCCGAACAAGCAACCAACCAGGATCAAACAATGCGAATCGATGGACGACAACCAACTCAAATGCGCCCGGTCAGTGTTGAACCGGACTACCTCCTAACTGCCGAAGGTTCAGTTCTCATTTCGGTCGGACACACCCGCGTCCTCTGCGCCGCCTCTGTCGAAGACACCGTCCCGAATTTCCTTCGTGGCGCCGGCCAGGGGTGGGTAACCGCTGAGTACGCCATGCTGCCGCGCGCCACCATCACCCGCACCCCGCGCGAGGTAAAGAAAGGGCGCGAAGGAGGCCGCACCATGGAGATTCAACGGCTCATCGGCCGTGCCCTACGCGCCGTAATCGACCTCAAAGCGCTCGGCGAACGCTCCATCGTCCTCGACTGCGACGTTCTCCAGGCCGATGGCGGCACCCGCACTGCCGCCATCACCGGCGCCTTTATCGCCCTCGGCCTTGCCGTCGGCAAACTCCTTAAGGGCGGTATCCTGGGCGCTAACCCCATTCGCGACTACCTCGCCGCCACCAGCGTCGGGATCGTCGGTGGAACCGGCCTCCTCGATCTCTGTTACGAAGAGGACTCCGCCGCCGAGGTCGACATGAATGTCGTCATGACCGGCGCCGGTAAGTTCGTCGAGTTACAGGCGACAGCGGAACACAAAGAGTTCGACGATGCCCAACTGGCAACACTCCTTTCCCTCGGCCGGCAGGGCGTGTCCGAATTGATAACATTGCAAAAGCAGTTCGTAACACTCAAGTGACCGTCTATTGCGCCACTACGAACCCCGGCAAACTCCGGGAGTTTAACCTCATCGCCGCCCATTACGCCGCGGGACAGTTGGAAGTGATTCCCGTTCCAGGTTTGAAATCCATCGAGCCTCCTGAAGAAATAGGTTTGACTTTCGCCGAAAATGCCATTATTAAAGCGGAGTATTACAGCGCATTTATTGATGGCCCGCTATTCGCGGATGACTCCGGCCTAGTCGTGGACGCGCTCAACGGCGCCCCTGGTATATACTCCGCTCGCTATGCCGGAGAAGGCGCCACCGACTCCGCCAACAACGCCCGCGTCCTCGAAGCGCTGCGCGAGTCCAGTAATCGGACCGCCCGCTTTGTCTGCGCCATCGCCGTGGCTATCGGCGGCCATTCGTTCGAAACCTTCGAAGATTACGTCGAAGGGCAACTGCTCACTGAGGCCCGCGGACCCAATGGCTTCGGTTATGACCCGTTGTTCTTCTACCCGCCATTCAACTGCACGTTTGGCGAAGCTTCCGCCGAAACCAAACTACTGGTAAGCCATCGCGGAAAAGCAATGTACAAAATGATGCAATGGATGCTAAAGCCATAGCTCCCCGGTGCCGATAGACGGTATAGGCGCCTCGGAGGAACAAACGATCTGTCGTTGGTTTTGGTGCCGTGTTCGACAAGAAATCAAAAAAACAAGGTAACGCCGCTTTTTCATCAGGCGGCGTTTTAATTTGGTAGGATCGACCGGCGCAGTTCCTCGTAGTTCGATCTTGTAATC
>Ga0105046_10003694_pt1 | contig 24313 bp, 14 predicted proteins | sample MAT03_FD_78385 | JGI IMG/M metagenome (GOLD analysis project Ga0105046, IMG submission 78385) | Freshwater microbial communities from Lake Fryxell liftoff mats and glacier meltwater in Antarctica - MAT-03 (megahit assembly) | ecosystem: Environmental > Aquatic > Freshwater > Ice > Liftoff...
ACGCTCTGATGCCACTTGCGACTCTCCTTTTGCTCTGCGGGCCGGCTCGCCCATCGGCCTTCCCCCACTTGTCCCCTCCGCCTCCTCGGCGGTTGCGCGCGCCTTTGGCCCCGGCCTTGAACTGCGCCGGATCGCGCGCCAGCACCAGCGCGTCGAGCACGCCGAGCGCGTCGCCATTTTCCCGCAACAGCAGCGTGGTGTGCAGCAGCAGGCCGATGGTTTTGTCCGCGTTGTTGCCGATCGGCCCCAGCCAGCGCGTGTGATAACTATAAACCAGACTAACAGTCGTGGAAAACTATGAACCAGACAAATTGAGAACTATGAACCCGAATAACAGTCGGGGAGAACTATGAACCAGACTAATAATCTGGAGACTAATAATCGCGGCGACATTTCCCAAGCCGGCGGAGCCGGAAACAAGGACGGGCGGTATGATACCGCCCTCTGGCAGCGGTCGCTCTGCGCCGCTGGCAGCGATTGACGGTAGCTGACGGCGTGAGGGGGCGGGCATTTTCATTTGCGGATTCCGGATTGCGGATTGGGAGATTGGCCCGCCTCCTTACGTTGTCGGCCACTGTCGTCGGCCACTGTCGTCGGCCACTGTCGTCGGCCACTGTCGTCGGCTACCGGCTCGATGCGGTGCGCGCGTCAGGCGACTTCTCCGGCGGCGTGGCCGCTGGACCAGGCCCATTGGAAATTGTAGCCACCTAGCCAGCCGGTGACGTCCACGACTTCGCCGATGAAGAAGAGGCCGGGGATGGTGCGGGTTTCCATGGTTTTGGAGGAGAGTCCGGCGGTGTCCACTCCGCCGTGGGTGACTTCGGCCTTGGGGTAGCCTTCGGTGCCGGCGGGGCGGAAGGGCCATGCGCGCAGGAGGCGGACGGTTGCCTCGAACTCGCGCTGTTTGAAATGGACGAGGGGCTTTGCGGGGGCGTGCTGTTGGCTCCAAGCGTCGGCGAATCGGCGGGGCAGCCATTCCGCCAGCACGGCGGGGAGCGGGCGTCCGGTGGAGCGGGCGCGTTCGAGGGCTGCGGTGACGCCGGGTTGCGGGAGGAGGTCGATTTCGACGGCGTCGCCTTCGCGCCAGTAGCTGGAGATCTGGAGGATGGCGGGGCCGCTGAGGCCACGATGGGTGATGAGCATGGCTTCTTCGAACTTCGCTTTTCCACAGTGGGTGACGACGGGGAGGGAGAGGCCGCTGAGGGTGTGGAGGGAACGGTCGGTGTCGGAGAAAGTGAGGGGGACGAGCGCGGGACGAAGATCGGTGATTCTGAGGCCGAACTTCTTCGCGATTTGGTAACCGAATGCGGTCGCGCCGAGCTTCGCGAAGGAAAGGCCGCCGGTGGCGATGACGAGCGACTGGCATTCGAATTCGCCTTGGGAGGTGCTGATGCGGAAGAGGTCGCCCTTTTCCACGGCGGAGACGCGGCAGCCGGTGAATGTGCGCACCTGTCCCGCGGCGCACTCGGCTTCGAGCATGGCGATGATTTCGCGGGAGCTGCCGTCGCAGAATTGCTGGCCAAGGGTTTTCTCGTGGTAGGCGATGCGGTGCTTTTCGACGAGGGCGATGAAGTCCCAGGCGGTGTAGCGGGCGAGGGCGGACTTGCAAAAGTCCGGGCGGTTCGAAAGGTAGCAGCCGGGCTCGACGCCGGTGTTGGTGAAGTTGCAGCGTCCGCCGCCGCTGATGACGATCTTTTTCCCGACGCGGTCGCTGTGCTCGATGAGCGCGGTCTTGCGCCCGCGCTGGCCGGCGGTGAAGGCACACATCATCCCGGCGGCGCCTGCGCCGATGACGACGACATCGAAGCGGAGGGCGCTCATGGGATTTGCACCGTCATGCGGCGGGAGAGTGGCACAGCCCGTCCCGGCGGTGATTCACCTTCGGCACAGCCGGGAAGGGCTGTGTCACATTCAGGCGCGCCGCCTTTCACATCGGAGTGCCGTGGAGATGGGGTCACGCGGTTAATTCGATCCGGGGCGGCTGTGCAGGATGCCAGGGATTCGCGGTAAAGCCGGAGGCCTCAATGCGGCGCGCGAGGGATTCGCAGAGCGCGCAGACGGCGGCGACGTGGAGGCGCATGTGGACCGGGGAATACGGTGAGAGGTAGTCGTGGCCGGTCTGGAAGAGGCGGGCCGCAGGCCGCAGGCGCGCGGCATGGGTGGGGTGTTGTGGCTGCTCGAAGTTCCAGCGCAGATGGACGAAGGCGCCGGCGACCTGGATGAGGCCCTTGAAGAAGGCGTGGTTGCCGTCGCTGGTCTGCAGCCAGAGTTTTTCGAGGACATCGTGCGCCTCGTAGTATTGGCCGGCATTGAAGCGGTCGAACCATGCGAGGTAGCGCGGGTCGAGCGGGAGTCCGGGGCCGGCGGCGGCGACGGGCGGCTCTTCGCCGGGTGGATGTTTTTTCATCGCGGGATTCTCTGCCGCCACTATCCTGCCCCGGCCTGTGCAAGACAAGCGGACGCTGAAACAACCTCGCGGAATCAAACGGCCCTCATGGAGGGGCAGGGACTGATGCCTCCGCAGACGATGCTGCTCTTCGCTGGTGGGCTGGTGATTCTGGCGGTGATCTCCGCGTTTGTCTCGGCGCTGGAGACTGCGTTCTTCTCGCTGGCTCCCGGCAGGCTGGATGCGCTGCGGGCGCGGCGCGCGGATCTGGCTGATGGGGTGTCGCGGATGATGGCGAATCCACGGCGGCTGCTGAGCGCGATCATCATCGCGGACGCGCTGGCGAATGCGCCGCTGATGCTGGGAAGCCTGGCGCTGATCGAGGGACAGCGCGGACTGGACATCCCGTTCTGGGCCTCGGCGATGTTGCTGTTTGCGCTGATTGTTTTTGCCTGCGACCTGGTGCCGAAGCTGGTTGGCATCGGTGCGCCGATGCTGGTGGTGCGGATGGGCGTGACCGTTTTTGGCAGGGTTCTGCCTTTGATCGATCCGTTCGCGCGCGTGCTGGAGGGGATCAGCGAGAAGGTGGCGGACGCGATCCTGCCGAAGGGCTGGAGCGCGCAGCGGCATCTGACGGAGGATGAGATCGGGACGCTGGTGGAATTGAGCGCAACGGAAGGGGCGCTGCATGAGATCGAGTCGGAGATGATTTCGGAAATCATCAAGCTCGGCGACAAGACTGCGAAGGACTGCATGACTCCGCGGGTGGAGATGTTCTCGCTGCCGGATGATCTGAGCAACGAGGAGGTGGTGGCATTGGTCCGCCAGCGCCGGCTGCGGCGCGTGCCGGTGCATGGGGAGACGCCGGATGAAATCGAGGGTGTGCTGGATGTCCCCGCGTTTCTGCGCGACCCGCAGGTGCCTTATACGGAAGTGCTGGGAGTGCCGTCGTTCGTGCCGGAGACGATGAAGGCGCTGACGCTGCTGAAGAGCTTCCTTTCGCATCCGCAGGGGATCGCATTTGTGGTCGATGAGCACGGTGGATTGGAGGGCATCGTGACGTTGCGGGATCTGGTGGAGGAGATCATCAGCGATGCGGTGCCACAGGCGGAGGCGAAGCTGTACATTGAGGATGCCGGCGATGGCCGGCTGCTGGCGAGCGGCAGCGCGCGACTGGAGGACATCGCGGAGGAGCTGGATGTCCGCTTCAATGAAGAGGGCATCGACACGATCGGCGGGCTGATTTTCAACCGGCTCGGCCATCTGCCGAAGAAGGGCCAGAAGATCCGGCTCGGGGAATTGCACGCGACAGTGCGGCGTGTCTCGCGGAAGCGTGTGGATGAGGTCCTGCTCGTGCGCGCAGAGGGCGAAGGGGAGGCCGCCGACGCATGAGCACGCTGCTGGTGATATTGCTCTGCCTCGTGGTGTCGTTCGTATTCAGCGGCATCGAAGCCGGGATTTTCTCGGTGAACCGCGTGCGCCTCGCGAACCGGGCGAAGCGACGGGAACCAGCGGCGCTAAAGCTGGAACGACTCCTGGCGCAGCCGGACCAGATGCTGATTACGGTCCTGATCGTGACGAACCTGGCGAATATCTTCGCGCTGGTGCTGGGCGCGGGAATGCTGGTGAGTGCGATGGGCCGGTCGGGATATTTGGTGGCGCTGGGAGTCTATCTGCCGCTGTATCTTTTCGGCGTGGAGCTGCTGCCAAAGTCGCTTTTCCGCCGGTTCCCGTACCGGGCGCTGGCAGCTCTGTCCGAACTGCTACGGCTGCTGGACTTGCTCCTGACGCCGATGCATTGGGTCGGTTCCGCGGCGCAACGCCTCCTCTTTGGCCGGCGGGATCCCGGGGCGACGCGATTGTTTCTCGGGAGGGAGGATTTCAAATACATGACCATCGAAGGGGAGCGGACCGGCACTTTGTCGAAGACCGAGCGTGAGATGATTCATAACGTCGTGGATTTCCGTGCGGTGACGGCGCGGGACGTGATGCAGCCGATCGAGCCTGCCGACGTGATCAGCGGTTCGGAGCCGGTGAGTCGTTTCATCGAGGAGACGGCGCAGCAGGGAGCGGGGAGGTGGTTTGTGAGCGATCCGGACGGCAAGATCACGGGAGTGGTGGACGCATTTGAGGTCCTGCTCGAAGGGCGGCGCGACGTGGACATCGCAACGTATCAGCGGAGAGTCGTGATCGTCGGGCCGCACGAGCCGGCCTTCAGCGTGATCCGGAAACTGCGTGCCGCCCGGAGTACGATGGCAGCGGTGCGCGGACCAGGGGCGCAACCGATCGGACGCGTGTCGTGGGAGGAACTGATCCGCAGGCTGGTGAGCGCCGCGGACCGCAGGGAACCCGCGGGCTAGGAGGGATCGAGTTCCTGCCGCAGGCAGGCCGTGAGACTGTCGAGGCGCGTGGTCACGTCGGGCTCTTCCAGGAGTCGCTGTCGCTGGCCGGCATCGCGAATGAAGGTGCTCGCGACGAAATCAGCGAGCAATGCCAGGTCCCCAATCTTCGACAGATTCTCCTCGAAGTCCTCCGCAGATTCGTGGGAGGCGCATAAACGGGTGCAAAGACCGCGCAGTTCGAGAGCAATGATCTCGTTGGTCCCGGCATCGCCGAGGATGCTGGGGATCGGCTCCAGCCGCGCAATTCGGAACGGTTCCAGTTGGACAAAGTCGGTGAAGCGGATGCGACCGCAGCCTTGGAGGAGGAGGTTGGACGTTCCGTCGGACTGCGTCTTGGACGCGCTGATGAGCCCGAGTCCCGCGACGTGGTGAAACTGGTTGATGGTCTCCGCCTCTTCGATGCCGGGCTTCATCGTGGCGATGCAGAACATTCGATCGTGCTCGAGCGCCCACTCGATCATCGTCCGGTATCTGGATTCGAAAATGCGGAGCGGCAACATGATTCCAGGAAACAGGACGCATCCCGGAAGCACCATGATCGGGGCTTCGGCGGGCAAGGGAATCTGGGTGTCGGTGGTCATGGCGCTTGTGTGGCGGATGTGAGCGTGCCAAGCGGAGTGGGTGCGAGAAAAGGAAGAATCTACCGGGTTTACGCTCGTGACTGTGGCTTCGGGCGCAAGAAGTGTGCGATCGTTGGCGAATGGGGAGACTTTCCATCCGGTGGTGGGGCCGATGGCCGAGGCGCGGGGATTGCACGTCGCGCAGTCGAGATTGGTGGAGAGGGCGGCTTGTGGGCGGACGTTCGTGGTATGGGATGTGGGGCTGGGCGCGGCTGCGAATGCGATCGCGGTGCTGGAGGCGTTTGCGGAACAGCCGTGCGCGGCGGGAGTGGAGCTACACAGCTTCGATTGCGCGACTGGCCCGCTGGAATTCGCCATGCGGCACGCAGGCGAACTGGGCTATCTCCCAGCGTGGAAGCGGGAGGTCGGGGAGTTGCTCGCATGCCGTCAGACGATTGCCGGGTGTGTGCGGTGGCACTTTCATACGGTCGATTTCCGCGAGTTCGTATCCGAGTCGGAGGTCACGCGGCCGGATGCCATCCTCTATGATCCCTACTCACCGGCGACGAATCCAGGGATGTGGACGCTGGATCATTTCACGCGACTGCGCTCGTGCCTGGATCCAGGACGGCCATGCACGCTCACCAGCTACAGCCGCTCGACGGCGGTGCGGGTGACGCTGGCGCTTGCGGGTTTCTTCGTCGGGCGCGGCGGAGCCATCGGGGAGAAAGACCAGACGACCGTGGCTGCCACGCATCGCGAACTTTTGCACGAGGCTCTCGGACACGAGTGGCTCGGGCGGGTCGAGCGCTCGACCCGCGGCAGCCCGCTCCGCGATGGAGGAAAGGGAGGACCGATTTCGCCGGAGGATCTGGAGAGGCTCAGGCGCGCTGTTGCGGGCGAACCGGGCTAGCTTTGGCTTCCGTTAAAAGTTACGAGTTCAGCCGACACGGGCGCGGTCGGAACATAGGCTGCCGCCTTCGGCCAGCCGCAGGCGCGTTGCGAATTTGGATCCTGGTCGCGAAGTCTCCGCCACTGCGCGGGGCTGAACTTGGAAGCCTCGCGGCGGCGGCGGCATTTCATGAAATACTCCAGCCCCCGCACTCTCTTCCGGGTTCCGCATTGTGGTTTCCATCCGTTCCCTGCGCCGTGTATTCTCCCTGCCCATGAACCCCTTCCCTTTTGCCTTCACCCTCCTGTGCGCCCTCGGCGGCGCTTCCTTCGCCGCGGACAAGCCGAATATCATCTTCCTCCTCGCCGACGACATCGGCTACGCCGACCTCTCATGCTACGGCGCGAAGCATGCGAAGACGCCGAATCTCGACCGGCTCGCCGCGCAGGGCTGCAGGTTCACCGACGCCCATTCGCCCGCTTCCACCTGCACGCCCACGCGGCGCGCATTTCTCACCGGCGTGTACTCGTGGCGGCAGCAGGCGGGGTCGAGCATCGCGCCGGGTGATGCGGCGCTGAGCATTCCGGTCGGCACGCCCACGGTTGCGTCGCTTTTGAAATCTGCCGGCTACAGGACCGGCGTGGTCGGGAAATGGCACATCGGTCTCGGCCCCGAGGGCGGGCCGGATTGGAACGACGACATCAAACCCGGTCCGCTGGAGATCGGTTTCGATTCGTCATTCATCATGGCTGCCACCGGCGACCGCGTGCCCACCGTCTATGTTGAGGACCACCGCATCGTCGGCCTCGATCCGAAGGATCCCATCACCGTCAGCTACAAGGCGAAAGTCGGCACCGATCCGACGGGCAAGGAGAACCCCGACCTGCTCAAGCTCAAGCACACGCACGGCCACGACATGACCATCGTGAATGGTGTCGGTCGCATCGGCTGGATGACCGGCGGCAAGGCGGCGCGCTGGCGCGACGAGGACATGGGCGACACCTTCGCCGGCAAGGCCGTGAAATTCATCGAAGAGAGCAAGGACGCCCCATTCTTCCTCTACTACGCCACGCACAATATCCATGTGCCCCGCGTGCCGAACGAGCGCTTCAAGGGCACCAGCACCGTCGGCACGCGCGGCGACTCGATTCATGAACTCGACGACGCCGTCGGCAAAGTGATGGCAAAGCTCGACGCACTGAAGCTCACCGACAGGACGCTCTTCATCTTCACCAGCGACAACGGCGGTGTGATGGACGACGGCTATGCGGACGTCGGCAGCTTCGAATACAATCCGAACACGCCGCTCAACGGCCGCAAGGGCAACGTCCTCGAAGGCGGCCACCGCGTGCCCTTCATCGCGCGCTGGCCCGGCAGGATCAAACCCGGCACCGAAAATGCCGCCCTGATCGCGCACCTCGATATGCCCGCGACCTTCGCCGCGCTCACCGGGGCGCAGATTCCCGCTGGCGGCTGTCGCGACAGCGTGAACGTCCTGGCCGTGCTCCTCGGCGAGACGCACAATTCCCCGCGCGAGACTTTCGCCGCGCACAACGGTGGCATGAACGGCCCATTCGGATTCCGCGTGGGAAACTGGAAACTCATCACCGCCGGCGCAAGCGGCTACGGCGCAGGGAAAGGGAGCGCAACCGCCCAGCCGAAAGCCGCCGCCGGCAAAGATGCGCCTCCCGCGCGCACCGTCGCGCCGGGCAAAGCCCCGCAACCCGGCGGTGGCGCACAACTCTTCGATCTCTCCGCCGACCTCGGTGAAACAAAAAACCTCGCCACCGAGAAGCCAGACAAGCTGAAGGAACTCCAGGATCTGCTCGGCAAGATCCGCGGCCAGTAGTCGGAGTGTTACCTTCGGTCATGGTCAAGCATGCGCAGGTGCGTCGAGCTCCACCGATCGTGCGGACCGAAAGCATTGCTCCAGCCAGCAGATTCCCCCGCTACCTCCGCATTACTCACACTCCGCCGGCAAGCCGCAAATATAGCGTAGCTCTCCCGAGCTGCGCCGTGCCGGCGCGCACTGCGACGCAGCTCGGGAGAGCTACGCTACGTGAACGCTGCCCGCTTCGCAGGCGTGCAGTGCAGGCGCCACAACACCCTGTCGCATCCCATGCCATGAGTGTGAGAAATGCAGGCTGCCTCCGCGCTGTCTCGCCGTGAGCACTCATTGGTCGGGCGAGGGCAGTTTTGGCGCGCTGCGTTCCTTTGCCGGGCAACGGTGACTTTGCGCGTCGGACCCGGGGCGAGGGAAAAGCGGCCTCAAGCCGCGCGCAGTCCAAAGGCTGGCGCCACGCCCGGCACCGCAACCTTGCTCATCCACTGAACTCGCTTTCAATCACACCCGGAACAGATTCCGCAACAAATAACACGGTGACAGCATTCTTGGCTTCTATTACAAACCAATACTCACACCTGATTTCCCCTCACCTTTCTTCGAGCATCCAGCCGGTTTTGTGCAACGATTTGATGCGTCACCAATGCCAGACCAAAGCCTCCTTTGGCGAGAAAACTTCAGCATCCTATCCGCGCCCTGCCACCCTAGTCCCCCATCCATCCGGCGAATGCGTGGACTTTCACTCTCGTCCCCCTTGCCGCCAAGCTAGAACCATGAAACTCCTCCGTCTCGCGACCCTCCTCGTCTGTATCACCGGCAGCCTCAACCACGCATCCGCCGTCCAAAGTGCGGCCCGGATCTGGAATGAGCAGACGCTCGCCGCCATCCGCATCAACCTGCCGAACCCGCCGGCCCACGCGCGCAATCTCCACCACACAGCGGTGGCGATGTACGATGCCTGGGCGGCTTACGATGCCACCGCGGTCGGTTACATATACAATGAGAAGATTTCGCCTCTGCCGCCTAATGTGGAAGCCGCCCGGCACGAAGCCATCAGCTATGCCGCCTATCGTGTGCTGCGCAGCCGTTTTGGAACCGGGCAGGGTTCGGCGACGACGCTGGCGAGTCTGGATGCGCAGTTGATCGCGCTCGGCTACTCCACTGCCGTCGGCCAGTCGGCAGCCACGGGTGCGGCCACCCCGCCGGAACTCGGCAAGCGCATCGGCGACGCGATCCTGACGTGGGGGAACAGCGATGGTTTTTCCCAGACCGGTTACCCCCAGGCTTACAGCTCCAGCGTGAACCCAAACATGTTGACGGACCGGGCCATGACCGTAATTGGGAACAGCCTCGAATTCCCCTCGCAGCCCAACATGCCCCTCGGCGTGGGCATTCCGCTCATCGCCTACAATTACTCCGCCGATACGAATCCAAATTTCTGGCAGCCGCTCGCCCTCTCGAGCAGCATCTCGCAAAACGGCATCCCGATACCTGGCGGGATCCAGACTTTCGTCGGCGTGCAATCAATGGCGACGACCCCTTTCAGCCTCACCCGGACCGATCCGCTCAAGCCATGGATCGATCCATTTGGCGGACCCTCGCGGCTCAGTCGGACGGGCAATCCCAGCGTCACGGACGCCGCCTACAAGGAAGGAGCCATGGACGTGCTTCGGAAAAGCGCCAAGCTCAATGATCCGACCACCTTCGATATCTCGCCGGGAGCGATCGGGAACAACCCCCTCGGTGCTGACACCGGGACCGGCTATGCGGTGAATCCAGTCACCAACCTGCCTTATGCCCCCAACCCGGCAAAACTCGGCGACTATGCGCGGGTCCTTGCGGAGTACTGGGCCGACGGGCCGCATTCGGAGACGCCGCCCGGCCACTGGCACGTCCTCGCCAATGAAGTCGCCGATGACCCGCTGGTGGGGAAAAAAATGCGCGGCACTGGACCGACCTTGAACGACCTCGAATGGGATGTGAAAACCTATTTCTCCATCGCGGGTGCCGTGCATGATGCCGCCTGCGCCGCGTGGTCTCTCAAACGCCACTACTCCGGCCCCCGGCCCATCACCATGATCCGCTACATGGGCATCATGGGGCAGTCCACCGATGCGGGTGGCCCACGTTACCACGCGCAAGGTCTGCCACTGGAGCCGGGGATCGTCGAAGTCATCACGGCGGCATCATCCGGCATCGGGCAAAGGCATCAATTGATCTGGGATCTCGCCGCCAACGCCTACACCTCGGGAGTCTTTCGTCTCGGGGAAATCGTCGTCTATTCCTATCCCGGCGAGGGCCGCAACCAACCGGCGCCACAGCTCCCGCCCGTCCCCGCCACCACCCAGAACACCGTGCGCTGGATGTTCGCGAAGGACTGGCTGCCGTTCCAACGCAAGACCTTCAACACTCCGGCATTCCCCGGCTACGTGTCCGGCCACAGTTGCTTCTCCCGCGCGGCCGCGGAAGTGCTCACGTTGCTCACCGGCAGCCCGTCATTCCCCGGCGGCTTCCACCACCAGGTCTTCCCCGCGAACAGCATGCAGATCGACCTCGGCCCCAGCGCCGCCGTGGACCTCCAATGGAACACCTACTACGACGCCGCCGATCAGGCCGGGCAATCACGCCGGTGGGGTGGCATTCATCCCGGCGAAGACGACTACGCCGCCCGCATCATCGGCGCCGAAGTCGGAAAATCCGCCTTTGCCCTCGCGGAGAAGTATTGGAACGGGGCGATCGTAAACGAAGCGATGATCCCGCAGGTCACCCGGCTCGGAAATGGCAACATGCGCGTGACATGGGTGGCCGGCCGCGGGCTGAAGCACAAAGTCCAGACCTCGCCCAATCTCGTCACTTGGACCGACGCGACCTCCTATAGCCAATCCCGCACGAACGCCGCCCTCTCCGGCGACACCAGTGGAACGTGGACTGACACCAACCCGGGAACCGGGCTGAAATTCTACCGCATCCTCTGCACGTCAGCCCCGTGACACGTGCGCTGAACAGCGCAGAACTCTGAAGGCGGGCACATTCCCACGATGAGCGGGAGCGCGACCCGCGCTGCTCCCCGACGCCACTTTCTCCCCTTCCATTCGCGCCTCCCGCCGCTACCTTCGCGCGTCCGTGAAACGTCTCGCAAAATATCTCGGGTTCACCATCGCGACGCTCGCCATTCTGCTCTGCGCGGGCGGCTGGCTCGTGAACCGCTGGCTGCAATCCCCCGGCGCCCATGCCGCGGTCGAGGAGGAACTCGGCCGCGCACTCGGGATGCCGGTGAAGATTGCGAAGCTCGACTTCTCACTGACCGGCGGGCTCACGGTCGGGGGCATGAGCGCGCCCGGAACGGACGGCGACGCGTTTGCCGCAACCGGCGTCTCCGCCAGCCACAGGTTGCTCCCGATGCTCATCGGAAGAATCGCCCTCAGCGAAGTGCGCATCGATCAGCCGCGCTTCCGATTTGTCGAAGACGCAGCGGGAAAATGGCGGCTGGCACCGGCCACGACCGTCGCACCGCTCGTTGTCGCAGCCGCGCCGCCGCAAATGGCGCCCGTTCCCGTCACCGCACCCGCACCACCGAAAAAGAAGCCGGCTGTCTCCATCTCGCGCATCGTGCTGACCGGCGGCAGCGCCGAATTTTTCGACAAGGAGCACGCGCTCTTCGCATCGGTTCGCGGCTTCAACGTGACGCTCAACGACGCAAGCGCGGAGAGCTTCGACGGGATCTTCGACGTCGAACTTCTCACACTTCACGGCATCTTCGCCATCGACCACCTCCAGGGAATCGCCAGCCGGAGCGAAGGCAAGTTGCAGGTCCGCGACATCACAGCCGCCAGCGGCGGCGGCGGCATCACCGGCGATATCACCTGGCCCGACCAGGGAAACTGCGCGGCCAACGCCAAGCTCGATCGCATCAACCTTCTCCTCGCCGCGCAACACGGCGGAGTCACCTCGCCAAGGGCCAGCGGAATCCTCAGCGGCGATTTGCATCTCGCGGGCTCCGGCGCGGACGTGAAGACCCTCACGGGAAATGGGACGCTCGTCCTCAAGCAGGGCAGCACCCGCGAGATCGAACTGCTGCGGCAGATTTGCGACATCCTGAGCCTCGCCGCACTCGCAAGCTTCGAGGTCGCCGACGCAACCGCGGAATTCAGAATCGCAAACAGGGAAATCGCCCTCTCGCCGATGAGCATTTCCGTGCCGCCCTTCGGCATCGCGCTGACCGGCCCGGTTGCATTCGACGGAACCCTGAACCTCACCGCATACCTCCACGCGCCCGCGGAATTCATCGGGCGCAATCAGGCGGTCGCCGATCACTTTTCCCCTGCCGACGCGAACAATCGCCGGGGGCTTCAATTCAACGTCACGGGCCCGCTCAAAAGGCCGAAGCAGAACCTCGCCGAGCGCCTCACCGGCACGAAAGACAGACGGCAACAGCGCGTCATCGCCGCCGAGGCCATCATCTCGGCGCTCATGAACGGGAACAAACCCAAACCGGCACAGCCCCCTCCGCCACCCGCACCCGCGCAGCCATGAGGGTGGTCGGCGGAATCGCGGGCGGTATCCCGCTGCAAGTCCCGAAAAGCGATCTGCGGCCCACGATGGACCTCGTGAAGAACGCCATCTTCAGCAGTCTCGCCGAACTCGTCCCCGGCGCGCGGGTGCTCGACCTCTTCGCCGGCACCGGCGGGCTCGGCATCGAGGCCCTCAGCCGTGGAGCCGCCTCGTGCCTGTTCATCGAGAGCGATCGGCGCGCGTGCGATGTCATCCGGAGGAATCTCGAAAAGACGCGGCTCTTGAACGGAACGGTGAGTTGCTTCGACGCGATGCGCTGGCTCGAACGGTCCGCGCCGCCGCAATCCTTCGACATCATCCTCGCCGATCCACCCTACTCGAAAGCACCTGGCGAACGCGATTTTACCACCGAGCTACTCACACTCGACGCGCTGCGGCGAACACTCGCGCCGGACGGTTTCCTCATCCTCGAACATCTCCCGGATGGCCCCCTGAAAACCGGGACCGCATGGGAATGCACGCGCGACAAACGCTACGGTGCGACCGCCGTCGCCTTCCTCCGCGCCGCCGGGAAGGCAGAGTTTCGATCATGACCACCGCTCGCGAACAGTCCCAGCAACAGCAGCACGCCGAGTTTCTCGCCGCCGCGGATCGCGCGCTCTGGCAGCCAGCCGACCATGTTCGCCGCGCCGAATACGCGGAGATCTTCGCGCGCACGGCACCGCTGGAGATCGACTTCGGCTGCGGCGACGGCTCATTCCTGCTCGCCATGGCAGCACGCTTTCCGGAGCGCAATTTCCTCGGCACGGAGCGCCTGCTCGGTCGCGTGGAAAAAGTCAGCCGTGCAATCGCCCGCAATCACCTCACGAACTGCCGCATCCTCCGGCTCGAGAGCCACTACTCGGCAAAATGGCTTCTCCCCGTCGGCTGCGCGAGCGTGGTCCACATCGGATTTCCCGACCCGTGGCCGAAGCGCCACCACCACCCGCGGCGTCTTTTTCAGGATGAGTTCATGACGTCCCTCCACCAGGTCATGGCCCCCGGCGGCGAGGTCCGCATCAAGACGGACGACCAGCCCTATTTCCTCTGGATCGAAAAAGTCATCGCCCGCGCGAAAGGGTTCGTACGGATCGACTGGCCCGAGGAAAAAGATTACCCGCCGACGGATTTCGAGCGCCACTTCGTCGAGCAGGGCCTGCCCATTTACCGCGCCCGGCTGCGGAAGGTCTGATTGCCGAGGAAGGACCTCAACGCGATCTCCCCGTCCTCCCGCAGGTCGATCTTCACCGCTCCACATTTCTCCTGCCGGAACCACGTCGCGCCCAATGCACGGCATTCACGCTCCAGTTCATCCGCACGCTCCCGCGGCATTCCAAAAGGCGGCTCGGAACTGACAATTGCGACCGGTCGGACCCGCGAAAGAAAATCGGGAGTGCCCGAGATATCGCGCGAGTGCCAGCCCATGATCAGCACATCCGCGCGCAAGTCCGCTTCATTCGCGAGGAGCCAGCGTTCAGTGGAAAATCCCGCATCGGAAACACACAGCGCGCGCAGACCTGCCGCTTCCACACGGCACACCAGCGCCCTGTCATCCGCCACCGTGCGCACGATTCCCGCGGGCGGGAATAGCACGGTGAACTTCGCCTTCGCTCCCAGCGTCGCCTCGTCACCGCGCTGGAGATAGCGCCGTCCGAATCCAGTCGCCGCGAGCCCCGCATGAATCTCCCGCCGCGACGGCGAGCGATCGCTGGAGATCGTGTCCCCGATCCATCGCGGGCGAAAGTCCTCGAACAGCGGCAGCGTCGCGCCGATGTGCGCAGTGTCGCCGTGCGTCAGCATCAGGCCGGCGAGCCGGTTCACTCCGCGCGAACGAAGGTACGGCAGCAGGCATCTCTCGTAATCCCGCGCCCCGCCGCAGTCCAACAGCCAGTCACCACCGCCCGCCCGCAGATGCAGCGCCGCGCCATCACCGACCGCGAGCGACGTAATCTCACACGCGACGGCAGCTCCGAACCGCGGCGTCTCCACGTAAACGTAACCCGCCGGCACTTGCGCGAACGCCGCGAGGCTCGCGAGCAGCGCCTTCGCCGCGACCCAGTTCGCCGCGTTCACCATCACCGCGAGCCCCGTGGAAAAAGTGGCGCACACGAGACTCATCAGCCCCAAGGCGAGCACGCAAAACGCAAGCGGCACCGCGACCGCATTCGCGAGAATGGCGACCGGCGAGACGAGGTGGAAATAGCCCGCCATGAAGATAAACGATCCCATCCAGGCGGAAAGTGTCACCCCGCCCGCCTGCGCAATCTGCCTCCACAGCGCCGCCACGAACCGCTCACCTTTCGTCCACAGTTCGCGCGGGATGAAATCATCCGGTCTGCCAGCCGGCTCCATCCACTGCGCGATGGGAGACGTCAGCGCCATGATGAACAGCACCAGCACGAACGAGAGCTGAAAGCCCGGCGAGAAAAGCTCGTTCGTATCCCACGCAAGAATCGCAACCGCAGCCGCCGCCAGGCTGTTCACCGCCACTGCCGGACGCTCGAAGAATTGCGCGGAGAGGACAAACGCCGCCATCACCGTCGCCCGCACACAACTCGCGCTCAGGCCCGTGACGATCGCATACGCCGCCAGCAACGGCAGGATGACGAGCACCGCAGCGCGACGGGAAAGCCGGAGCGGCTTCAACAGATGCCAGGCGATTCCGCCCAGCATGGCGACATTCAGACCGCTCACGGCGAAAAGGTGCAGCGTCCCCGTTTTCTGAAACAATCCCTTCATCTCCGGCGGCGTCTCTCCGCGGAGGCCCAGCACCATGCTCTCGATCAGCGCCGCCACATCCGGCGCATCCTCCAGTCCGAGATCCAGCTTCGCCTTTACCCATGCGCGCGCGGCGATCGCGAAAGAGATCACCTTCGATCCGCGACCGTTCCCCGTCACCGCACAGTCGCTTACATTCCGGGCCACCACCTGAAACCGTATCCCCTTTCGCCGCAGCCACCCAGCAGTGTCGAACTGCCCCGGGTTCCGGACCTCCTCGTGGGATTGCGCCGTGCCCTCGATGCTGACCGCATCGCCATACACGGGTGCCTTTCCGGACCATCTCACCAGGCACAGGCCTCCGGACCGCATCTCGCCGCCGTCGATGCGCAATGACTCGATCTTCAGCCAGAAGGTCGCACGTGGCTGGCCGCGGGAACTGGTCCCGCTGGTCGGCTCCGACCACACGACACCGGTCACTGAAACGGGCCGGGCTCCGCTCAGCAGCAACTCCTCGATTCCGGCACCGGGCGCATGAACGTGGCGGAGGATATGCAGCGAAAAAAAAGCCGCTCCGGCCACACCGTGGCAGAGCCAGGCTTTCGGCCATGCAAACGTCAAAAGCGCCAGCACCGCCGTCCCGCCCACGACCCAAACCACCGGCGCCGGCCATCGCTCAGCGAGGAGGATCCCCGCGATCGCCGCGAGCGCGATTCCGAGGAAGGGCTTCCGAGGGCGGAGAATGAGGGACTGCATCGAAGCGACACCCGCGATCCCATCAGCCCCGCCAGAATCCCGCAACAGCGAAGTTCACAGCGCGAATTCGACAACCGCCCGGAGCCATGCATCCTTGCTGCGTGCAACCGGTCAAAGACGAACATTTCGTAAGCTGGGAGCAGTCACCCGAGCAGATGGATGTGCTTTGGGAGACAGGCTGGCGTCATTTCGGACCGATCTTCTACCGCTACCGGCAATGTCTGACGTTGCTCGGACTGCGCAATGTCCAGCCGCTCAGACTCGACGTCGGAAAGTTTCAGCCCAGCAAGAGCCAGCGCCGCATTCTCCGGAGAAACGCCGATCTCCAGTTGCGCGTCCAGCCCGCGAAGCTCACCGAGGATCGCCAGCAGCTTTTCGATCTGCACAAGCAACGCTTCAGCGACAACGTGCCGAACTCCCTCGATGATTTCCTCGGTCCCGCGCCGCACGCGGGCCCGTGCATGACTCTCGAATTGGGCGCCTTTCTCGACGACCGGCTCGTGGCCGCGAGCTACATCGACGTCGGCACCAACGCCGTATCGAGCATCTATGCCTTCTTCCACCCCGGAGAAGCCCGTCGCTCTCTCGGCACCGCGACGATGCTCTGGGAAGTCCTCCTCGCCCGCCAGAGTGGAAAACGCTGGCACTATCCCGGCTACGCCTACTTCGAACCATCCGGCTACGACTACAAGAAGCAGTTCGGGCCGATGGAATACTACGACTGGAAAACGTGGCAGCCTCTCGGCCGACCACGGTAGCGAAAGCAAGCCTTCTCCGGAGGGCGCCCGCGCGTCTCCAGCCACGCAGCTCCGCTTCGCGACACAGCGGCTTGCACCGCCCGGAAAAAAAGATCGAAACCGCTGAAAGATGCGGTGCGCAGCTCCCGTTCTATCCGGGAACATGCTGCACACCATCCTTCGTCCGTTTGCCTTTTCCGCCCGCCCGTTCTCACGCCTGGCTGCCTTCCTCTTCGGTTCGCTGAAGTTCGCATGGACTCCCCCGCCCTGGCTGCGCGCCACCGGCCGTACCATCGCAACCCACTGGCAAACGTCCGCCGCGTTGCTCATCCTTTCCGCGGGCGTCGCATACGGAGCGTGGCACATGAATCGCGAGAACGAAGAGCGCAACCCGCGCCCCATTCTCATCGCTGCCGCCACGGACACCACGCCAGCGCCCGCAGAACCCGCCGCAAACTCCACAGCTCCCGCTCCCAAATCCGACCCCGACGTGCGCGACACCTCGAAGCCACGGGTGCGCGCCGTGATCGCCCATGTAAACTGGACTCAACCAGGGTGGGATCAGCAGCGGCAAAAAGTCACGGGCGCGGCGCTCATAGTCAATTTCACCGCCCCGGCGGCACCGCTGGCCCTGATCGGAAAAACAGCAGCACCGGGAACCGTGAAGATCACCCCCGATGTCGTCGGCGTCTGGAAATGGGCGTCGTCGAAGCAGCTCACCTTCGAGCCGCAGGGCGGATGGATGCCGCCGCGCGAATACACGTTCCAGCTCGGCGACGGTGTCTTCGCGGAGGACTGCGCAGTCACTTTGAAAAAGCCCCGCATTCTCGACTGGGATGCCCCGAAGCTCAGCGCCTCGTTCGGTGACTCGTCCTTCTACGTCGATCCCGCGACACCCGCGATGCAGCAGGCCCTGACCACGATCACATTCAGCCAGCCCGTTTCGCGCGAGGAATTGCAACGCTGCCTCACCGTGGTGAACCTGAGCGGCACTCCGCTCTTCGTACCGGGCGGCAGGCCGCAGATGCTCGCGGATGAAAACAATCCGCTGCGCTTTTTCCTCCGGTCGCCGCTCATCAGGCCGGGTGAAAAGGACGACCTCGTGCGTTTCCAAATTGCACCCGGACTGAGCGCACTCGCCGGCGGCGATCCGACGAGCGGGGAGTTCGTCGCAAAGGTCACGGTTCCCTCGCGCTACTCGGCGTTCCATTTCAGGGGTGCCACCGCGCAGCTCATGAAAAACGGCGAAGGCGAGCCGCGCCAGATCGTCTTTCTCGAGAGCAGCATCGCCGCGAACAACACCGTCATCGCGAAAGCCGCAGAGGCCTGGCAGCTTCCTCCTCCGCGCAAGAACAAGAAGGGCAAGGACGAGCCGTGGACTGCTGAGACCGTCACGCCCGAAGTGCTCGCAAAGTCAAAGCCCGTCGCGCTCGAATTCGTCACCAACGACGACACCCCGCCGACCGCGAGCATCTTCGGTTTCCGACTCGCTCCGCAGTCGGCTGCGCGCCTCTTCGTGCGCGTGCCGAAGGAGACACCCGCGCCCGGCGGCTTCGCCTTGCGTGAGGACTACGACACCATCGTGAACGTGCCGGGTTTCCCGCGTCTCGCGAACGTGCTCGGCAAAGGCGGCATCCTCGCGCTCAACGGCGAGCGCAAACTGAACATCCAGTCGCGCGGCTACGGCCACCTGCGCTTCACATTGGCGCGCGTTCCCGCAGGACAGATCAATCACCTCGTCTCGCAGACGAACGGGAGCTTCGCATCGCCCGGATTCCCCGGCGACATGAGCTTTGACGACATCGCGAACTTTCACTCCTCGGTGCAGACCATCGTGAAAAAGAACGATCACGAGATGAACTATTCCGCGTTCGATTTCGCACCTTCGCTCCTGCGGATCGAGCAGGGCGGCGAAGACGCGCAACGCGGGCTTTTCTATCTCACGGTCGAAGGTGTCCGCCGCCGCACGCCGGACGATGCAAAGCCGACCGACAGCGATCCCGATCCCGAATGGATCGCACTCCCGAGCACCGAACGCGGAGAACGCAGCCCCCGCCACCGCGACGATGACGAGGAGGAAGGCGAACCCGCAGCCACCGACAACGGCGGCCGCGGCGACTCGCGCTTTGTGCTCATCACCGACCTCGGCCTCATCGTGAAGGGCAACGCCGACGGCACGCGCGACGTGTTCGTGCAGTCGTTCAAGGAGCGCGCGCCCATCGCAGGAGTGCATCTCACCGCGCTCGGAAAAAACGGCAGCACGCTCGCCGAAGCAGAAACCGACGCGCAGGGCCGCGCGTCACTCCCCGCGCTCGATGGCCTGCTGCGCGAGAAGACGCCCGTCGCACTCGTCGCCCGCAAAGGCGCGGATCTCTCGTTCATCCCGTGGGCGCGCGAGGGACGTCACGTTGAAGTGTCCCGCTTCGACATCGGTGGCGTGAATCGCAGCGACACCACCGCGCTCGACGCGTTCCTTTTCACCGAGCGCGGCATTTATCGCCCTGGCGATCCGATCCAGCTCGCCGCCATCGTCCGCACTCGCAATTGGGGCGGCATGCTCACGGGCGTGCCTCTCGAAGTCGCACTCCTCAATTCGAAGGAGGAACCCGCCGGAGTATTTCCGGTGACGCTCAATGCGGACGGTTTCATCGAGGTCAAAATGCCGACCAGCGAAACGGCACCGACCGGCGTCTGGCGCATCGAGCTGCGCAGGCCCGACGACGGCAAAAAGAAGAAACCCAACCACAGCGATGACGAAAGTGACCCGCGCCATCTCGGCAGCATCCGCGTCCGGGTCGAGGAATTCCAGCCCGACCGCCTGAAGCTCGCCGCGAAACTGGAACCTGCCCTGCAAGGCGCGTGGCTCGCGCCGGAAGGCCTCACCGCGCACGCCGAGGTGCAGACGCTCTTCGGCATCGCCGCCGCCGACCGCCGCGTCACGGCGAAACTGCGCATCGCGCCGGGCTCGCCGCATTTCGAGCAATGGCCCGGCTGGACATTCGGCGTGCCGAAGCACGAGCACTTCGAGGCGAAGGAAATCGATCTCGGCGAAGTGAAGACCGACGCCGAGGGCCTCGCAAAATTTGAACTCGCGCTCGAAGCCTACGCCGCGCCGCTGCTGCGCGTGTCCGTCGAGCTGGAGGCATTCGAGGCCGACGGCGGACGCGGTGTCCGCGGCGCGCTCGGCACACTCGTCTCGCGCCAGCCGTATCTCATTGGCTGGAAGACTTCAGACGATCTCGCCTTCATCCGTCGCGACGTGCCGCGCAACTTTGAAATCCTCGCCATCGGCCCCGACGCTAAACCGATCGCCGCGTCTGACCTCAAGCGTGTGCTCATCGAGACGCGTCACGCTTCCGTCCTCACCAAGCAGAAGAACGGCACCCTCTCCTACGTCTCGCGCGAAATTGAAAAGGAAATAGAAACCGCCGACGGCGCGCTGACTGCGGGCGCGATGAAAGTGCCGCTGCCGGTGAACCGCGCGGGCCGCTTCCGCTACGAATGGCGCGACGCAGCGGGCACCGTGCTCTCCACGATCCGGTTCAATGTGGTCGGCGCGGGCGAATCCGCGCGCAACCTCGAGCGCGATTCCGAACTCGAAATCACGCTGCCCGACAAAGTGTGGAAGCCCGGCGAGCTGCTCGAAGTCTCGCTGCGCGCGCCCTACGCCGGCGGGGGTCTCATCACCATCGAGCGCGAGCGCGTGCTCTCCGCGCAATGGTTCAAGGCTGACAGTGCATCGAGCGTGCAGCACATCACCGTGCCCGATGGCATCGAGGGCGGCGCCTACGTGAGCGTCGCGTTTGTGCGCGCACTCGACTCACCCGAGATTTTCAACAGCCCGCTCAGCGTCGGTGTCGCGCCGTTCCAAGTCACGCTGGAGCGCCGCCAGCTCCCGGTGACACTCGAAGCCCCGGAGCGTGCGCGCCCCGGCGAGCGTGTGCGCATCGGCTTCTCCACGCCGCGCCCGGCGCGCATCGTGGTGTGGGCCGTGGATGAGGGCATCCACCGAGTCTCGAATTACCGCGCGCCGCAGCCGCTCACGCAGCTTGTCCGCAAACCCGAACTCGAAGTCCGCACGTGGCAGCTCCTCGATCTGCTGCTGCCCGAGTATTCGCTGCTGAAAAGCGCGAAGGCATTTGGCGGCGACGGCGACGAGCCGCCGGAGCTGAAGCTCGGCCTGAATCCGTTCAAGCGCCGCCGCGTCGCGCCGGTCGTGTATTGGAGCGGCATCATCGAGAGCGGGCCGGAACGCCGCGAAGTGTTTTACGATGTGCCGGATTATTTCGCCGGGCGGCTCAACATCATGGCCGCCGCCGTCGCGCCCGAAGCCGTCGGTGTCGCGGAGAAGCACACGATCGTGAAAGGCCCGTTCGTCCTCACGCCGAATGCGCCGTTCTTCGCCGCACCGGGCGATGAATTCATCGCGTCGCTCACCGTGGCGAACCAGCTCGAAGGCGACGCCGTGACGGATCAGGTCGCCGTCGCAGCCGAGCTGATCGGCGGACTCGAAATCATCGAGTCGCCCAAGTCACCGATCACCATCGCGGTCGGCAAGGAGGCGACCGTGCGCTTCCGCGTTCGTGCGAAAAATGCGCTCGGCAACGCGGAGCTGAAATTCTCCGCGAGCGCGGGCAAGGAACGCATCGAGCAGAGCGCGACGATGTCCGTGCGTCCCGGCGTGCCGCGCACGGCGATCGTGCAGACCGGATGGTTCCGCAAGGACTCGCATGATGTCCCGATGCAGCGCGACTTCTTCGCGGAGTTTGCGAAGCGCGAGGCTGTCGTCTCCACGACACCGCTCGGCCTCGCACGCGGTCTCGCCGCGTATCTCCGCGAATACCCGCACGGATGCAGTGAGCAGATCACCAGCCGCGCATTCCCGTGGCTCGTGCTGCGCGGCGATGCGGACTTCGGACTGCAAAATGAGGAAGCGGAAAAGGTGCTCCGCGACACCGTCTCGCTGCTCGCGCGCCGGCAGAATGCCGACGGCGGATTCGGCTACTGGTCGTCGTCCGCGAACGTGGACGGCTTCGACTACCTCAGCGTGTATGTGACGTTCTTCCTCACGGAAACAAAAGCCGCCGGCTTCCACGTGCCGGGGCCGACGCTCGACGCCGCGTTGCGCCGCATCCGCCTGATGGCCGATGCGAAAATCACGGAGCCGTGGCATGACAACAACGGATGGCACTACGAACGCACGCGTGGCGAAGCGAACATCCAGGCCGCCGCGATCTACCTGCTCACGCACAACGAGGAAGTGACGACAAACTACGCACTGAAGATGCGCGACTTCCTCGAAAAGAAAGTCCCCGCCGAACTGTGGCAGCGCGATCCTTCCGCCGCGTGGCTTGCCGCGACTTGGCGCATGCTGAAAAAAGAGGACGAGGCGAAGAAGCTGATCGCCATTCATCGCAAGGCGCGCGCGGGCGCTCCGAAAAATTGGGACCGGAGTTACTACTACGAGTCGGAACTCACGCGCGAGGCGATGACGTTCACCGTGCTGTGCCGGCACTTCCCGGAAATCGCGGGCACGTTCGGCCACGACGATCTGCGGCCCATCACCGAGCCGCTGGAGAATGGCGACTTCCACACGCTCTCCGCCGCGTGGAGCGTGCTCGCGCTGAAATCCTACGCGACTCTCGCGAAGGCGAGCGGCGTGAAAGCGGGAATCGCGGAACTCACCGGCGCGAGTGCGAAGACGCTCGTGGAAGCGCGTGCCGGAATCGTGAGCGCCAAGCTTGCGCCCGGCGGCGGTGTCGCGCGGTTTTTCCTCACGCGGCCGGACGACGCGGCAAAAGTCGGCGCATGGTATCAGGCCATCGAGACGGGATTCGACCGTGCGCTCCCCGCCGTCGCGGATGCGCAAGGCATCGAGGTCTTCCGCGAAATTCTCGATGAAAAAGGCGATGCCGCCACGATGGCGAAGGTCGGCGAGACGCTCCGCATCCGCCTGCGCGTGCGCAATGTCAGCAAGACCCCGCAGCCGCACATCGTGCTGAGCGAACTGCTCCCCGGCGCATTCGACTTCGCCCCGCAGGGCGAAGCGCACGCGCTGAAGCCCGGCCTGAACACATTGGCCGGCGCGGAGTATGTGGACCTGCGCGAGGACCGCGCGCTGATCTTCTGCGACCTCGCGAACGACGAGACTAAGACGTTCGAGTATTCCGTGCGCCCGACCTGCGCCGGCGCATTCACGCTCCCGCCCGCCTACGCCGAGAGCATGTATGACCGCGCCGTGAATGCGCGCGGCGTCGCCGGGAAATTCACCGTGCTGCCCCGCGAATGAAGATGAAAGCGGAAGATCATGCGTCGGGTAGCGCGGGCGTCCCGCCTGCCGGTACACGCGTCTCGCGTGAACCATCGAAAGTCGGTGACGGTGTATTCGAGAATGACGTCTCGTGTGTGTGCGATGGTCGGGGCGAGGACGCCCCGACCGGCAGGCCGGACGCCTACGCTACCCGATGCACGCAGATCCGCTTGCGACGACGACACGGGAGAGGATGGCGTTTTCTCCATCGCTCCCTGTTTTCCCTCGCGATTTTCACAGCCGTGCTATGGATCGCCTGGCTGCTGCTGCCGAAGCCCGAACTGTCGCCGCCCGGCGCGGAGTTCTCGCGTGTGGTGTTGGACCGCGAAGGGCGCGTCCTTTTCTTCACGCTCACGACCGATGGAAAATACCGCCTGCCCGCGAACTTGGGCGAACTCTCGCCGGAGCTAATCGCGGCGACGCTCGAAATGGAGGACCGGCGTTTCTTTTCCCACCACGGCGCGGATCTGCGCTCGCTGCTGCGCTCGGCGTGGGGCGTCATTTCGCGCCAGCGGCTCGGCGGTGGCTCGACACTCACGATGCAATACGCACGCCTGCGCTGGCATCTCAACACCCGCTCGCTCCGGGGCAAATGCACCCAGGTCTTCCGCGCCGTGCAGCTCGAACGGCACTACGGCAAGACCGCCGTGGCCGAAGCCTACTTCACCTTCGCGCCTTACGGCGGAAACGTGGAAGGCGCGCCCGCCGCAAGCCTGCTGTGGTGCGGCAAACCCGCGAGCGATCTCACGCTGCGCGACGCTGCGGCGCTGAGCGTGCTGCCGCAGAGCCCGACAGCACGGCGTCCGCGCAAAGACGGGAACCCAAAGCTCGCTGCAGCGCAGGGACGCCTCATGGCGCGCCTGCGCACGGCGCGCGGCGAACCAGCGAGCGAACTGGATGCGGAATTCTCCCTGCGCCCTGCGCCGGTGCCCCGGCTCGCGCCGCATTTCGCAATGCGAATCGTGGCGCAGGCGTCCTCGCCGGCGGGGTCAGCGGGCATCCTGCCCGCAAGCGGTTTTCATGCGGGCGGGACGCCCGCTGGCCCCACAGACAGGATGTCTGTGCCCCTCCGCACCACACTCAACCTCGAACAACAGCAGACCATCGAGCGCAGCATCACCGATTTCCTGTCGCGTGAACGGAGTCGCGGTCTGCGCA
>Ga0105046_10003697_pt1 | contig 24294 bp, 19 predicted proteins | sample MAT03_FD_78385 | JGI IMG/M metagenome (GOLD analysis project Ga0105046, IMG submission 78385) | Freshwater microbial communities from Lake Fryxell liftoff mats and glacier meltwater in Antarctica - MAT-03 (megahit assembly) | ecosystem: Environmental > Aquatic > Freshwater > Ice > Liftoff...
CACCTGAGTCGCCTGCGGAAAGACGGCCTTGATAAGCGGCAGCATCACGCCCTTTGCCACCCTGCCCGTGAGCTTGTGCACGATGGATGGCGGTGCCTGAACGGTCAAGACCGTCTTCGCTCCTGAAAACGAAAGCTTCGTCGCGAGCACGGCCACGATGTTCGTATCGTCGTTGCCGCTACAAACAATGGCTGGTTTTCGTTCTCGAATCAGCGCCGCGAGTCTCGGTACCGATAGTGCCTTGCGAAAGGTACTCGACTTCAGTTTCCCCAGTTCTGATACGGGGTGAACGACGATATCCGGTGACAAAAGTTTCTCATACGTACCACCAGGAAAGACGACAGCGAATTCAGGCAGAAACCGCGCGCGATCCAGCGCATTCGCCACACGAACAAGATGCATTTCAGCCCCGCCACCGTCAAGGCGGCTCAGGAAAAAAAGTACGCGCTTCGGATCACTCACGATGGGCCCAAAAGTTCAATGAACTAACCGGCCGTCGCGCCGTCTCTGGTTTCGTTCGCGGAGTAATACTTGTAGTTGTAGTACTTGTAGTAGCCAAACGAACGGCTGCGGTCGAGATCAACATCGTTCAAGATGACACCAACGATCGTCGTGCGGACCGCGTCCAGATGGCGCTTGGCTCGAGCCAGGGCGTCGCGATGCGTTTTGCCCGAGCGTGCGACCAGCAACGTTCCATCCACAACGCGCGACAAGATCGCCGCATCGGTCACTGCCAAAAGCGGCGGCGAATCGAAAATCAAACGATCGTACTTTTCCGACAGCATCTGTACGACCTGCTTGAACCGATCCGATTGCAAAAGCTCCGACGGATTCGGCGGAAGCGGACCACACGGCAGGACGAACAGATTCGGAAGATCCGTGGCAACCACAAGGTCCTCAAGCTTCGCGTTGCCGAGAATCAGATTCGAGATGCCCCTGTCGTTGCCGACAGCGACGATCTTGTGAACCCGGGGTCGCCGCATGTCCGTATCGATGATGAGCGTTCGATGGCCACCCTGAGCCATGACGATGCCAACGTTGATGCTGGTCATCGTCTTACCTTCAACTGGATTGGACGAGGTGACCACGAAGGTTTTCAGCGGTCGGTCAGGCGAGCTGAAAAGGATGTTCGTTCGTACCACGCGACAGCTCTCGGCCGCGGTCGAGTTGGCGTTTTTCACAATGAAAAGCTCGCTTGCCGGGGAAGGCTTGTCGTTGTCGAGACCTCGAATGGAAGGCACAAATCCGAGGAACGGAACACCCAGCGTCGACTCCACGTCCTCCTGGGTCAGGATGGTGCGATCCATCATCTCGAAACCGAACGCGTACCCGAGACCAAGGAGCAGCGAAAGTGCAATCCCAAACGCCACTACCAACTGAAGGTTGGGTTCGACCGGACGGCCAGGCGCAAGCGCTGTGTCGAGAATGCGGATGTTGTTCGCCTCGTTCTGCGCTTGCAGGCCGCTCTCGTTGAACCGCTTGATCAACGTGTTGTAAACCTCGGTCGCGTCGTGTGCCTCGCGCACAAGCCGCTTGTAGTCGACTTCCAGCTTGTTCAACTGCATTGCTTCGGCAGTCAATTTCGAAAGCTCGCTGTTGTACCGCTTCTCGGCATTGCCAAGGCCATGGGACTGAACATCCATAAACGTAAGTATGCCTGCGGCCTGGCGATCAAGGTCCCGCTTGTAGCGCTCGATCCGAGCCGTCGTCGCGGCAACTTCCGGATGCTTGTCGCCGTAACGCTGACTCAACTCAACCAGCTTGCGCTTGGCTTCCAGATACTCCTTGCGTAATTCAACGAGCGGCAAGGAATCGCTGTCGGTACCCACGTTATTCTCGACCGATTCCGTCGTGAGCATACCCGTCATGGCACCTCGCCGCGTCTCAACGTCGATTCGCTTCTTGCGCGCGTCGGTCAGGGCGCTCGAATACTCCTGCAGCTGTGTTGTCAGGATATTTTGTTTGTCTTCGAGTGAGGTCGAGAGAATGTTGTGTTCAAGACGAAATTTGTACAGTGCGGTTTCCGTGTCGCGCAATGCCTTTCTGGCCGAGTCAAGTTGCTCCGCTACCCACCGGGTCGCCCCCTGGGTCACATCCACCCGATCGCGCACGTTTTGCTCGGTATAGACCTCGGACAGCTGGTTCGCGAGCTGTGCCGCGAAGACGGGGTCCTTGTCGCGGATTCCGATGCTGACGATCCGGCTATCTTTAACCGGCACAACCCGAATCGCAGCGCGAAGCATTCCGGCGGCCCGCGCGATCTTGGCGCGGTCATCCAATTTCTGAGCCGAAGGCCCCAACATTCGGGGATCGGTGTGGAGGTTGAAGCGTTCCACCACCCGTTCACTGAGTGACCGACTTTGAATGATTCGAAACTGGGTATTGTAATAGTACGTGCTATTGGCGAGTGAGCCGGCGGCTCCCAACTCGACCACGTCTGTCATGCCCGACAACACCTTGGGTGCCTGCGGGTCGATGATGACCGAAACCTGGGCTTCATAAACCTTGGGTCGCGTCGCCCCGTATGCCACAACTGCGGCCAGGGTCGCGGTTGAAATGGCGAGCGTCGACCATTTCCGCTTTGCAACCACGCGAAGGTGTCGAAACACATCGGTGTTTGGGGCTTCCGATAGATTGCCGGGGTTGTCAGTTTCAGGCGCCAAAACGTCGCGGAGCTTAGCACGAGCATTTCCCTGCTGACGGGCGCGGTCCTTTGATGTACGCTCACGTCCTGGCGCAATGCAGCATACCCCTGCAGCCCCCCCAACTTCCGACGAATCCTTCGATTCGGCCATACTGCCTGCACCGGCGAAGAGACCGATCTCACCGCGGGTGCGCGAGTGGGTACGCACCGCCGACAGCCTGTCTACCTTTCTGACCCTTGTATTGGTTGCCGCCTCACCACTCGCGCTCGGGACCGTTCACGCCGCGACGAAGGCAACTGCTTTTGTTCTGAGCGGATTGATTCTGTCGATCGTCCTTTCGGGTCGGTGGCTTCGGCATAGACCCGTCGTTGTTCCGATCTTCGCCTGGGGACTGGGTATCCTGTGCATCGGCGCGGCGGCCCAGTTGGTGCCGCTTTCCGCGGGCATCCTTTCAATCCTATCCAGGGCGGGTGATGCGATTTTTCAGTTTGCAGCGGGCGGTAAGGACTATCCCGCTCGGCCCGCAAGCCTGGACGCACCCGCAACCCTGGGAGAACTCGGCAAGCTCACGGCCTATCTTGCCTTCTTCCTAGCCACTGCAATTCATTTTCGTCGCCCTTCCCGTTCGCGACTGCTGTTGCAGACGCTGGTCGCGACCGCTCTCGCCGTTGCATGCATCGGATTCGTCCAGGCTATTTTCGATCCCGATCGAATTCTGTTTTTCTATCGCCCCGCCCGCGGCTTTGGCACCTGGGTTCGCGGTACGTTTGTCAACGCCAACCATTTCGGTGCCCTGACCTGCCTCGCGGCACCCGTTGCGCTGAACCTCGCGTTTCAGGGCCGCTCGAAAAGGGGCACAGCCCTTTGGCTCGGGAGTTGCCTGCTCCTCAACATCGCAACCGTAGCGTCGCTTTCGCGGGCCGCCATCGGGGCGCTTGCCATCGCCGAAGTTGGCGTCGTTGTGGGCTTTTTGCTCTTGCGCGGCCGAAACACGGCATCGCTCGGCAAGACCTTTGGCATAATCGCTTTCCTTGTGGCGGGACTTTTGTTCGCCAGCCTTGCCACCCTGGATCGCATGGCCGCGATAGATTTCACGTTCTCGGCCGAGCGCGACGATCCGCAATCCAAGCAATTTGCATGGCGCAACAGCATCCCCATGATTCGCGACTTTCCCTGGCTCGGCTCCGGGCGGGGTGCTTTCGAGTCGGCTTTCGGGCGCTACAACACCGAGGGCGGCAAGGTGACCTATCCGTGGATCGAAAACACGCCGCTGCAGATTGTCATCGATTTCGGCCTGCCCGTCGCGACCATCGCGCTGGTGCTGCTTGTTCTATCGCTCTGGTCCGCAGTAAAGGTCGTTCGTCGACAACCTGAGCTGCTCGGAGCGCTCGGCGGGCTTGTCGCGTTGTTCTTGCACGATCTGGCCGATTTTTCGTTCGAGATCCCGGGGGTGATGCTTCCGGCGCTTGCGCTCGCGGGTGTACTTTTCGCCGCCACCCGCGAAGGAGGAACCAGCCGATTTTCTGTTTCACCCCGGCGTATTCAATGGCTGTGGCCCGCGGCCCTCGTCCCGCTGGCGCTCATCGTCCCAAACTTACGACGACAGAATGTCGACGACGAACTCAAGGCGTTGGTGGAAAGCCACAGTCCACCCGCGCAGATAGAGCAGCGCACGCGCGCGTTGCTTGCCCTTCATCCCGCGGACTATGCGATCCCGCTCACCGCAGGAGAGATTCTCGGTTCGAGCCTCCACCAAAACACGCTTGGTTGGATCAACCATGCGATGTACCTGAGCCCAAACCATTCACGGCCCCATCTTTTGGTGGGAGTCTATCTCGCCCGCATCAATCGCAAACGACAGGCGCTGCTTGAATTTCGCTTCGCAGCAGCCAACAACGCAACACCGCATCTTCAAATTTGGCCGCTCTCGCTAGAACTTTTTCCGAACCTCGATGACCTGCAGTACATCGTTGGCGACGATGCCGCGCTCGCCAACAGCCTGTCCAAGTTCCTCGGGAATCACAACCAGCGATCGCTGGCCAAGGGGATAACGCAACACGCGCTTCGGAGCGATGCCAACAATATTCGGGCCATGCAGGATTATTTGTACTACGAACTCGGAGCGACACCTTACCCGGGGGCCATGCAATTCTTGACGAAACTGTTGGCCCTTGACCAGACAGACAAGACCCTCGAACTTGCCGCGCGGACACAACTCGCCAACAGCGCACCAACCGAGGCGGCTTCCCTGCTGGAGCGCGTGGGTGCCCGCAACGAGGATCTGCTTTCTCTTCGTTGCAAAACCGCAATCGCCCTCGCCCGCGCCGGCAACGCGGGGCGCGCGCGTCGATTGATGGCGTCGACCCAAACCTGGGTTCTTTCGCCCGAACTTCTCGCGCAAACCCACGATGCGCTTTCACAGATTGAGACGGTTGAAGGCAACACGCATCGGGCCGCCTGGGAAACCGGCCGTCGCGATCAGTTGAGGGGGAAGCGACCGTGAAACGCGCGATGTTCTTTGTCGAGGTTCCCCACCGCGTGGGGGGGGCGCAGCGCAGCTTGCTAGCGGCGATCCAGGAGCTGCCAACCCGGGATTGGCATCCGATGGCAGTCTTCCCGGGCGAAGGCGAATGTGTTCGCATGTTCCGTGAGGCGGGAATCGAAACCCACGTCGAGCCGGCGCCGGAACGCGCGATGATCTTCAATAAGGGGATGCTCAAGATCTCGACCCGCGAAAAAGTGGAGACCTTGCTGAGCGATCTCGTGCCCTACTGCCGAACGATGGCGCAAAAGATCGAACAACTCGATGTCGACGTTGTCCATTTCAATACGATACGCGGCATCCTGGTGGCCGGGCTTGCCGCCCGAATGGCGGCGCGACCAACCGTATTGCATTTTCGTGGATTCATCCCCTTTCGGGGTGCTTTCTGGTGGTCATCGCTCGCCATGGCGGATCGCATCGTCCTTGTCTCAAATGCGATGCGTGAATTTTTCCCGTCGGTGGTGTCTCCAAAAATTCGGGTTGTCTATAACGGCGTCAAAGTTGGCAAAACCCTGGAACGAATCGTCGCACGCGCGCACCTCGCACAGCGCATCGGCGTCGAGCCCGATCTTCTGAACCGCGTTCCTGTATTTCTATCGCTGTCGTCACCGGTCCCGTTGAAGGGACTTCACCACCTTCTGGCTGCCGTGAACATCGCCCGAAGCCAGGGCCTGAAGGCCCACTTTGTGCTTGCCGGAGCACCCGAGGAGGCGGAGTACTACGCTTGGCTCTTGCGCCGTCGAGACGAACTTGGACTCACCGATTGTGTCCATTTTATTGGCCACGTATCCCAGCCTCTCGATCTGTTGGTGGCGAGCGATTGCCTGGTGTTTCCGTCCGTCGCACGAGAATCCGTAAACACCGAAACCAGGATTTTTGAGGTGGATGGCGTGGAGGGATTCCCGCGCAGTATCATAGAGGCCATGGCCATCGGCATCCCGTGTATCGCGTCTCAGGTCGGTGGTGTCCGCGAGCAATTGCAACACGGCGTCACTGGATTGATTGTTGAGCCGGGGGATGTTGACGCACTCGCAGCAGCGATTGTCAGGGCAGCCGGCGATCCTGCGTGGCGAGCCGCAGCGGGTCAGCGGGCCAGTGTGGTAGCCGGGATACAGTTTTCACTTGATGCTGCCGTGACGGGGCTTGCCCGTACGCTAAACGAAGTCGCCATGAATCGGGGACCGCACCAATGAACGCAGCACCAATCCCGGCGGCGCCGCGTGCACCCTCGTCTGCGCTGTCCGTCGGCGGTTTCGCGACCCATATGGAGGTCACGATACGGCGTTTGCTGTGGCTTGCGCTTTTGGTCGGCGGACCGCTGCTTGCGCCACTTGTCAACGATCCGCAGGTCGGTCAAACAGTACCACTGCTAACGACGCTGCTCTGCATAGAGTTGTTTCCCGTGCTTTGGCCCCGCTGGGTGGACATCGCCGCACCAACGGTCGCAACCAGCGACGTGGGCATCGTGGCCGCGTTCTCCACGGCCGGTATCCTTTCAAACGCAATTACGACGGGCACGTTCAATGCGACCTTTTTGGGAGGATTCGATCATGACCAGATTGCTGCTGTCGTACGAACGGTGATCTGGGCAAAAATGCTGGGTTCGGTTTCCTACCTGATTGGATTTCATAACCAACGGCTGACGGAACGCGTATCCCGATGGTTCCCCGACGTCGCCGATCGACCGTGGAACCATGCGCGCCTACGGGTTGCAAACCTTATTTTTTTGGCGCTGTTCCTCATTACCTACGTGATCTTTCAGATTCGTCTCGGCGTGCCGTTGTGGGATCCAACGCACCTCAAAGAAGCCAAAGCTGTTTGGCGTCACGATGTGACCATGAGCTGGATGATGCGCGGCGTGCAGCTCGTTTTCGTACCGGTGTTCTTCGCGGTTGTCGACGCTCTCGCCTCACGAAAAACGGGGCGTATCCTGTTTTTCTGCTTCATCTTTGTGGTGTCGGCGTATTTGAATTTTCGGCTCGGGCAACGGGGCGTTCCCATCAGAGCGCTCTTCGGCCTGATGCTGCTATTTCATCTGCTCTACCGTCGGATACCGATCGCCCTATTGGCTATTGCGATATTGATTTCAATCGAGTTGATGAACTACACGATCGCATGGCGCGTGGACGAACCCACGACGACAGCGCGACTGGCAGCCGACGAAGAGTCAAGCGCTACGGGCCGCGTCACGGGCACACTGTCGGATTACGAAACCGATCGCAATCGACTGGCGGCTCTGACACTGGTCTTCGCAGAATTTCCAGCTAACCGCGATTTTGTGCTGGGACAAACATGGATGACGTTGCCCCTTGCCATTGTTCCGCGCTGGATCTGGCCGGAAAAGACTCAGTACTACAAATGGGGTGACAGCACCACGATGGGCACCCTTGCTGAAGCTCCGATCCCCACGCCGCTGGTCGCCCTATTTTACCTTAACTTCTCCTGGTTCGGCATCGGCATCGGCATGTTCCTCTGGGGAGCCTTCCACGGCGGCGCCTACAAATGGCTCAACCGCTCACGCCGAGATGTAAACGTCGCCCTGCTTTACATGACCATAATTCTGTATTTCCTGCCGACAGATATGGGTATCAGCGCCTTCCTCCAGTACGTGGTTCCGCTCTGGGTCGTCATACGATTTATCACCAACAAACGACTCCCATTGCGCCAAGAGTAACTATCTTTTTGATCCCGGGCAGCGATCAGCTCGCTTGGGCGTCGGCCGCGAGCAACTCCGACAAATGCTTCAGTGACGAAGTGCCAACGATCAGGGCGCTGATTGCCGGATGTGAGGAGGCGTAGCGGATAAGCGTTTCTGGCGTCGCGTCGCCCGTAGCGAGCGCTTTTCCGGCAGCGAGGGGGCGGATGGCCAATGCCGTTTTTCCTCTCAGTTCGCAGTCGTCCAATGCGTCGTCGTATTCGGTTTCCAACACATTCCGGTAAACCACCAAGCCACGAATAGAAGATAACGTCAGCGCCGCATGGGCGAATGCGGGTGTATAGGGAAAGCACAGGACTTCGCCGACTAAGCCTCGCGCAATGAATGTGTTGAAGGCTTGGTCCAGGCGTGCGGATTCCGCAAGGAACCGCGTGATCCGATGCGCGTCATCCTCACCTTTGGTCCGCCACATCCATTGCACCCGATCAATACGCTTCGTGCCGAGACGTTCGGAATAGTCCGACAAACGGCCAACGAATCGCGACTCGTCGAATTGGGAATCATCAAATCCGGGATTGGCGAGTTTGACCACAAAGCGAAAGGTGACGTCCGGCCTTGTGGTTCGCAGTTCAGCGAGACACTGGCAAAGGAGGGGATAGCTTTCGTATTCATCGGAGCAATGCAACCAGCGCACTCCTCGGTCATGGACGGCACCGAAGAATCTTACCCACTCATCGGTTGAGCGTTGGCGCTCAAGCATACGCATGGTGCCCAATACCAACCGACCAGAACGATCACCCACGGAAGTTGCCCACATCGACCGCGCACTTCCACAGGAAGCGGTCTGATTCACGGGTTGGAACAAACGCGTTACGCCCGTGGAGAACCTCTGCATCCTTCCACAGCAAAGCATCACCCGGCCACAGTTTTACCGTTTGAGTTCCGGCTTTGACGCCAGGAGAATCCAGGAGAAATTGGTGGAAGGTTTCTGCGAGATCACGTGCAGTAGAGGTCGCGTCCGCTGCGACGCAGTAGTAGTTCCAGTTAACCCGGGTGCGATCCCCTACTTGGCGGATAATCGGCTCATCGCGGCGATCGCCGGAACGCGCATGCGGGACGGGGGTGGACAACAATTCATCGAGCAGTTCTGGCGCTTCTCGGCGCAAAACCTGAATCAGGACCGGTGAGTCGATGAAGGTCGTTTCTCCGCCTTCTGCCGTGTTGGCGATACAGGTCATGAGGGAAGCGTTGGGAAACGTTGGAATGTACGATCCATCGGTATGCAGCGGTTGCGCCCTGGCAGAGTGTCGATAAGCGTCAGGGAAACGGGAGTCGTAACGGACCTCCATCCAGATGCCGCCTGTGCGCTGATGCTCACGATCACCGGATCGAACGTCCTCGGCGAGGTGTGCCGGTGTTCCGATGAAAGGAAAAAGACCTTCGTACCACTCTCGCGCCCCGGTTTGTTGTGATTGTGATTCACCGCGCAAAACGAATACCTTGAGATCGTCGTGCCTCCATTGCTCGCACAGCAGAGTGCAGATTTTCTGGGCGTTGTCGCCTCGAATGGCGCGCTCACTAATCATGTTACTCATCGCTCTTTTTCCATGCCCAGCCGGAAGGGCGTCCGAGTCAACCGCCGCATCCCAATCACCCGAATCCGCATCATAGCGGACGCCGCGCTGCAACCAACAAACTTCCATCCCCTGCCCAACGTTGCAGACCATTCCGCACGCCTCTAGCCAGCTGTTTCTTGAGGCCTCCAGACTGGATGCCCCCCCTCAATGACTCATTCGGTAACCAAACCAGCGAAGTGAAGCCTGCGCGCTCCAGTAGACGTGCCAGGGTCGCTTTCCGAAAATAGTGAATGTGCGACGGCGAACTCAAGAGTGCGCCGGCAAGGCGAGGAAGACGGCTTGCGATGTCGACCGTTCGGGCAGTAACGAGCGGAACCTTTACCACAACATATCCACCAGGTTTGACCAGCGAAAGGGCCCTCACCAGAAAATCAACCGGGGTCGGCAGATGTTCGCAGACATCCCAAAATGTGACGAGATCGAATGGGGCACGATCCGTGAACTTGAAGGACAGAAAATCGCCGGAGTCGGCCTCAAGCCCGCGGCCACGGCACAGCTCGGCAGCCGCCTTGGAAAAGTCGAGACCGAATGCCTTGAATCCCTCTTCCTTCGCCGCCGCCAGAAACTCACCATTGCCACAGCCAACATCAAGCACGTTCCCCGCCGAAGGGATGAGCGGGGCGAGATGAGACGCCAGCATGGACCTCACCTTGCGAGAGAATACGGTGTCCTCGCGAAAACCGGAATAGTGTTCACCATAGTGGTTCTCAAGGTCCACCGAACCCTCGAACATCAACGCAAAATCATGACCGCATGAACGGCAGCGCATAAGGGGCAAACCTGTTGCCGACCCAATGCAGGTCGGCGAGACCGCACCACATGCCGGGCACCGAAGCACTTCGGTGGCGCACTTTGGCGGCAGTGTATCGTTGTTCATGGAGGGACCCTAGTCAGTTAGCCCCGCAACCAAACCCTCGAAATGAGGGTGTCTGCGGCGTGATGCTCGAACCTAGTCTACATTGATGCATATCGGAAGTGCCTCTTGAGTTTCAGAATGGGACCTTCGAGCAAAGCCCACGATAGCATCGCAATAAGCAGCGTGATGGTCCCCGCGAGGAGGTGAAACAGCAATTGACCAAAAAGTACATGACCACCCACGCGTGGCCATGTGTCGGGACGAAACAGATGGTCTCGAGTGATGTATGCCACCGGCATGTGGTACAGATAGAGTCCGTAACTGTATTTTCCAAAAAGCATCATAGGCCGCGTGGAAAAGACAGCTGCCACCTTCTCCGTCGTGAGCGCTAGCCAGACGAGAGACGCCCACATCACCGCCAGCGCGGCATACCCCACGGCCGGCCCGATTCGCCCAGCCATGTGGGTTGACTGCGTGATCATAACCGTACCACCTGCCACTACGGCCGCCGCGAGACCAACCTTGACCACTTGTCCCGCGGGAATTTTTCCAGGTCCAAAGACGCCGGTTGCGAGGAGTGCTCCGAGAGCCAGACCGTCCAGACGTGTGAGCGTGAACGTGTAGGACATACCCCACGGCGCACCCCAAAGACCCATCACTAAACGAAGCACAACCGTCCCGATAAATACTCCGATACAGACGCGAATCAGTTGTTTGCGCGAAACCGTATAAACGACGAGCGGCCAAAACAAATAGAACTGTTCTTCTATTGCCAACGACCACGTGATGTTGATGCTCTTGTGTGCAAATTCGTTGAACGCAATGTATAGGTTCGACAGATGCAGCCAGAACCACGGTTCGGCGCCACCCATGGATCCAAGATCGAAAAAGTGCGGCAGGACGAACAACGTAACAGCCAGAACGAAATAGTAGAGCGGCAAGATACGCAACACACGTCGCCAGTAGAACGTGCGGAAGTAATGCGGATCTGTGCGACGCTGCACCAGAATGCTGGTGATGAGATAGCCCGACAATACGAAGAAGAGATCCACACCCGACCAGCCCAGCTTGCTAACGTAATAAACAGCTGTGTCGATTACCCCCGCCTTTGGCAAAAACGTGAAATGGTGGATCATCACCATCAGGATGGCCAGCCCACGTATTCCATCCAAGCTGCGTACGCGCGGCAGGGCATCCTCGGTGTTGCTCAACATCGCGCCGGACGCTTGAGAGACAGAATCAAGCATCGCGCTTGAGCAGGTTGGGCAGACTCGCGGCCAGACCGAAGAGAAGCCAATTGTGTCGGGCCTCCTCGATGGCCGCGAACACGCCGTGATACGCCACGGCACCGAGAACGCCGGCGACGACGGCGATGGCAACGCTTCCCACCACCGGATCCGTATGACGGATCAGAGGGAACACAGGGCGTAATAGCACAATCAGCAGAACCACAAACGCCCCAAGGCCCAGCACGCCTGCCTGACCTGCAACGTTAAGCCAAACATTGTGCGCTTCCATCGCAGATCGCAATGGAGTATGTTGCGCACTGCCTCGCCCCGGGCCGATTTGGACTTTGGGATCGTAGGTGACGGCCACGTACTCGGCATAGCCAACCCCGGCAATCGGATTCTCGGCAAAGGTCCGAGCCGCAGCCGACCAGATCGCTGGGCGCGTTCCATCCCAGAATTTGAGATCGCCTTTCTGCCCGAGCGACACGTGACCCTGACCCGGTGGCGTTATCCAAACCACGGCTGCGCCCGTCCAGGCCAGCATCAAACCCGCCGCGCCAAGCGGTAGTAGAAAATCCAGTTTGCGCCGCTTGCCCAGGCGTGCGCTGGTCCATCGGTAAGCAAGCGCAGCCGCCAATAGTCCGCCTGCCATAGCGACCGAAAGCGTAAAAAACAGAGTGAAGCCCACCGCAAGCGATAACCAGAGGACGCGATTGCGCGAAATCACCAGACCGCCACTCGCAACCACCACCGCAAGACCCACCGCCAAATAGTTGGCCATTAAATTCGGCATCAGAAATGGTGAACAAAGCCGCGGGTAGGGACCCACGGGTACACCATGGTATCCGCACATCATGGCCTTGCCGACCGGCGGATAAAAATAGAACGCCAGGAAGCCGAACACACCAACTGCTGCTGTGATGGCCAGCGAAAGAACCCAGGCTCGGATCACCCAGCGAATTCTTTCGGCATCGGTGACGAGGTGTTGCACGAGCACAGGCAGGAACACGAGGGCCATCATGGCGACGACTTTCTTTGCGCCGGAACCACCAAGTTTGTCGTTGGCTACAAGCGACACGACCAGCGTCGCCCAAAAAATTACGGAGACGACGAGCAGTCGCGACGGACGAAAACGGACCCGTCCGGAAACAACTTGAAAACCGAAGAAGAGGTAAGCAAGGCCGAGGAAGATGTCAGCCGCTTGCAGGAGCAGACTGCCGCTCCGAATCCCCAGACGAGACAGGGGTAACGTCACGATGAATAACAACAGCGAAAGAAACGCAAGGCCGAGTTGAGTGATGCGAATCGTTTGATTTGTGGCTTCCGGCAAGACATTGCCGTCCTGTACATCGTCCATCACGGTTTGAACTCCCTCATGACGAGCCCATGATCAAACTTGTCATAGGCCCGCCCGCACGCGCAGACAAGGTTTGCGGGCAACTTTTCGCCGCATGCGCACATCCAGCCCACTTGCCGCGCTGGATTACCGACCACGAGGGCATGATCGGGTACGTCATCGATGACCACCGCACCCGCGCCAACGAAGGCGTACGTTCCAATGAAATTGCCACAAACGATCGTCGCGTTCGCACCAATCGTCGCACCCTGTTTTACCCGCGTCGGCAGGAACGCTGAAGAATCCTTCTTGAACGCAGCACGCGGGTTCATGTCGTTGGTGAAAACCATGTTCGGTCCCAGAAACACGTCGTCCTCGACGATGACCCTGTCCCAGATCAAAACGGCATTTTTGATAGTGACGCGATTGCCAACGATCGCGCCACTCTCGATGAACACGTGATCACAAATGTTGCATCCGGCTCCGACCTGGGCAGCTTTCATGACGTGAGCGAATGCCCAGATGCGCGTCCCCGCTCCCACGGAGGCGGACTCACAAAGCGCGCGCTCGTGGACAAAGACCCCCGAGGTTGTCATCCGACAAGGGCGCCCTTGAGCGCCTCGACGACGGCGTTCTGCTGCTCGGGTGTGATTTCAGCGAACATAGGCAACGAAAGAATTTCAGTAGCCGCTTTCTCAGCCACGGGAAAATCACCAGCTTGATATCCCAGATTGGCGAGAGCGCCCTGCAAATGCAACGGAATGGGATAATGTATTCCCGCACCGATTCCAGCGGCATTGAGCTTGGCCAACACCTTGTCCCGATTTGGCACACGTATCACATAGAGGTGCCATACATGTTCGTTGCCCGCCAAGGTTTTTGGCCGCTGCAGCTCCGGAACATCCGCCAGCAACGCATCGTAGCGCTTCGCGGCCTGCCGACGCGCTTCGTTCCACTCGGCCAAACGTTTTAACTTGGCTGACAAAACCACCGCCTGAAGGGTGTCGAGTCGCGAATTGAAACCCAGTTCCGGGTGGTGGTACTTCACCGCACTACCATAGTTGCGCAGCGCTACGATCTTCTCGGCCACCGCATCATGCTCCGTCACCACGGCGCCACCATCACCGTAAGCCCCCAGGTTTTTCCCGGGGTAGAAACTGAACGCCGCCGCATACCCGCGCTTGCCCACGGGAACGCCTTGTTGTGTAGCACCGTGTGCCTGCGCGGCATCCTCGAACAGGAAGACGTTCTTGCCTGCGATGCGATCGAGAATCGCATCAAGAGGCGCCGCCTGGCCGTACAGGTGCACAGCGAACACCGCCCTGGTTCGCGGGGTCAGTTTGCGGGAGAGATCTTCTGGATCGAGCAGGTGATATTCCGGATCGCTATCCACCAAGACCGGCCGGGCCCCGGCGCGCGCCACGCCGAGCGCGGTCGCGATGAAGGTGTTGGCCGGTACGATGATCTCGTCCTGTGGCCCCAAGCCCGCCGCACGCACCACCATTTCGATGGCGTCGGTTCCGTTGGCAACGCCGACGCACCGCTTGACGCCGGAAAACCTAGCAAATGCCTGCTCGAATTCGGCGACGTCTTTACCCAGAACGAACGATGTATTCTCTAGAACCCTCGACCAACCGGCCGAAACCTCGTCGGCAACCTGTAGGTGTTGCGCTTTGAGATCAACCAATGGAATGCTCACGCGTCCACGTTTTCTTCGCGTCCAAAATTCGCCATCGATCGATCCATTGCTTCGAGGACCCGAACCACTGCCAAACCGTCATGACCGTCGCTGGCCGGATTATTACCCTTGGTTACACAATCGATAAAATGTTCGCATTCATTGCGCAGTGGCTCACCGGAAAAGACTTTGGGAATCACCACGTCGCCTTCGCGGATACTCGCTCGGAAGGAGGCAAAATTGTCGATAAATGCCGGAGACACCCGTTCATCCGTAACACCCTTGTCGTAAATACGAATGGGCTCGAGCATATTCATGTCATCAAAGGTGAGCATGCGTTTTTCGCCCACCACGGTGATCTGGCGTGTCTTGCTGGGATTGAGCCAAGAGGTACGCAAGTTCACGATAACGTTGCCGGGGTAGCGCAAGGTCGCGAACACCGCATCTTGGATCCCCTGGTTTATCCAGGAACCGCCAATTGCGGAAACAGACAGCGCGTTACAACCGAGCCAGAAATTAACGATTGAAATATCGTGTGAGGCCAAATCCCACGCAGCGTTTACGTCCATGCGAATAGGACCCAGATTGGTGCGATCCATCGCGATGTAGTGGATGCCACCTACGTCGCCGTTCTTGATGTACTGGCCGACACGCTGAATGCCCAGGTTGTACACGAACACGTGACCCACCATCAGGATCTTCCCTCGCTTTTTTGCGAGCTCACACAATGCCAAGCTGTGTACGGAAGTGCTGGCAATCGGCTTTTCAACCAACACATGTTTATCAGCCTGCAACGCGGCGTCCGCAACCGTGTGATGGGTGGTCGTCGGAGTCGCGATGACGACCGCGTCCACCGTCGAATCCGCGAAGGCTTCGTCGTAACTTTCGCTCACCTTGATGTCGCGGAAACGCTTGCGTATCTGGTCCAATCGGCTAGCGCTGCGATCAACAACCCACCGAACGACACTCGTATCGTGGTTGTGAAAGTTACGGATGAGGTTAGGACCCCAATATCCGGCGCCAACGACCGCCACGCCAATCGGATTGTTTGCCATATTCGTTTCTACTTTCTTGATGTCCACAGTCATATGCCGCCGCCGAATCCTGTCACCGACAACGTCACGCAGAGTATCCCTTGCGATTCTGCGATTCAGGATGCCGATCGAGAAATCTCATACCATTTCAGTGTTGCACCGTTGCGAATTCGTGTAAATCGCATGACGGTTCCAGAGAGTGCGGTATAGGCTGTTCCGCTCGCTAAAGAAATATTGCCTGACTCTACGAGACTAGCCCCGACTTCGAAAAGGACAGTGAGTACCTGGTTATCGTATCCGTTGGATATAAGGCTGATCGGTTGATTAGGGGCTATTCCGTTGTATTTGCTGATGACGACATCCGACGGATTCGCGTCGATCACGTTTGTTGTCGCATTCGGAATCACTGCACTAACCTTCCGTTGCCGCGAACCGTCATATGTTCGACCTTCGAAAAATGCGTCAACATTACTGCCAAAGAAAACGTCGCTTTCTACCGGGAAATTGATCGAAGATGAAGTTAGGTTACCTAGCTTCATGTTTGAGAAAGAGATATTCTTCGCACCATCTTCCACGTACACCGAATGAGACAAGGTAGGGTGCATTTGCGTGTATGCATTACCGATCCGCGTGCCATCGACGTGAATCTCAGAGCAACCGCTTGCTACCCAGAACCCTCGTTTGGGAAACGTCAGCGTTTCCAAGGTTGTGTTCGGCGAACCAAGAGACCCCCCTAGAACTTGTACGCCTCGTACATTCTTAAAATACAAGTACGATTTGCCGTTGTCTCCGCCTTCGAACGATGGATTGATAATGGTGATGTTCAAGATCGGCTCCAACCCGTCGCTGCCGATTGCTGAGAATGCAATACTTGAAGCAGCCATTTTGGAAAACCATGGGGAAATAAAAACGATATCTCCCGAGCCTCCTCCTGATACACCATTCTCCAAGACAACCCCTCTCCCCGACCTCCGGTCATTGAAGGGAAAGGCAGCACGTTCTACAACGCATCTGGAAAACCCGTTCAAATATAATCCTGTCAGATTTCCCTCCACTTTGACGTTCTCCATTATCATCTCGAATACATTACTGAGCGACAAAGTCGATGCTTGTTCCATCGAACCTGGCACCCATTGTCTCCCCGCTATGTTAGCGTTTCGAAACACTATCCCTCTCAGCCGGTCGAATTGTCCGGAACCAGCAAAGTGAAAAACTGGTCCGAATTCAGTTCGTACCAGCGACAGGTCCTGAAACGAATAGTCAATGGCAACCTCTGTGCCTGGTGCGAAACGTACAAGGGCATCATTTCCGGTTGCCCCTGCCCATACGCCATAGATTCTCGTATTGTCCGCGCCTTCCCCTTTGAAATGGAGGCCACCGCCGTAATAGTTTAGACGAGGGAGAATCATCGCGTTGGAACTCGACTCGATTCGATAGTCGCCGCGAGGAAAAAATATTGTTCTACCGCGGTTAGTAGTCCCTTCCGACGTAGTAATAGTAACCAAGTCAATCGCCCTTCGAATTGCGATTCCATCGTCATTGGCCGAACCATAGGCATTGGTTCCTCTCGCTCCAAACCATTTCACATTGATCACCCCGTCGTAAATTCGCCGCCATCGACCCGTGGTGACGTTGGTCGGTTTCACGATTGTTCCGTGGTTGTCGGCTTCGACCGACACGGAATCCCAATGAAAAACTCCGCCTCCTCCGTCGCCAACTGACCAATAGCCACCCATAATTACGGAATGTATTGTCGAACTGCCGCCGTAGGAACGTAGATCAGCGATGGTGTCTACCCACCTAAATGCCGTATTCGAAAGACCTTGAATCGTCTGGTCAACCTCGTTCTCGATGGGGGCGGCTTGTCTATCCCCAGGAGGATCGCATGCTGTCGCAAGCAATCCGAATCCAAAGGCGCCACCGATCAGCTTCGCGACGACTTCCCGCCGGGAATCCACTTGGTCAGCAACAGATACATCATCGTTAACTCGAATTTCCGTCGCTGAAGGTTCCTGTGTTTGGTCAACGGGATCGCGGACGGAAACTATCGTGTTACTTTTTATCATTTTCAGGGTCTCTAGACTGACGGACTCGGCTCGACACCGTACTAATTCTAGTTAGCAGCGCTGGATTTTACTCATAACTGATACCGGGTCAACTCGTTTTTACTTTCTGATACCCAAACCCACGTAGACAACAGGTCGGAGCATCGCCCACCACCCCGTGATCGGCGGAATTTTGGTCTGACCGAGATGTTTGGGCGGATACACTTTGCTGACAGGGACTTCTGCCGTCGGATAGCCGAGTCGAAGGACTCTCAGGTAAAGGTAGGGCTCAAGGTCATAGGCATTCAGCCAGGGTTGATTGAGATCGATGTTCGGATCCACAAGCACCTTTTTCGTGATTGCTCGAAATCCATTCGTAGATTCACTGACTCGCTTGCGAGCCACGAGCGAAAACAGCAAGGGATGGACCCGTGTGGCGACGCGTCGATAGAGCGGCATTTCTCCAAAGTCCGCATTGCGTTTCAGGAAGCGTGACCCCTGGACGAATTCGGCGCGTCCATCCGCGATCGGATCGAGCAACATCGGAATTTCTTCGGGCGAATCCTTGTTGTTCCCCGCCATGACAACGGCCACGTCGTAATTCTTTTCCACGGCGTACTGGTAACCCCGTCGAATGGCGGCGCCGACTCCCTCTATCTTGCCCAAGGAAATGACTGTGGCTCCTCGATCACGGGCGACCTGGGCCGACCGATCTGTGGACCCATCGTCCACCACCAGCATTTCATCGACCACGTCGCGCGGAATGCGTTCGACGACCTTGCCGATTTTGACCTCTTCATCGAGACAGGGGGCGATGCCAAGAACTTTTAGACCGCGATACATAAAAGTGCCGGTAGCTTACACCCAAATGCCGCCGGCGGAAACCCCGGACGTACGGCGACTCGCGATACGCAACACAGGGTTATCCCACTGTTCAAGACGATTGATTCACGTCGCGTTGCATCCAGAGTTCCAGCATCAACATCGCCCACAGGGGCTTCGTGAATGCATTGTCTCCGGACGCGTGTCGCGCCAACATCTCCTGCACGGCTGCCGGCTTGAAAAACCCCCGCTTACGGACGGTGGATTCTGATAGCGAATCCGAGAGGATCTCTTTCCATTCGTTTCTGAACCAATCGCGCAATGGCGGCGTAAAACCCTGTTTGCGCCGCGCAAACATGCTATCAGGCAAATACCCTGCAAGCACCTTTTTCAACAGTACTTTCTTGTTGAGGCCCAACCTGCCGAAGCGCAATCGGTTGGGCAGACTTGCTGCAAACTCTGAAAGCGCCTTGTCCAAAAACGGACTGCGCGCCTCGAGAGCATAGGCCATCGTTCCGCGATCGACCTTCACCAGAATGCCGTCGACCATTGTATGGGTCGCCTCAAACAGCGACGCCGCCGACACGGGATCCACACCGTTCAGTCCGCGTGAAAACGCTTCGATTCGCTCACCGGGCGTCTGTCCAACCAAACCGTCTCTCAGCAAGCGGTTCGCACCGAATCGACGAGAAAGATCGAGGAACTCGCCGAAAAACGCTGCGACACTCGACGCCTGCGATTTTCGTGCGAACTCGGAGACCCACTTCGACGGAACCCCCGTTCCCCACTTTGAAATCGTACCACGAAACGAAGACGGAACAATCTGCGAATACCTCGCAAACCAGTGAGCTGCCCACAGGCGCTCATAACCGCCAAACATTTCGTCCGCACCGTCACCTGTCAGCACCACTGATACTTCCGAACGCGCGAGTTTAGAAACAGCAAGCACCGGAAACAGCGAGAAGTCCGCCATGGGCTCGTCGTAGTAGTCGACCACGGATGGCAAATAGGAAAGCAGATCGGAAGAATCCAATCGCAACACGCGGTTCTCAACACCCAAATATCGGGCAACCTCCTCGGCGTGCCGGCTTTCGTCGAAGTCTTTGGAATCGAAGCCTATCGTGAAAGTTTTGACATGTCCTGCGCCGAGGCGCTTGCACATCGCAACCACCAAACTGGAATCAACACCGCCCGATAAGAAAGCCCCCACCGGGACATCAGCGACGAGGCGCTTGCGTACCGCCTCTAGCAACAACGAATTGGTTTTTGCCACGGCTTCGCCCTCGGACAGCGTCGTCTGCTGTTCACCGAAATGGCTCAACGACCAGTAGATCCCCTCCGAGGCGCGACCCGCGTCGTCATACACAACAAAGGAACCGGGTCGGATCTTCTTCGTGTTGGCGAAAATACTCGCCGGCGCATGGATGTATCCGAAATTGATGTACTCCGCGATCGAATTCTCGTCGATGCGCCGATCAAATGAAGACCAGCCGCGAAGGGAAGCCAGCGTCGAGCCAAACAAGATTGTGTTGCCGCTTCGTGCGACAAAGAGCGGCTTCTTGCCGTGGGGATCCCGCGCCAAAACCATCTGACGGTGCCGTCCGTCCCAGATGGCAATCGCAAACATCCCGTCGAATCTATTGAAGCAGTCCGTCCCCCACTGTTCATAAGCATGAACGATGACCTCGCTGTCCGTTCGGCTTACGAATCGGTGTCCGAAAGACTCGAGTTCGTTCCGTAGATCTTGGAAATTGTAGATTTCGCCGTTGAAAACCGCCCATACCGACCTGTCTTCGTTCGCCATCGGCATCCGGCCGAGCGGACTCAAGTCGATGATGGAGAGTCGACGGTGGGCGAGGCCCACATTGCCCAAGATTTCCTCGCCCGCGTCATCCGGTCCCCGTCGGACAAGCATGTCCCGGCAACGAACAAGCGCTTGCTTGTCTATTGGCGATCCATCTAGGTTCCAGGCTCCGAATATTCCGCACACGTGATCCGGTGAATTCTAGGGGCATCCGGAGTTGTGTCAATCGGCTGCCCAACCAGACAGCCGTGCAATCCCGCAATGCGTTTCAGTTCGACCTGCAGGGGTGCCTGTGATACATCCGTGAGGTCCCCATGAAAATGAATGTTCTGGTCGTGGCGACCCAGATTCCGAGAATGGTTAACGGAGGCATTGAAAGCCTCACGAACATGCTCGAAAAAATGGAGGGTGTGAGCCTTACGTTTGCAACGCAACTTGAGAATCACTTCACCTGTCGCTGGCGGGACGCGGGATTTTCCGTCACGCTCATTCCGGAAATTGGCGAAATCCTGCAACGCCGCGGCCTTGACCGACTCGCAACGATTGCCCGTTGCAACCGCGCGATCGCCGATCGGATCGAATCAACGGGAGCACAGCTTGTTCATTGCAACGATCTGATAGGACTTTGGAGCGCCAGCCTTGGCGCGCACGCCAGGGGAATTCCGGTCCTGTTCAGCATTCGTGACACAGGCGGTGTCAAGGGCACAAAATGGAGATTGGCGGCTCGCCTCTCTGACCGAATTGCCGTCAATTCCAAAGACATGAAAACCGTGGTCGAATCCAACCTCGGACGAGACTTCGCTCTGCCGCCGATCGATTTCGTGTACAGCCCCGTGGATGTGTCTCAATTCGGTCTGGTCGACAAGGACCAGCGGTTGAATCTGAGAAAGTCAAAGGGTATTGCGGATGGAGAAATCGCAATTGGCCTGGTCGGTGCCTTGATCCCACGGAAACAACAACTGGAACTCCTCGTCGCACTTCGTGCGAACCCTGCACTACTTGAGAAGTCCAGGATTTTTCTCGTAGGAGACAGCGATGGTGGCAACGATTCCTACAAGAACGCTCTGAGAGACGCAGCCAACGCGCCGGAGATTCGTGGGCGTGTCTGTTTTGCCGGTTTCACAATGGATGTGCGATCTTGGTATCAGGCGCTCGACCTGGTCCTGGTTACAAGCCGTAGCGAAGGTATGGCTCGATGTATGATCGAATCGATTGCCTGTGGAACGCCGGTTGTTAGTTTCGCCGTCACCTCTGCCCGCGAGATCCTGGAACAGGGCCCCTGTGGCTTGGTGGTTGATCAAGGCGACTTCCCGGCACTGTTTTCCGCGGTGGAACGGATCCTTCGGGATTCGGCTCTGATGGAACGGCTTCGAGCCCAAAGTCCTGAAGTGGCCTATAAACTTTTCAATCCAACCAACGCAGCGATCGGATATCGGCGCATATACAGAACGCTTCTCGAAATGGATCGGTCATGATCCAGTCCGAAGACCGAGCAACGCAATCCCATCGCAATAAAGAGCCATATGATCGGCTTGCGCGCTGGATGTCGGCAGGTCTTTCGCTGGTTGGCGGCACAGCACTGGCGCCCTTGCTTGCGACAACCGCGGTGTTGGTTCGCTTCAAAATCGGAAGCCCCGTGTTGTTTCGACAGCAAAGGGTTGGACTTCACGGTAAGCTGTTCGAGATCGTTAAGTTCAGGACGATGAATATTGCCGTCGACGCCGACGGAAACACTCTCCCTGACAGTGAACGGCTGACAAAGTTTGGCGCTTTCCTTCGCAGCACCAGCATTGACGAGCTTCCCGAGTTGTGGAACGTCTTGAAAGGCGACATGAACCTCGTCGGGCCCCGCCCGCTCCTCGTTGAGTACTTGCGATTGTATGACGCGTTCCAGATCCGACGGCACGAAGTTAGGCCGGGCATCACGGGGTGGGCGGCAATCAAGGGGAGAAACCACAACACATGGGACGCTCAGTTTGAAATGGACGTGTGGTACGTTGACAACCGCAGCGTGGTTGTTGATCTGAAGATTCTCGCTTTGACTGTTCTCAAGGTACTGCGGCGCGAAGACATCGCTCAAGAGGGGCAAGCGACAAGAGAGCGGTTTACGGGCAATGCGAATAAACCGTAAGGTCAGAACTTGAGTCCAAAGCTCGTTTATATCGTCACCGCGCCGATTACAGCCCGGGCGCTTTTGCGCGGGCAATTGCGATACATGCGTGAGAACGGCTTCGACGTGACGCTCGTATGTGGCGCCGACGCGAGCCTTGCGGATGTCGGCAAGAGAGAGGGCGTACGCACGATCGGTATCGATATCCACCGATCCATACGGCCCACCCAAGACATCCAGACACTTGCAAAACTTGTTCAGATCTTGCGCGAGTGCAAACCTGACATCGTCAACGCAAGTACGCCAAAAGCAGGCCTGCTCGGAATGTTGGCGGCCAGGTCGCTAGGCGTTCGGCATCGCATCTACGTCCTGCGCGGCCTTCGGCTGGAAGGAACCACAGGAAAACTGCGCGCCGCACTCTACGCCTCGGAGTGGCTCACAGCCCTCTGCTCTCATGAAATCATCTCAGTTGGTGAAAGCCTGCGGAAGCAGTACATCGCCCTCGGCCTCGCAAAACCATCGAAAATTTGCATCCTCGGCGAAGGCTCATCCAACGGCGTCGACGTGACACGATTCGAACGCACGTCGGAGCGGCAGTCGGTGTCGAGTCGCTTGCGAGCTGAACTTGGTCTCGCGGCCGAAGACGTGGTTTTCGGATTTGTCGGAAGATTCACGCGCGACAAAGGCATTGCGGACCTGGTGGCCGCCTTTGAAAAGGTTCACGCGACCAACCGCAATGCGCGGTTGCTTTTGATAGGGGATTTCGACGATACCGATCCCGTAGAAGAAGACGTTAAGCGCAAGATTGGCAACGCACCTGGCATTGTTCGAACTGGAGCAGTTTCCGACCCCGCGCCGTACTACGGCGTGATGAATGTGCTCGTATTACCGTCGTACCGCGAAGGGTTTCCAAACGTTCCACTTGAAGCCGCTGCCGCCCGGATACCGACTGTGACCTACGACAGCACCGGCTGCGTCGACGCGGTGCTCGATGGTGTGACGGGAACCGTTGTACCCAAAGGTGATGCGTCCGCATTGGCGGATGCACTGAACTGCTATTGCGACGATGCTAACTTGCTTGAGAAACACGCCGTCGCTGCCGAAGCACGGGTTAGGCACCATTTCAGAAACGAAGATCTTTGGAAGTGCCTCGCCGACAAATATCGAGAGATATTGACCCGGGCGTAGGCCACGCCTGACGTTTTAGAAGACTCGCTCTTCAACCACCAGGACATCGCCGGGAACGAGCGAAACGTTGGCACGCTTGCCCTCGCTGATGTCGGCCACGGGGTAGACGGTGCTGTTCACCTTGCCCCCGACTTCACGCCTGAGGGTGACCTTGTTTGGCGCAGCAATGCCCGTAAAACCGCCGGCCGACGCAATTGCATCAACGATCGTCATGGTTGGAAAGTAGATAACGGCGCCTGGTTTCTGCACCTGGCCAAGCACGGAGACCTTGCGGCTATTCCATTCTTTGACCATGACGGAGACTTGCGGATTCTTGAGGTATCCGTCCGACAAACGCTCGGTGATGAGCCGCTGCACCTCACCAGAGCTTTTGCCAACGACGCTCAACCGTCCAGCGAACGGATAATCAACGGTGCCATCGTCTGAAACACGATAAGAGCCCGACAACGACTCCTCTCCAAAGACTCGAACGTCGAAGACATCATCCACGCCAAGGCTTTCCTCGGGCGGAACGACCGCATCGGCGACCACCGTCACGTTGCGTTCGGACTGTCCAGAACGACACGCAGTACCCGCGAAGAAGTAGATCCCCAATATCGCAGTCAACAGCCCGCGTATCACGGATGGCCTCCTTAGTAGGTCAATCCCAGACGGAATAGAATCAGATGCTTCACGTAGTCGAAGCCAGGCGCATTGGGATTGCTAAGAAGCC
>Ga0105046_10003699_pt1 | contig 24290 bp, 19 predicted proteins | sample MAT03_FD_78385 | JGI IMG/M metagenome (GOLD analysis project Ga0105046, IMG submission 78385) | Freshwater microbial communities from Lake Fryxell liftoff mats and glacier meltwater in Antarctica - MAT-03 (megahit assembly) | ecosystem: Environmental > Aquatic > Freshwater > Ice > Liftoff...
CGGCAGCGAGAAGAGCGGCACGCTGACCCGCTCGGCCAATCCAGGCCTCGGCATTCTCGCAGACCCGAACGTCAGGGTGCTCAGGCGGGCGGAAGGCGAGGCGACGACGCCGGAGATCCGCGCTTTCCTCTATGGCCCCGATCCGCTCATCGTCACCAAGGCAAACGCCAAGTCTGTCGTCCACCGCCGCGCGTACCTGGATTATATCGGCATCAAGACATTTGACCGCAAGGGAGAACTGTCAGGGGAACTGCGCGTCGTCGGCCTTTTCACCTCGACCGCCTACACGCGCTCGGTGATGAAAATCCCCTATCTGCGTTCCAAGGCGGAGACGGTGATCCGCAAGTCCGGCTTCGATCCCAGCGATCATTCCGGCAAGGCGCTGATAAACGTGCTCGAAAGCTATCCGCGCGACGAGCTGTTCCAGATCCCGGTGCCCACGTTGCGCAAGCATGCCGGCGCGATCCTCGGGCTTGTCGAGCGCGCGCGCGTGCGGGCGCTCTACCGCGTCGACCAGTTCGACCGCTTCGTGTCTGTCATCGTCTTCGTGCCGCGCGACCGCTACGATTCAGTCGTCCGCGAAAAGATCGGCGCATACCTGAAGACCGCCTTCGAGGGCAGGCTGTCGGCCTACTATCCGGCGTTTCCCGAAGGCAGCCTGGCGCGTGTCCATTTCATCATCGGACGGTCGGGCGGCAAGACGCCGAAGGTCGACCCCGCCACGATCGAGGAAGCCATCCGCGACATCGTGCGCACCTGGGAGGACGCGCTGCGCGAGTCCGCGCTGAGTTCGGGAGCCGACCTTGCGCTGCTTTCCGTCGCCGCGCGCCTGCCCGAGAGCTATCGAGGCTCCTTCACCGCCGCCGAGGCGCTGCTCGACGCGCGACGCCTCGTTTCCATCGGCCCGAAGACGCCCATCGCCATCGACTACTACCGGCATGCCGATCAGCCGCCCGAGCAGGCCGCGCTCAAGATCTACCACCACGGCAAGCCTGTCGCCCTGTCGCGCCGCGTGCCGGTTCTGGAGAACATCGGCTTCAAGGTGATCAGCGAGCGCACCTTCGAGGTCCAGGGCGGTCCCGACGGACCCGTCTTCATCCACGACATGGAACTCGAGAACGGTTTCGAAAAGCCGATCGATCTTTCGAATGGCGGCAAGCTGTTCGAGGAGGTCTTTCTCTCCGTTTGGCGGCGCGAGGCCGACAACGACCAGTTCAACTCGCTTGCCCAGACGGCCGGCCTCGGCGTCGCGGCCATCGGCGTGCTGCGCGCCTACGGCCGCTATCTGCAGCAGGCAGGCATCCCGCAGAGCCAGGGCTTCATCGCCGCCGTCCTCAACCGCTATCCCGACATCGCGCGCGGGCTGCACGATCTGTTCGTGGCCCGCCTCGATCCCGCGTCCGGCATGCAGGGCAGCGTCACCGCCAAGCACCTGACCGCCAAGATCAAGGACGCGCTAGAGGATGTGCCCAACATCGATGACGACACCATCATCCGTCGCTATCTCAACCTGATCGAGGCGTCGCTGCGCACCAACCATTTCGTGCCCGGCCTGCGCGGCAAGGGCCAGTCGCTCGCCATCAAGCTCGATTCGCGCGCGATCGACGGCCTGCCGAACCCGCGTCCGTGGCGCGAAATCTTCGTCTACGGTCCCGAGGTCGAGGGCGTGCATCTGCGCTTCGGTCGCGTCGCACGCGGCGGCCTGCGCTGGTCGGACCGCTCCCAGGACTACCGCACCGAGGTGCTCGGCCTCGTCAAGGCGCAGCAGGTCAAGAACGCCGTCATCGTTCCTGTCGGCGCCAAGGGCGGGTTCTTCCCAAAGCGTCCGACAACCGGCCTATCGCGAGACCAGATTTTCGAGGCCGGCCGCAACGCCTACATCAACTTTGTCTCCAGCCTGCTTTCGATCACCGACAACATCGACGGCGACCATGTCGTCCCGCCCGAAAACGTGGTGCGCCGCGACCAGGACGATCCATACTTCGTCGTTGCCGCCGACAAGGGCACCGCGACATTCTCCGACACCGCCAATGCGATCAGCCAGAAATTCGATTTCTGGCTCGACGACGCCTTCGCGTCGGGCGGTTCGGCAGGCTACGACCACAAGAAGATGGGCATCACCGCCAAGGGCGCGTGGGAGGCGGTGAAGCGGCATTTCCGCGAGCTCAATCGCGACATCCAGGCAATGCCCTTCACCACCGTCGGCGTGGGCGACATGTCGGGCGATGTGTTCGGCAACGGCATGCTGTTGTCGGACCAGACGCGGCTGATCGCGGCCTTCGACCACCGCGACATCTTCATCGATCCGGATCCGGACCCGGCTGCGTCGATGACGGAGCGGCAACGGCTTTTCGCGCTGCCACGTTCCAGCTGGCAGGACTACGACAAGTCGAAACTGTCGGCCGGCGGCGTCATCGTCTCGCGCGGCCAGAAGTCGATCACGCTGACGTCCGCCGCGGCCACCGCCATCGGCCTCGACAAGACCGTCGCCGCGCCGGCCGAGATCATGCGCGCCATCCTCAAGGCGCCCGTCGACCTCCTCTGGTTCGGCGGCATCGGCACCTACGTGCGGGCAAGCAGCGAGACAAACCAGGAGGTCGGCGACCGCGCCAACGATGCGATCCGCGTCACCGCTGCCGAGGTGCGCGCCAAAGTGATCGGGGAGGGCGCCAATCTCGGCGTTACCCAGCGCGCGCGCATCGAATTCGGCCTCGATGGCGGCGCCTGCAATTCGGACGCCATCGACAATTCGGGCGGCGTCAACTGCTCCGACGTCGAGGTCAACATCAAGATCGCGCTCGCTTCCGCCATGCGCAGGGGCGCGCTGGCGCGGCCAGCCCGCGACAAGCTGCTCACCGAGATGACCGACGAGGTTTCGCGTCTGGTGCTCGCCAACAATTACCAGCAGACGCTGGCGCTTTCCGTCGTGCGCAAGGCGGGCATGGCCGACTTCCCGCACCAGGTGCGCTTCATGGCGGCGCTCGAATCGCGTGGCCTGCTCGACCGCGAGGTCGAGAACCTGCCATCGCCGGCTGCGCTTGCCGAGCGCGAACTACGCGGCGAGGCGCTTACCCGCGCCGAACTCGGCGTGCTGCTTGCCTATGCCAAGATCGTGCTGTTCGACGAGATCGTCGCAAGCGACGTACCGGACGATCCGCATTTCGACCACGACCTCAAGGCGTATTTCCCAGACCGCATGGACAGGAAGTTCGCCGCCGACATCGCGTCGCACAGGCTGCGCCGGGAGATCATCGCGCGCGTCGTCGCCAACGACCTCATCAATCGCGGCGGTCCGTCCTTCGTCACGCGGCTGCAGGACGCCACCGGCAACAGTGCGCGCGACGTGGTGCGCGCCTTCGCGGTCGTGCGCGATGGTTTCGGCCTGCCGGCGCTCTGCCGCGAGATCGACGCGCTGGACAACCGGATCGACGGCCAGGCGCAGCTCGATCTCTACGCGACGGTTGGACGTCTCGTCCTTGCAGCCTGTTCGTGGGACCTGAAGAACGGCAGCGGCAGCGAGCCGCTCGGACAGCAGATCGCAGCGCTTCAGCAGGCCCGCAAGATGCTCGAGCCCAAGCTTGCAACCTTGTTGCCGGAATTCCCGAGGGAGCGCCTCGCAACACGCCGGCTCGGGCTGGTGCAGGCGGGCACGCCGCCAAAGCTCGCAGATCGGCTGGCGTTGCTAGACGCCAGCGTGCTGATACCGGACATCGCGCTCGTCGCCTCCGGCGCGGGCGCCGATCTGGTCACCACCGCCAAGGCTTTCTTCGCCGTGACCGGGGCATTCCGCATCGGCCGCATCGAGGACGCCGCCGGTTCCATCGCCCCCGCCGACTACTACGAAGGCATGGCGCTGACGCGCGCAGTCGACACGATTGGCCAGGCCAGGCGCGGTATCACGGCCGCGGCGCTGTCGAACTTCGCAGACGCCGGCGATCCGGTAGCGGCCTGGCTGGCGGCTGGCGGCGAACGCATCGCCGCGACGCGCGAACGGCTGCAGGCGCTGACCGAGGGTGGCGAGATCACCGTTTCCCGTCTATCCGTTGCTGCTGGTTTGATGAGCGATCTGGCCGGCACATGATCGCCGGCGCCGGAAGGACCACAGCTTGACCGACACCGATCCGAAGACCTCGCGGCGCGGCATCTGGGGCTGGATGCTATTCGACTGGGCAGCGCAGCCTTTCTTCACGGTCGTCACCACCTTCATCTTCGGGCCCTATGTCGTCTCGCGCATGGCGAGCGACCCGGCGGCAGGGCAGGCTGCCTGGGGCTACGGCATCGCGGCCGCCGGCTTCGTCATCGCCATCCTGTCGCCGGTGCTCGGCTCGATCGCCGACCAGACCGGCCCCCGAAAGCCGTGGATCGGCGTTTTCGCGGCCATAAAGATTACCTGCCTTATGATGCTCTGGTTCGCCGCGCCCGGCTCCAGCCTGTTCTGGGTGGTTGCGCTCTTTTCACTGGCGTCCGTCGCGGCCGAGTTCTCGACCGTCTTCAACGATTCCATGATGCCGCGCCTGGTCTCAAAGGCCGAGATCGGAAAGATCTCCAACATCGCCTGGGGGCTCGGCTATCTCGGCGGCATGATCGCGCTGATCTTCGTCGTGGCGCTGATGGCCGGATCGCCCGAAACCGGCAAGACCTTCATCGGCGTGTCCCCCATTTTCGGCCTCGATCCATCGCTCGGCGAAGACGCGCGGGCCACCGGCCCGCTCTCGGCCATCTGGTATTTCGTGTTCATCCTGCCGATGTTCCTGTTAACGCCCGACGGCAGCAGGGGCAAGCCGATGGCGGCTGCGGTGCGCGACGGCCTGTCCGAGCTGAAGGCCACGCTGGGCGAGGTGCGCCGCCGCAGCGGCATCTTGCGCTTTCTTGTCGCGCGAATGATCTACCAGGACGGCGTCAACGCACTGCTCGGCCTGGGCGGCGTGTTCGCCGCCGCCATGTTCGGCTGGACGATCACCGAGATCGGCATCTTCGGCATCATCCTCAATGTCGTCGCGGTGTTCGGTTGCCTCGTCGCAAGCCGGCTCGACACCAGTCTCGGCTCCAAGGTGGTCGTCATTGTCTCGCTGGTCATGCTCACGGTCGCGACGATCGGCATCGTTTCGACGGGACCCGGCTACACGCTGTTTGGAGGCCTGATGCTGCCCGGAGCCGATTCCGGCGGTCTGTTCGGCACACCCGCCGAGAAGGCCTATATCCTGTTCGGCCTTCTTATCGGCATCGCCTTCGGTCCGGTTCAGGCGTCGTCGCGATCCTATCTGGCGCGCAGCGTCACGCCGGAAGAGGCGGGCCGCTACTTCGGCATCTATGCGCTGGCTGGCCGCGCCACCAGTTTCCTGGCGCCCTTCCTCGTCGCCACGGTCACCGCGCTCAGCGGTTCACCGCGCCTCGGCATGGCGATGATCCTGCTGTTCCTCCTCGCCGGCCTGGCGGTCCTGTGGCGCGCGCCCTATCCGGCCGACCAGCCGCGCTGAGAAATCCCAGCGGAGCGTTTTTGCGGCTCGGGAACCGCCCCTTGGTTCCGGTGTGGCGGTCCCCGGAATCACGCTGGCGGTTTCCCGGTTAACGTCAGGAAAACGCGGAATTTTTTCCCTGTGCATGTATGCGAGACCTCATCCCGGAATCGCCTCAATTTCCATAAGCTATTGCAATTGATAGCGAAATAGTCGTATATTGAATGCACATTCAATAACTTCAGAGCCTTTTCATGAACCCACATGCTCGCGATGTGGCGGTCCCCAACGATTGGGATCGCAGCGGCCTTCCGGGCTGGGCCTACCATAGCCCCGCCCTGCTGGACCTTGAGAAGGAGCATGTCTTCCGCAACCACTGGCAGATCGCCGGACACGTGTCGGACGTGCCCGATCCCGGCGACTATCTCACCATGGACGTGGTCGGCGAACGCGCGCTCATCGTGCGCGGCAAGGACGAAGTGGTCCGCGGTTTCCACAATATGTGCCGCCACCGCGGCTCGCGCGTCGTTGCCGACGACAAGGGCAATTGCAAGAACGCGCTGGTCTGCCCCTTCCACGGCTGGGTCTACAATCTTGACGGAACGCTGCGCGGCGCCGCGCGCCCGCGCTCCTTCCCCGAGCTCGACAAGAACGAATTCGGCCTGATGCAGCTCGACCTCGAGATCTGGATGGGCTTCATCTTCATCCGCTTCCACAAGGGGCCGCAGCCGTCCGTTGCCGAACTGATGAAGCCGGTCGAGGCGGAACTCGCCCACTACAACGTCGCCGACATGGTGCCGTCCTGGGGCATCTGGACACAGAAATCGCCGGTCAACTGGAAGTCGGTGCGCGACGTCGACAACGAGGGTTATCACGTCGCCATGGCGCATCCGGCGCTGCAGGACCTCTATGGCGCGACCTATTACGACGAACCCTTCGTCGGCGGCGTGTCGCGTTCCTTCGCCACCTACAACCCGCATGCCGGGCGCCGCTGGAGCGTGCGCAACTACATCAACATCGGGCCTGCGCCGGCGCACCTGCCGGAGCATCTGCGCAGGGCGTGGATCTATTACGGCATCTTCCCCAATAACGCTCTGTCGATCATGCCGGAATCCGTGCAGTTCTATCAGGAGTTCCCGATGTCCACAGGCGAGACGCTGCTGCGCGGCGCCATCTACCGCTACAAGGACGAGAGCCGCGAGCAGGCGGCCGCGCGCTACCTTGCCTACCGCATCGATCGCGACACGATGAACGAAGACGTCCAGCTTTCCAAATGGTCGAACGAGTCCATGCTGTCCCAGTCATTTGCCGGCTTCTATCTGTCCGACCTCGAATATGGCGTGCGTTCGCACCACGACCATCTGCGTCGACTCGTGCCGGTGCTCGGGCTGGACAACGCGCCCGACGAAAAGGACATGTGGAACGTCAACGAGGCGCTGTCCGGACGCAGCTGAAGCTCTACTGGACCGCCGCCTGCTTCTTGGGTGCGACGTACTTTTCGCGCTCATTGTAGGAAACGGCGACCGCTTTGACCCTCTTGGCTTCCAGGCGCCTCAGATAGTTGTCCATGTGGTGATCGTCGAGATCGGCTAGATTCAGCGAGCGCCCGAACTCATCGACGGAAATCCGGCTTGCGTCATGCGTCGGCAGGAAGACGTAGCGCGGTCCTTCGAGCAGGATGACCTCCGGCCCGGCATGTTCATAGACGCCGTAGACACGATTGACGATGGTCGTCGGGGGCAGCATCGGCACGATGTCGTTCTCGTCAACGACGCGGACAAGCGTCAGGAATTCGAGTTTCTCGACGCCGTCCGTGGTCGTGAACTTGGGCTGGCCGAAGGTCACGACCTTTTCGACCTTGTACCCGTCGTCGACCATGTGAATCGCGAGCAACGCTGCTATCGCTCCGCCCAGCGAGTGCCCGGTGATGAAGGTCGTGTAGTTCTTTTTCAGATAGGGCTGCATGTCCGCGTAGAGCAATCGGGTCGTGGCGTCGAAACCGGCGTGGACCGGGATGGCCAGCGCGAGATCCTCGCGTATGCGCATCTCCACGTCCTCCAGGACGTTCCTCTTGTTGGCCGTTCCGCGGATGGCGATGTACTGCAACTTCGCCTTGTCGTCCCGCTCGATGAAATATTGCGCATCGGTCTTGCCCGGCGCGCTGACAATGACCGTCGCCGGATACTGGCCACGGATGACGGCTTCGGTCGCATAGGCGGCCTTCGCCCGGCCCGCGTAGGCGTGAAGTTCGATGAAATCGACATTGGCCGGCGCGACCGACGAGCCGAGAAGCTGCAACTCCTGTTTGGAAACGCCGATGCAGGCCGTCAGCGCGAAAAGGCAGACAAGGATCGTGGCGGGCAGTCCGAGGCGCATTGCAAAATCCCAAAGCGGGCGTCGCCGAAAGACGCCGCCGATGAATCAATCCATAATACCGTCTTGGGGATGTCGCATTAAAGAATTGTCGGCAATCTGTTCGGCGGGACAAGCGTACCGCATCGCCGATCTCCAGGTGCCACTATACATGGGATCCCCGCGTTCACATCTGCGATTGCATTTCTCGGCACGATATGCGCGTTGTCAGTCAAATGTGCCAATCAGCGGAATGTCCGGCGTGACGGAAGTGGCTCTTGTACCTGCCCGTGGCTCCAAGCCGGCCTTTCTGAACGGCGGCGGAGAACTCGGGGATCTTATCGCAGGGTACGACTGGTCCAAAACCAGTCTCGGCCCGCTGTCCGGTTGGCCAGGCCATCTCAAGACAAGCGTTGCGCTCACCCTGCGCTCCACGGTGCCGATCGTGATGCTGTGGGGCGAAGACGGCGTCATGATCTACAACGACGGGTATGCCGAATTCGCCGGCTTGCGTCACCCGCGCTCGCTTGGCGCCAAGGTGCGCGAGGCCTGGCCCGAGGTCGCCGACTTCAACGACAATGTCATCAAGACGGTGCTTGCGGGAAACACGCTGTCCTACCGCGACCAGCCGCTGACGCTTGAGCGCAACGGCGTGGCCGAGCAGGTCTACCTTAACCTCGACTACTCGCCTGTCGTCGACGAGGACGGCATCCCGGTGGCGACGATCGTCTTTGTCGTCGAAACGACCCAAAAGGTCTGGGCCGAACGCCAGGTGCAAAACGAGAGGGAACGCCTCAAGCAGATGTTCGGGCAGGCGCCCAGTTTCATGGCGCTGCTCAGTGGGCCGGACCATGTGTTCGAACTGGCGAACCGCGGCTATCTGCAACTGATCGGCCACCGCGAGGTCGTCGGAAAGCCTATCCGCGAAGCGCTAAGGGACCTCGGCGGGCAAGGCTACTTCGAACTTCTCGACCGGGTCTACGAGACCGGCGAACCTTTTCTTGGCAACGCGCTCACAGTGGCGTTGCAGCGTACCCCCGACTCGCCGCCCGAAGAGCGTTTCGTCGACTTTGTGTACCAGCCGATCCGCGACGAGAACGACGACATTACCGGCATCTTCGTCGAGGGGATCGACATCACCGAACGGGTCGTTGCCGAACAGGCGGTTCGCGCCAGCGAAGGGCAATTCCGCACGCTTGCCGAGGCCATGCCCAATCACGTCTGGACGTCGCCGGCGAATGGCCAGCTCGACTGGTTCAACAGCCGCGTCTACGAATACAGCGGCGCCGCCCAGGGAGAGCTTGACGGCGAGGGGTGGACCAAACTGGTCCATCCGGACGACCTGTCCGGCGCCAGCGAAGCCTGGGCCCGTTCGCTAGGCAGCGGCGAACCCTACGATGTCGAATTCCGGCTGCGGCGCTCCGACGGGACCTATCGTCTGCAGATTGCCCGCGCGGTTCTCATTCGAGGCGACGACGGTTCGCCGCTCAGGTGGGTCGGCACGAACACCGATATCGAGGACCAGCGCCAGTCGTATCAGCGGTTTCTCGACAGCGAGCGCCGGCTGCGCCTTTCGCAGAATGCGGCAGGCATCGCCTCCATGGAAGTCGACATCGCGTCTGGAGAAATCTTCGGGTCGGCCATGTTCTGGGATCTGTTCGGCCTGCCGCAGGCCGACAGCGTACACGCCAGCGTCGTCGAGGCGCTGGTCCTGCCCGAGGACAAGCATATCCGCTCTTCGCCCGAGAGCAGGAGGGACGGCACCGCGGCGCCGAATGTCGAGTACCGGATCCGGCGCGCGGACACCGGCGAAGTCCGCTGGATCTCGCGCCACATGGAATTCCTGAACGACACGGAAGGCAGGCCGGTCAAGATGTTCGGCGCGCTGCGCGACATCACGGAGCAAAAGGAGGCCCAGGCGCGCCAGGTCCTGCTGACCCATGAGCTCGAGCACCGCATCAAGAACATCCTTGCCACGGTTTCCGCGATCGCATCCCAGACGTTGCGTGGTGACGACATGGAGGCATCGCGCGCCTCCTTCAACGGACGCCTGCGCGCGCTTGCCGATGCGCATGACCTGCTGACGAGGACCCAATGGACATCGGCGTCCATGGAGACCGTCATTTCCTCGGCGATCAGCCCGTTTCCCGCCGATCAGGTCGCGGTTGGCGGTCCGATGGCGGTTCTCGGGCCAAAGCGAGCCCTGTCTCTCGCCCTCGCCATCAACGAACTGGGCACCAATTCCCTCAAATATGGGGCCTTGTCGGTTGCCTCTGGCCGGGTCACCATCAACTGGTCGAAGGAATCAGGCAAAGACGGCGAGCCGTTGATTGTCCTGTCCTGGGTTGAATCGGGTGGCCCGCCCGTCAGCGAGCCGAGCAGGCGAGGCTTCGGACGTTTCCTGATCGAGCGGGTCCTCGCCGCGGATTTCGGCGGCACGGTACGGATCGAATTTAACGCCGGTGGCGTTGAGTGTAGGCTGCGTGCGCCATGGCCAACGCTTAAAGCACCGAACGAGGCGAACAGCCTGTGATGCCGAATGCCAAAAAAGTGCTGGTCGTGGAGGACGAGGCCCTCCTGCTTTTCTCGATAGCCGACGAGCTGCGCGAGTCCGGCTTCGAGGTGTTCGAGGCAAGCAATGCGGACGAGGCCATCGAGCTGCTTCAGAACCACGTCGACATCGCTTTGATGTTCACCGACATCGACATTCCGGGTTCCATGGACGGGCTGCGACTGTCCGCAGCCGTCCGCGACCGCTGGCCACCGGTTAAGATCATCGTAACCTCTGGAAAGGCCCGGCCCGGATCGAACGACCTGCCCAGCGAAGGCAGGTTCATGTCGAAGCCGTACATGCCGTCTGCAGTGGTGCATGCCATGAAGGAGATGCTCGGCTAGGCCGCTTCGGGACTGCCGCCGCGTTCCAGCGCCGTCTTTCGGATTGTCTCGGCTATCCCGGGGTTGTTGGTCAACAAAATCTGGAAGTCCTGCGAATGCAGCGTCAGCAAGGTTGCGGCGGACGTAGCCGCTACGGTCGCGGTACGCGGTCCGCCGCTGATGAGCGCCATCTCTCCGAAGAAAGCACCCGGCCCAAGCTCCACCGAGGTCCCGGCGGCATCCACGCTGACCCGTCCCTCTACGATGAAGAACATCTGGTCCCCGGTCTCCCCCTTTTTGCAGATGATGGCGCCGGCCTGCGCATGCCAAGGCCGCAGGGCCCGCACGATGCCGACGAGTTCGGCGGAGCCCAGTTGCCGAAACAGCGGCACCGCCGAAACCAGTTGCCAGTTGTTGACGAAGTCGCGGCGGCGGACCTCCTCGGCAAATCCGGTCGCGAGAATGCCTGCCCAGAGCGCGAACACGCCGATGCCGCTCGTCATTACCACGCCGGCGAGAACCCTGCCGGCGAAGCTTTGCGGAACGGCGTCGCCATATCCGGTCGTCGAGAGGGTCGCGATGGCCCACCACATCGCCTGCGGAATGCTGCCAAAGATCTGCGGCTGGGCGTCCCGCTCCACGGCGTATGCGATAAGCGAGGCGATGAAAAGCACGATTGCAAAGACCGACATGACGCCGATGAGGTTGCGCGCCTCATTGACCAAAACCCTCGATACGAGACGGAAGGCGGTCGAATCGCGAAGCAGTTTTAGAACCCAGATGCCGCAGGCGAGGCTCGGGTCGCGCAGGCCGGCGCCCAACACGAACGCACCAAGAAACGCAGCCAGCGGGACGAACACCGCCGCCATGTCCACCATCAAGACGAGGCCTTGCGGCCGGTCGTCGCGGCGCGTCAGGAAAGACGCCGCAAGCTGACCCAGAAAGAGACACCAGATGACGGTCAACAGAGCGTTGAGCGCGAGGCGCGCGGTCCCGGAAAGGCCAGGCTCGGACAGGGCTACCACCGCAATCAGGCCGATGGCGACTGGCAGCGCGTTCGTCAGCGCCGGCATCCACGAAAACGGCAATGCCCTCATCTCGGTCCCCGCAGGGCCCGAGATGCCAAGGCAGTAACGGATAACCCGCTGCACTGCTCTCGCTCTTGGCCTCCTCGCGCGGATGCGCGAGGAGCTGCCCCTGCAGAAATCCTATCCCTGTCCAGCCAGATAGGAAAGCGACTGACGTTCCGGCTACGAGCAAGGGAGAAGGGGGCCTACTGCCGCGAAAAAACGGCCTTTTCAATGCATTCCTGGAGCGTCGTGGTCGCCCCAGGGAATGACGGCCGAAACTCCCTCTTCAACTTGCGCCGCGTTGTCGACCTTCCCTGCTTCACCCCTGCCAGACGCCCTCTTTCCTCAGGTCGTCCATCGTCCGCGAAATGCCCTCGCGCAGGATGGCGACGAGGTCGTCGACCTGTGACCTGGTGATCACCAGCGGCGGGCTCATCACGCACATGTTGATCAGCGGCCGCACCAGCAGCCCGAGTTCGTGGCAATGCGCGTCGATGCGCTTGCCGACGTCCTTGTCGATCAGCAAGGGGTCCTTGCTTTCGCGGTCGGCCACGCACTCCACGCAGCCCATCAGGCCCGCACCGCGCACCTCGCCCACCAGCGGCAGCTCTTCCAGCGTCTTCAGCCGTTCCTGGAAATACGGGCCGACATCGCGTGCATGCTCGAGGATACCGCCTTCGAGCAAATCGAGATTGGCGATCGCCACCGCGCAGCCGATCGGGTGGCTGGTGTAGGTCAGTCCGTGGCCGAACATGGCGTCCGGATGGTTCGAGCGGTTGAGATCCTTCAGCAGCCGCTCCGAGATCGTGACGCCGCCGAGCGGAAAATAGCCGGATGTAACGCCCTTGGCGAAGGTGATCATGTCCGGGTCGATGCCGAACATCTCGCCTGACGCGAAGACATGGCCGAGACGCCCGAAACCGGTCACCACCTCGTCGGAGACGAACAGGATATCGTTCTCGCGGCAGATTTCCCGGATACGCTTCAGATAGTCCTTCGGCGGGATGATGACGCCGCCCGACGCCTGGATCGGCTCGCCGACGAAACAGCCAATGTTTTCGGGCCCGACGCGCTTCACCGTGTCGCGGAATTCGTCGACCAGGAAGTCGCCGAACGCCTCTATGGTCATGCCCTTCGGCCTGCGGAACGGATCTGGCGAGGAGAGCTTGACGATCAGGTCGTCGGCCGCGTCCATCCAGTCGCGGTCGCGCGGCCGTCCGTTGAGCGACGCCGACAGATAGGTCGAACCGTGATAGGCGCCGCCCCGCGAGAGGATCAGCTTCTTCTCGGGCCTGCCGCGCACGTTGTTGTAGAACTGCATGAAGCGCAGCGCCGTCTCGACGGCCGACGATCCGCCGGTGGTGTAGAAGACATGGTTGAGGTCGCCCGGCGCGTATTCCGCGATGCGCCGAGACAGCTCGGCCGAGGGCGCGTTCATCGTGTACCACGGCGTGTTGTAGGACAGCTCCATCGCCTGGTCGTACATGACGCGCGCCAGCTCCTCGCGGCGATGGCCGACATTGAGGCACCACATGCCGGCGGGTCCGTCGATGAGCCGCTTGCCGTCGCCGTCGATCAGGTAGATGCCGTCCCCCGACGTCATCAGGCTGCGCGCCTCGGTGCCGACCGAACCCGCATAGGGCCAGGGCTGCACGAGGTGCTTCTGCGCCAGTTCCACGGTTTCCGCCGCCGTGTTGCCGGCCTCCATGTCCCTGAAATCCCTGACTGCCGCCATCTTGTCTCTCCGCCTCACCGAAATCGCGTCAAAGGGCCGGAAATCGGGCCCTGCGTCATGTCGTATTGAATGTCCGTTCAATCAATATCGCAGAAAAAACACTTGCTTTCAATCGCGCTCTGCGTTCAAGATGATTGAAAGCCGGCAAGCGAGACGGGAACCTTGCTGCCGACCGAAGCCTCGGGACGGCTGATGGCGCGAAAGCCAAGATTTACCGATCGGACAACGGGCCATCCGGCCAGGCGTCGCGATCCCATGCATGTCTTCGGCGGGCCGCTGCAATGACGGCGGTTGCGGAAGGCCCGGCTGCTTCGCGCACCTCGCGCAGCCATCGCAAGCCCCTTCTGCAATCGGAGAAATCCCAGGGCCTCGCCCTCATCAGTCCGACGCTTCTGTTTGCTCTCGTCATGCTCGTGGCGCCCATCGCCGTCGTCATCACCTACAGCTTCTGGTCGCAGGACTACCTCACCGTCGACCGCACCTTCACGCTCGAGCAGTACCGTGTCGCGCTCACCGAACCGATCTACCGCGACCTGCTGCTGCGCTCGCTGTGGGTGTCGCTGCTGGTCAGCTTCTTCACGGTGGTGCTGGCCTATCCGATCGCCTACTACATCTCCTTCCATGGTGGCCGCCACAAAAGCCTGTGGCTGTTCCTCATCACCATCCCGTTCTGGACCAGCTACCTGCTGCGCGTCATGTCGTGGAAGGTGATCCTCGGCTACAACGGCGTGCTCAATTCCGGGCTCATGGGCCTCGGCATCATCGACGAGCCGTCAACCGCGCTTCTCTACAACACCAGCGCCGTCGTCATCACGCTCACCCATGCCTGGGCGGCCTTCGCCATCCTGCCGATCTTCGTGTCGCTGGAGAAGGTCGACCGCACGCTCGTCGAAGCCGCCAAGGATCTCGGCGACGGCCCGATCCGCTCGTTCCTGCGGGTCACCCTGCCGCTTTCGCTGCCCGGCGTCATCTCGGCGATCCTCATCGTCATGATCCCGACCGTCGGCGACTACGTCACGCCAAAGCTCGTCGGCGGCAAGGACGGCGTCATGATCGCCTCCGCCATCGAGGCTCAGTTCAAGCGCGGCTCCAACTGGCCGCTGGGCGCCGCCCTTTCCGTCGTCACCATGACGGTGGTCACGTTGATGGCGGCTTCGATCGTGCTGATCATCCGGCAGGCAGGGAGGCGCGTCCGATGAGAGCCATCCTGTCGAAATGGCTGCCGGCCTATGCCTTCCTCTATTTGGTCTTCCTGTACCTGCCGGTGATTTTCCTGCCGATCTTCTCGTTCAACACGTCCGCCGTGCCGAAATTCCCGCTCACCGGCTTCACCTGGAAGTGGTATCTCGAACTCCCCAACACGCCGGCCCTCATCACCGCCGCGTGGAACAGCCTGATGGTTGGCGTCACCGCCGCGATCCTCGCAACCATCCTCGGCATCTGTGCGGCGCGCGCCATCACGCGCTACCGCTTCCCGGGCCGAACCGCTGCCTCGGGCCTCATCATGGCTCCGCTCGTGCTGCCCGAAATCATCCTCGCGGTCTCGCTGCTCATCGTCATGCTGTCGCTCGGGCTGCAACTGTCGCTCTTCACCGTCGTGCTTGGCCATGTGCTCATCTGCATCCCCTACTCTGTGACTGTCCTCAATGCCGGTTTCGAGGGTTTCGACCGCAGCCTGGAGGAAGCCTCGGCCGACCTCGGCGAGAGTTCCTTCGGCACGTTCCGGCGCGTCACCCTGCCGATGGTGGCGCCGGCCATCATCTCCTCGCTGCTCGTCTCCTTCACCATCTCGCTCGACGAGTTCATCATGGCCTTCTTCCTTGCCGGCACGGATGCGACGCTGCCGGTCTACATCTGGGGCCAGTTGCGTTTCGCCGCCAAATTGCCCGGCGTGCTGGCGCTCGGCACGCTCCTGCTAGTCGGCTCCTTCGTCCTTCTCACCATCGCCGAAGTGCTGCGCCGCCGCGCGGAACGGCGCGTCCAGGGTCATGGAGTTGCCGTTGCCTGAGCTGACACAGACCGGACAGGTAAGGTCCGAAGACCGGCCGATGATCGAGATTCGCGGCGTCACGCGCAGCTACGGCGCCTTCAAGGCGCTGGACGACGCGACTTTGACCATCCGCGAGGGCGAGTTCTTCTCGCTGCTCGGGCCGTCCGGCTGCGGCAAGACCACGCTGCTTCGGATGATCGCCGGCTTCGACAATCCGACGTCAGGCACCATCCTCATCGACGGCCAGCCGATGGACGGCATCCCTGCCAACCGCCGCCCGACCAACATGGTGTTCCAGAGCTACGCGATCTTTCCGCACCTCAATGTCGAGCAGAACGTCGCCTACGGGCTGAAGCGCCTGAGGCTCGAAGCCGTCGAGGAGAAGCGCCGCGTCGACGAAGCGCTGGCGCAGGTCTCGCTGGTCGGCCTCGGCAAGCGCGGCGCGACTGAGCTTTCCGGCGGGCAACGCCAACGCGTCGCACTCGCCCGCGCGCTGGTCATGCGGCCGAAGGTGCTGCTGCTCGACGAGCCGCTGTCGGCGCTCGACAAGAAGCTGCGCGAGCAGATGCAGGTCGAGCTTCGCCGCCTGCAGCAGGCGGTCGGCATCACCTTCATCCTGGTCACGCACGACCAGTACGAGGCGCTGGCGCTGTCCGACCGGATCGCGGTGATGTTCGGCGGCGGGATCGCGCAGGTCGCCTCGCCGAAGGAGATCTACCAGCGCCCGGCGACGCGCCAGGTCGCCGACTTCCTGGGCGGCATGAACTTCATGAAGGGCAGCGTGGTCGAGACGAACGGTGCGACCATCACCCTCGACACGCCGGGCTTCGGCCGCGTCAGGACCGACAAGCCGGCGGGTTTTTCAGGCAACGGCCACGCGACGCTCGGCATCCGGCCGGAACGCCTGCGCGTGCTCTGGGACGACGCCAAGGCCAGCCACGAAATATCAGGCAAGGTTGTCGAACGGCATTATTTTGGCGAGATCACGCATCTCGTGGTCGACGTGCCGGGCTTCGAAAAGCCGCTCTCGGTCACCGAGACCAACGATTTCGGGGCCGACGATCTGCCCATCGGCGCATCCATCCGCCTGGGCTACGACCCCGACGCGCTGGTGGCGATGGGGGAGTGAGGGGCGGGCTGTCTATTGGCCGCATGCCTCTGCCCGCTCAACCGGGTTGATAATGTACGTTCCTGAAGTCTGATCATCACAGCGATCGATGTCGCCGTTGACGGTTTCGGCTACTTTGGTCACGGTTGCGAGTAGCCACAGCGACCCGATCGCCCCGATCACAACGGAGGTACATGCCGCCCCTAGCCAGAATGCTAAGCGGCGTCGGTTCATTTCGTCGGGAACAGGAACGTCACCACGCCACGGAAGCCCAGCCCGTCCGGACCGCTGTCGGGGCTTTCGGCCCAGTAGCGCAGGCCGGCCGTGAAGCTCACCGGCTGCTTGTCGAACTTGACCAGCTTAGCAACGGTGAAATTGAACGGAACCGACCACTGCTCGGTTTCCCAATTGTAGGTGCTTTCCGTGTTGACGCCGAAGGTCCACGCGTCAGGGGTCGTGTATGAGATGAAGGGCTGCAGGTAGGTCGAGTTTACGTCGGCGCGGTCGCCGTCGCCGGCGAAGGACCAGATGTGGTTGGCCAGTCCGCCGACCGTCCAGCCGCCATATTGCTTCAGGACCACGCCGGTGGGACCGGCGCCCCATTTGCCGGTGCCGAGCAGATCGTCGGTGCCGGTCGGGACCAGGAATGCCGGTCCTACGCCCCAGATTATGCCTGACGGTCCGGGATTTTTTGGCGAGAAGAACAGGCTCTGGGTGGTGTCGCCGAGGCCGGTCTGCTCGCCGGAGTCACCCACGATGTCGTTCTGCCAGATGACCGGCAGGATGGTGCGCGAGATGACGTTCCAGTCTTCACTGAGCGAGATGGGAATGACGGGCTGGATGTTCAGCGTCGCCTTCTGGCCGTCGTTGGTGCCGAACCCTTCGTCGTAGTTGAACTGAAACGGCACGCTGATTAGCGACGCCACCGGGTTGGAAAGCTGCTTGGCGAGGTCCTGGCTGTTTTCCTGGGCAAAACCGGCCGATGCGAAGAGTCCAAGACAGACCGCCGGCACAAAATATAGGGTCCTCACAGCCGTCTCCCTTGATTGCTCTGGATAGGCAGTGAACCATCGATGATGCCGAGTTTCAATCAGGTATCGGTTATATACGTGTAGGTTGAACCCACCTATTTGGGTTGCACGAAAAACAGCCCCAGCTCTTTGCTCTGCCCGACGCTCACTGGCCAAAACGCTCAAGTCTACCCCTTCTTCTCCAGATGCCCGCCGAAGGCAAAGCGCATCGCCGACAGCATCTTGTCGGCGAACTCGGCCTCGCCGCGCGACGAGAAGCGGTCGAACAGCGCCGCCGACAGCACCGGCGCCGGCACGCCGGTATCGACCGCCGCCTTCAGCGTCCAGCGTCCTTCGCCGGAGTCGGAGACGCGGCCGCCGAAATTCTTCAGCGTCGGATCGCCCTTCAGCGCTGCGGCGGTGAGGTCGAGCAGCCACGAGCCGACCACGGAGCCGTGCCGCCACACTTCGGAGACCGCCGCCAGGTCGAGGTCGAACTGGTAGTATTGCGGCTGGTCGAGCGGGGTGGTCTCGGCGTCGGCGGTGCGCCCATGCTTGCCGGAATTGGCCGCCTTCAGGATGTTGAAGCCTTCGGCATAGGCGGCCATCATGCCGTACTCGATGCCGTTGTGGACCATCTTGACGAAGTGTCCCGCGCCGCTCGGCCCGCAGTGCAGATAGCCGTGGGGGGCCGTGCCAGCGTCCGCTTCCAACGCGGCGCCCGCGTCGGCGCCCGGCGCCAGCGTGGCGAAGATCGGGTCGAGATGCTTCACCGCGCTGTCCGGTCCGCCGATCATCAGGCAATAGCCGCGTTCCAGTCCCCAGACTCCGCCAGAGGTGCCGACGTCGATGAAGCTGACGCCGAGCGTCGCAAGCTTCGCGGCAATATCGACCGCGTCGCGGTAGTTGGAGTTGCCGCCGTCGATAATCATGTCGCCGGGCTCCATCAGCGCGGCGACCTGGTCGACGATCCGGCCGGTGATGGCGGCGGGCAGCATCAGCCACACCGCGCGTGGCTTGGCGAGCTTGCCGACAAACTCCTCCATCGAGGCGGCGCCAACTCCACCGTCCTTGACGAGGTCCGCCACCGCACCGGCGTCGATGTCGTAGACGACGCATTCATGGCCGTCCTTCATCAGGCGGCGGACCATGTTGGCGCCCATCCTGCCCAGTCCCATCATGCCAAGCTGCATTGTCAGTGATCCCTGTTTGGTGTGTCCGACGTTGCCGTCTAACAGACGCCGCCGACACCAGTTTGACAAGCTCGCAAAACCTGCGAACCGCTGTGTATCACCTTGGCAAGTCGGTCGGGATTCGGGTCAGGCCGAGTCGAAAATGGTGGGTTTCGAGAACCGGAGCGGAGCGTACATTTGGGTACGTGAGCACCGGAAGCGGAGAAACCCGCCATTTGCAGGCCGGCCTCACCTGAATCCCAAAGCGGCCTGTCCGGTCCAGCTGCGTTCTATCTCTTCCAGCGTCCGGCCCTTTGTCTCGGGCACCGTGCGATAGACCCAGATCCAGCCGGCGGCGCAGAAGAAGGCGAACAGCCAGAACGTCGCCGAAGTGCCGATGCCGTCGATCAGCGTCAGGAAGAACTGGCTGACCAAGAAGGCCGAGCCCCAGTTCACCGCAGTCGCCACCGCGACGGCGCGTCCGCGCACCTGACCGGGGAAGATCTCATTGATGACGGTCCAGGTCACCGGGCCAAGCGAGAAGGCGAAGGAGATGATGAAGACGACGAGCGCGATCAGCGTGACGATGCCGGCGGTCGTCGGGCCGCCGGGAGCCTGCACGTCGCCAACGGGCTGTGCGTGGATCGACAGGAAGGCGATGCCGACCACCAGCAGCGCCACGCCCATGCCGATCAGCCCGGCGAGCAGCAGCGGGCGCCGCCCGAGCTTGTCGATGAAGGCGATGGCGATGAAGGTCGCCGCCACGTTGACGCCGCCGACCGCCCAGGTCGTTGCGGTCGTCTGCATGGCCGGCGTCGAGAAGCCGGCCGCGGCGAAGATCTGGTTGGCGTAGTAGATGATGGCGTTGATGCCGGTGATCTGCTGGAAGATGGCGAGGCCGAGCGCGATCGTCAGCGGTCGGCGCCACGCCGGGTTGAAGACCTCCCGCCAGGAGGCCGTGCCTGACTCTTCGTCGAGCGTGTGTTCGATGGCTGCCAGCCGCGCCGCGCCGTCCTCGCCCGGCCACACCTTGCCAAGCACCGCGCCCGCCTCGTCGCGGCGGTTCATCTTGACCAGCCAGCGCGGCGATTCCACGCCGAGCGCGCCGATCAGGATCAGCAGGATTCCGGGCACCACCGAGATGCCGAGCATCCAGCGCCAGGAGTCGCTCGCGGCGAGCCCCGCATTGACCAGATAGGCGAGGAAGATGCCGATGGTGATGGCGAGCTGATAGGCGGCGACGAAGCGGCCGCGATGCGCCGTCGGCGCGAGTTCCGATCCGTAGAGCGGGGCGGCAACAGCCGCGACACCGACGCCGAACCCGACCGCCAGCCGGCCGAGCACCAGCAGCGTGATGTCGGGCGCAAGCGACTGCAGCAGAGCGCCCAGGATGAACAGCAGGCCTGCGATCAGCACCGCGCGACGGCGTCCATAGTGGTCGGCGAGATAGCCGCCGAGCAGCGAACCGCCGAGCGCGCCGAGCGTCACCCAGCTCGTCACCACCTCGACCAGGATCGAACTCAGCGTGAAATGCCGCTTGATGCCGTCGAGCGCGCCGGAGATCACGCCCTGGTCGTAGCCGAACAGAAGCCCCGCCACGACGACCACGCCGAGCACGACCAGCAACGGCCCCGTGAGGCTTTCGCTTCCGGGCTCAACCGGTCGCCCGGCGGTCCTCGCCGTCTTTGTCCCGGCCATTGTATTTCCCCCTGTAGCGCCAGCGAATTCGTGCCATGCTCGTTGCGGCTTGTCCATGCCGCCGAAGGGCTGGCGTCGCCGAACGTATTGACAGCCGGCGGCGGAGACTTTAAATTCAACCACATGGTTGAACAACAAACACTCGACGCGGTGTTCCACGCGCTGTCCGACCCGACGCGCCGCGCCATGCTGCAAAGCCTGTCGGGCTCGCGGCACACGGTCGGCGAGCTTGCGCGGCCGTTCGACATTTCACTCGCCGCCGCATCAAAGCATATCAAGGTGCTGGAGCGCGCCGGTCTGGTCCGGCGCAGCATCGAAGGGCGCACCCATGTCTGCAGCCTCGAAGCCGCGCCGATGCACGCCGGCATGGAGTGGATCCGCCACTACGAAAAGTTCTGGAACGCCCGTCTCGATGTGCTGGAAACGTTGCTCGCCGAGGACGCCGCCGCTGACCGGCGACCCTAGCGCGCCGGTCTGGACCTCAGCCAGCCGGCCACCCGCGCCGCGGCCTCCCGCCCGGCCACCAGCGCGCCTTCGACATAGCCGGGGAACGACGAGGACAGTTCGGACGAGGCGAAGAAGAGCGGCGGCGCGCCTGCGCGCAGCACCGCCTCGGCATTCCTGGCATTCATGTCCACGATCAGGTCGCTGTAGGCGCCGCCGCTCCAGCGGTCGTCCGACCAGTCGCGGATGGTCATGTCGCGGATGTCGCCCGCTTCGGGACCTAGCGCGGCCACCAACCTCGCCGTCGTTTCGGCGCGGACATAGCCTTCGCCACGCGGCCTCCATTCCCTGGCTTGCGGCCCGCCGACGAAAAAAGTCAGCGACGCGTGCGCGTCGTCGCGGCTGGTGTCGAAGGCGAACAGGCTCGGCGGTTCGCGCCACATCACCATGCCGCTCAATCCCCTGTCGCGCCAGAAGGGCCGGTCGTAGCGGACCATCACCTTGATGACAGTGCCGCTGCGCCAGACACCGAGCGCATGGGAAAGCCCGGCCGGCAAGGCCGGAGCGTAGGCGATCCGCGAGGCCATCATCGGAGGAACCGCGACGATCGCCGCCTTGGCTTTGACGATGCCACCGCCGGCATGCGCCGTCACGCGCTCAGTGCCGCGCTCGATCAACGTCACAGGTGTCGCCAGTCTGACCCGCCCGCCCAGGTCGTCGGCGAGATCGCCCGCAAGCGAATGCAGCGTTTCGGCCAGCGAATATTGCAGTTCGCCGACCTCGTTGGTGATGCGCCGGTCGGTGTCGGTCAGATGCCAGAGCGGCAGTTCGTCGAGGCCAAGACACCACAGGCCCTCGATCATCGAGCGGAACGCAGCCTTCACATCCGCCGTCTCGTCCTGCGCCCTGAGCCATGCGCCGACGCTCAGGCCCGCGATACCGGGGTCGTCCGGCGAGATCAGGTTCATTCGGTCGCGCAATGCGGCGGAGCCGGCATAGGCGCGCTCGGCATCCCCGGGCGTCATTGCGGGCTGCGCGACATAGTCGCCGTCGAAATGCGCCTCGAGCAGCGTCTTGCGCCTCTGCCGCGCCAGCGCCATCACCTCGGGCATGTCGTCGCATATGAACTGGCCGCCGGTATCGACGAGCTCGCCCAGCCCGTTTCGCCCCGGTTCCACGCGGCCGCCGACGCGATCGCGCGCCTCGAAGACGGCTACGTCAAAACCGGCGGCGTTGAGTTCGGTGGCGGCGGCGAGCCCGCAGAAGCCGGCGCCGACCACGATGACCTTCGCCATGCGGGCGGCGCCTCTTCTTGTTTCACCGGCTCAGTACCCGGCTTTGATCTTCTCGAATTCCTCGATCATCTTCTGCTTCAAGGCGCTTGGCACCGGCGCCTGGAACAGCGTCTTGCTGACGAACTTGTCGACGTCGGCATAACCCTGCGCTTCCACCACTGCCGGGTCGATCGTCGCCATGCTCTTAGCGTCGGCGTGGCCGTAGCCCCAGTCCGACAGCAGGAAGCTCGCTACTTCCGGCGCGTTGACAGAGTTCAGGAAGTCATAAGCCTTGTCGGCGCTGCCCGGCGCGTCCTTCAGCCGGACGTAACCACACACCCATGTCGACAGTCCCTCGTCGGTGGCTCGCGTGTTCTTGATCGGCGCACCGGCAGCGGCAGATTGCACCGCGGCGTCGTTCCACGCCCAGGCGATATCGACCTCCCCGCCCGACAATGCCTGCACAATCTCGGTGGAGTCAGTCCAATAGAGCCGCACGTTCTTGTGCACCTCGCGCAGGAAGTCGGATGCCTGCTTGAACTGCTCGTCGGTCATCGCCGTCCAATCCGTCAGACCGATCGCTAGGGCGCCGAGCGCATAGGCGTCGTCGACATTGTCGCCGATCGAAACGCGGTCCTTGAACTTCGGGTCGGCCAGCGACTTCAGCGACTTGATGTCGGCGGCGTCGATCTTCTCCGAATTGTAGGTCAGCAGCGTGTTGCCCCAGTCCCACGGCATGAACCAGGCGGTGCCATCGGCCGTCGTCGCCAAGTCTTTCATCGCCATGATGCCGGGGTTGAGATCCTTCCAGCCTTCGATCTTGGAGGTGTCGAGCGGTTCCAGGAGCCCGGCCTCACGCCATTTCACCACGCTCTGCGAGCAGGGGTGCGCAAGGTCGGTCTTGAAGCCGGATCGGATCTTTTCGAACGCCTCGTCCTCGTCGCCGAAGAAGGTGAAGGTCGGCGACTGGCCGTGCTTGGCGATGTAGCCCGGGTGGAACTCAGGAGCCTCGTAGCCGGACCAGTCAAAGATGACGAGTTCACTGTCTTCGGCGGTGGCGATGGCGGCGGCGGAACCGAGCAGCGCGGCTGCCAGAGCGAGGCTGATGCCGAGGCGGCGTTTGGTCTGGTTCATGATCTTCCCCTGTTCTGTTTGTGCTTGTGTGCGTGCGGTCGTCATGTGGCCTTGTCGATGCGCTGGCCATCGCGCGAAAAGTGCTTTGGGAATACGGCGCCGAGGAAAGCGCAGGCCGATTGGTAGGCGGTCTCCCGCGTCACTTCCTCGGTGCCCATCATCAGGCGCAGCCACAGCCCTTCCAGCATCGCCGAAAGCGCCAACGCCATCAGGGGCGCATCGAAGGCGTAGCCTGCGTCCTGTTTCAGCTTGCCGCACAGATCCGCGACCACGTTCTGGTAGGCCTGGTCGCGCGAGCCGCACAGCGCCTGGTAGGTCGGCCGCGATTTCGCCTCGCCCCAGAAGGCGCACCAGGCGGCGAGCTTGCGCTTGTTGCAGATGGAGCGGTCGAAATCGGCCGCCACCAGCGTGCCGATCTGCCGCGCCGGATCGTCGCCGGCTTTCAGCAGGGCCGAGCGCCAGTGCGCGGCGTACTCGTCGGCCATATATTGCAGCGTCGCGACGAGCAGCTTTTCCTTGCTCTCGAAATGAAAGTTCACGATGCCGCGCGACAGACCCGCGCCGTCGGCCACGTCGGCCATCGTGGTCTCCGAGTAGCCGCGTTTGGCAAGCGAATCGATCGTTGCCTCGATCAGCTGCTGGCGGCGCGTTTCCTTGGAGGCCTTGCGACCGCGCTTCTCGGCGTCGGCATGCGGTTTTTCCTTCAGCGTATCCATGTCCATGGTCCTACCCGCGACCCGACGGTTTCCAGCCGCGCAGATGAGTGGGACGGTGTTCGCCGCTGTCCAGCACCTTCTGCATGGCCTCCCAGGTCTTTATGTTCTTGTCGACATAGGCGGCGCCGACCACCGCCGCAACCTTGTCATAGAGCGGACCCCTCAGCGCCTCCAGTTCCTTGCGCGCCACCTCGCGGTACCAGGGATTGCGGTCGCGCGTCACCACGTCCTCGAAGCCGGCGCGGCGCATCGCCTGC
>Ga0105046_10003701_pt1 | contig 24278 bp, 22 predicted proteins | sample MAT03_FD_78385 | JGI IMG/M metagenome (GOLD analysis project Ga0105046, IMG submission 78385) | Freshwater microbial communities from Lake Fryxell liftoff mats and glacier meltwater in Antarctica - MAT-03 (megahit assembly) | ecosystem: Environmental > Aquatic > Freshwater > Ice > Liftoff...
AATGCCTAATCGTAAGGCTAAGTTGTTAAAACTTCAAAAGGGTAAATGTCCTTGGTGCGGATTAAGCTTCCAAGAATGGGATGTTTTAGAGGTAGACCACATCATCCCCAGTGCATTAAGCGGTAAGGATGAATACAAAAATCTGCAACTACTGCATCGGCATTGGTTCACTCAAATGCTTTCGGAAGATTTTTTGATATGATGGTGGCAACATTTTTATTTTTTTGGGGGATTCTTTCCCCCTGTTTTTTTACCACTTTATTTTCTCAAATTATTGCCACATCTCATCTTCAGCCACCTTGTCACCCTTTAAGATAAAGTTAATATTTACGGTTTTTTACAAAAGATTTTGAAAGAAATCGCTCAAAATCTACAACATGGAAGCATCTTTTGAAATCACTATACAAATGGCGATCGCAGTCTTTGCAGGCATTAGCGCTCAAGTACTGGCTGCATACCTTCGCATACCCAGCATTGTCTTGTTATTGCTGTTAGGCATCCTCCTTGGCTCTGATGGCACAGGGTTATTGCATCCCCATTTACTAGGCAGTGGATTGGAAGTTATTGTCGCCTTAGCTACGGCAATAATTTTGTTTGAAGGCGGACTTAATTTGGACTTGCGAGAGTTAGGCAGAGTTTCAGTTAGCTTGCAATTGCTCGTGACTCAAGGAACGCTGATCACGCTGCTTGGTGGGAGTATGGCTGCTCACTGGCTGGGTGAATTTCCCTGGAACATAGCTTTTCTATATGCTTCCATAGTCGTGGTGACAGGCCCAACCGTCGTTGGCCCCCTGCTCAAACAAATTAATGTAGATCGGCAAGTGGCAACACTATTAGAAGGGGAAGGGGTTTTAATTGACCCTGTAGGAGCGATTCTCGCCTTCGTTGTCCTCGATACGATTTTAAACGGCGATGCTGACCCAATGAATGCGATCGCCGGTTTACTTCTGCGTCTGGGTGTGGGTGCGGCAATTGGTGGTGCTGGCGGTTATGTGATGAGTTTGATTTTTAAACGCGCCAATTTCCTGTCATTCGAGCTAAAAAACTTAGTAGTGCTAGCAATACTGTGGAGTCTGTTTACTCTATCGCAAATGATCCGCAGTGAGTCGGGAGTAATGACAACAGTAGTTGCAGGAGCAGTCTTTGCTAACTCTTCAGTCCCAGAAGAACGTTTGTTAAGGAGCTTTAAGGGTCAGTTAACAATTCTCAGCGTCTCGGTCTTATTTATTTTATTAGCAGCTGACCTATCCATTGCTAGTGTGTTTGCTTTGGGTTGGGGTAGTTTATTCACCGTTTTAGTACTAATGTTTGTCGTTCGCCCGATTAATATCCTCTTGTGTACTTGGAATAGTAATCTTAACTGGCGACAGAAACTATTTTTAAGCTGGGTTGCTCCGAGAGGAATTGTTGCTGCTTCCATAGCTTCTTTTTTTGCGATTTCACTAACACAGCGCGGCATTAACGGCGGTGACTCGATCAAAGCTCTAGTTTTCCTGACAATTATTATGACTGTTGTCTGCCAAGGGCTGACAGCTGGCTGGATTGCTAAATGGCTGCAAATTACCTCCAAAGATGCAACTGGCGCAGTAATTGTGGGTTGTAATCCGTTAAGTCTTTTGATTGCCCGGTTCTTTCAAGAGCGGGAAGAAAATGTGGTGATGATTGATACTGACCCTGAATGTCTTGTCCAAGCTGAGGCGCAAAATCTGCGGGTGATCGCCAGCAGTGCGTTGGATGCTGCTGTTTTGGAAGAGGCAGGACTTGCCTCTATGGGGACTTTTTTGGCTATGACCAGTAATGGCGAGGTAAATTTCGTTTTGGCTCAACGGGCGGCTGAGGAATTTAATCCGCCGCGTGTCTTAGCTGTTTTTCCTCGTGATCCGCAAGCTAATATTTCAGCCAATAGTAAAGTTAATCAAGCTTTTATTCCAGACTTAGCGATTAAAACTTGGAATGAATATCTAAATGATGGGCGGGTCAAGTTAGGAACAACCACCTTAACTGAGTCAGAATTTTCTAATCAAAGCGATCGCATCCAAGAAAAAATTCAGACTGGGGTGTTGATACCATTATTGGTAGAACGAGAAGAACGCTTACAGATAATGGCAGCTACCCAAGAGTGGCAAGTTGGCGATCGCATTATCTACCTGTTGTATGACCCCAGACCTCAGCTTTTAAGACGCTTATCTGGCGTTACCCAATCCACTCCTCTCTCTCTAGAAAAGTTACCAGAGGTTGAAGATTTATCCCTGGCTCAATTATCTGAGCTTTCCACTACTCCTAACTCCTAAGGAACGCAAATTTAATAACGTGCAATTCTTATTTAACTTGCAATGGTGCGTTACTAACTCCTAACTCCTAACTCCTAACTCAGCTTGATACATTTGCCATTCCTGCCATATTAAAGCCGATAAATTTACTACGGCAAGAATTAGTGTCGCCACCGAAAGAAGATAACTGTTTATTGTGTAAAGGTGTTCGACGGTAGTTGTGTTGATGGCTCCACCGCCAGTCAAAATGTCGCGTAGTTGCCCACCAATAAAAGGAATGGCTTGGATGGTTCCCAACTCAATGCTAAAACGCCAGTATCCCTCTTGAGTCCAATCTAGGATCATCGCTGTCCAATCCAGCCCGATCGCACTTAGGGTAAACAAAATCCCACTAATCCAAGCCACTAGCCAACTCTTGCGAAATTGCCGACCTAAAAACATCACCACAATTTGAATCAGGGCGATCGCAATTGCCGCATTACCAGCAATATCATGCGCTCTCCGAAACAACCAGCCATATTCCAGTTGTGTATTAATCATCTTTAAGGAATTGTAAGCTCCGCCGGCTGTCGGTTCGTAATAAAAAGCAATCAAAACTCCGGTAGACACATAAACTAAGCACAAAGTCAAAATCACGACTGATAATATCGTCGCTATTCGTCGCAAAATCCGATCAAACTGGGTGCTTTGCATAGCTCACCCCTCCTTTTCTTAACTAATTATTTATTCTTATTACAATTTTAGCTAAGAAATATTAATAAATGTTGCATTTATGATAAAAAAAATAAAGTTTTTTAAATCAAATATTGCACCCAAGTTTTTAAGGGTTCTGGTGAACCATACCAAATGCCGGGACTTCTGGGAGAATGCCTCACACCTTCAATCACCAGATTTTCTGCTCCTTCCAAATGAGCGGCTTCAATGGGTGTGATTCCATCTCCCCAAGTGTTACCCTTACCACAAGTTAATTGGTAACTACTGTAAGCTAACCAGCTACCGCGTTGCCTTTCTCCAAAGATCGTTTTGCCAGCGACACAAACGTAACGAACGTTTTTGTAAAAAGCTCCTGGGTAGTTATTGGTGACAAAATCTAGATTGAAGCGCGTCCAGCGTTCTTGGCTAATATGGGGTGTACCCAAGGTGATGAGAGTTGCAACTAGAGGATGCGCTTCCCAGAGAAATGGTTTGACACCACCGCGTGCCGAATAGGGCTTTTCTCCCATGTAAATGCGGGATATCCAACCTCCGGCTGAGTGACCAATCAAGTTAATTTGAGTAGTATTATATTGCTGCAATGTATGCTTGATTGTGCGATCAAGTTGTTGCAGAATTGGTGTTACAGGTCTTCCTCCAAGAGTGGGAAGCCAGTCAAGTCGTCGCAGTGGTACTGTGACGGCAGTAAAACCCAACTGTTGTAGGGATTGTTCTAGTTGGCGATAAGCGATCGCACTTTCTAAATATCCAGGCAAAATAACTATCGGTAACGGCATTTTTAATTTTGGCTGCAATGATTGAGGGTTTGAAGTTTTTTAATGAAGAAACAGTCAGGATTCAGGAGCTAGAATTGCGATCGGATGACTGACTCCTTTGATAAAAACCCAAATAGCTTGGGTGAGGTTTAAAACTAGAATGTCAATAAAATTGTACAATTTGCAACAGTTTTATGGGTCGCTAATGTGGTAGTATTTTTACATAGGCATTAGTCTAGGACAAGCAGGTGTGCCATCTATTACAGAAGCCTAGTTAACTACAAAACAGTATAAAAGACAAGGCAACCTCAGGAAATGTCCTGATCTACTCAGACTTGTGCTTTAACTGAAACTTTATAGATATCCAAGATACTAGTAAGTTGGCACAATAAAACCAAACTATGTGGATATTGATCAACTAGGCTAAAACCCTATTACCTACTGCCTTATCGAACTACAATTTTTACGCCGACCTACTTTTATAAGTGTGTGCGTTATTAAGAATAAAAAATCAAAAGAAGTAAGTTTTCAAACATCTCTTTAGTAAACTCAACTTTGAAGATATGATCCAGCGTCATTGATAAATTAAAAATTTGCATAAATGGCAATCTTGACGTTTCCATAGCCACTGTTAGGAAGTTATTATTTCCTTAAAGAGACTATCTACATTGCAATATAGGTAGTCTAAAAAAGAAAATCGCTAGTCAACTGCAACTGAGCCGAGTGAACGATAACAGTTATGTCTTACGCCTCCCTACTGAAAAATATACCAGACATCATCAGCCAGCCAATTGGGATAGCAGCTTTAGCCTCTCTTGGTATGCACGGTGCGATCGCCATGATTGTGCCATTGATGCCTATGGATTCTAACAAGTCCAAAGCAACAGCATCAAAAACAGTCGGACTTTTGGAATTGAGCCAAGCCGACCAAAGCCGTTTGCCGCAAAGCACACCCGAAGTTGGTTTACAACAATTTCCCCCAGTAGCGCCGCTTTCTCCTCCGAATTTTAGCGCCCAAACTGCATTACCTCCATTGCCTCCACCACTGCCATCCAGTCAGCTAGTGCTGCCGCCGCTACCCCCATCATCGAATAACTATCGGATTTCATCCCTACCTACAAGGCAGTCTTTGCGGATGATTCCTAGTGAAAATCTGCGATTTGATGCCTCTAAAGTTGACAGTTCTAAATTCAACGATAACGCTAAATTTTCTCCATCAGTTCCGCGTTTGAATGACAGTGCCACTAAGTACGAAGTATCTAAGCCGTTGGCTGTAAATAGGTTGCCAGAATTGCAGTCGCAGAGAATACCTGATGATATTTTGCAGACTGCCCAATCGCCAAATTTATCTGACACTACCTCTATCACAACAGCACAGGGAAATACGACTTCACAAATGACGCAACCGGGTAATGATGCGTCTAAGTTTTCTCAAAACTCGCTGATAAATTCTCTGAAACAAGCTCCAACGTCAGGGGATACTTTAATCGGAACTAGGGGAAACACGCCCCAGGCAGCCGATTTATCGACGAAGGGAACTCAACAGGCAATCGCCCAGCTAGACTCATACGCAAACCTGAGAAAAGAAGTCCTGCAAGAGTACCCTAACGCCGAACAAAAACCAGTTATCCGCGAAATATTAGCCACGGATAAACCGAATCTTGAAGGTGCTGTTTTGGGTGTATTGGTGGTAGATGCTGATGGCAAGGTCTTAGATATCAAGTTCCAAGACAAGCTTATCTCCCCGGAATTGCAAACAAAAGCCAGGGAATTTTTCAACAAACAATCCCCCAAGGGAGATAAACAAATCAGTTCTTATCCATTTAACCTGCTTTTCCAAAACAACAGTAATAACACCACTGGGGTTACTCCAGAGCAAAAGCCCTCGTCATTATCTACACCGAGAGTCAATAGCAATCAGCTTTTACCCTCACCAGCAAGTACTTTTAAACCATTACCTGAACTGCGAATCAAAAACAACCAACCTGCGTCCTCCCCGACGGATACTCTTAAACCATTAGCTGCACCAAGAGTCAATGGCAATCAACCTGCGTTCTCACAGACAGGTATTCCAAAATTATTACCTGAACTACGAATCAGAAAAAACCAGCCTGCGTCCTCATCGGCGGGTACTCTCAAACCTTTAGCTGCACCGGAAGTCAATAGCAATCAACCTACACCCGCGGCTGAATCGGAGCAAAAATTAGTAAAACAATTGCGCCAAGTGAAGGAAAACAGACAAAAGTCTAATCCAGAAAAATAATCAGCAGCAGGTGATTTTGGATTAAGAAGAAGCTAAAAGTGATGAATGATAAAGATTCTGAATTTATCATTCATCTTTAAAATATCGTTTTTAGCAGTTGACGAATTGGCGATCGCCAGTTCGTCATAAATGTACTGAGCTTTGAAGTTTGTTAGAAGTTTCTAATAAGTTAGAACTTACACATTGACAAAAAATACCAAATATGGATATGGTTAAAAGCCACATCTTTCGTAAGGGTTTAGCAATGCTAAACCCCTACAGCGTGGTCTATTTACGTAGTTTACCGCCGTAGGCATCATAAGGATAATTAATAAAAGCCTGAAACAGCCTATTTTCCTTAATTCACATCACAGTTAATTTGTATAGTGCGTAAGTCCTAGAAGTAAATGCATTGAGGGATTTCCAATAAATAAATTATTGTATATTGTCGGGTGGGCTGAAAAGCCAACCTTTAACTACGGCAGCCTTTTTAACCCACCCTAAAAGAAGTAGACAGTAGAGCAACTTTACCAGCCTTGTTCTGCATTTTGAAAAACGTAAGCGGCTACCTCTAGAATCTCCTGAGGACTTAACTTGTCTTTAAAAGCAGGCATGGCATTTTTACCATTCTGCACTTGATAGATAATCGCCTGGATTGAGTCGCTATCATAATTTTCTAGGTACTTTGACAATGCTTCCTTTTTCAAAGTTTTCTGGCTAATTAGGATATTACCGCCCCCTATGTGGCAAGAAGCACAGTTAGCATCGAAAATTTTGGCACCGTTGGATGTTTCGGCAGCTAGTGCTGGACTAATGAATGTAAATTTGAATAGAGCGATCGCCAACAGTAAGATTAATAAAAGTATTCTCAAAAGAATTCCCTCGCAACAAGCCTCCAGCAAGAGTATAAACGTGATTAATCTCTGATTAAGTTAAATTTGATCAAAATTTGCGGTAACGAGTTCACCCCTCCATGCAAACAGGTTGCTTATGGTCTTAGGCTGGGATAAAACTCGTTACCGCTATCCATTTTTTGCATCACTCTAGGAGTGTGGCATCTTCCTCTTTGCTAATTTCATTGACAAAATCATTCATTTTGTGTCAACGACGATGTTTCTAGCCTTCGACAGTGATTGTACCAACCATGCCAGCGCCACGGTGAGGTTCGCAGTAGAAGGTGTAGTCACCAGCAGGTGCGTCTGCGGGGAAAGTTGTTTTTGTGGTTTGACCAGCACTCATCATCAACTGCTTATGAGACAGAGATTTGGCTAAATCAGCACTCTTATTGGGATTTTTGGCAGCATCAAACACAACATTATGGGGAGGAACTTTATTGTTCACCCATTCAATTGTGTCTCCTGGTTTAATTGTCAACTTTTTCGGTTCAAATGCCAGCATTCCTTTATCGCTACCCAATTTCACCTTGTATGTTTCAGCCGAAGCGCTGGGAGTAAAAACAGTGAAGCTGCTAACAACTAAAAGGATTGTCAACACAGCTAAACTAAGGCGTCGCCAGCTTGCCGAAATCAATTTCATAGGTCTCTCCTAACAAACAATTTTTTTTCCTTTCTCATTTTAAATAAAATCAACGCCAAATATGACAATCTGTCATAGATACAATTTTTTTTAAGAATGGGGAATGGGGAATGGGGAATGAATTCTTCCCAATGCCCAATGCCCTATTCCCAATGACTCAGTACTAATTCAGGGATTTAGTAATAAATTTTTCCACCTCCCCACTTAGTGCCAATAATTTTTGGTTGTAAGAGAATATGACCGGCGATCGCCTCCAAGTTATCATCCGTCAGATTTCGCATTGCTGGGAAAATATCTTCGCTCTTGATACTGGGGTGTATTTCGGAAATCTCTTCTTCCCCGTCGTAAGTAGTGGGATTTTTCAGGTAATCCACCAAGCCTTCAATGTTGTTACGGTTGGGTGTTGCCAATGCTAGGTCTTCTGGAGCGAGTCCCACGTTTTGGTTTGTCTTGGTAACTCCCCCAGCATGACATTGGGCGCAAGCGTAATTAAATAAGCGTTTGCCTTCTTTGACTTGTTTAAGGCTAAGTACGACGGTATCACCTTGAGCATTTGATGGTACTGTTCGGATCGCTTCGTCCAGTTCCACTGCTCCCGCGCTACCGACAATCAACTGAAACGTGAGTAAAACAGTAACTACAACAACGCCAATTAGTCTTTTAAACATTGTTTCCCCTTAAATATTTTAACGCTCAACACAGCTAAGAACGCGATTCTCAATCTCCAAGCTGCTAATTGCTAATGACTCATTGTTTTTTGTCATTAGCTATCAGTGATTAGCCAAAGCCGAGATAACCCTTTAAGTGACTTCGTGATCAACCACCAAGTCGCTAGTACCTTTTGGGCATATTTCAGACGATATTTGGGAAATAATTGCCTTTGCATCCTCTAACGCCAAATGGGTCTTTTGGTGTTTGTAGGCAATTAAGAGTTGGTTACACAGAGAAAACAATTTTTCTACAGGAATGCTGTAGTTGGCTGATATCTCTGCGATCGATAGGTCTGCAAAACCCATAATGCTTGTTAACTGATAGATAGAGATTGAGTCGCTCTAATACCAATATCACGTTAAGAGTGCAATTTGTTGTCTAAAATACGGTTTGGGCATTGGGCATTGGACACGGGGAGAAATAACTAATGCAATACGCTTGGGATAAGCCCAAAGCCCTATAACTATTAACCTTTTCCTCCGGTAAACGTGACGCTTTGAATAAAGTAACGGTTAAAAAAGGCGTAAATGCCTAAAGCTGGTAGGGTGAAGACCATAGAAGCCGCCATAATGTAGTTCCAATAGCTGATGTATTGACCTTTGAAGGTGTTCAGCCCCAAGGGGAGGGTAAACATTTCTGGGTCAAATAGGATAACTATAGGCAGTAAAAAATTATTCCAACTTCCCATAAACACAAAAACTGCCTGTGCTGCCAGTGCTGGTTTTGCCAAAGGTAAGACAATATGTCGGAAAATTCCCAAGGGGTTTAAGCCATCCAGTTGAGCTGCTTCTTCTAATTCTTTAGGAAAATTAACAAAAAACTGCCGCATCATGAAGATGAAAGTGGCATTTACCATGCTGGGTACAATCATCCCTTGGTAAGAATTTAGCCAGCCGATCGCTTTCAAAATCAAAAATGTCGGAATTAAGGTGATTTGCGCCGGTACTGCCAGTACTGCCAAAATTAGGAAGAACCAAAAGCGTTTACCCACAAAGCGCAGTCTCGCCAAGGCATAACCAGCCATTGAATTTAACAACAAGTTTAAAAGAGTGACGCTGACAGCAATTACCACACTATTGAACAACCAACGCCAAAATAGCGGTTCTTGGAGAAAGATTTGCCTATAGTTGTCGAGAGTGAAATTTTTGGGGAGAAAATTAGGTTCACCGCCGACAATCTCTCTTAGTGGCTTAAATGATGCTGACAGTGCCCAGAGGAAGGGAATTAGAGTGATGAGGGCATAGAGTGTCAGCAATAGGTATAACAGGGCTTTGAGCCAGGAGAAACTAGCGATTTTAGTCAAATCCGTTCGCCTCCAAAAAGTCGCCGCTGAATCAAGGTGATGCTAATGATCACCGCTGCCAACAAAAAGGCGATCGCAGCTGCATATCCCATTTGTAAATTCCGAAACACAGCTTGGTAAATTAGTAGCACCACAGTTAAGGTGGCGTTGTTTGGCCCGCCAGTACCGCCAGAGAAAATGTAGGACTGATCAAACAGTTGAAAAGTGCCAATTACCCCTACTGCTACCACAAAGAAGGTTACAGGCTGAAGTAAAGGAATAGTAATGTGGATAAACTTTTGCCATCCATTTGCCCCATCAAGTTCTGCTGCCTCATATAGTGTTTGAGGGATATCCTGCAACGCTGCCAGATAAATCACCATAAAAAACGGCGCAGTTGACCAAATGTTCATGATCATAATGCCTTTGAGCGCAACTGCCGGATCACCCAACCAGTTATAAGTAGGTAGCCCCACAAAAGCGAGAAGATCGTTTAGTAGTCCATCGGTGTTATAAATCCACATAAAGATGAGCGTCAGTACTGCTGAAGAAGTGACTGTCGGCAAAAAATAGACGATGCGCCACCAGTTTTTACCACGAATCCCCGAATTCAGAGTTACAGCCAGAATTAAAGCCAGGATAGTTTGAGTTGGTACAACAATGGCTACATATTCGGCGGTGTTTCTCAAAGCAATCCAAACCCGTTCATCTTCAGCTAATCGTGCGAAGTTCCGAAAACCGATGAACTCGTACTCAATACCGCCGAGAAGTTGAACTTTTTGCAGGGAAAGAAAAATGGCGTAGAGAATTGGTAAGACTACAAAAGTTCCTAAAACTAGAATGGTGGGCATCATAAATATGTACCCAGCAAAGTCTTCTGTGATATTCCACCTGGGGTTACTCCGTCGTCTCCTGATTTCAAACACTATTTAACCTCTGCCTAATCCAGCAATAACCTGACTGTAACGATAGGTCATGCATGATTATTTATCGTACTCCGTGTCAATAACTCGGAACTTTGTACTTGCTATCAAGCCTTAAAAAAGGTAACTAACTTTGCTTTGTGTTGTCTATTACATGACAAAACAAGTACAAAATACCCAATGCCCCAGGATTTAGTGATGAGATGAGCGAAATAGATGACTATGTTCGGGGTGATATAAACGCGATCGCCCTGTTGCTGGCAAGAGTGCTGGACTGATTATATAAAGTGTAGTGCGAATTAGTTTCTCTTGATGAGTACAGTCTGCCATTTGGTTAAGGGGGACAACCCTGATTTTTTCGTCAGGCCATCCGATGCGAAAGCAAATCGCAATGGGGGTTTCGGCTGGATAGTGTTCGAGTAGTTTGGCTTGGGCATTTTCGACGTGACGCGCACTGAGATATAAGCAGAGGCTAGCTTGATGTGCCGCAAGAGAGGCTAATTCTTCAGTGGCGGGGACTTCTGTACGTCCACTGATGCGTGTCAAAATAATGGTTTGGACTAAACCAGGGACAGTCAGTTCTACTTTGAGTTTGGCAGCAGCGGCTTGAAAGGCGCTGATACCAGGTATAACTTCAAAAGGAATATTTGCCTCTGCTAGGAGGTGCATTTGCTCATGGATGGCGCTGTATAGACTAGGATCGCCAGAATGGAGACGGATGACAGATTTTTGCTGCGATCGCACCCTATCGATCATAATCGGCAAAATCTCTTCTAAGGTCTGATTCGCAGTCCTAATTATCTCCGCATCTTCTCGGCAAAGTTCTAAAATCTGTTCAGGTATTAAAGAATCAGCAAATAAAATTACATCAGCAACAGCCAGTAGTTTCTGCGCCTTAACCGTTAATAAATCAGGATCTCCTGGGCCTGCTCCCACAATGTACACAGATGGTTTCATAGCATATAGTGTGTTTTTAGAGCTGAGGTTTTCTGTATATTCACTTATAAAAGAACACACGGCAATCCCTCAAAATTTTTTTTGGCAAATTCTTCAGTATCTTTCCGGATTCATCCTCTTTCGGTAGTAGAGAGTAATGGTAGATGCACCCTGGTTAAGCCCTAGAGAATATTCTGGGGCATTTTTTTTCATTCATCCTGCCCCACTACCTACCTACTACCTATTCCCCTCATTTCCCTGAGCAGTAGGAACGACATCAGACAAAGGGCGTTTGAGTAAATAAAGCCAAGCTAACCCAAATAATCCTAAGAAAATTCCTAGACAACTGACTACTTGTGCTATCCGTAAAGGCCCCAGCATTAAGCTATCAGTGCGAAAACCTTCGATCCACAAGCGTCCTAAGCTGTAGGCTGGCCAGTAAACTAAAAACAGCGTGCCTACCTTCAAACGTGGCTTACCCGATAAAGACCGGAAAAATAACGTTATTAGCAGCGCAAACACCATTAAATCCCATAAAGATTCGTAGAGGAAAGTGGGATGAAAGTAATCGAAACCAGCATACTCTAGAGGACGATGGTCTGGTGGAATATACAGTTTCCAGGGTAAATCAGTGGGATTGCCAAAAGCTTCCGAATTGAAGAAATTGCCCCAACGCCCGATCGCTTGCCCTAAAATCAGCGAAGGTGCGACTAAATCTGCCAGTTGCCAGAAAGAAACCTGCTTAATTTTGGCAAAGATTAAAGCTGCCAAAGCGCCACCCAGAATCGCTCCGTGAATGGCAATACCTCCTTCCCAGATAGCAAATATTTTTCCTGGAGTTGGGGCATATTTTGACCACTCAAACAAAACGTAATATAGCCGTGCGCCGGGAATTGCCCCAATCAACAACCAAAAGAACAAATCGCCTAGCAACTCTGGATCAACATTACGGCGCTTTGCCAAATTCTGGGAAAGGATAACGCCAATCAATACTGCTGTGGCAATCAACAAGCCATACCAGCGAATAGTTAGTATCCCTATGTTTACCAGAATCGGTCCTGGAGAAGTAAATTGAAACGCCAAGGGCAAGGTGGAAAAATCCAGTGCCATGAAAAATTACCTAGAAAAGTTCGTTAACTACCCGCGCACTTTACTAAGTACGGAGTTTTTTAAGTTTGAAATACCGGAGCTACACTTGAATCCTCCACAATATTGGGGGGACGCAAGTAAAAATCCAACATCCATATTTAGGAGTCTAATTCCTAACGCCTAGTTGAGCATAACTTATGCCACAAGAACAATTGACCAACTGAGTGCTAAGTTCCCCAACTTCTGAACTTCTGTAACTTTTAACTCAGCACTCTTCATTTTTGCACTTTTACTCAGAACACAAGATGGTAGATTTGAGTAAGTTACACAAAACGGTTTCGATATAATCACCTAAACAACTTTGATATATCTAAAATTGTGATTGCCATTTATCCTGGTAGCTTCGACCCCATCACATTGGGACACCTTGACCTCATCCAGCGCGGTAGTCGGCTGTTTGAACGGGTGATTGTCGCTGTACTACGGAATCCTAACAAAATGCCACTTTTTAGCGTGCAGCAACGGCTAGAGCAGATCCGTGTTTCTACACAACATCTACCTAATATAGAAGTAGACAGCTTCGACGGTCTGACTGTCAACTATGCCCAAATGCGACAAGCACAAGTTCTGCTCCGGGGTTTACGGGCTGTGTCAGATTTTGAAGTGGAACTGCAAATGGCTCACACTAATAAAACTCTTTCTACCGAAATAGAAACAGTTTTTTTCGCAACCTCAAATGAGTATAGTTTTTTAAGTAGTAGTGTGGTAAAAGAGATTGCAAGGTTTGGTGGTTGTATCGATCATCTCGTTCCCCAACACATTGCCCTAGATATATACCAATGCTACAATCACAACTCTCCAATGTTGAACCCAATCTCAACGGAAGCAATCCCCCCCCTGAAGAGTATCTCGGTGGATCGGGAACCATAGATATTCAGCAGGAACTCAACCGCCTAGAGGAAATGGTTCTCTCTAGTCTCAGGATTCCACTGACGGGACGCACACTGATAGACGAAGAAAAGCTACTAGATCAGCTTGATTACATCCGGTTGGCCTTACCATCACTTTTTCAAGAAGCAGCGGCAATTTTGAAACAAAAGGAGGAAATTCTGCTGGAAGCAGAAGAGTATGGACAGCAACTTGTTGAGGCCGCGCAAGCAAAAAGAGCGCAAATCTTAGCTGAAAGCGATATTATTCAACACGCAGAACAAGAAGCTGAACAATTGCGGCGACAAGTCCAACAAGAGTGTGAGGCAATAATGCAAGAAACTCTCACCGAAATTGACCGCAAGCGGTATGCTTGTCAGCAAGAATTAGACCAAATACGACAAACTGCGATCGCTCATGCTCAAGAAATTGAAGATGGTGCTGATGTATATGCCGATGGCGTTTTGGGAAATATCGAGCAGGATCTCAAGGAGATGTTGCGAATTATCACCAACGGACGGCAACAATTGCAAATTGATAACCTCACCCAGCGCAATTCACCTCCTAGCAAGAAAAGATAGAGGTTCTAAGATATTGTAATTAATGCAGTTTACAGAGATAGATGATTTTATAATTTGGTGTAGAGACGTAAAATTTTGCGTCTCTACCAAGAATACGGTGTTTTTACGTAAGACGACTACAAAGTATATGTAAAATCTTCCACTAGCATACCGGGAGCTAAAATACCTCCAAGTTGGCGACTTTCGTATGTACCTACTTCAGGAATGAATTCTTGAAAAGTGGTAAAATCCACTAAGTTTTCTCCCCAGAAGCGGTAGAGACTTTCATCAAAACGCAAGTTTTCAATGGGGGCAATAATTTCTCCCCTTTCTACCCAAAAACAAGCATAACGGGTCATACCTGTGATTCTACCAGTTTGGCGATCGCTCCAATTCAAGTAATGTAAATTCGATAAATATAATCCGGTATCTAAACTCGGAAGAATTTGCTCAAATCCTAAATTTCCCGGACTAACTTCTGGCGCTCGTAAAGTCTCTGAAGCATTAGCGCCATTACTAATTTTTTGATATTCCTTAGCAGTCCGAGAATTAACTAGAGTATTTACCAAATCTCCTTTTTCTATTATAGGTATCTCTGGTGCTGCTATTTCTCCCAATTCATTAAATCGCGGTACTAATCCCCGTTGAAAGTTTTCTTTTAAACTAAACGCGGTCGAAAGTTGTTTTTCTTCACGCCATAGAGCAGCTAAAGCACTGTTTCCTTGTTGGATATCAGCTTCGCTTAAAGATCCCCAAGAAAGCATCATTAATAAATCTGCAACAGCAGCAGGTGCAAAATAAGTTTTGTACTGTCCCCGTGGCAATTCTTTAGCTGAACGAGAGAGCAATTCTAGTTGCTTTTTGGCTTCGCTGATTTTGGCTATATAAGCAGATTTATCCCAATCACTCCCTGCAAATGTACCCTTAACTGCTTGTCCAGATGTAGTGAATAGAGAATAATCTAAGGTAAAAGAATCAGTAGCAAACCAGTGTTTCTGTCCGTTGGAATCACCATAAGCTTTAACTACTTTTCCCCCTGCATATATACCAGTAAAATCTAATTCAGCAACCGATTCTAGCACAGATAGTACTACTGCTTCTGCCGCCAATAAATTCCCAAAATGTACTTCCCGGCTGGTATTAGTTCCTGACGGTAAAACTAGATATGGATCGATAGGTAATAGAAGAAGTTCGTCACGTAGTTCCTGTAAAGCAGCATATGCTAACTGCCAATCTATATCCCAATTTCCAGTAAAGGGAAACTGCCGAATACTACCGCGTTGATTTGCCATCAAAGTTAGTTCGAGCCAACCATCAGAAACACAACCAGTTTGTCGAACTTTCGCATAATTGAAACGAGTAAATTGACTTCTTTCACTGCTTAGTCTAACAGTGAATTGTTCATTTTCTGCTTTTTTAATAAGCAGAGTTTCAATTAGTTGATTAAAGCTGATTTCTAATGCAGATAATTCCTCAATTTTCATAAATATTAAATATTAATAGGGAATAGGGAGAAGGAGAAAGTTAGGAGACGCGATTAATCGCGTCTGTACAAGAGTTAGGAGTTATATGTTGAGGGTTTTTTTAATTCAAAACTCCTAAGTAGCTAGGCATAAATAAATTAAAGTTTGTAGTAAGTACTTTAGTCCTGAAAATCCTTGCTTTGAGCGATTCATCGCTCACTACGAACTAGGATTTTATTTTATGTTTAATTATGCCTACCTACTTAATTCAAAACTCCTAACTCTTGTATTTACGCTTTTCAAGCTCCTCCGCCAAAAACTTCGACATTAGCAAACACACAAACAGGTGAACCATGTCCTACCCAAATGGCCTGATTTGGTTCTCCTTTACCACAATAAGGAGTACCATACATTTGCCAGTTTTCAGCATTTCCTACTTGAATTAAGCTGTGCCAAAATTCCGGTGTTATGGCACGATAGTTAGGATTACGGAGGGTTTTGGTGAATTTGCCATTTTCAATTAATTTGGCATACTCGCAACCAAATTGAAATTTATAGCGGCGATCGTCAATTGACCAAGATCGGTTAGATTCCATATAAACACCGTGTTCTATGCCGCCAATAATGTCTTCAAAGGTAGCATTCAGAGGTTCTAAATTTAAGTTTGCCATGCGATCAATCGCTGGTCGATTCCATGAGGAAGCACGGGCACAGGCAACTCCTGGTACACCTGCTCTTACCTGACTCTCCAGACTGCCTACCCCCCGTTGAAGTACACCTTCTTTAACCAAATACTCCCGCGTTGCTACAGCACCCGTATCATCAAAGCCATAGCTGGCATATTCACCAGGCACAGTGGGATCAAAAGTAATGTTCATCAGTGGCGAACCATATACTAGGTTGCCAAAATCACTCTTATTAACGAAGCTACCCCCAGCATAGTTACGCTCATCTCCCAAAATTCGGTCAATTTCTAGGGGATGTCCGACACTTTCATGGATTTGCAGCATCATTTGGTCTGGTGCTAAAACTAAATTGGTACGGGTGCTTGGGCATTCGTCTGCTGTCAAGAGTTCTATTGCTTGTTCACCAATTTGCCGCACCCGATGCCATAAGTCTTCTTGTTTTAAAAGTTCTAGTCCGCCTTGGTAACAGTTTGCTTGCGAGCCATTGTTGCTGCGCTGTTGTACGATCGCACCATCTTGGGCAGTGGCTCCATAATTAGTGCCTATAGATAGAATTTTTTGATATACTTCTGAGCCGTTGCTACTGACAAACCAAGACTCTCTATCGGTTGTGCTGGCACTAGCTATGGTTTGTACAATTTTGTCGTCAACCTTCAGCGTTTGACAAATGCGAACCAATAAATCGTTGAGTTCTCCTGGATTCAGAGCATCCAATGGCTCAAGAAATGGAGAGTGATATTCACCAACGACTTTAGGGCGCTCACTTTCACCAAAGGGATGTATCCACCATTCACTGGCTGCTAGTGCCTGGTTATAGGCTGTTTGAGCAGCAGTTTGGAGGGAAGACAGATCCAAAGAGTTAGTAGCTGCATAACCCAGACAACCGTTGACTAAGACTTCCAACATAGCTCCTACAGTGAAGCATTTGCCATTTATCTGGGGTAAACCATCACGCACTGAACGGGTAGTAGAAGTTTCCTTTACGGCTCTAATACCGATCCAATCAGCAGGAATATCGAAACTAGCGATCGCTTTTTTAAGTTCAGTCCACATAATTTAATAATTTGGGAATGGGGCATGGGGCATTGGGCATGGGGCATTGGGAAGAATTCAATTCCTAATCTCCAGTTTCCAGTACCCTCTAATTCCGATGCCAGCGTGTGCCATCACGGCTATCAATTAGCGTAATACTTTGTGCTTGAAGTTCGTCACGAATGCGATCGCTTTCGGCAAAATTCTTGGCAATACGTGCTTGTTGTCTTTGTTGAATTTTCGCTTCAATGTCCGCATCGCTTAAACCATTACTCGTGTGAGTTTCGGCTTTTATCTGGGCTTCTAAACCCAAGACTCCAGCTAATGTGACAAGAGTTTGCCATTGCCGTTGTAACTCCTCTGGTGATGTTTTGGTTTGCCCTTCATGCACAAGAATATTTCCCTCACGGCGCAGTTCTTTGGCTAATTCAAACAGCACTGTTAATCCACCAGGAAAATTAAAGTCGTTATTCACAGTTTCTTGGAAGCGCTCAACAGTTTCAGGGAGTAGTAAGGCAGTTCCCACTCCCCACTCCCCACTCTCCACTCCCCATCCTAATTTTTCACCATATTGGTAGCCGAAGAGTAAACCTTCTTTAATGGTGTGCCAACCGTTTGTTGCTGCGGCGATCGCTTCATCGGTAAAATCTATGGGTGTGCTATATTGAGCGGTCAGCACAAATAACCGCACTGCCATCGGGTCAACTCCTCGATCCAGTAAGTCTCTAATAGTGGTAAAGTTGCCCAAAGATTTAGACATTTTTTCCCCATCTACCTTCACCATACCGTTATGTAACCAGTAACGAGCTAGGGGTTTTCCTGTCACAGCTTCAGATTGGGCAATTTCGTTTTCGTGGTGGGGAAAAATCAAATCAGCACCACCAGCATGAATATCTATGGTATCACCCAAGCGATCGCGTACCATTGCCGAGCATTCAATGTGCCACCCCGGACGACCTGCGCCCCAAGGTGATTCCCAAGCCGGTTCTCCCGGTTTTGCTGCTTTCCACAAGGCAAAATCAAAGGGATCTTTCTTTTTCTGGTACTCTGGATCTTCGACGTTGACGCGTAGGCGCAGCCCGTCGTAGACATCGCTTTTCCCTGCTTGCATATCTTCTAACTTGCGTCCTGAAAGCTTGCCATACTCAGCAAACTGTCGGACTGCATAATATACATCACCGTCAGCAGGGTAGGCAAAACCCTTATTTTCCAACTCATGAATTAAGCGTTGAATGCCATTCATCGTGTGGGTAGCACGAGGATACTCATCAGCTTCTGTGATCCCCAGCCGCGCCATATCCTCAAAATATGCTTTGATAAAGCGATCGGCTACAGCTTCCATTGATGAATGTTCAACACAGGCTCGATTGAGAATCTTGTCATCAATATCGGTAAAATTTTGGATATATCGCACTTCATAACCGATAAACTGGAGGTATCGGCGCACTACGTCCCAAACGATGCAAGCTCTAGCATGACCCAAATGGCAGTAATCATATACCGTCACGCCGCAGTAATACATCTTAACCTTGCCTGGTTCGACTGTTTCAAACGGTTCTTGACGACGGGTGAGGGTATTGTAAAGGGTTAGGGTCATAACAGAGTAATGCTGAAATAGAGAGATACGTAATAATAGGGTAAGGCAGCTGGGATGACAGTCCAGCATCCCTATGCTAGTACAGTACGGCGTAAATAAACCACCCATTCCAAATAGCCAAAAAGTCTGCCCTATAAGCTTTTTGACTTTTGACTTCCGCCATGCGGGGCTAGTGTTTTCTGGACTATCTGCGCTACATTACTACTTTTTGACTATTTGATAACAGCGCTATGCAATCAGCAGTTATACCCGATCAAGCAATGGATACGCCCAAACAAGGAATGCCAGTAACAATTATTACGGGTTTCCTCGGTAGTGGCAAGACGACTTTACTTAATCATATCCTCAACAACCAACAGGGTTTGAAAACCGCTGTTCTAGTAAATGAATTTGGCGAAATTGGCATCGATAACGAGCTAATTGTTTCCACTGGCGAGAACATTATGGAGCTAAATAATGGTTGTATCTGCTGCACTATTAATAATGATTTGGTAGATGCAGTTTACAAAGTTTTAGAACGCCAAGAAAATCTCGATTATCTAGTAGTGGAAACAACTGGATTGGCAGATCCGCTACCAGTAGCTTTAACATTTCTGGGCACAGAATTGCGGGATTTAACCCGCTTGGATTCGATTATTACCGTGGTAGACGCGGCGAATTACAGCCTAGATTTATTTAACTCGGAGGCAGCATACAGCCAGATTGCATACGGTGATGTAATTGTGCTGAACAAGACTGATTTGGTTGATGAAGCCACTCTGAATGAGTTAGAAAGGAAAATTAACGAAGTTAAGGAAGGCGCAAGAATTATTCGCACCACGCGATCGCAAGTTCCACTACCTTTAATTTTGAGTGTTGGTCTGTTTGAGTCAGATAAATATTTTGACACAGTGGTAGATCAACACGACGATCACGATCATGATGACCATGATCACTCAACCTGTGGTCATGACCATCACGAACATGACCATGATCATCACGATCATCACCATCATTCAGACCATTTAGAAAATGATGGTTTTACTTCCATATCTTTCCAGAGTGACAAGCCTTTTTCTATTAAGAAGTTTCAATATTTCTTAGATAACCTGCTACCCTCAAATATCTTCCGAGCAAAGGGGATTATGTGGTTTGATGAAAGTCCAAAGCGTCATATTTTCCATCTTTGTGGTAAACGCTTTACCTTGGATGATGATGAATGGCAAGGTAAACTGAAAAACCAATTAGTGCTGATTGGTCAAAATTTAGATCGTGAGGCTTTAATTACTCAACTCGAAAACTGTATTTGTCTACCTTCAACCACTCGCAGTAAAGGCTTTGGAAAATAAAAGTTAGGAGTGAGGAATTAAGAGTTTAACACTCGTACTCGTTCCCAGGTGGAACCTGGGAATGTACTCGCAATGGCTCCACCACGGATGTTTGATCAATGAAAATGAGAGAATTCCGTAGGCGTGGCCCGCACTTCGACCTTTCGACAAAGCTCAGGGCAGGTGTTTACCCTGAGCCTGTCGAAGGGCAAGCTCAGTGACCATCGTAGACATCGCTTCCTCACTCCCCGGCATTACCAGGTTCTTCACTTCCCAACTGCTGTACCTGCTCTACGGATAACCCCGTCACTTTCGCCACTATTTCCACCGAGATTCCTTCTTTGAGTAAATTTATCGCTACACGCCGAGCTTCTTCAGTACGACCTTCCGCAAGACCTTCCGCAAGACCTTCCGCAAGACCTTCCGCAAGACCTTGAACACGACCTTCGGCTAAACCTTCCGCAAGGATAGCTTGATAAGTTACTGACTCCTGCATAAGTTCCCTCCGCAACAATTGTTGAATTATCTCTTTCTCTAATACTAGCCCAGCCAGAATGAACGCTGAGGCTGCAATATTGTTCTGGATACGTTGATCAGTAATTTTTGAAATTTCCTGAGCAACTTGTTGTAACGTAGCAGTGCGGTTATTTGTCTGACTTAACACCGCAAATGGTAATAATCCTGGATGCTCCAAAAATACACTTGTTGGTTGCTCCCAAAGACGAATTACCTCGAACCGATGAAAGGTTTCTTCCAAAGTGAATGTGGTTTGTTGTACAAGTTCTGAATTTGTCTGTTGTAGATAAATCACTACCTGACGCATTCGCTTACTTTTAAATCGGCGATACCCTCGCAACCGATAATCAATCATCCGAAAGGGAATATCAGCTTTGGGTTGGGTTTGGAACTCCAAATGCAGCACAACTTCATCGGATTGGAGCAATATCAGCGCATCGGCACGGATAGGTTCAAGGGAAAGTTCAGAAGGGCTTAATTCTGTGAGAGTGATAGATTCTCCTAACAGCCAAGTGGCAAAGTCACTGGAGAAGGTTTCAGCAAGGAACTTACAAACGTTATCGAACATTAAGAAATTTTATCAGGTAGTAGGCGCTCATCATTATGAGGTTTGAAGAAATTTAGATAAGAATTTAGAGATTTAATTTAACTCTAGACCGTGGTGTTCTAATTGATGAGAGAATATTAAATTAACCATCAAAAAAGTTTAAATTCATTGATCATGGCGAAAATCCAGTTTTCTAAAGGTCTTGACGAAGAAGTAATTCCAGAGGTGCGCCTGACGCGATCGCGCACTGGCGATAGTGGCACAGCGACATTTATTTTTACAAATCCTAAAATTTTAGACCAAGGTAGCACCGAAGACATTACCGGGATGTACTTGATTGACGAAGAAGGAGAGATAATTACCCGTGAAGTTAAGGCTAAATTTGTCAACGGGAAACCGGAAGCATTAGAAGCACTTCACGTAATGAAATCAGCCCAAGAATGGGATCGTTTTATGCGCTTCATGGAGCGGTATGCTGAAGAAAACGATCTCGGACTTAGTAAAGCCGAAAAATAGGGTATAGGGCATAGGGCATAGGTAATTTTTTCATGTTCAATGCGCCATTCCCTGTGTCCGATTGCCCATTATCAAAAATTAAAAGCTTAACCGATGACACAACAACCCCATCCAGATTCGCCTGGGATTACGGTAACTTGTGCTGTGATTACTGTCAGCGATACACGTACTTTTGAAACAGACAAAAGTGGTCAGCTAATTCAGCAATTACTCATTGGTGCTAACCATGCTGTAGGAGCCTACACAATTATCAAAGATGAACCAACACAAATTCAAGGGCAGATAAAAAATCTAGCTAAAAGCTCCAATTTGGATGCTGTAATTTTCAATGGTGGCACAGGTATTGCACCAAGAGATACCACCTACGATGCTATTGAAAAGTTACTGGAGAAAACCTTGCCGGGATTTGGCGAGTTATTTCGTTTTTTAAGTTATCAAGAAATTGGTTCGCGGGCGATCGCCTCTCGTGCTATTGCTGGTGTTTATCAAAATAAATTAATTTTCTCGCTTCCCGGTTCCAGTAATGCTGTGCGGCTAGGGATGGAAAAATTGATTTTGCCGGAACTCACTCACTTGGTAAGTCAGATTTGTCAGGGTGTGAAATGAGCCGCCGTTCAGAAAGTTCTCATTAGAACTTTTGTAAAATTAACATATCACGAACTGAATTCATCCTTTGTACTCTTACATTTTGAGCCTATCCAGAATTATAGTGAAACGGATGAAATATTAATATCAGGTCAGCAATGGAGCCTATTCAGTGGAATTGCATAATTGCTCACGGCATCACTGCATTTTCTTACTTTGGCATCCCTATAGTAATAGGGGTTTTCTTTGCCAAAACGAAGGCAACTATCCCTTCTAAATTTTGGCTAGCCTTTTTCTTATCAGGTGGATTCGTCCTATTTTGCGGATTTCACCACCTTTTGGCGGTCTTTGAGCCACATTCGTCAGTGTCGCTGTTGCACTTAGGCATACTCGACTTAACAGCGTTTGTTTCCTTGTCTGCCCTACTTTACCTGATGCCAACCGCTTATCAAATTGTAGGGGCGATCGCTAAATATCAAGAAGATAACCGCGAACTTCAACGTAGTCAACAGATGCAACGGCTATTTCTAGATCAAGGTCTATTTGCAGCCTATATCAAAGATGAGCAATCTAGAATGCTCTACTACAACCAGGAGGTACAGACTAGATTTTCGGTAAATTCACAAGAATGGTTGGGGAAAACGGATAGTGAATTCTTGCCAGATCCAGAAGAGGGGCGGCGGATAATGGAAAACGATCAAATCGTTTTGAAGACTCTACGCCCCTTGAAGGTGATTGAAGAGACAAAGACACCCGGTAATGATCAGCCGTGCTACTGGCTATCGTCTAAGTTTGCATTTAGCGATGACGCAACGGGCGATCGCCGCATTGGTGGGATTAGTATTGATATTACAGAATCTATAGAAGCACAGCGATCGCTCACTGAATTAAATCGGCAGCTAGAAGAAAAAACACTGGAATTCGAGGCAAAAAAACGAGAAATTATCTATCTCTCAGATATGGCGGATATGCTTTATTCCTGCGAGTGTGAAAATGAGGTGTATAAAGTGGCCGCTTTAACCTGTTCCAAGCTGCTTCCTAAGATGAGTGGTTGTATCTGTATAATTCCTAATTCCAAGAATTATGTTCAGATGAATAGTGTTTGGGGAGGTAAAATAAGCAGTAAAGAAATATTTTCACAATCTGAGTGTTGGGCATTGCGGAGAGGGAAATTTAATCTTTTATCCCTTGGCAACTCAGGACTGATGTGCAGCCACTTAATACAGCCTGTTAGCGGCGCACATTTGTGTGTTCCATTGTTTGGACAAGGTGAAGAAGTTGGTATTTTACACATCTATGCGCTTGAAGAAATCAGTCTAGAAGATCAACAAATTACTGAGATTATTGCTAGAACATTAGGGTTTGCACTGAATAATCTCTCGGTAAAACAACGTCTAACCCATGATAATTTACGGGATGGAATGACCCAACTATTCAATCCAACCTATCTGCAAAGCATAACGGAACAGAGGCTAGCGGAAGCTGAACGGTCGGGACAACCTCTTAGTGTTATTTTCCTTGATATAGATAACTTTAAATCTTACAACTCTCGCTATGGGCATCTCACTGCCAACATTGTTATTCAGGGATTAGCAAAACTGCTCTTAAAATCTATTCGCTCCTTTGACATTGCTTGCAGATGGGGTGGTGAAGAATTTGTGATTGTGATGCCTAATATGACACTAGAAACGCTCAGGAAGCGAGTAGAAAAACTAAGGGTAGATGTTGAACAAATGCAATTGAGGGACGGTGATCAGATCCTCGAAAGGATCACCGCTTCTTTTGGAATAGCTGTATCAGAACCAGAGATTACAGTTAAAGATTTTCTGAATCTGGCAAATCAAGCGATGCTTGAGGCCAAGCGAACAGGGAAGAATCGGGTTATAGAGTATGTAAATACCTCTGATTGAAGAAGAAGTCAGGAGTCAGAAGTCAGAACAAAAAAATGGGGGATTCAGACCCAGGGCTATTTCATTCTAGACATAAACCGCCCAGAACTAAAGTTCCAGGCTAATAGCTAAAGTCCGTTAAAACGGACTATAACCTTTTCTCAGTCGCCTTTAGACGACTTTCGCTATTAGACT
>Ga0105046_10003703_pt1 | contig 24258 bp, 14 predicted proteins | sample MAT03_FD_78385 | JGI IMG/M metagenome (GOLD analysis project Ga0105046, IMG submission 78385) | Freshwater microbial communities from Lake Fryxell liftoff mats and glacier meltwater in Antarctica - MAT-03 (megahit assembly) | ecosystem: Environmental > Aquatic > Freshwater > Ice > Liftoff...
AGGCGGGCGCGCACGCCGGACACGGTGCCGCGGGTGAGCAGCAGGCGGCCGAGGGTGAGCAGCAGGGCGACGAAGGCGAGGTAGTAGCCGGTGAACCAGAAGTAGGCGTCGACGTCGGGGCCAAAGCCGTTCATCGCCGAGTAGGTCGGGGTCGGGGCGTTGTTGTAGTTGAGGAGGCGGTGGTCGACGCCCCACGAGGCGAGGACGATGGACAGGATGTAGTAGAGGACGATGAGGCCGATGCCGAGGAACTTGTTGTTGGCGATGACGTGGAGGAAGAACGCGAGCAGGGTGGTGAGCACGAGGCTCGGGAACACGAAGCCGTAGAGGTAGCCGAGGTAGACCGGGATCTCGAAGTTGGTGTAGCCCTTGACCAGTTGCACGCCGATGCCGACGAGCATGAGCACGAGCAGCAGGCGGGCGTGGACCAGCAGCAGGCCGAGGATCTTGCTGACGAACACGAGGGTGGTCGACACGGGGGTGGCGTCGAGGATCTGGTCGCAGCGCAGGCCGCGTTCGCGCCACACCAGCTCGCCGGCGTAGAGCGCGGTGATGATGACGAACAGCAGGTCGAAGCTGCCGATGATCTCGAGCATCGAGTAGGTGACCGGATAGATCGAGGTGCCGTAAATGAGGTCGGCGTTGTGGGCGTTGCTCAGGGTGAGGAGCACGCCGATCGCGACCAGCGCCTTGAAGACGCGGGCGCCGACGATGTCGCGGTAGTAGAGCCGGACCAGCGCGAACAGGACGGCGAGCGGGCGGGCGGGCTGCGGGGTGGCGCGAGGGAGGGCGGCGCCGATCGGGACCTCGGCGAGCTCGGCGGCGGCGGCGAGCTCGGCCCGTTCGCGGCGCTTGCTGCTGCGGCCGCCGACGAAGGCCTCCATGCGGAACATGCGGTGGGCGGCGGCGAGCACGAGCATGGCGGCGCCGACCCACAGCGCGCGGTTTAGCAGCAGCAGGCCGCCCAGCGGGAGCAGCAGGCTGTTCTTCTCGACGACGGTCCAACTGCGCTGGGCCAGGTTGGTGGCGATGATGCCGAAGGGGTCGCACAGGGCGGCGCGGGTCTCGTTGTCGAGGTCGGAGAGGAGGCTGACGGCGATCGAGTAGCCGACGAACAGGGCGACGCCCTGGACGTACACGGCGATGAAGCTGCGGGTCATGATGCCGACGGCGAAGAACAGGGCGCAGGCGAGCAGCGCGTTGGGGACGGCGTAGACGAGCATGGGCCAGAGGTAGTTGGCGAGGCCGCCGGGGCCGAGCTTCTCGGGGTCGGTCCACGGCCAGTAGGTGGCGAGGCCGAGGGCGAGGGGGACGGCGGCGAACACCAGGAGGGTGACGGCGTAGGCGCCGAGGAAGCGGCCGAGCACGAAGCTGGGTTTGCTCAGGCGGGTGGTGAACAGCAGCTCGTGGGACTTGAACTCAAAGTCGCGCAGGATCGCGGTGCCGCTGATCGCGGAGGTGAACACCATGCCGACGAGGGTCAAGATCATGACGATGGTGTTGATCGCCCAGGGGGAGTTGATGACGACCTTGCCGGCGACCCCGCCGAGCTGCACGGCGTCGGTGGTGGCGAACAGGAAGGCCAGCAAGAACATCGCCGCCATGAATACGTAGGTGATCGGGCGGCGCAGGTGGTAGCGCAGCTCGAAGCTGGCGAAGCTGAGGAGCTGGCTCATTCGGACCTCGCGGCGGCGTCGCCCATGTGGTGAAAGTAAACGTCCTCGAGGCTGGGCTCGACGGCCTCGAACTCGGGGCCAGGGGCGCTGCGGTGGTACACGTGCACGACGGGGCGCCCGGTGATGAGCCGCGTGGAGATGACGCGCAGCTCCTTCTGCAGCGCGGGCAGCTCGGCGCGGGTGGTGACCCTGCGCCAGATCTTGCCGCGCAGCGTGGCGAGGGCGGCCTCGGGCTGGCCGGTGTAGCGCAGCTCGCCGTCGGCGATGATCGCGAAGTTGGGGCACAGCTCGGCGACGTCCTCGACGATGTGGGTGCTGAGGATGACGACCACGTCATCGCCGATCTCGCCGAGCAGGTTGAGGAAGCGGTGGCGCTCGGTCGGGTCGAGGCCGGCGGTCGGCTCGTCGACGATGACGAGCCGCGGACGACCGAGCAGGGCGATGGCGATGCCGAGGCGCTGCTTCATGCCGCCCGAGAACCCGCCGACGGCCTTCTTGCGGACGGCGACGAGGTTGGTCTGCTCGAGCAAGCCCTTGATCTGGGCCTGGCGCTGCTGGCGGTCATGCAGGCCCTTGAGCACGGCGAAGTGCTCGAGGATCGCCTCCGGGCTGAGGTTCGGGTAGAGCCCGAATTCTTGCGGGAGGTAGCCGAGGACCTCGCGCAGTTGGGCCTTCTGGGTCAGTACATCGAGCGCACCGAAGCGGATGGTGCCGGTGTCGGGCGCCTGCAGCGTGGCGATCGTGCGCATGAGCGTCGACTTGCCGGCGCCGTTGGGGCCCAGCAGGCCGAACATGCCGACGGGGATCGTGAGGCTGATCCCCCGCAGCGCTCGCACGCCGTTGGGATAGGTCTTGGTGAGGTCCTGGATCGAGAGTTCCATGGCGCGGCTTCCCGCGAGCATAGACCCGGACCGCAGGGCCGTGGTGTCACGAGCGCGTCACATGACGAGGGACATCTGGTAGGGGCCGACCCAGAAGCTGTCGTCGGGGGCGAGCTCGGCGGGCTTGCGAATCGGTGCGTCGCCGATCTTCACGGAGCCATCACCGATGATCGGCCGCAGGTACGGCCGGTTCGGGATGCCGCTCCACTCGAGCACGGCGTGTACGCGGCGGATGTGGGTCGCGTGGTGGTCGGGCAGCATGATCTCGCAGCGCTCGCCGCTGCCGATCCTGTAGCTACCAGGCAGGAACAGGCGCTCCTCGACGCCGCCCTCGGGCCAGCGCAGCTTGAGCGTGGCGGCGACCGGGATGCCGAGGTCGCGGTGCAACACCTCCCCGAGGATATTGGCGAAGGCGCTGGCGTCTGGCGGGCGCTTCTCGGGATCCTTGTCGAGCGCGAGCTCGATGCCGCTGACCAGCGCGCGCGGCAGTTGATCGCAGCCGGCGATGTTGAGGAGGCCGGTCACCGGCATGTTGGCGTGGGCCTGCAACCAGCGCACGGGCTTCTCGCGGTACTCCTCGCGGACCTCGTTGAGCGGGCGATCGGGGTGAAACGGCGAGTGCGCCGAGAGCAGCTCGTACAAGATGGTGGCGAGCGAGTACACGTCGCTCGCGGGGGTCAGGACGCGGGTCTTGAGCTGCTCGGGCTGGCTGTAGTGGGGGGTGCCGACGACCATGTGGATCTGGGTCGCGTTGGCGCCGATGACCGGTGAGCCGTCCCAGGAGCGGGCGAGACCAAAGTCGAGGACCTTGATCTGGCCGTTGTCCTGGACAAAGATGTTCTCCGGCTTGACGTCCCGGTGGACGATGCCCTGGGCGTGCGGCTCGGCGAGCCCGAGACAGGCCTGATGCACGATCGTGACGGCCTGGGCGGGGTGGAGCGGCTCATCGAAGCTGTGCCAGGTGTTGAGGGTGTCGCCCTCGAGGAAGTCCATCAACATGTACACGTGGCCGTCGGGGCGCAGGCCACAGTCGAAGGTGCGGACCACGTGGGGGTTGGTCAGCGAGCGGAGGATCGTGATCTCCCGCAGGGCGCGCTGGGCGGCGTCGCTGGTGGTCACCGGCTCGCGCGTGAGCTTGAGCGCGAGCGGCCGGTCGAAGCCGCGGACCTCCACCTTGTAGACGTTTGCGAAGGCGCCAGCCCCGAGGACACTGACGACCTTGATGTTGCCCGCGTAAACGTCTCCAGGCTGAAGTACAACGGCCATGTTTTTTTGATCTCGAGACAAGCTATCACGAGGCCGCAGGTCGCGAGCAAGGCCGCGCACGAATTGTCCACGCGGTCCCGGGTCTCCGGGGCTCGATGCACCCCCACCTCATCCATTACCTTCGCGGGCTCGCCGATGACCACGCCATTGCCCCACCCAGAGCCTCCGACCGCCCTTTCGCGCCTCGCGGCGGTGGAGGACCTGGGGCACATCTGTGTGGTGGCGACCGATGTCGACGGCACCCTGACGCGGGCGGGGAAGCTCGATCCTGCGGCGCTCGCGGCGATCTGGCGGCTGATGGTGGCGGGCGTCATGGTGGTGCCGGTGTCGGGCCGACCGGCGGGTGAGGTGCAGGGGCTGGTGCGCTACATGCCGGGTGTGGTCCGCGGTCTCGCGGAGAACGGGCTGGTGGAGATCGTGCCGGACCAGGCGCCGCGCTGGCTCGGCACACCGACCGACAAGCCCCGCCTGCGTGCCGTGGGGGCCCGCTTGAACGATGATTTTGCGGCCGGGCTGCGGATCACGGGCGATGATTACTGTCGCCTCGGCGATGTCGCGTACGAGCGCGAGGGTCGCGACGAAGCGGAGCTGCTGCGCCTGCGCGGGCACGCCGAGGCGCTCGGGGTCCACCTGGTCTGGTCGAACGTTCACGTACACCTGGCGGAGGCGGTGCCGGACAAGGGGGTCGCGGTGCTGCAGTTGTTGCGTGAGCTGGCGATCGCGCCCGGGCAGGTGGCGACCATCGGCGACGCGCCCAACGACGCCGGCCTGTTCATCGCCGGGCGCTTCGGACTGACGGTCGGCACGGCGGATGTCACGGCCCAGCTCGCGTACTTCCCGGCGGCGCCGCGCGCCGTGACAGAGGGGCGCGAGGGGGCAGGCTTCGTGGAATTGGCGGAAGCCTTGCTCGCGGCGCGCGGCCGCTGAAACCGCGGCGCGCGGACGCGGGTCCAAGGCCGGCCCGACCTGGGGTTTCCATGCTATGCCCCGATGCGCCGTGACCGCTCTGGTCCCGTCTCGCCCTGTGCCCGCCATGTCTGTCTCCTTTGATTCTCCGGTCCTCGCGCAGCGCCTCGTCTTCCGGGTGTCGCTGGCGTTCGCGTTGCTGACCACGCTCGTGGTCGGCGGCTGTCAGGCGAGCGCCGGCGGCTACGATCGCAAGAAGGACGGCAAGGAGGAGGTCAAGGAGGTGCCGACGCCGGTGGTGGTGGGGGCCGTCGAGCGCGGCTCGATCGTCTCGACGATCTCGGCGGCGAGCACGATCGAGGCGGAGCGCCAGGTGACGATCCACGCGGAGTCGACCGGGCGGCTCGTCGACCTCACGGTTGAAGAGGGTGACAGCGTCAAGAAGGGTCAGGTCCTGGCCCGGATCCGCTTCGACGCGCAGACCAACTCGCTGCTGCGCGCCAACACCTCGCTGGAGAAGGCCCGCGTCGACTTCGACCGCGCCGAGCAGCTCTTCAACGACAAGGTCATCGGTCAAGAGGAGTACTTGCGGGCCCAGAACGCCCTGGAGATCGCCCAGCTCGACCTCAGTGATCGTTCGCGCGAGATGCGAAACACCAAGGTGACGGCGCCCTTCGACGGCACGATCACGCAGCGCAAGGTGACGGCCGGGGCGTTCGTCAACAACGGCGCGGAGCTGCTGACGCTGGTCGACTTTCGTACGCTGGTCGCCCGGGTGTTCGTGCCGGAGAAGCAGCTCGACCGCATCGAGGTCGGGCAGGAGGCCGAGGTCGTCGGCAAGGCAGCGCGCGGCCGCAAGGGTGCGGGCAAGATCCTGCGCATCGCGCCGACGATCGACGCGAGCACCGGCACCGTGAAGGTCACGGTCTCGATGCCGCCGGCGCTGGTCGGTCCGCAGGCGTTCTTGCCCGGCATGTACGCGGAGGTCACGCTGCGCACGGACAGTCGCTCGGATGTCGCGTTGGTCCCGAAGTCAGCGGTGCTCCGCGACGAGGAGCAGACCTACCTGTTCACGGTCACCGGCGACCCGACGACCGGGTTCATCGCCAGGCGCGTGCGCGTCGAGACCGGCCTGACGGACCCCGAGCGCATCGAGGTGGTCAAGGGCCTGGCGGTCGGCGACGCGGTGATCACCGCGGGCCAGACCGGGCTCAAGGACGGGGCCAAGGTGGTCCGCGTCGATCCCCAGGGCAAGCCGATCGATCCGCCTTTGGAAGTCGAGACGGCGGACAAGAAGGCCGCGTCGGACAAGTCGGAGTAGCCCGCGCATGGACACGCAGACCCCGACGGCCCGGCGTCCCGAGGCAGACGAGGCGCAGACCTTGGCCTGGGCGGCGCGTGAGAAGGCGATGGAGCGGTTTCGCTTCACCACCACGCGCCCGGTCGCGGTGCTGATGGTGTTCTTCGCGGTCCTGGTATTCGGCGGGTTTAGCATCCGGCTGCTGCCGCTAAACCTGATGCCGGACATCTCCTACCCGCGCCTGACGGTGCGCACGGAGTACCCCGGCGCGGCCCCGGCAGAGGTCGAGAACAACGTTTCACGGCCGATGGAGGAGATCCTCGGGGTGGTCACGGGCCTGACCAAGATCTCGAGCGCGTCGCGTGGCGGGTACAGCGACGTGGTGCTCGAGTTCGCGTGGGACACGGACATGGACGAGGCCAACCAGGATGTCCTGGAGAAGCTCGACGCGATCAAGCCGGTGCTGCCGACGGAGGTCAAGCAGCCGCTGATCCTGCGCTACGACCCGACCCTTGACCCGGTGCTGACGCTGAGCCTCAGCGGCGCGGGCGAGGCCTTCGCGGGGATCGACGGGCTCAAGTATCTGCGCAGGATCGCCGACCGCGATGTGCGTCGCCTGCTCGAGCCGATCGAGGGGGTGGCGGCGGTCAAGGTCAAGGGCGGCCTCGAGGAGGAGATCCAGGTCCAGTTGCTGGAGGAGCAGCTTCGGCGCACCAACATCAGCGTCGACACGGTGATCAAGCGGCTGCAGGCGGAGAACATCAACCTCGCGGGCGGCAGCATGCGCGACGGTCGGACGCGCTATCTGGTGCGCACGGTCAACGAGTTTCGCGACCTCGCCGACATCCGCGAGCTGGTGATCTTGTCGCGCGAGGGTCGCGACATCAAGCTCAAGGACATCGCGGAGGTCGGTTCGGGCTACAAGGACCGCGACGTCATCACCCGCGTGAACGGCCGCGAGGCGGTCGAGGTCGAGGTGTACAAGGAGGCGGACGCCAACATCGTCGACATGGCGGGCCGGGTCACCGAGGCCTCGCTGAGGACGGTGCGCCCGCGGCTCAAGAGCGAGTACGGGGCGGACATCGACGTGCTGACGGACCGCTCGCTGTTCATCGAGTCGAGCATCAACGAGGTGCGCGACACGGCGATCACGGGCGGGCTGCTGGCGATCATCATCCTATTTTTGTTCCTGCGCGACCTCAAGTCGACGCTGATCGTGGCGGTCTCGATCCCGATCTCGGTGCTGGTGACCTTCGCGCCGCTCAACATGGCGGGTGTCTCGCTCAACATCATGAGCCTGGGCGGGCTGGCGCTCGGCATCGGCATGCTGGTCGACAACTCGATCGTGGTGCTGGAGTCGATCCACCGCTGCAAGGAGGAGGGTGACGACTACATCACCGCGACGGTGCGCGGGACCTCGGAGGTCGGCAGCGCGGTCATCTCGTCGACGCTGACGACGGTGGCGGTGTTCTTCCCGATGGTGTTCGTCGAGGGCATCGCCGGGCAGATGTTCGGCGACCTCGGGCTGACGGTGGTGTTTAGCCTGCTGGCCTCGCTGGCGGTGGCGCTGTTCTTGATCCCGATGCTGGCCTCGCGCAGTTGGATCGGCGGACCGGGTCTGTCGGCTGGCGACCCGCCTGCGGTGCGCCTGGGCCGGGCGCTGCGCGGCCTGCTGACCAGTTGGGGCTCGGCGGAGGAGCTCGGCGCGGCGCTGGCGAGGCCGCGCTGGTGGTGGGTGACGATCGTCCCGCTGGTCTACTACCTCGTGCGCTTCGTGCTGCACTTCAGCTTCGACTTCATCGGCAAGCTGCTGTCGGCGATCGTCATCATTTTGGTCGCGGTGCTCGTGACGGTCGTCGGCGCGGTGCTGTGGCTGCTCGGCTGGATCATCAAGCCGGTGTTGTGGCTGTTCGACGCGTTCATGCGCGTGCTCGAGGCCGGTTATCCCCGGCTGATCCGCTGGAGCTTGCGCAACCGCGTGGTGGTCTACGGGCTGGTGCTGGCGGCGGGCGGGGCGACGGTGTGGGCGGCCCCGCAGCTCGACACCGAGCTGATCCCCGAGCTGCATCAGGGCGAGTTCACGGTTGAACTGAGCCTGCCAGTCGGCACGCCGTTGATGGCGACGCAGGAGACGATGCTGCCGGTCGAGCAGGAGCTGCTGCGCGCGGTCCCCCGGCTGCGCAGCTTGATCACGACGATCGGCAGCGAGCGCGACAGCAGCGAGTCGGGCGAGCGCGGCGAGCACACGACCCGCCTGCGCATCGCCCTGACCACGCAGAAGACCCGCACGGACAGCTACGAGCAGCCGAAGGCGGGCGAGCCGGAGGTGGTCGTCGAGGCGCCGGAGGAGCCGCTCGGGCTGGCGGCGCCGGCGACCGACCCGAACAACGCGGAGCGCGAGGCGTTGGCCGCGGTGCGCCCGCTGGTCCAGCGGATCCCGGACGCGATCGTCAACGTCACGCGCCCGGCGCTGTTCTCGTTCACGCGCCCGATCGAGGTCGAGATCCGCGGCTACGAGCTCGACGAGCTGGGCGACGCGACCGACGCGGTGCGCGAGACGCTGGCCGGCATCACCGGCCTGCGCGACGTGAAGTCGTCGATCCTGCCGGGCAGCCCCGAGGTGCAGATCGTCTACAACCGCGACGCGCTGGCCCGCTACAACCTCGACATTCGTACGGTGGCGGAGCTGGTGCGCAACAAGGTGCAGGGCTTCGAGGCGACCAAGTACAACCGCAAGGACCGCAAGATCCCGGTGCGCGTGCGGCTCAAGGACATCGAGACCGCCGACGTCGAGGAGCTGCGCGAGCTGGTCGTGAACCCGGGCCAGACCCGGCCGGTGCCGCTGACGGCGGTGGCGGAGCTGACGCTGGGTCGCGGGCCCAACGAGATCCGGCGCATTGGTCAGCAGCGGGTCGGCCTGGTGACGGCGAACCTCGAGGGCGCGGGCCTGGGCAGCGTGGTCACGGCGATCGAGGCGCGGCTCACCGAGCTCGAGCTCCCGGCCGGGGTCAGCTACGCGGTGACTGGCCAGAGCGCCGAGTGGGAGACCTCGTCGCGCTCGCTGTACCTGGCGCTCGGGCTGTCGATCTTCCTGGTCTACGTGATCATGGCGTCGCAGTTCGAGAGCCTGGTCTATCCGCTCATCATCCTGGCGACGATCCCGCTGGCGGCGGTCGGGGTGATCTGGACGCTGCTGCTGATGGGCCTGCCGGTCAGCGTGCTGGTGTTCCTCGGGGCGATCTTGCTGGCGGGCATCGTCGTCAACAACGCGATCGTGCTGGTCGACTACGCCGGGCAGCTCAAGGAGCGCGGCCACAGCACCGACGAGGCGCTGGCGATCGCGGGGCAGGTCCGCCTGCGGCCGATCCTGATGACGACGATGACGACGGTGTTGGGCCTCATCCCGATGGCGCTCGGCCTCGGTGACGGCGCCGAGCTGCGTACGCCGATGGCGATCACGGTGATCGCCGGCCTCGGGTTCTCGACGCTGCTGACTCTGGTCGTGATCCCCACGTTCTACGCCGGCGTCGACCGGCTGTTCGGCGGCGGGGTCGCCGAGCCGCGCGACGTCGCGCTGGCCCGTGAGACGGCTTCCGTGACGGCGGACCAGCTCGCGCCCGAGGCCGAGGTGGTCGCCGCGCAGGCGCCAGGTACCGAACCGCAATAGTGTTTTTGGGAGGTCGCCATGGCCAAGGACAAGCTCCGCGACAACAGCCTCGTTCACCTCTCGCTGGTGCGTCCGGTGACGATGCTGATGGTGCTGCTCAGCTTTATCGTGATCGGGATCGTCGCGCTGGTGAACATCCCGGTCGAGCTGATCCCCTCGGGCTTCTCGCCGCCGTTCATGCAGGTCGAGGTGCCCTACGCGAACGCGACGGCGCAGGACGTCGAGGACCGGATCACGCGGCCGCTCGAGCAGGCGCTGTCGACCACGCCCGGGCTCAACGAGCTGAGCGCGACCTCGCGGGCGGACCGGGCCAGCCTGTCGCTGATCTTCGAGAGCGACATGGACATGAACATCGCGTACCGCGAGGTCCGCGACCGGGTCGCGCGCGCGCGGCCCGATCTTCCGGCGGACGTCGAGAAGGTCCGGATCCGCAAGGAGTCGGGCGCGGGCATCCCGGTGGCCTTTTACGGGATCACCTGGGACGAGACCGTCGAGCTGCCGCGCGACCGCCTGCAAAAGCACCTGGTCCGCGCCATCGAGCGCATCGACGGGGTCGGCCTGGTGAACTTGTGGGGCCAGGAGGACCGCGAGATCCGCATCGAGCTCAACCGGCCGCTCGCGGAGGCGGCGGGCGTCAACATCTTTCAGCTCGCGCAGACGCTGACCAAGGCCAACTTCAACCTCGCCAGCGGCAACATCCGCGACCCCGAGGGCAAGTTCGTGATCCGCTCGCTGGCGACGTATCAGACGATCTCGCAGCTCGAGGACACGATCGTCGGGCAGAAGAGTTTGCGCCTCAAGGACATCGCCGAGGTCGTCTACGACTACCCGGAGAGCGACCGCATCGACCGCTACAACGGGCGCCCGTCGATGGTGCTGTTCGTGCTCAAGGAGTCGCAGGCCAACACGGTCGAGGTGTGCGAGCGCATCCGGGCGGCGGTCGAGGCGGCCCAGCAGACCCCGGGCCTGGCCGGCTTCCAGGTCGAGGACATCTTTAATCAGGGCGACGCGATCGTCTACAGCCTCAACCAGGTGACCAGCTCGGGCCTGCAGGGCGGGGTGCTGGCGATCCTGGTGCTGCTGTTCTTCCTGCGCCGGGTCCGCCTGACGCTGCTCATCGCGGCCTCGATCCCGCTGTCGATCTTCCTGGCGCTGCCGTTCATGTACTTCGCGGATCAGAGCATCAACCTGATCTCGCTGCTCGGCCTGATGATCTGCGTCGGCCTGGTGGTCGACAACTCGGTGGTGGTCGCCGAGAACATCGAGCACTACCGCGGGCGCGGTATGAGGCCGTACGCGGCGGCGCTGCACGGGGCCAGCGAGGTGGCGCTGCCGATCACGCTGGCGACCCTGACGACGATGATCGTGTTCGCCCCGGCGGCGCTGCTGGCGTCCGGACCGACCCAGTTCTTCATGATCCGCATGGTCACGCCGGTGTGCGTGTCGCTGCTCGCGAGCCTGTTCGTGGCGCTCGCGCTGGTGCCGATGGTCAGTGTGTTGGCGTTTCGTGACGCGGCGCCGCTGCTGGCCAGCAGGCGCTGGCTGCGGCCGGTGCTGCTGATCGACCAGACCTGGAAGCGGTGGATGACGGCGGCCTACGAGGCGACGATGGGGCCGCTCAACCGCCTCTACGGCCGCTTGCTGCGCGTGACGTTGCGTCGGCGCATGGACGTGGTGGTGTCGGCGCTGCTGATGCTGGCCGCGACGGTCGCGGTGCCGATGATGTCGGTGCCGTTCTCGGGCGGCGAGAACATGGGCACCCGCAACTTCTTCGCCTATTACTCGATGCCCGGCGACATCACGCGCGCGGAGGCCGACGCGTTCTTCCGCGAGCTCGAGCAGACGATCGAGGCGAACAAGGCGGAGTATCGGATCGCCGCGCAGTACATCGGCTTCGACGGCACGGTCGCGCAGGTGCAGGTGTTCTTCGAGAAGCAGTCGCCGGGCGAGCGGCCGTTCAAGGAGGTGCGCCAGGAGGTCTACGACAAGCTGCCGAATCGGCCCGGGTGGGTGAAGGAGGCCCGCTTCGGCGGCTCGGACGGCACCGAGGACGAGGCCTTCATGGTGACGCTGTACGGCGACGACCACCAGTCGGTGCAGGACGCCAAGGAGGAGCTCGAGCGGGGTCTTCTGGCCCAGCCGGGGGTGCTGGGGGTCTCGAGCCGCGGCGGCGATTCGATGCGCCGCGACGAGCTGGCGCTGTCGATCGATCGCACGATGAGCGAGCGCTTCAAGGTGTCGGCGGGCACGATCGCCAACACGGTGGCATACGCGATCCGCGGCCAGTTGCTGCCGCGGTTCCAGAGCCCCTCGGAGGACCGCGAGATCAACGTAAGGATCCGCTACCGCAAGGAGGACCGCGAGCAGCTCTCGCAACTGCTCGAGTTCAAGGTGCTCAGCGACAGCGGCAAGGTCGTGCCGATCAGCGTGCTGACCGAGACCGGCCTGCGCAAGGGAGAGAACGCGCTGGTGCGCAACGACAAGCGGGTCGCGGCGCTGATCCGCCTCGAGCTGGAGAAGGAGGACCGGCTTGCGACCGAGACGGCGATCAAGGGGTTCCTCGAGCGTTACGAGCTGCCGAGCGGCCTCAGCTTCGACGCCGACCGCAACAGCCGCGAGGCCGACGACCTGGCGACGGACCTGCTGGGCGCGATGGTCCTGTCGACGATCTTCATCTTCCTGCTGATGGGCTTCCTGTTCGAGTCGTTCATCTTGCCGCTGAGCGTGCTGCCGTCGATCCCGCTGTCGTTCATCGGCGTGTGGTGGTTCCTGATGTTCACCGGCTCGCCGATCGACTCGCTCGCGGTGATCGGGATCCTGTTGCTGCTCGGCGTGGTGGTAAATAACGGGATCGTCCTGGTCGACTTCATCAACAGCGCCCGCGTGGCCGGGCTGTCGCGGGAGGCGGCGATCGTGCAAGCCGGCATGCAGCGCTTTCGACCGATCATGATGACCGCGTTGACGACGGTCGGCGGCATGCTCCCGCTGGCGTTCTCGACGCCCACCGGCGAAGGGCTCAACTACGGTCCGTTCGGCAAGACGCTGGTCGGCGGGATGACGACCGCGACGATCCTGACGCTGGTGGTGGTGCCAGTCTCGTACACCTACTTCGACGACCTGCGCATCGCCGCGACCGAGTGGACCCGGCGCATCTTCTGGCGCCGCAAGCGGTGAGTTTGATGGGCGCTACCGGGGGAGGAGCGGGCGTGCTAGCCTCGGGCGATTATGGATCACGTCACGTTTCGCAAGGCCACCAGGGCCGAGCTCGACGCCCTCCCGGAGGATGTGAAGGGGGAGCTGATCGACGGCGTGTTGTATACGCAGCCGCGTCCGCGGGCGTTGCACATGAACATCGAGCTCAGCGTGATGGACGAGCTTCGCGGGCCGTTCCAGCGCCGCCGCAACGGCCCCGGAGGCTGGTGGATCCTCGCGGAGCCAGGCGTCCAGATCCCGCGCGCACCGGAGTTCTCGCCCGACGCCGCGGGCTGGCGATGGGTACACCTCCCCGCGCTGCCGGCCGGCAATGAGCCGATCCGCGTGATCCCGGACTGGGTCTGCGAGGTGCTCTCGCCGAGCAATCGCAACTATGACCTCAAGGTGAAGCGCCGGTTCTACGCGGAGATCGGCGTCGAACACCTGTGGTACATCGACCCCGAGGCGCGCACGCTGGCGGTGAGCCGCTTGCACGAGGGGCGCTGGCTCGAGCTCGGTGTCTACGGCGACAATGACCGCGTGCGCGCCGAGCCCTTCGATGCCATCGAGATCGATCTCGGCGAGTGGTGGTCGGAGCACCCGCCGGGCGGGCTGACGTAGTCAGGTCTCGAGTCTCGATCATGGCCGCTCCAGGGCGCGCTGGAGCTGCTGATAGAGCTCGCGGCGAACGACAGGTGGGATCGCGTGGCCGACCTCGGGGTAGCGCCGGAGCGAGGCCGGCCAGCCGAGCGTCTCGAGGTGCTCGACGGCCTCCTGGGTGGGTAGCAACTTCACGGCGGTGTCGATCTCGCCGTGCAACGCGATGATCTTCGGCAGGGGGCGGTGGGCCGGCAGGGCGGACGGCCACAGCGGCGGCGGCAGCCAGCCGCCGACCGGGATGGCGCCGCCGACCAGCTCGGGGTGGTGTACGGCGAGCTCGAAGGTCAACATGCCGCCCTGCGAGAAGCCGGTGATGACCGGCAGGCCGACGGTGGGCCGCGTCTGTTGCAGGACGATGATCAGCGCGGCGAGGCGGTCACCCGCGGCGGCGATGCCCTTCGAGAGGCCGGCGACGTCGGCGCTGCGCGCTCGCACCGGAAACCATGAGTAGCCGCTCTCGACGGGATCGAGGCCGCGAGGGAGGATGACCCGGGCCGCGACGGGCAGGTCGACGACGAGGTCCTGGAAGTTCTCGGGGCTGTCGCCGAGGCCGTGGATCGCGACCAACATCGGCAGCTTGGCGTCGGGCAACGGCACCTTCTCGGGCGGGGTGCCGCGCGGCACGTGCACGACCTCGAGGTACTCCATGTCCGCGGCGCGGGCGTAGGCGGTCGCGGCGAGGACGGGCGTGGGCGCAGGCGCGGGCGCAGGGACAGGCGCGGGCGCCTTCGCGGGCGCCGCGGGCGGTGGGCTGGCGGCGGCGCGGGGTTCGACGCGGGCGTCACAGGCGAGGCCGACGACTGCGAGGAGGGTGAGTGAGCGGAAGAGCAGGCGCGGGGACGGCATCGGCGGGGCGAGGGTGACATGTCGGCCGCGGCCGGTGCAACCGCGGGACTACTCGCGGACCTCGATGGTGACGAGGTCGGCGGGGTCGGGGGCGTCGAGGTAGTCGCGGGCGGCGGCGTTGCCCCGCAGGTGCAGGTCGAAGAACGCGAGGGTATAGGCGCTGGCGATCCCACGGCCGATCTCGATGTCGAGGTAGATGAAGGCCGTGTCGTCGGTCTGGCGCATGCCCTCGCCGCAGCCGGCGGAGAACCCGGCAGTCAGGCCGCAGATGTCGGTGAAATTCCAGTGGCCGGCGTCGCGGACGCGCAGCAGCCAGGCGGGCGGGTTTTGGGCCGTGAAGTTGGTGCCGATCAGGTTGTTGCCGAGCTTGCCGATGCTGTTGTCCTCCTCGGCGAGGATCGAGAGCATCGGCACGTGAATGTCGGCGACGTGGGTGTTCGGGAACAGCGGGTTCTCGACTGGCGCGGCGATCGGCAGCGCAGCGCGGACCCGCGGGTCCTCCTGCGCGAGGCGGCCGGCCGTCGCTGCGCCGTAGCTGTGACCGTACACGCCGACGCGCGCGGGGTCGGCGAGGCCGCGTAGCGGCGCAGGTACGGCGGTGGCGTTCGCGTCGAGCAGGGCGTCGAGCACGAGGCCGAGGTCGACGCGACGGACCTGCAGGAACGCCTCGCCGATGTCGGCGCTGTCGCCCTTGATCGCGTCGAACAGGGTGCCGCCGGCGTGGTCGGGCGCGGCGACGATGAACCCGTGACTGGCGAGCCGCTCGGCGACGCTAAAGGTCGAGAAGCGCACGCAGTTGAAGCAGTGCGAGAACACGAGCGTGGGCCAGGGTCCGCCGGCCGCGGGCGCGCCGTCGAGGGCCGAGCGAGTCTGGAGGCGCGTGCCGATCTGTCCGGCCGGCGAGAGCCCTGCGAGGAGATCCTCAAAGGCGACGCGATCGGGGCCGTCGGGCACGAAGTCGGCGATCGGGTGGCCCATCGCGGCGAGCTCGGCCGCGCCAGCGTCGGCGGGGTACCACACTTCCACGAGCAGCTCGCGCTCGCCAGCCGGCAGCAGGAAGCGGGCGTTGCCGACCGGGTGCGGACCGGGCAGCGTGTAGTCGATCGCGGGGGCAGCGTCGGTGTCGCCAGTCTCGCTGCCGTTTGTGGTCGCGCCGCTGGTGGTCGGGATGTCGCCGGTCTGGCTGCCAGTGGCGCTGGTGGTCGCGCTGGTGGTGGTGGTGTTCGGACCGGTGGTGCCTGCGGTGTCACTGCCGGTGTCCGGACCACCGCACGCAAACGTGGCGAACGTGGCGAGCGAGACGGCGAGCGCGCGGCGGAGCATGTCGCCATATACGCCGAACCGGCGGCGGCTGTGAAGGGCGGGACCTGCCCTTTGGGTCATGTCCCGGGGGCCAGGCGCCGACGCAGGAAGTCATCGACGGCGGCGCCGATCTCCGCGTGATGTTCGACGAGGCTGGTATGGGTGCCGTAGGGCATGCGCAGCAGCTCGCTCCCGGGGATCTTGCGCTGCATCTCCGCGGCGACGCGGGCCCCCGGGGCGAACACGTCGCGGTCGCCCCCGACCAGCAAGGTGGGCACGGCGATCTGCGGCAGGAGGTCCTCGGCGGAGTGCTCCTGGGCGGCCAGGGCCATCGCGGCGAGGGTCTCGGGATCGATGTCGCGGACGAAGTGATCGATGATGCGCTGGACGTCCGCGCGGCCGGCCTCGCGTCCGAGCAGGCGCAGGCTGCGTCCCAGGCGATACGCGATCGGCGATCCGACCACGCGCTGCAGGCCCCGCAGGCCGATCGTGAAGCTGCGCGTCGACATGCGGGCGATGCCGCCGTGCAGGAGCTTCCCGACCGGTCCCAGGGCGTTGTCGAAGACGCGGCCTGCTCCGCCGAGCAGCAGCACGAGAGCGTCGACGCGATCGGGGGCGAGCCGGTAGGCCTCGAGGCAGATCTGGCAGCCCATCGAGAAGCCGACCAGGGTGGCGCGCTCGCGGCCGGCCGCGTCGAGTACGCGCAGGAGGTCCTCGGCAAGGGCGGGGATCGTGACAGCCGCCGGGTTGCGGGCTGGCGCCGAGCGCCCGTGGCCTTTGAGGTCCCAGTTGATGACAGTGTGGCGACCCTGCCAGCGGCGGTGCAGATACGACCACAGGAAGTTCGAGGTCGTGATCCCGTTGGTCAACACCATCGCGGGGCCCCGGCCCTCGACCCGGTAGGCGATCAGGCTGCCGTCAGGGCCGACGAGGCTGCGGTCGTTGGCCAGCACGCCACCATGCATAACCCAGATCGTCAGGGGCGCGGCGGGGGCATGCCGAGGGCGAGCGATATGCACCGGGTCGGCCAAGGGGGATACCCTCGAAAATGCGCGGGTGTGTCCCTCCATTTTCCTCGCGGGTCCCTCTCAGGAGGCCTACAGTGCCCGGATGCAGATTCGGATTGGTTTGGGGCGGGGGCCGGGCTTGATCGCGGCGTCACTGGGGCTGGTGCTGTCAGGATGCGGTGACGCGGGCGGGGGTACGGACGCTGGCTCGACGGGTCAGGGCTCGGTGGGGTCGACGACCAGTGCGACGGCGACGACGCCGGCGACCACCGGTGAGCAGCCGACGACGACCACGGACCCGAGTGCGGGTTCAATGTCGGAGGCGATGTCGACCTCGACGGCGCCGACGACCGACCCGACGACGGGGGCGACCTCGTCGACCGATCCGACGACCGCGACCACGGGCGACGCGACCACCGACCCGAGCGCAGGGACCGGTTCGACCTCGGGTGTGGTGCCGGACACCACGACGGGCACCACGGACGGGACGACCGGCGACGGGACGACCGGCGTGGCCGAGACGACGACCGGCGAGCCGCCGCCGCCATGCGAGCCGGGCGACGGCATGGGCATGGGCAAGGTGGAGAAGAGCTTCATCTGGATCTCGAGCTTCAACGTCAATGAGATCTCGAAGGTCGACACGCTGACGATGACGGAGCTGGCGCGCTACAAGACCGGGCCGGGCAATCAGAACCCGTCGCGCACGGCGGTCAGCGCGGACGGTCGCTTCGTGGTCGTCAACAACCGCACGGGCGGTCGGGCGACGATGGTGGCGGCGAACGAGGCGGATTGCATCGACAAGAACGGCAACGGCACGATCGAGACCTCGCAGAACAAGAACAATGTCCTCGCGTGGGACGCCGACGAGTGCGTGCGCTGGTCGGTCCCGCTGCCGTTCGCGGGCAGCGTGCAGTCGGGGCCGCGCGGCGTGACGTGGACGCCCGGCGAGTGGAGCTACGAGGAGTGCAAGTACGTCGAGCCCAAGGTGTGGGTCGGTTATCTGGCGGCCGGCGGGGCCGCCCACTTCGCGCGCCTCGACGGCGAGACCGGCGTGATCGAGGAGACCCAGATCGCGCCGGGGTGGAAGGGCAGCGGCTTCGCGCCGTACGGCGCGGCCCTCGACCCGCAGTTTCGTCCGTGGTTCACGAGCCTGCGCGGCGAGTTTGCGCGCGTGAACACGGATGAGGATCCGATCACGGTGACGCGCATCACCCCGCCGAACAATGTGCAGTCGTATGGCTTCACCGTCGACGAGGACGGCAACCCGTGGTTTGGCGGCTGCAGCGGTCCGGTCACGGTCTACGACCAGAAGGCGCAGACCTTCACCTCGGTCCCGGGCACCAGCGCGTGCCACCGCGGCATGGCGGCCGACAAGAAGTACGTGTGGGTCGCGTCGAACGGGCCCTGCGGGATCGTGCAGATCGACCGTGAGGCGCGCACGCTGATCGCCAAGCACAACACCAACCCGTGCAGCACGGCGATCGGCGTCAGCATCGACGTCGAGAAGAACGTGTGGGTGGTCGACCAGGGCGGCTTCGCGTGGAAGTTCGACCCGGAGAACGTGCCCGGCATGAAGAAGGTCGACGTGCTCGGCAGCCACTACGTCTACTCGGACATGACCGGTGGGCAGCTCCTGAGCATCCTCCCGCAGTGAGCCGGGGGTCGCGTGATCGGCCGGTCGTGCAGACGACCGGCCGATCGTCCGGTTAAGCGGGTGCGCGCAAGTGCGCGTACTTGCGTGGGGTTATTCACCCGCATCGCGGGGGGGGAGACCCCCCATCTCATGTATGATGGCGGCATGACAAATCTTGGTGGGTGGATGGTCAAGCCGGGGCTGGCGACGACGGTGGTGCTCCTCGCGTTGACGGGGTGTGGTGATTCAACTGGCACGAGCGACGCGAGCGCGACGGGCGGGCAGGGCTCCACGGGCGGCACCGTGAGCGGCGCGTCGGTGGGTTCGACCGGCGCCGAGGTGCCGACTGGCACGGAGTCGGCGGGCTCGGCCACGAACGGCATGACGGACGCGACGGCGACCAGCCCGACCACGTCGGTGGGCACGACGAGCGACCCGACGATGACGAGCGACCCGACGGACCCGACGGCGCCGGCGACGTCGACGACGTCGACGACGGGCGTCGACACGGGCGGCACGGGTGAGGGTTCGACGACCTCGGGCGTGGTGCCGGATACGACCACCGGCGTGGGGGAGAGCTCGAGCACGGGTGTCGGCGAGGAGTCGACCGGCGAGCCGCCGCCGTGTGAGCCGGGCGACGGCATGGGCATGGGCAAGGTGGAGAAGAGCTTCATCTGGATCTCGAGCTTCAACCTCAATGAGCTGTCGAAGATCGACACGCTGACGATGACGGAGCTGGCGCGCTACAAGACCGGGCCGGGCAACCAGAACCCGTCGCGCACGGCGGTCAGCGCCGACGGCCGCTTCGTGGTGGTCAACAACCGCGATAGCGGTCGCTCGACGATGGTGGCGGCCAACGAGGCCGACTGCGTCGACAAGAACGGCAACGGCCAGATCGACACGTCGCAGAACAAGAACAACATCCTCGCGTTCGGCGCCGACGAGTGCGTGCGCTGGTCGGTGGTGCTGCCGTTCGCCGGCAACCACCAGTCGGGCCCGCGCGGCGTGACCTGGACGCCCGGCGAGTGGAGCTACGAGGAGTGCAAGTACGTCGAGCCCAAGGTGTGGGTCGGCTACCTGGCGGCCGGCAACGTCGCTCACTTCGCGCGCATCGACGGCGAGACGGGCGTCGTCGAGGAGACGCTGCTGGCGCCCAACTGGCTCGGACAGTCGGGATACGGACCGTACGGCGCGGCCCTCGACCCGCAGTTTCGGCCGTGGTTCTCGAGCCTGCGCTCCGAGTTTATCCGCGTGAACACGGACCAGGATCCGATCACGCTGACCCGGATCACGCCGCCGGCCAATGTGCAGTCGTACGGCTTCACGATCGACCGCGACGGGGACGCATGGTTCGGCGGCTGGAACGGTCCGGTCACGGTCTACGACCAAAAGGACCAGACCTTCACGACGATCCCGGACACCAGCGGGGCGCACCGCGGGGTCGCGGCCGACGAGAACTTCGTGTGGGCGGCCCACAATAGCCCGTGCCAGCTCATCCAGGTCGACCGCAAGGCCCGCACGCTGATCGCCAAGCACGTCACCAACCCGTGCAGCACGGCGATCGGGCTCAGCATCGACGTCGAGAAGAAGGTCTGGCTGGTCGACCAGGGCGGCTTCGCGTGGAAGTTCGCGCCGGACAACGTCCCGGGGATGATGAAGGTCGACGTGCTCGGCAGCCACTATGTCTATTCGGACATGACCGGCGGCCAGCTCCTGAGCATCCTCCCGCAGTGAAGCCCCAGGATCGATCCCGCTCGACATCGGGTATCGCGCGGGACGTCCGATGGAGGTATGAGCGAGGAGCGGCGCGTGCGGACGGTCCTCTGATAGGATGCCGCGATGGTGATCCATCGTTTTTCCCCCGTGTCGTTCGCTCTGGTGGTCGTGTTGACCGGGTGCGGCAAGGATCCGGCCACCAGCGGCGAGACCAGCTCGACCGGCGGCACAGACACTGGCGCGACGACCACGGGCGTCTCGATGAGCAGTGACCCGTCGGCGAGCAGCGACCCGACGACCGGCGGTAACACCACGAACCCGACGACGAGCACGACCGGCGTGGCGACGGTGACGACGACGACGACCACCACCGCCGGGACGACCAGCGGCGGCACGACGGAGGCGAGCGGCGGCTCGAGCACCGGGGCGGTCGAGTGTCAGATCGAACAGCCGCTGCCGGGGCGCTGCGACGGCGGCAAGCCGTATCGGCCCACGCCGTACCTTGGCGGGGCGCTGGCGCCGAAGGCCGGTGGGGCGCAGCCTGGCGTGCTGGTCGACGACGCCGAGGAGGCGTTCGCCTCGACCGGCTGCCAATTCATCTGCGAGCCGGACATGGGCGAGACGGTCGAGTGCGACATCTTCGCCCAGGACTGCGGACCCGGCGAGAAGTGCAACGCGTGGGCCGAGGGCGGCGGCAGCAGTTGGAACGCGACCAAGTGCGTGCCGGTCGACGCTGACCCCGACGGCATCGGCGAGCCATGCACGGTCGAGGGCAGCGGCGTCAGCGGCATCGACTCGTGCGTGAAGGGGGCGATGTGCGTCGGCATCGGCGACGACAACATGGGCACCTGCATCGAGCAGTGCACCTGCTCGGAGGAGAACCCGGTGTGTACCACGCAGAACACGACCTGCTTGATCAGCAACGATGGCGTGCTGGTGTTGTGTCTGCCGATCTGCGATCCGCTCGACGTCGGGGCCTGCGGGGCGGGCGACGCGTGTGTCAGCAGCGGCGAGTTCTTCATCTGCGTCATCGATGCCTCGGGCAGCGAGGGTGAGGTCGGCAGCAATTGCGAGTTCGCCAACGGCTGCGACCCGGGCAACTTCTGCGGCAATAACTCCGGCGTGTTCGCCGACTGCGACGCTTCCGGCTGCTGCACGCCGTTCTGTGATCTCAGCGCGCCGCAGTGCCCGCAGGGCACCGAGTGCGCGCCGTGGTACGAGGAGGGCATGGCGCCCAAGTGCTTCGACGACGTCGGGGCCTGCGTCTGATCGCCGGCGTCGGGCCTGGCGCGCTCATGAGATGGCCGAGATGGCCGAGATGGCCGAGCACGCCAGGCAGGGGGCGGTCACTGCTTCGTGACAGTGATCGTGAAGCTGCCGTTGCTGTTGCCGATGTTGCGCACGACGACGTATAGCAGGCCGGGCTGGGTCATGATCTCGCCGCCCTCGGGCTCGCCGGCGCCGCCGTTGTCGCTGAAGCCGAGCTCGCTGGCGTCGGCGTTATAGAACTCGAGGCGGATGTCGTCGTCCAGGTCCGGGGTGGCGGCGATCAGGTAGGTGCCGGCGACCGCGAACTCGATGTGGAACAGGTCCGCGTCGGTCTTGGTCTGGAACATGCGCTTGACGGTGTCCCCGTCCTGCATGGTGGTGGCGTCGGTGGTGGTGCCGACGTCGGTGGTGGTGGTGCCAGTGCCGGCGTTGGTGGCGGTGCTGGTGTCGTCCGACGTGCCGCAAGCGGCGAGGGCGAGGGCGAGGGTGCAGGGGAGCAAGGAACGCGAGATGGAGGTCATCATGAAGATATCGAGACGTGGGGGGACGGGCGCCGCAGGGGGCCCGCGGCGCGTTCGATCAGGCGCGCACGCAACGCGCAATCTCGCGCTGGTGGGCGCCTTGACCGGCCTGCAGCCCGCTGGTGTGGCTTTAGCCGAGGTGGCCGCGGGCGGGGCGACCGAGCGCGACGCGGCGCAGCAGCAGGTCGATCAGCAGCAGCGGCAGCACGAGGGCCCACAGCACCTCGGGCCAGACCGGCCGCGTTCGCGTGCCCTTCGGGGCGCCGGGCGTGGTGAGGATCGGGCCGAGTGGGCCGGCGTGCGTACCTGTCTCCGGGGACAGGCCGGCGAGCCACGCCGGATCGGCGCCGAGCTGGTCGGGGGCGAGCTCGCTGGGGTAGGGCACGGAGACCTGACCGACGGCCTCGGCGGCGAGGCGCGGCGGGGTCTGACCGTCGTCGTGGAGCTGGGCCTTGAGCAGGCGCTGGCCGGCGTGTACGCCGAGCACGGTCGCCTCGTAGCGGCCGGGGGCGGTGAGGGCGACCGGCAGGCGGGTGGTGTGCTCGGGGGTGCCGGCGGGCTGCGCGGGGTCGATGACGAGCAGCTCGCCGCGCAGGTCGTTGACGAAGCCCTCGCTGGCGTCGACGTCGACGACGACGCTGTAGCTGCCCTCGTCGGCGCCGGGTGTGACCCGCAAGGATGCGCCGCCGAGGGTGCCGGCGCCCTGGCGCATGGTGTCGCGGGCGAGCTGGGCCCAGAACTTGTTGAAGCCGTCCCAGGAGATCCAGCGGGCGGCCCAGCGCGGCTGGGCGTCGGAGGCGAAGGCGGCGGTGCGGCCGAGGCCGCGGCGGCCACGGACCAGCAGGGGGTCGCCGGTGTGGGTGCGCAAGATGAGCTCGGCGAGCGGCTTGAGCTTGAGCGGGATGATGCCAGCGAGGCCGGGCGCGCGCTCGAAGTCGAGGCCGCGCAGCAGTTGCACGCGCTTGGCGACGCGGGGGAACAGGTCGCGCTCGACGACGGCGTTGCGGGTGACCTCGCGGGTCTCGCGGCTGAAGATCCGCGGGACGTCGGTGCCGTCCTGCGAGAAGTAATAGCGGCCGCGGCCGCGCTCGGCGACGCGGGCCAGGAAGTCCTTGCCAGCGCCGGCGCCGACGCCGACGGCGGACACGGTGATGTCGGCGTCGCGCATGTCGCCGAGCAGGGTGTTGACGCCGGCCTCGGGCGACTGACCGTCGCTGAGCAGGATGACGTGCTTGACGAGCGCCCGCGAGCCGACGAGCTGCAGATAGGCCTCGCGCAGCGCGGGCAATGCATTGGTGCCGCCGCCGGCGCTGAGGCGACGGATGTCGCCGGCGATGCGGATCCGGTTGGCGGCGGGTTGCAGGCGGACGAGGGTGTACGGGCGCGAGTCGAAGGCGATCACGCCGAGCTCGTCGCTGGGGTCGAGGGTGCTGGCGGTCGCGCGGGCGGCCTCCTTGACGAGGTCGAGGCGGTCCTCGCTGCTCATCGAGCCGCTCTTGTCGATCACGAGGGCGAGCGCGAGGGTCGGCTGTTCGCGCTGACGCTCGCCCTCGAAGCGGACCGGCAGGAGCTCCTCGATCGCGGTGCCGCCCCAGCCGCCGACGCCGAAGGCCCGCTCGCCGCCGACCATGATAAAGCCGCCGCCGTCGTTGACGTACTTTGAGATTGCTTGCTGAAGGGCGCCGCTGGCCCGGCGGGCGGGGACGTCGGACATCACGACGAGGTCGTAGGGACGCAGGCCCTCGGCGCTGGCGGGGGCGGCCTCGGGGGCGAGCGCGTCGACTTGCAGGTGGTCGCTGCGCAGCGCTCGTGGCAGGGCGCTGCTCTCGTCGGCGTCGCCGAGGTGCAGGACGCGGGGCCGGCCGCGCACGTCGCCGACGACGGCGGCGCGGTCGTTGGCGGGGCTGCGGTTTTGTTCGGCGGGCAGGGCGGCGGCGTCGAGGCTGGCGGTGAAGACGATCGGGCCGGGGGCGCTGGCGCGGGCGGGGAGCTTGACCTGCTGCGGGCCGCCGCGCAGCTCGACCTCCATGCTGGGCGCGAGCGGGTTGGCCTGGCCGTCCTTGTCGAGTCGGAGGGTCAACTTGGCGGGCGCGCTGGCCCACAGGTCGACGGTGACGTCGAAGGTTTGGCCGACGCGCAGCTCGGCGGGCAGGTGCAGGGCCTCGACCAACACGTCGCCGCGGGCGAGCGGGGGGAAGCTGCGGGTGTGCAGGGTCAGGCCGCGGGTTTGCAGCTCGCGCGCGGTGGCGGCGAGGTCGGCCCGCTCGGCGACCGAGCCGGCGCCGTCGCTGATGAGGACGACGCGGCCCTCGGTGTCGGGGTCGAGCAGGGCCTCGGCGAGGCGCAGCGCGCCGGCGTGGTCGCTGGCGAGGCCGCCGGCGAGGCCGCCGGCGAGGCCGCCGGCGAGGCCGCCGGC
>Ga0105046_10003704_pt1 | contig 24255 bp, 15 predicted proteins | sample MAT03_FD_78385 | JGI IMG/M metagenome (GOLD analysis project Ga0105046, IMG submission 78385) | Freshwater microbial communities from Lake Fryxell liftoff mats and glacier meltwater in Antarctica - MAT-03 (megahit assembly) | ecosystem: Environmental > Aquatic > Freshwater > Ice > Liftoff...
CAATACGACTCGCCTTTAGTTAGCTCTGCCAGCAATTGGTTGCTTGAAAATCCACCAAAGTGGGGCGATAGGTACTTCTTTTACGGGACGTATTATTACGCCCAGGGGATGTATCAGCGTGGTACGAAGTATTCGAAGATAGCCGAAGAAAATGTGAGCCGTATCTTGCTTGAACAGCAAAAGCCCGAAGGTAACTGGGCTCCTCCAGGAGGCGAGGAATCTGGTATTGGAAGCGTTTACACAACCAGCATGGCCGTATTGAGTCTGTCGGTGAAGTATCATTACCTGCCGATTTATCAGCGTTAGTTCGAATGTACTAAAACCGATTCGAGACCGCATCCCGCTCGCGGGCTGTTGATTTAGTACTTACACGGAGGAGGCGTTGATTAACTTTAAGCAAAGATCCTGCACGACTCGCGGGTCGGCGTTGGGGTTTTTCTTTTTGGCCTGGCCGACTAGGCTGCCGATCGCTTTCGCGTTGCCAGCTTTGACTTTTTCTACCACGTCAGGGTTTGCTTCGAGGAGCTCTTTGCAAAGCAGTTCCATGGCTTGATTTTCGACTTGCACAATACCCAGTGCCTCGATTGCCGCATCCACTTCAACGCTAGGATTTTGTACGAGCTGCTGAAAGACCTCGCGACCTCGGGTTGTGTCAAGTTTCCCTTGTTCGATGGCGACTAACAATTTTGCGAGTTTCTCGGAAGGAATCGGGAAATTTTCGATCTCAATTTCTTGATCTTTGAGGGTCCGCAGAACATCTTGTTGCATCCAGGCGGCAGCTCGCTTAGCAGTCGCTCCAGACTGAATAAGTGTTTCAAAATAAGTAGCAATTGCTAGTCCTTGGGAAACGATGACTTCTGCATCGTATGGTTTAATCTGATACTCGCTGACGAAACGTTGTCGTTTGGCTTGGGGAAGTTCACAAAGTGACTCACGAACACGGGCGACTTCCTCGGATGCAATGACTACGGGAACAAGATCTGGATCAGGAAAGTATCGATAATCGGCAGACTCTTCCTTCTCACGCTGGAGCGTCGTGATGCCATCTTGATCGTCCCAACCTCGCGTTTGTTTTGGTGATTGTCCGATTGCGAGACCATTCTGTTGCCATAGCTGATATTGCCGGGCCGCTTCATATTGGATCGCACGCTCGACGGAACGAAAGCTATTTAAGTTTTTGACTTCCACGATCGGAGTTGCGATCAGTTGTGCGTTCGGTTCTTTACCTGGGATGTGTACGTTTACGTTTGCATCAACACGCAGCGAGCCTTCTTGCATATTGCAATCTGAAACATCCAAATACTCCAAAAGCAGCTTCAGTTCAGTCAAGTACGATTTCGCTTCTTCTGCAGAACGCATATCTGGTTCACTGACAATTTCCAAAAGTGGCGTACCGGTTCTATTGAGGTCGATTCGCGTGTCAGATTTCTTTCTGCTGGTAGCGTTTGATTCGTCGTGAATGCTCTTGCCGGCATCCTCCTCGAGGTGAGCTCTAACCAAGCGAATCTTTTTCTTGTTTGGAGCGGACGCAACACCAGCAGTGTCATTTATCGCAGAATCATTTGTGATCCGATTGGCCAGCTCGATCTCAAGAAACCCTTCGGAGCATATCGGCAAATCGAATTGGCTAATTTGGTAGCCCTTGGGAAGGTCTGGATAGAAGTAGTTCTTGCGATCCCACTTGGTGAAGCCCGCAATACGGCAGTTCAATGCAAGTCCGGTTCGCATGGCGAGTTGCACGGCTTGCGCATTCAAGACTGGAAGACTTCCAGGAAGGCCCAAGCAGACCGGGCAAACTTGAGTATTGGGCGGTGCGCCGAAAGTCGTTGCGCATCGGCAAAACAGCTTACTCGCTGTCTTAAGTTGAACGTGGACTTCGAGACCAATAACGGTCGTATAGGAGGGTGCGTTCATCAGATTGTCGGCCAAGTCGGTTGGTATTGAATGGATGATTGATAAGCGTAACCGGCATGTAGTAGAAGGTCTTCGCGAAGTGGTGCGGCTTGCAGTTGCATGCCAATCGGTAATCCAGCCTTAGTGAAGCCATTAGGAATTGCGAGTGCAGGAATACCGGCTAAGTTTGCTCCGACAGTGAACAGGTCGACTAAATACATCTGCACCGGATCATCGACTTTCTCGCCGATCGAGAATGCGGGGGTCGGAGTGGTCGGTCCCAGTATGCAATCGACTTCTTGGAAAGCTTTGTCGAAGTCTTGGCGAATCAACCTACGAACTTTCAGAGCCTTCAAGTAGTAGGCGTCGTAGTAGCCCGCACTGAGCGTATAGGTCCCTAGCATGATTCTGCGTTTGACTTCGGGACCGAAACCTTCACCTCGCGTGTTGCAATACATATCGATAAGCGAAGAAGCGTTTGCCGTCGTGTCTTTGGAATCGGTAGTCGATGAACGATATCCATAGTGTGCACCGGAGTATCGCGACAGGTTACTGCTGGCTTCGCCGGGAGCGATGATATAGTAGGTCGCAATCGAATACTGTGCATTCGGTAGCTCGACGTCTACGATTTTTACACCCTGACTTCGATATACTTCAATCGACTCGAGTAGTTTTTGGCGAATCTCAGAATCAAGTCCATCGTTTTCGATTTGTTCGCGAACGATTCCAATCTTCATTCCGGCGATTGGTTTCATTAGACCGGATGAAAGATTCGGCATCGACTGGGGAATGCTCGTTGAATCTCTCGGGTCGTGTCCTCCAATGACTTCGAGTAGCTTTGCAAGGTCTTCGATAGAATGGGCCATAGGGCCAATTTGATCGAGGGAGCTTGCAAACGCCAGCAATCCATATCGACTAACGCGTCCATAGGTTGGTTTTAATCCGCAGATGCCGCAAAAGGCAGCTGGCTGGCGTATTGAACCTCCCGTATCGGTTCCTAAAGAGATCGGTGCTTGAGCAGCGGCAATACATGCCGCCGATCCTCCGCTGCTTCCGCCTGGTGTCCTGGTAAGGTCCCAAGGGTTTCTGGTTAATTTATAACCACTGTTTTCCGTAGAGCCACCCATCGCGAACTCATCGAGATTAGTTTTCCCAAGAATCACTAATCCGGCCGATTCGAGTTTTTCGACGACGGTCGCTTTGTAAGCCGAAATGTAATTTTGCAAGATTTTCGAGGCCGCGGTTGTCGGTTCCGTGGTCGTACAAAGTACATCTTTAATTGCGATGGGAACGCCCGCCAGAGGCGAGTCGATTTGTCCTCGAGCGATCGCCTGATCAACGCGAGCTGCTTGGGCTACGGCTCGTTCGGCACCGACGTGAAGGAATGCGCCGATTCGTGTGTCGGTTGCTACGATACGGTCCAGAAACGCTCTAGTAACTTGCTCGCTGGTAATCTGACGCGAATGGATTTGCTTGGCAATTTCAGTTGCCGTAAGATTGATTAAGTTCATAAACGAAGGATAAGCCAGCGGACCAAAGCTGTGAACTTCACTTTGGCGATTCGACGGTAAAAGTCAACTTTTCTAAGATTTCCAACGTGGGCAACATGGCTTCGTAGGGGTTATAGCTTGACATCGAGCTTGCGGTCAGACGTACGTAAGTCGAGTTAACTTCTCCGCTAGGTTGGGTCGCATCGACCGCGATCCATCGCCCCCCCATTTCCAGTTCGGTCCACGCATGATATTCCATTACTGGTGGGGAACTGCCTGGTCGGTATCTCATTCCGGAAACGACTCGTGATGGAATTCCTTGGGTTCGAATAACCGCCGCTAGCAGAATGGCGTGTTCATTCGCACTACCACGGAACGCCCGAGCTGCCTCGGCTGCCGTTTTCATTGCGGGTGTGAATGGGGTTTTCTCTTTCATCCAAGTGGCGACTCCATGGACAAGTCGCTCCAGAGGCCATTTCCCTAAGTCCTCGTTGACGAGCGATTCTTCGGCAATTCGTGTAATTACGTAGTCATCAGATTGGAGAAGCGGCGTCGGTCCTCGAAAACTTGGGTCTGATACAAATACAGCGTTCGGGTCCAGTTTCCTTTCGGATCCAAGTACTGGCGCCCGGGCGATACGGAGCGTGACATCAAAGGGGGCGACGGTTTGAAGTATTTGGTATTCATCTTGTGGTATGACACGAAAGCCATCGCCATCTTTGTGCCCAATCCGTAAAATCAGTTCGGGCATCGATTCGATTCCAGTCGGGTCGCCTTTAATCGGAATATCTATGGGCGATTTCAAGTCCGATCGAAGCGAATCTCGAACTCTATATGCCATCGATTCCTCGCACCGGAAAGACCGAACGTCGAGGCGACTTGCATAGGATTTCAAAGACTCACCTTTTTCGTCAACCCAGAGAAGCGTTTGCTGCTGACGCTTCTCAAATACCGCCATTGATCGAATCTCTAGCATCGAGATTTGCTCGCCTTCCAGTTTTGGCGTGTTAACATAGTCACCGGCTACCAAAGTGACCGCGACAATCCCTCCTAACAAGGGATCGAACATGTCAAGCTCCCGGGTCTCGCCGGCTTTCATCGGACGACGTTTCAATGATTGCATGATAGAAAAGGGGCCGCCCGTATCGGGATGCCAAACAATATCTCGCGAACGAATACCTTCTTTGGATTCTGTTCGAATTCGCATTCTATCGAGCGTAACAATAGCTGTTGTCTTCTGTATATCCTCGCCTTGAACAAACTGCAACTCGATCGATTTTAACTTGCCATTCACTTGCTCAAGCGAAGTAATCTCGAGCTTTTGATTAAGCTTTTCATTTCCTTTCAAAACTCTCATCAGTGATGTCGATTCGATTCGAAGAGTTCCGTCAGTACCGATTGCCGATCCTTTCACGCGTTCATGAGTGAAGCCCACGGGCGTATTTCCTAGGTATTGAACCTCCCATGTTTCTCGAGGCACTTCGGATGTTTGAATCCAGCGCCGACGCGGAATGGAAGAGTCATCGAGAACACGTTTCTTGGATTTTTCTTTTTGGAGTGCTACCTTGGATTCAACGACTTCTTTTGTGATCGCAATATCGTTCAAACCCAACTTGTCCATGACCGCTTTGTTGTTCTGCCCAGCATGCCTTTGGGTATCAACCGAATCGGTCAACTTCGCGTCTGATGTCTTTTGGTCGACACTAGTAGACGCCTTTTTGCACCCAAATATCGTTGAAGTCAACAAAAGCAAAAAGCAAACAATGGATATGTGCAGAGGATATTTCATAAGCCGTAGTAGGTTTTTCAGAATGATTGAGTGGTTCGGTGCGAGACGATCCAATCGGGGAAACGAAACGGATTTCATGTCGATCGAAAGTACTTACCGATCATCACCGATGGAATGATTAGGCTACAAATCGCGAGTGCCGGCCAAGGTCCGCTAAACTGAAGGGCAATCAGTGCATCAAAGAAGACGATGGAAAATATAGCCTGCTTGATAGCGAGTTGTATAGTTTGAGGATTAGGAGTGCTTATGGAGAAAAAAGCGCGACGAATCAACGGTAATGCTAGGACCGTAAATGCAATAGGATAACTTAGTACAGCGCTAATTCTCAAGGGAACTTCGGCCGGAGCAAAACTTGGCATTGACGCCAGCACGACTAAGCCTACTGCGGATACGACCCATCCTGCTGCAATCGAGCCAGAGCGATTGATTTCGGCTTCACGCCTTCCTGACCAAGTAAATCCAGCGACATATACGCCTTGTCCAACAGCGGCCACCCAAGCGTGAGGTAGCATCATCCAATCCGCGAATCCCAAGAAACAGCTCGCCGAAACTCCTAGCAATAAACTCCCAGCTCGGCACCCCCCCATTAATACAGGTCCCAAAAGGCTCATTTTCAATTTGCTGTTGTAAAGTCTCACAGAAATGACAAGCCCCAAAACGACGACGATTGGACCGACGGTTGGACCGAATCGTTGCACGAAAGACATAGCATCGGCTCCTGTTTCACGAGCTACTTGGCCAAAGAAGTTCGGAGCCAGAGCAAGCAGACTAACTAGCAAGATCGCAATACCGATGAGAAGCCAAGACGCGTTTCTTGCAGCCGTGATCGAGATGCGACGATCCGCCAAGGGACGGCCTCGTTTCTGACGTTGATCTTGCTCGAGGTCGTTCATATCGTTCCAGATCATGCCAGTCCAATAGATCGCGATGATCGATACTACAAGAAGCGAGAGAACGAACCATGATCGATGGATGCTCGATGTTGACAAAGCCCCCGCCAAAGCGGCTCCTGCTAGAACGTCGGCAATAGCTGTAAACACATTTGGAAGGCGCACCAATTGAGCCCAATCGCCCAGCGTTGGACTATGCTTTTTCGGAGACTCCGAGTCGTTCAAAATACCGGTCGCGTTATTGCTCACGCATTCGACTTTCCGGAGGAATGGGCAATACTTCGATTTTCATTCCCGAACGGAATGTACTACTCGTTTGTTGTAAATAATCTTGCGGTGTTCGCTGATCAAAAGATTTACTTTTATCGATAGATTTTAACCATCGCACATTCGTTTCTGGAGCTCGCTCCGAAAATACACCGAGCGAACTTGCCTCGAATCCGATTTGTCTTGCTTTTCCCGACATTCCTTGTAAACGAATCAGCGTGTCGATTTGTTCGTCATAAGCATTATCAGCTCCGCGTAGGTCAATCCAACTCATTAGAAGCCCTTGCAGTTCACTTGAGTCCTTCCACGAGATTCCGTCAATGCAAACGAATGGCGAACCGGTATCACACAAAAAGGTACAGTTCTTCGCGTCACGAGATATGCAGACAGGATAGGGGGCATTGGCTGTGATGTTGACGCGTGCCAAGCCGCGTTGAGCATCGACTGTTACATCTTGGAGGTCCATCCGAATCGTCGCTGGCGTCTTAGTGGCGACCGCAGCACCATTCGTGTCGACCATTCGACCGTCTAACGCCAAGAGCCCATTTCGCCAACGAATCTCGGTACGGACGCCGCTATCCATCCGAAGAAAATCAGCTGTTCCTCGGATAATAACTCGCTCGAGTTCAATCTGCGCGGGATCCAATCTTGAATTGTTTGTAACACTAATTCCCGCCATCTTCCAATTTCGATTGCCAGAAACAAAAGTTGCGATCGAGTTTATCAATCGCAATTGACTGCCGGCCCCCATAGCAGCGATCGCAATTTGCCCGCGGCCCAAGTCAGGCGCAGAGACCCTAAAGTCAATGTCCTCTAGCACTAGATGGGAATTCTCAAGTGTCAGAAGGGGAAACAAGTCGCCTGCAACCGATTCAGCGATTGTATCGGGGGCAATCGCGCTAAACTCGTCCGTTTTTATTGGCTCCGGTTTCCATTCGATCACAGAACGCCGACCGTTAGTGCTAGTACTACGAATAGATAATCGAGCTCGGGTTACAATTAGAGTTTCATGTACTAGTAGTTGATCCTGATCAATCAAAACTTCATCAATCGAAGGATCTGCGTTCGCGGTCGCAATCGCTTCGGACAAAGTAGCAGCTACCCTTTGCTGGGAATCATTGAGCCGACCTTGCGAAGTTTCGTTAGATCGGACCACAATGACATTATTGACCGCAGAAGCTTTTTTCATAGTTCCTTTGTCACTGAGCTCTACACCAGAAGTATTCGATGCAGTGGATTCTGGAATAATACTTTTGCCCGAAGCCACGCTATCGAGTCGAGAACCATCTGCGATCGCTGCTAAAGACGGGAAAATGGATTGATTAGACAAGTCGGTTATCTTGTTTGGATTCTCTGAAATCGTTGAAGCCGTGGCTAGCTGTGGCGCAAGTATTCCCTGCGGGGAATTACTGGACCTCGGCAATCTATCTTTATTTTTCACCGGCAAGAGATCGGTTGCGGTACTATTGGAGTCGCCAATGGGGAGCAATGGTGGACGTCGATCTCGCGAAACGAGGGGCTCGTTGGTTTCGGCTTCGATGGTATTAGGTATGGAACGCTCGACGACCGGTGGCTTATTGCTAGGTGTCTCGATTGTTGAACGATTCTCACCAGCACTTTGAATTTTCGGAGGAATTTTCGGAGGAATTTTCGGGGGAATTTCTGAAGGAGTTAGCTGCATCTCGGCGTTCGTTCCAGAAGTACCTATGACAGCAATTTCCTCGCGATCCTTCCCTCGATCGCGTGATTCGGGAGGCATTGTTTGTGGGCTTATTCGTGGACCAAGGTTGTCGCCTGTGGCATTAAACGTCTGACTTACGCCGGTAATGATTTCTGTTGGAATAGAAAAATCACCAGATTGCCGATGCTGCTGATATAGGTACGCAGAGGAGCCCAACAAGCAAGCAAAGCCGACCAGCCAAGGTAAGGCTTCTCGTATGTAGCTGGTTAGAGGAACGGCCGCGTTGACGACTGCAAGGTTTCCAGACAGGGATTTGGGTAAATCGAATTGGCTGGCTATAGTCTGCAAATCAACAATGAGATCGTTCGGCTGTTGATAGCGATCACGCGGACGCTTGGCCATCAGCTTACGGATCACGGCTGCAAGTTCGTTGGGGACATCCTCGCGAAAGTGCCTTGGATCTTCAGGGGGCGTTTCACCATGCATCAACAACTTTTGTATTGCCGTGCCTTGGTAATAGGGTGGACGGCCGACTAACAGGTAGTACAGCGTACAGCCTAGTGAGTACAGATCGCTGCGAACATCAGCTGCCCGAGGATCTCTCGCTTGTTCGGGTGAGATATAGTCGAAGGTTCCAAGTGTTACGCCACTTGCCGTCAAATCATTCGAGGATTGGTCCAGTGACGTGGTTCTGGCCAGCCCCATATCAACGACCTTCACGACATCGTTGGAAGTAACGAGTGCGTTGGAAGGCTTGATGTCTCGATGCACGACAGCTCGGTCACTCGCGTGCTGAAGTGCTTGTGCGATTTGGATCGTATAATTAACAGCATCATCCAGCGAAATCGGTGCGTTTCGAATAACAAGATCACGAAGATTGACTCCTTCGATGAACTCGAAAACGATGTAGCTCCACGCTTCTGTCTCACCAACGTAGTAGACTCGAGCGATGTTTGGGTGATCGAGTTTCGCTGCGCTTTGAGCTTCTACTCGAAATCGTTTGAGGGTCTCTTGGTCACGGCCTAGGTTGGGAATGACTTTGACGGCTACGATACGATCTAAACGTGTGTCGGAGGCTTTAAAGACTGCCCCCATTCCGCCGCCACCAACCAGTTCATGCAGCTGATAGTGATCAAGTTGCTGGCCAACTAATACTCGAGCAAGAGATGCCACCGAGCCTGTTGGGTAAAACTCTTGGGCTTCTGCGATGGGCGATGCCGAGACAATCGTTCGGTCTGACTCACTGACTTGCGAAGAGGGAACTAGCAGTCCTGCACGTTCTGGTGACGTGACTACTTCTGCAGCTTGCCGGCCTGAAACAGCGAGAACCTCTTCGGTGGAAAAGTCCGTATGCCGGAGAGCAGGCTGTTGAAGGTCTGTTTGCCGATTAAAAGTTGAACTGATGTCGGGCTTTGATGGATCTAACGGCGAAATTTCGAAATCCGTCGCCGAAGCCTCCGAATCTTTCCATTTCTGTGTTGACGAAGCGACCGAACCCGCGCCATTATCTATGGCGGGGATTAATATCGGCTCCTGAGTACTTCCGTCGCTTGAAATTGTCACAGTTCTACGGTATCCACCCGAGTATTTCTCGTCAACGAAAACACCCCTACCCTGGCGCCGGTTTCCGCGGGCACTCCCTTTTCCCCTGGGCATCCCTTACAACCGGAGTATAAGTTACCCCTTCGGGGCTGTTCCTGCACTTCAAAGCCGCAAATTTTCACCGAAAGCGAACTTTTCCGGGGCGGTTTGACACCTGTTTTCCAGCGTAACGTTTTACAATCTATGCCGAATTTTATTGATGTCTCTAGCGTTGATGCGATTCCCAGCGGCGAAGGACGAGCCTTTCCAGTGGACGGGAAAATGATCGCCATCTTCAATGATGAGGGAAACTTTCTTGCAATCGATGACTTTTGTCCGCACATGGGAGCGTCCTTAGCGGATGGCTGGATAGAGAAAGGTTGCGTTGCCTGCCCCTGGCACGCTTGGCGTTTTCAGCTATCCGACGGAGCATGGCTGGACAATCCTAAGATAAGAGCATCAACTTTTGCCGTACGAGTGGTTGATGGTCGCGTCGAAGTAGATCCAACACCGATTTGACCTTGAATCCATGACTCCTTGATTCTTCAGCCTGGCGGAACACGGCATTCCATGATCGCCCTGGATGCTCATACCGGAAAATTGAGTTGGTCCTATTCAGGGCGAAATGCGGCGTATGCATCTCCAATTTTGAATCAATCTTCTGAAGCAAAGCAAATTCTAGACTTTGATGAAGTCTCGTCGTATTCCGCAATGATAGATCGAACGCTCGTATATCGTACTAGCGATGCCGTATATGGGGTTCGATGGTAGTCTAACCCGTTACTTCCATTCTGCGACTAGTCGTCCATCATCAATATTCCAAATTCGAACGATTCCTTCATGTCCTGCCGCAATCGCATATTTGCCGTTGGGAGACACGGTAACACTGTAAAGAGAATCACCTGTTGGACTGAGTGACTTAACTGGTGCGCCTGAATTCGAGTCGTGAATACGCACCAAGTTGTTTAAGGTAGCAGTCGCAATTTTTACCGTAGAGCCGACAAAGGCGATGGAGGTGACCTCCGTTCCAAAGTCGGTAATCGTCTTGGTCGACTCGCCTTGTTCGATGTTCCAGGTTTTCACAGTTGCGTCAGCGCTCGCGGTTGCCAAGCGGTACCCGTCTTCTTGCCAAGCCAATGCCAAGACATGGTGCGTATGCCCTTCAAGAGTCTTTGAAATCGCATAAGTATTCGTATCAAGCAGTTTGATCATCTTGTCTGCCCCACCTGTTGCAAGAGTTCGACCATCCGGAGAATAAGCTAACCCAAGGATCGTATCGCTGTGCAAATCATGTAGCGTAACTACCCCCTGCCCTACAAGGTTATTTGTCGATCCAGCAGTAACTGTCGGTCCATCAGTTATTGGAACGATCGTTAGCTGGCCGCTACGACTAGCGACGCCGCTTCCAATCGCTAGTGTTTTTCCATCGATACTAAATGCAAGTGCCATCACTCGATCAGCGATCCATTCTGTTGAGTCAATGAGAGAAACCTCTCGCCATATTCGCTGAGTATGATTTGATGTAACTGCAGCCAAGATCGCCGAAGAAGCAATTGGAAAACTCACTTCTCGAGAGACCGTTCGTTCTCGAGTCTCCAATGAGAACAAATCAATAGTTGATACCGGTGGCGTCGCGTTGGATCGCGTCGCAGCGAGCACATTCCCTGCCGCAAAAGCAATGGAGTCAATCGGAAACTTAACAGCGTTGGCGACTGATTTCTTTTGTTCACAAGCGGTCTGAACAACGGCGAGTTGATCAGCCTGTTGGGTGACAAACAACTTCTGCTGCTCCAGTCGACCTTCGGCCGACTTATGAGATTCCTCTATCGAAACGAGGGCTTTCGAAGCATTTTCAATGGAGACTTGGGACGTCATTTTTTGCTTCTCAAGACCCTCTAGAAGCTTCTTTTTCGGTTCCATTTCGGTTGTAAGCTGGCCAAGCTTTAGTGTGGCTGCTTCAATAGCAGCTTTCGTCTCAGCCATTGCTTTTTCATGGTCTTTAATCGCTTGTGCCGCCGCTTCCACTTCTTGATTCTTGGTTGTAAGGGCTAAGGCTTGCTTTTCCTTTTCTGCTTGAGCCGCAGTCACCGCCGCGACCTCTGCTTGAAGCGACTTTTCAAGATCTGAAACAACAGTCTTGGATCGGTCCACAGTAGCTTGCGAGCGACGTACATCCCGCTCCGCCGTGAAGACCGTGAACTGTTCTCTTCGGTCACGATCGACTGCTCCGACTAGTTTTGCGGGATTAACATCCCACAGGCGTAGTGACGTGTGGCCGGTTGCCTCCTCGCGAGTACCGCCAACGATTTTGCTTCTGTCTGGGGCAACTGCAATCATATCTAAAGGCCCCGATCCGTTGATGAGGGCAGCTAACGCATTATCAGGTATTAACTCTGCGGATCCTGGGTTCTTGAACTGCCATGTCTCTAATTTTCGTTGTATCAAAACCAGCAACGTAGTTTCGTCAAGACTTGCTAGATAATCGACCCGACCCGACATCGGAGACTTCGAAGGCTCGGCAAGCGGTGACACTGACAAATCCCAGGAGTAGAGTATGTTGGCTGGACCAACAGCATGGAATCGACTGCTGGACGGTGACCAACATCCGCATAATACATCCGCTTCCGGAACGTCGAATGTGTGGAGCAGTGTACCGTCTCGATTGATCAGGTTCAGCGTCGTCTTTGGAAGTGTTTCCGTTGTCGCTATAGAAGTGTCGACTGGTTCGCGGTACGCCAAGAGGTTGCCATCCGACGAAGTACACAACAAGTTGATAAGCAACTTACCCTTTGATTCGATTGACGTACGAGCCGATTCAATGGAATCGTCGGATTGTTTCCATAGTTTGACTTGCCCAGTACTACCTGTCGCAATCGTTTTCCCATCTGGGCTGATCGCAATTGAGTAGATAAAGTCGGGATGCGTCTTGTCGATAACCTGAATAGGAGCCGAAACGAGGGTACCTTCGATAGGGCTAGCAAGGCCCGTCAGCATCGCGTTGTAGATGACCAACTGATTGCCTCGTCCAAAGGCAACAAAATCATTGTCCGTCGAGATTCCAACGGCATAGCTGGCTCGCGCGGTCGCAGGCAGTTCCAACACGGGGTTTGCTTTCGTCATTCCAGTACCATGACTCAGTGCACCACCGGCTATCCATGCTTTGATTATCTCAATCTGCTCGGCCGAAAGCCGTTCAGCTCCAACTGTGTTATCTTCCGGCGGCATGATCGGCTCGACTGTTCCCGACGCCCTTGAAATGACAGCGCTGCTATCCACGCTCTGGTTGTTGATGGATGGCCCAGAGTCTCCACCTTTGGAAATACTCGCCACTGTTTCCAGGTTCAGCCCTCCTTCGGAAGTCTTTTGATTGTGACATGCGACGCAATTCTTCCGGAGGATTGGAACTACGATATCTTCGAAGTAGATCGGTGCCTGCGCCTGAGTAGATGTCTGAGCCTGAATCGCAGTACACGCAAAGATCGTGAGAAAGATCATTGCCTGTGTCTCGAATGGAAGGTTCTTCAAAAGATTTAATTTCATGATATCTCGAGTTGGCAAACAGATGTTATTGTTTTGATGAGCGTACGATTTCGGATTAGTCAACGGTGATGCTGAGCCAAATCGGCTTATGATTTGGTATTTGAGCAATACGATCAAGATTTGGTGCTTCAGGAGTTTTTGCTACGATCTGAATAGGGCCTTGGAAGGCTTCTGGTACAGTTATTTTTAGAGTCACTTTCGATACAGTATCCGTTCCATGTTTCGATTCAACCGCCGGACATATAGCGGAACTTGGCAAGCCCTCTACAGTTACGGTAATTGGTCCTTGAAAATCACTTTCGCGTTCAAAGTCGACTGCGACTTCCACCTCCTTACCGATCGTAGTTTGAATTAGGTCGTTAGCAACCTTTGGAAGAAAGCTTGCAGGTAGCTCGTCCAATAACAACAGGAACTGGTACTCGGGACCTCCATGGCTATGGAAATCCGAGATGGAAAGAGTGAAGTCACCATCGGCGGGAGCCTTCCACTTCACCACAGGATCACGCTTGTTTTCAATGTCATCTTGCTGAAGAAGTTGCTTGGCCGCGCTATCGAAAACAGTAAGGGTCGCATCAAGTGGCGAACCAAACTCTCGCGCTAGTAATCGAATTCGATGATTAGAGTTTGCCTTAGCGGAGAATCTCATGCTGGTCGTTTGGCCGGGCTCAGCAAGCGTCCCCTTCACTCTACTAGGTATCGGGATTGTCATTGCATCGCTACTCGACAGGTGACTTCCTGGCGGCGACTCGAGATGCTCCGAGTCCAATTCGGATTGAAGTGCGAAATCATGTGCCCGCTCATGCGACGTTTTGCGAGAGGTCATTCGTAGTCGGTAAACCCAATCTTTCCCTCCGCTAAATCCGATTGAACTGTCCGGGGCTGAAGGAAATCCAAATACTTTCACAAAGTATCTGCTCTCTTGCAGTGCTTGGAATTCAAGGTAAGGGTCGAGCCCAACATGATCAATATTTTCGTGGAGAACAAAGCCCTTACTGTCTAGGATCTGCAGACTGACATCGGCTGGACTGAAGAGCCATTTTTCGGAATCGACAGTCGCCACAAGCAGCTCGTTCACTTTGAGATTAACTGCGTAGAGATCGACATCACCCCGTTTGTTTAAGATGGCTTGGATCGATTGAGGTATTAACGTGTCACTCGTCACTTCCGCTATCCGGTCATTTGGCTCGGTTTCGTTACATTCAGGAAGTTCACCAACGAGAAAGGGTCGCACTGCAGTAGCTCCACTTGGGCAATAGAGCCGAATCCAATGCACACCTAGCTTAGCATCCGGTCCGATCTTCGCTTGAAGCTTTCCTGACTCACTCGAGCAACTCCACTCGATTGCTTTCGTGTCGGACCAAATCTGCATCGGCCATTCTGAAAACTTACCTGTCGCGACTACATCCACTGTCGTTCCCAATTGGCCACCGGATGGAAAAACTAATGTTAAATCAGGTTTTTCTGCGGCTAAACACAAGTCGTATGACGTTGCCGTTAGAACCGAGCAAAGGGCTACCAGGAAGCTTGGCGAAAGTCGCTGCCGTAAATATGCTGAGGTGCAAACAATCATGAGGACCTACATCAGCTCGTTGATGGGAGTGTGATCGCTTACCAAGTGTGTTGGACGCCCTGCTGGCGTGTAGTAGATTTTCCCAGGATCGATTCCCAGCTTGTGGTAGACAGTCGACACGTAGTTTTCAGGTGAAAGGACTCGTTCAACAGCCGAATGTCCTTGGCGGTCGGTTGCTCCGATGACTTGCCCGCCTCGGCTTCCACCGCCAGCAAACAAGATTGACATCGCATTGGCCCAATGGTCTCGCCCTGGCTTGGACTGCCCAGATAATGTACTGATCTTTGGAGTTCTACCGAACTCACCCAACGCGATGACCATCGTTGTCTCGAGTAAGCCACGTTGATCTAAGTCACTGATTAACGCTGCCACGGTTTGATCCCACGTTGGCAGACGAGTTTTCAATGCACCGAACAAATCTGCATGATGGTCCCAACCACCGTCGTAGATCGTCACGAACGGTACTCCTGATTCGACCAGCCTACGTGCCATCAGAGCTCGCTGACCAAAGCTGTTGCGACCATAGGCTTCTCGTACGACATCCGGTTCCCCATGGATATCGAAGGCCTTTTGTGCTTCGGGGGTCATCACTAAATCGTATCCTTGTTGGACATTGTCATCGTAAGCGATAACCGGATCACTAAACTGAGGATCTTCATATCGGGGTAATCGATCAACCAGTTTTCGTAAATCACGACGTGACTCAAAGCGTAGCTGAGGGAGATCGCGAGGAAGTTCGACATCTCTTACACGAAAGTCTTTATTGTTCGGATCGTTTGCGACCACGAAAGGAGCATACTTGGCTCCCAGAAAATTCGGCCCACCTGACCGAGACATACTCGGCATCGAAAAATAGCTCGGTAGCCCATGTGGAGCCGCCCTTTCGTAGGCGGCAACCGACCCAAGGCTTGGATGAAAGCTGACGAAAGCTCCGCAACCAACTGGAATACGCGGCGGTGCCCCAGTCATCATATAATGGTTTCCTGCCCCATGGTTCGCTTGGTTGTGGCAGACTGATCGGATAATGGAATACTTGTCAGCAATCTTCGCCAGCTTGGGCATATACTCGCAGATTCGCATACCGGAAACGTTAGTCTCAATCGGACGAAACTCGCCTCGAATTTCTGCAGGAGCTTCAGGCTTGAGATCAAAGGTTTCCAGGTGCGTTGGTCCACCGTCCATCCAGATCAAGATGCAATTTGACTTCGGTTTGACCTTAGTCGCATCTGACGCTTCATTAGCCGACGCACGCCGCAGGGCCAGCAAGTCTACGAAACTACCGCCGGCTAAACCTGCGAGTCCCAGTTGTAAGTAATTTCTCCGATGCATGGTAATCTTCCATTAATCGAGGTAAAGAAATTCAGGTGAATTGAGCATGGACCACATCAAGTCTTCAATCACTTTTCGACGAACTGCTTCAGGGCGAGCGAACTCGGCTTCTAGACTCTTTATTTCGTCATCATCTGGAGTCCGATTGAAGACTGACAAATAGAGTTCATGAATGATTGCCGAAGGAACTTTATCTGATGCGGCAAGGTTTTGACATCGACCACTATCAGCGGTGAGTCGCCGTTGAATGTGTGAGGCATTCATCAAATGGAGTGTTTGGCTCATCGTCGCAGACGTCGCACGTTCACAAGGTGGGTCTTGATTGGGATCCGGTCTTCCGAAGGAATCCAATAGCTCGGACTCAGTCCGGACTGTCCACAACTCCATCGCTCGTGTCCCCTTAGGCATCCCATCAAAGTCTTCTGGCAGTTGTGTGATATCGGAAATCGCATCGGATACAACCTCGGCTCGTAGTCGCTTTCGATAGTGCCGAGAAAAATTGCGGTGGTCGGCCACATTCGTCTCATTGGGTTTCGATGACAGAGCATAGGTATGGCTAGTAAAAATAGTCTTTAGTAATTTTTTGTTGTCGTAACCAATTTCTCGAAAGTGATCTGCCAATGCCGACAGTAACGCTTCATTACTGGGTGGATTCGTCGCACGAAGATCATCCACTGGATCCACTATCCCGATACCCATCAAGTCTCCCCAAACACGATTCACGGCGACTCTTGCGAACGTCGGATTGTCCGGGCGAGTCATCCAATCTGCCAATGCAACGCGAGGATCTTCCTGCGGCAATAGCGAACGAGCCTGATCGAAGAGTGGCTTCGGAGGAAGAACTTCCTTAGTCAATGGATGACGTACTTCCCCCGTTGGCTTGGTGAAGATGATCTCTTCACTCCCAGAGATGGGTGGTGAAAGTCCTGTCCCCTTGTAACCAACACGAGCAAAGTGAGCAGCCATACCATAGAAGTCTGCCTGGCCATAAACCTCAAACGGGTGTTGGTGACACTTGGCACATTCCAGCCTAAGACCAAGAAACAACTGACCAACGAGAGTCGTTATCTCTTCTGGCTCGCGTCGATCGCGAAAGACGGTGACCGATCCGTTTCGCCACGTACTTCCTTGGGCAGTAACAATCTGGCGAACAAATTGATCGTGAGCCAAATTCTTTCGAAACGCATCGCGTAACCAAGCATCGAGACTATAAGTAGTTTTGACGCCAACTCGATAGGGATTCGGTCGCAAGAGGTCGGCCCACTTGTTAGCCCAATAGTCGGCGTACTCTGGTCGATCCAGCACCCTCGAGACCCAAGCAACTCGCTTGTCAGGTGCAGTGTCATTTAAGAATTCATGGACTTCCTCTGCAGTTGGTATCCGACCAATCGCATCAAGATATAGTCTTCGAAGATACTGCGATTCGCTGCAAGGATCGCTAGGAAGAATATTTAGCGTCGCGAGTTTTTGATAAACCAAGTCATCAATAAAGTTTACACAAGTAAGATCAAGGTAGCTTTCTGCTGGAACGCGTTCGGGGCGAGGTACGGCCGTACTCCAAGTCGCAATCATACCCATATATCGAGCCATAACCGTCGCTTCTCCAGGCAGCATTCCCGCTTGGAGTTTTCCATCTCGTGCGACCGATACTACGGCTGGCTCATTCGATTGAAAAGCACACATTCCAGTGACATTACGAACCGAACCATCTGAGTATTTCGCCATTACCTGGAGTGACTCGGTTTGACCAGCGGCCAGGGAATGCGGTTCGGGTGCTGTCTGAATGCCCAGCAGTTTCGGGTCAGATTTATCGGTTCGACGTGTTCCCTGCTCAATCCAATCCAAGAGAAGTCGATAGTCTTCGTCCGCTTCGCTAAAACGTATTCCACCTCCGTGAGGTTGTTTTCCAGTCGCTTTCGAAAGCAGAAGGCTCTCACTTGGAGATGCGGGTGATAGCCTGCGCCCTCGAGTCTGTTTCACGATGGCGTCAAAATCCATATTGGCATCGAAACCTAGAAGCGAGAGTGCAAAACCATTCTGCCCCCGTGCCTTGCCATGACACGGCCCAGCATTGCAACCCCGTGCAGTTAGAATCGGCTGGATATCGAGCTCGAACTTCGCCAATCGAGACGTCGTTAAGCTTGATTTCGGAGGGGAATCATTTTCTTTAGGTGTCTCGGTGGCTTGGGCAATGAATACCAATAAACCTAGCCAACCTACGAAGCCCCCTAAAACATTTGCAAGCCGAATACTATTCTGCAATGAATTCATCGGTAGAAGTAGAGTCGCAAGTAGGGAGGGGATCGCGGCAAAGCACAAAAAATATGCGAGTTTATCTTAAATAGACTATTATGCTCAAATGCTTCTCTAGATATTCGATACATGTAATTTTTTAGGCAAGCGAAACTCGTCAAGAGTTTCGGATAGCTTGGCAATAGCTGAAAGTCTTGACGAGTTTCGCTACATGCTCAACCTGAATTCCTAGTTGAAACGGTGTACAAAACCAAAAGGTGGGCATTTTTAGTGGGGCAGGACTGGATCGCGACATCAATAAAAGTCCGAAACAGCACCTCTTAGTCTAATCCAATGCATGCGATGGTGCAATTCGACCACAACTAGTATCGACGACCCTGTGACTGGACCGGCCAAAGCAAACGCAATCGAACCTGGAGACCGTCTGGAGGATTCTGTTTGGTATTAATCTTTTTCTCGCTAGTTAATCCCTAATCACGCTTGAAGCTTCAATGCACCAGATAGAATCCTTACGGATGGAGACAACTCAATAATCACAAGGGTTTATTTGATCAAAAGGGAGGGATTTGAGAATTCCCTAGAAAATATAGAGATTGGCGCTTCATCGATTGCTGAAAATAGGTAATCTGACGTGCTCTGGATCTTGGATTTCATATCGATACGAAAGCTCACGCGTCTCCACGACCGGAAAATAATCTTGTCGAATCGGCTGACATCCAGCTTGATACCTCGTGTTTGCTATTGGAGAAGTTTCCTCTCTCAAATGGCAAAAACTGTTTTGAAAGATAGACTCTTGTCAAATAACACTTCCGAAGCTTTTGCGATTGGGCCCGAGTCTTTATCCGGAATGGCACTGCCACCGGGCACACGACTTACTCCACCTGCCGGCACTGACGCAACCCAAGTGAATTGGTCTTACGCAGGGACATTTTTGGTGTTGCACACTGCAGCATTGCTGATCTTCGTCCCCTGGTTTTTTAGCTGGATTGGTGTTGCATCATTCGTATTCTGCGTTTTTCTTTTCGGGCAATTGGCAATACCAATCGGTTACCACCGCTTGCTTACGCATCGTAGTTTTCGATCGCCCAAATGGTTTGAGCGGACCTTGGCGACTCTAGCGATGTGCGCAGGCCAAGAGACCCCGGCGCGATGGGTTGCATGGCATCGAATTCATCATCAACATTCTGATCATGCGAACGATCCGCACTCGCCCCTAGTCAGTTTCTTCTGGTCACACGTCAATTGGCTAGTTCATGAAAACAATGGAAACGGTAAGACCTTTGCTCTCTATGAAAAGTACGCGAGAGATATCTTGCGAGATCCTTACTACATGTGGCTCGAGAAGATTCGTTATGCATCACCTATTTTTTTTACAATCCACGCTGCTGTATTTGCAGCCCTAGCCGGAACTATAAGTGTGTTTACCTACGGATGGAACATTAATGCCTTACAATTGGCCTCTAGTATCTTCTTGTGGGGAGTCGTCGCAAGAACCGTTTTCGTGTGGCACATCACTTGGGCAGTAAACTCTTTAACTCATTTGTTTGGCTATCGAAACTTTGATACTCCCGACGGAAGTCGAAACAATTGGTTCGTAACACTATTGACCGGGGGCGAGGGGTGGCACAACAACCATCACGCAGACCAAGCGAGCGCAACTGTTCAGATAAAATGGTGGGAATTGGATGCTAGTTTCTACATCATCAAATGCTTGGAGCGGGTCGGACTAGCATCGCATATCATCCCGCCCCGACACATTCGCGAAGCAAGCAGACAACGAGCTTCTGAAGATGTTGCGGCCTAATCGAATCGACTTCTTCGGCGCGCCTCCTTATCGGGTATATTGCGTAGTGCTTTGTGACGCCTAAGAATTACGGTTGATCATGTAGCGAAAGTCGTCAAGACTTTCGGTATTATCAAGCGATCCGAAACTCTTGACGAATTTCGCTACCTTAAAAGTAAGTTGTAATAAAGCGGTCGCAATTGAATTGCCTTTCCTTAATCAATCCGTTTTCTTCAGTAATTGTTCACGATGTTCTATAGATCGATTTTTTCGAGAATCTTCGTTGTTTGTTTAGTATTCGCTACCGGAATTGCTTTCAGTGTCCGACAGGCTGTCTCGGAAGAAGAATATTCTGAAAAACCTGGCCCGCAGGGAAATGGTGATTCCAAGATCGGTCCCGAGTACAAAATCGACCCAGATCTCACAGACCGCGGAAATCCCAAAGGAAAATATTTCGAATTTACGATGCGTCTTTCGGACAGTGGGATATTTCAGGGAAACGATCCTACGTTAAATCTCAAGAAACCAATTCGAGACGCCAGGAAGATCTTTGTCTACATTCCTGATGCTTATAAGAACGGCACTAATGCACCTATACTCGTCATACATGACGGTCCAGGACAATTGAACTTAGTTCGTAATGCGCTTGACAACCTTACGAAATCGAAAAACCGAAACCGCCAATTGCCTCCATTCATCGCAATTGCCGTAGAAAATGGCGGTGATGACAGCAAAGGGAGCCAGCGCGGTCTTGAATACGATACGATGTCAGATCGTCTAGCACGATTCATCAACGATGAAGTCTTGCCGGCTGTTGTAAACAATAAAGCCATTAAGGAAGCGTATCCAGAGATTGCCTTGACAGAAAACCCTTGGGGCAAGGCTGTGATGGGGTGCAGTTCGGGAGGCGCTGCAGCCCTAACTATGGGCTGGTTCAGGCCTGATTTGTTTCGCCGACTGATTACGTATTCGGGAACCTTCGTTGATCAACAGGACGATGATGCAGCAGAGGAAGCAACTTACCCTCTCGGAGCCTGGGAGTATCATTCCAGTATGAAGCTTATCGAAACAGAAGAGAAGAAACCTCTTCGTATCTTTACTCACGTAGCGGAACGCGACAATGGCGCAAAAGATGCTGAAGGGACTTATCACAATTGGGTGATGGCCAACCAAAGGACTGCCGCGGCACTTAAGGCGAAAGGCTATGACTATCGGTACATTTTCAGTCGCTCAACGGGTCACTGTGAGTACAAAATCTTCGAACAAACATTGGCTGATACCCTTGTATGGATGTGGCGAGGGTACGAACCTGAATGACCTGCGGCTGTAAAGACTCGATGATTTGAGAAACAAAGAGCCAAGTTACCTCAACAGGATAAGAACCCAATGCAACCTACACTCGAACAAACACTTTCCGAACTACACGAGCAGCTAGAGTCTGCCGATAACCTCGGGGCCGAGCAAACAGCAATGCTTCGGAGTACGCTGGCGGAGATTCAACAGAAACTCAATGCGAATCGCCATGAAGTGAAAAGTCTTTCTGCGCAATTGATGGAGTCGGTAGAACAAATTCAAGGTTCTCATCCGGTGCTAACCAATACGATCGCTCGAGTTGCTGATCTTCTAGCTCAAATGGGAATCTAGAAAATCGATTACTGGGCACATCTCGATGATTACCACAACTGTTACCCTCCCAACAGCTATTCGTTGAGGTGGCCTTAAAACGAAAAGTCTTGATATTGGATTGGTTTATGATCGTTTACGTTCTAGTGCCTCGGTTTTCTTGCAATCCATACTGAGCAAGATGCATGACGGAGTACGTATCGAGAAACACTTCCGAGAACGGTTCTTTCAAGCAATCCATACCCCGTGTCGCCCAGGACAATTAGATCGCTTTTCTTCTCGCTTGTAAATTCTACCAGAGCTTCGCCGACGTGGAGCGTCTGAAGTAAATGCGGCTGGACGTTAGGAAGTACTTTTTGTGCTTCCATCGCAACAGCATCGAGATTTTGCTGAAACTTGCATTCTATCTCCTTCATTTCAATTGCTATCGGGACATCCACATAGTCAAACGGATATCCGAATCCACTTACAATATCAAAGTGAGTTTCCGCTCCCCACTGAAATGATTCAAGCTCGATCATCGCATACCTGCTTTGAACTGAAGTATCATATGCAATGCAGACGTTGAGACGACCGTGGTTTTTTGAGCCCAACCCTGTTGGCCGAACCACGAGAACCGAACACGATGCGTGGGTCGCGACATAATCACTGACGCTTCCAACCATCATGCGTTCGAGAAGCGAATGCCCCATCGCACCGATCACTATGAAGTCACATTTTCTTTTTCTTGCTTCAGAAACAATCTCCGAGCCAGGATGTCCCGACGTTACTATTTTCTCGACGTTAACGTCAGCTCCCTCGAAAAATCTTTCAATTTCAAGGCAGTTTTGGTTGGCTTGCTTGGTCTGCGCTTCTGAGTACTTACGTTGCCATTCCTTCACCTCAGAATTATTAAAAATAGCCAACGTGGGAACTACTGACATCACGGTCAGATCCATTTCTTCGCGATGAGGAAGTCGAGCCAGAAACGCTGCCGCATCGTTGGCAAACTTCGAACCGTCCGTCGCTAACAAGATTTTCATACAGTATGCTCCTTACAAAAATAAATGTTCAAAAAACGACCCCTTTAGCTCCCTACAAGTCGTCTGGCAATCAACAGCATCAAGACAAAAGCAATTGCGATGCAGATGAACCACCAAATCGTCTCTGGTCCTAAAACGGGTTGCTTAGATTTCGTCACGGTACTTCTTCTCCAACGGTTCGCACGGGGAACGGCGAAACTCGTCGCTTACAGAAACGTTGATAACCAAAGGTCATTTCCGCAAGCTGCGTACCAAATCGATTCACCTTAGCGACAGTTGTCATTTCGCTGCTTGCTCCGCTAGTCGCAACGATAGAACATGTGCCTAAAGTGACAGAAGCTGCTCACTATGTGCGAATAAGCACAGTGCCGATTCAGCGAGCATCAGTTCGTTGACACGAGTTTGTAAAAACGTCGTCGATCGAGAATGCGCATTTTTGTTGGCACGTTGATTGCTGTTAAAGCTCCGGCTTTAGGTGAATTGAGCAGATTCCTCAATGGCAGCCATTTCCTGGAAGTTCCGTTTAAGAAAAGTAGGAGCAAAAAATGTCGCGACCCATCATGAAAAGTTTCGGACTAGCTGTTTTGTTTACTTGCGTTGTAGAACCACTTAATTCCCAAGAAACAACGCGAGAGCCCAGCGCCGCGTTAGATAAAGACCTTACGAAAGTTCCCGAACCATCGAAGGAGAAACCAATGAGCTTTTGGATGGCAACGAAGCTAGATTTCTCAAAAGCGATTCTGGAGGACTTAACGAAAGGCGATTTCCAAAAATTAGTGAATGATGCCAAGCAGATGCGGCTGATTAGCAAAATGGAAGGCTTTGTTCGAAGGAAAGACGAAGACTATCGGAACCAATTGCACGCATTTGGACTGGCCAATCAAGAACTCATTCGGCAATCAGAGCGTGGCAACGCAGAAGGTGCTACGTTGGCGTTCAATCAGCTAACGTCTAGCTGTGTTGCATGCCATACCCTGCTTCGTGAAGGCGAAAAGTAAGGAACCAACCGATGGAAAAGATTTCGAATTCCAATTGATTACCTGCCTTGCCGCACAGATTTAGCTTAAATGGATAATAATCCTATGGGTAAACCTAGTAGATTCTTTTGGAATGTTTTGCGGGTATGAAATGACTAATCCGGTGGAGCTTTCCTTGCATTGCTAATCAAATAGGAAGACTGATGATATAAGAACGGGATCGTGCTTTGAGTCGTCGAATCAAAAAGGGAGCAGTCATAAGTGCTATTAATAAAAGACTGGTCGGTTCTGGAACTGCGCTAACCGCACTCAATCGAACGTTGTCAAAGTCGACTTCAAAATCAGCCAATGGAAACCCGGCATCAACGACGTTCAGATTGACCAAACGGATTCCTAAGGCCTGCCCTAACAAGGGATGGCTGGCGCCCGTGCTGAATTGAAGCAAACTAGTAGAAAAAAGTCCCTCGCCAATCGAGCCAGCGAATGTGTTATTGTCTTGATTCAACACAGTAATACCGGCGAGCAAGTCGACGCGATAACCTGGAAATCCATCTAGATTGAAGAACG
>Ga0105046_10003706_pt1 | contig 24249 bp, 19 predicted proteins | sample MAT03_FD_78385 | JGI IMG/M metagenome (GOLD analysis project Ga0105046, IMG submission 78385) | Freshwater microbial communities from Lake Fryxell liftoff mats and glacier meltwater in Antarctica - MAT-03 (megahit assembly) | ecosystem: Environmental > Aquatic > Freshwater > Ice > Liftoff...
CGCTCAAGCTGAGCGGTGCCGACAGGAAAAGGGCCCAGGAGCGCTCGCAAGCTGCGCTGGCCACCGAGAAGGCCATCCGCAAAGCGCCGCGTTGAAGCCGCGGCCGACTGGGCGCCCGTTCGGTCACCAGGGGCGCGATCACGGACAGCAGGCCGAGTTCCAGCCGACGCCGACGTCGCGATTCTTGCAACCGGCGGCGCTGCCGACGGCGTTGCGCGCCAGGTGCTCGCCGCCGCTGTAGCGGTAGGCATGCGGACGCGTCGGTTGGTTCGCTTGGCAGTCGGCGTCGAACTCAGGACTGGGGGCGCGCGTGACGGCTGCTAGATCGAGCGCTGTCTCCGCTGAGACGGCAACGATTTCGCGCACGCAACCACGACCCGGCTCTTCGTGCGTTCCGGGTGCGCAACGCTCAGCGTCGCGCTCACTCGCGCAGCGCGCGCCGTTCCAGCGCCGACCATCCAAGCAGTCGACTTCTTCGATCTGCCGCGGGCAGCGGCCGTTGTCCGGCTGGCCCGAGGGGCAGCGAACGTCGGGAAGCGTCAGCACGCAGCGCACACCCAGATGCGAACCCGTTTGGCTGGGTTTTTCGCGATTGCGGAGCGTCGGCACGAGCCATTTGTCGAAGCGGCGGCTCCAGCCCCCGCCTTTCACCACGCGGCGTTGTCCGGTGACCGCCGGCCACGGGTGAGGCGAAAACCAAGACTCGGTCCATTCCCACACGTTGCCCGCGACGTCGTAAAGACCGAACGCGCCCGGCGCGTAGGTCTTCACCGCACAACTCTGGTGGTGCTTCCAGCAAGCGCGCCCGTCGGGGCTTTCCTTGCCCCACGAAAAATTGCGCATCTCCGCGCCGCCGCGCGCCAGGTACTCCCACTCGACTTCATCGGGCAGGCGCGCGCCGCGCGCGGCGCACACGGCCACGGCCTGGTCGAAATCGAGGCAGTTGATCGGATGATCGCCGCGCCCCTTTTGGCTCGAATTGCAAGTCTTGTTCTTGGTGTCGGTCGCGCGGCACGCGCCGCCCTTCACGCAACCTTCGTAGGCGGCCGTCGTCACCTCGGTCTCGTCGGCGCAAAAGGCGGCGAGGCGCGTGCGAAAGCGCGGGTTCTCTTCGTGGTCGTAGGTGGCGTTGTGCGTCCCCACCCAGAACTCGCCGGCGGGGATGGGGAGCATGCCGGACGGACACGAGGCAGCGGCTGGAGTATCGGCGGCAACGGCTGGCGCCGGAGCGACAGTCGGAGGCTCTGCCGCGTGCGCTGCGCCGACTGGGGCCGGGGCCCGATCGGGAGTCTTGTCGTCGCAGCTGCTCGCTGCGAGGAGCAAGCAAACACCCAAGGCAAGGGTCGGGGCAGCGCGCACGATCCTCGGCTCAGCTGCGTGCGGGCAGCTTGGTCAGGCGCAAGTAAGGCTTCACCACACGAAAGCCCTGAGGAAAGCGCTGGGCCAGCTCGGCTGGGTCCTGAAGCCCGGGCACGATCACGACCTCGTCGCCGTCTTTCCAGTCGGCGGGCGTTGCCACCTTGTAGTTATCGGTGAGCTGCAGCGAGTCGATGACGCGCAGGATCTCGTCGAAGTTGCGGCCGGTGCTCGCAGGGTAGGTCAGCGTGAGGCGGATTTTCTTGTTCGGATCGATGACGAACACCGAACGCACCGTCAGCGTGTCGTTCGCTTCGGGGTGGATCATGTCGTAGAGCGCGGAAACCTTGCGATCCGCGTCGGCCAGGATCGGAAAGTTGAGCGCGCAACCCTGCGTCTCTTCGATGTCGCCGGCCCAGCGGTTGTGCGACTCGACGTCGTCGACGCTGAGCGCGAGTACCTTCACGCCGCGCTTGTCGAACTCACTCTTGAGCTTGGAGGCGCGGCCAAGCTCGGTCGTGCACACGGGCGTGAAGTCTTTGGGGTGCGAGAACAAGACGCCCCAGCTGCTGCCCAACCACTCGTGGAACTCGATCCTGCCTGCGGTGGAATCCTGCTCGAAATCCGGTGCGATACTGCCGATGTGCAAACCCATGATGCTGTCTCCTCGTGGCCAAACTGGCACCCGGCCAACTTACCGCTCCGGACCATTCAGTCAAGCAAAACACTAGACTAATCCGAGGGTGTCAAAACGACGCTGATCCGCTCGGCCACGGCGCGCGCTTCCGCTTCTCGAGCGGGACCAGGACCCGAATGCAAGATCGCGCGCAGAGCGGCCTCGGCTTCGGGTCGGTCTTCGAGCTCGGCGGCGGCTATCAACCAGGATCGGAGCGACTCGCGCCTGACACTGGGCAGCAGGAGATCCGACTCGGCAGCGCGCCGGAGCAGCGGCATGGCAGGCCGTGGTGCCCCCTGTCCCAGCAGATTCTTGCCGACGAGGTAGGCGGCCATCGCATCTTCAGGCGCAGCGCCCCACCAACGACCGAGCGCAAACGGCGCCGCAGCGCCACCCGCTGGTCCCGAGCCCGTGAGCAGCCCGAACACGGCGTCGCGGGTGGCTGTTGGTTGCTCGAGTGCCCAAAGGCGGACCTCGAGTTGTCGCCGCGCGTTGAACGACGGCGTGAGAGCCAGCGCACGCTCGAACGATTTGCGCGCCCGAGCGACGTCGCCTGCGAGCGCCGCCGCGTCGCCCGCACGCTCGAGCAACGCGCGCTTTTGCCAGGGCGCTTCAATCGGCCCTTGCAGCAGCTTTTCGGCGGTCCTTTCGGCCCCCAGCAGATTGCCGGTCAGAAGCTCGCAACGCGGAGCCAGCAAGAGCAGATCGACCCGCGCGGGATCGTGAGCGAGCGCAAGCTCGGCCCAGCGCGCAGAACGCGCCGCGTCGAGGCCGCACGTCTGCTCGGCCCGCTCACTCAGTCGATCGACCAGGTGCGGGCACCTGCGCTCGAAGATCGCCGGGCCCGAGAAACGCTGGGCAGCCTCGGCCAATACTTCTTCAGCTGGCGCCACTTGCCGCAAGCGCGCGCGAAACTCCGCGTCCAGTTCAGGCAACGCCCGGCCCGTCAGAGCCTCCAGATCGCCGCCTCCGTACCAAGCGCGCAGCACAGCTGGGCCGCTGCGCTCTCGCAAAAAATCCACGAATGCCCCGGCCGCCATGTAGGAGCGCGCCGCCGATTCACCAAAGAAGCCGAGCTGAAAAAGACCACTGAGCTGCGGCAGCTGCTCGAGCTTCAGCATGGCGCTGGCCCACGCGGCCAGACTGGCGTCCGTATCTTCGCGGGGCGCTGCAGCGACTGCGAAGCCTTCGATTCGCCCTGGATCGGGCAGAAGTCCACCAAAGCGTCCAGCAACGCGAAAGGGCCCCTGCCCCATCTCGCCGGCCACTACGTGCGCGAGTTCGTGGCCCAGTACGGGGTGCGGAAAGCCCTGTTCGTTGATGTAGATCTCGCGGCGCCACGGCTTGGCCACATAGGTACGACCGACGCCGATCGCTCTGGATTTTTCGGCGTCGTTGGCGAACAAAAAAACAGCGACGCGCCTCGGCGGCATGACGCCAAAGTACTGACCGAGCGATGTCAGATGCGCGTCGCAATCGCGACCGAGTCGCGCGGCGCGCGCCGTGGATGTGAGGCGCGCGTCGTAGATGACGTGGCAGCGCCCAGCGTCAAGCTCGGAGCCCAGATCGGCGATCGTGCTGGCGGCCGTCGAGCGGTTGCCAAGACGCGTGCCGAACAAACTCAAAGCGAGCGCGCCGAACGCTGCCAGCGCAGCGGCTCCAACAGCGCCCCGGCGTCCTCGAAAATCCCAAGAAATGCGCTTGGCGCCAGCTTCCCAAGACCAAACGGTGCCGAATGCGCCCAGGGCCAGAACGCTCAAAGCCGAGCCAACACGGTAACTGAACAGCCTGGCGATCGGAAACTGCACGGTTTCGTAGAGCGGCCCGGCGAAGAAGCCAACCAGCGCGTGGAACGAATAGACAGCAGGCGTCGCGTAGAACTCGACGATGCTCACAATCAACAAATGAACGGGCAGCGCCCAGGCTATTGCCAGGTGCAGCAGCCACTGGCCCAAGCGGGAACGCGGCGTGGGAAGCAGAGCCACGAGCGGTCCTACGAGAGCGCCCCAGACGCCCCCCAAAAGTGTGCCTGCGCAGGCGCCAAGCGCCAGGAACGCGAAGCCATCGAGCGCTTCGCAGAAGCCCGAGCGAAGGCCGTGGAGCGCCGCTACCAGCAGAATCGAAGCCGCATGCCGGCTGCCGACGCCAAGCCCTCGCGCGACGACGGCCGCGCCCGATAGCACGCCGGGTCGCGCCCGACCGAAGGCCCCGGCCCAGCCGGCCCAAAGGGGCGCAATCAAGCCCGCAACCAGGCCCGCCTCGTAGCCGGGCCCACCCACGAGCGGCAGAAAGCCCAGAGCGAACAGCAGCACCGCAAGCGCGAGCGGCGAGCCCCACGAGCCGAAGGCGCGCGCCAAACGAGTTCTCGTCACACCGGGTCCTCGCAAGCTCACGCCGCCGTCAGGGGTAGACGACAGCGCTAGGTGGACGCTCGGCCGTGGCCGACGACCCACTCGGGGGAGCGAACAACAGCGGCAACACTTCGTCGACGCGCGAGACGTAACGGATCTTGAGCGTACCGCGGATTTCCTCGGCCACCTCGGAGACGTCGGGCTCGTTGCGTGCCGGCAAAATCAGCTCGGACAAGCCAGCGCGGTGCGCAGCCAGCACCATGGCCTTGATCTCGTCGACCGGCAGCACGCTGCCGCGCAACGTCAACTCGCCGACGACGGCGACGTCCGCGCGACACGGGACCTGCAAGAGCAGCGAGCAAACCGCGCTGAAGATGGCCAGACCCAAGCTGGCGACGTCCTCCACGGCGCGCGCGCGCGGAATGTGCAGATGCAAATCGATATCTTTGAGCCAATCGGGCTCGAGGTGCAACCGCTCGGCGCGCGAACGCACGAAGGACACCGCGGTGTGCGCGGCCTCGGTGAGCACCGGCCCCAAGCTGCCGGTGACGCGCACTTTACCCTTGCCCGGCATGCGACTCGCTTCGATCAGGATGAATTCGCCGCCAGCGCCGCTGGCGCCGAGACCCGCTGCAATGCCGGGCGCAAGCCCGTGTTCGGTGGTTTCGGGCTGGTACTGGGGCGGACCGAGCACCGTTTCGGTCAACTCGCGATTGACCAGGACGTGGTTCAACTCCTGACCTTCGCCGATCCGCACGGCCATCTCGCGACACACCGAGGCGACCTGACGCTCGAGTCCGCGTACCCCGGCTTCGCGTGTGTAGCTCTCGATCAAGGCGTCGATACCGTCCTCGCGAAACTCGACCTGCTGGTCGCTCAGCCCGTGCTCTTCCATCTGCTTGGGGATGAGGAACGAGCGCGCAATCGAGCGCTTCTCGGTCGGCGTGTAGCCGGGCACCTCGATGATCTCCATGCGGTCGGCCAAAGCGTCGGGGATGCCTCGCCAGTAGTTGGCCGTGGCCAAGAATGTGACGCGCGACAGATCGAAGGGTACGCCCAGGTAGTGATCGACGAACGAGTCGTTCTGCGCCGGATCGAGCACCTCGAGCAGCGCCGATGCCGGATCGCCGCGCATGTCAGCGCCCATCTTGTCTACCTCGTCGAGCACGAACACGGGGTTGTTCGTGCCTACCTTCTTCAGGGCTTGAATGATGCGGCCCGGGAGCGCGCCGACGTACGTGCGCCGATGGCCGCGGATCTCGGCCTCGTCGCGCACGCCGCCCAGGGCGACGCGCGCGTAGCGACGACCCATGGCGCGAGCGATTGATTTGCCGAGCGAAGTCTTGCCCACGCCGGGCGGCCCCAAGAACAACAAGATCGGGCTGCGTTTGTCCTTGCGCAGTTTGCGCACGGCCGAAAACTCGACGATGCGCTTCTTGACCGTCTCGAGTCCGTAGTGATCTTGGTCGAGGCAGCGCCGGACCTCGGTGACCGACAGATTGTCGGGCGTCGAGTGACTCCAAGGCAGATCGACGAGCCACTCCACGTAGCTGCGCCCGACCTGGTATTCGGCCGATTGCGACTGCATGCCCGACAAGCGTCCCAGCTGCTTTTTGGCGACGTCGCGCACTTCGTCGGGCACTTCCGACAGTGCCAAGCGTTCCCGCAATTTCTCGACTTCGTCGTCGTCATCTGGGCTCTCACCCAGCTCTTCACGAATGGCTCGCATCTGCTTTCGCAGCACGTACGAGCGCTGACTGCGGCTCATCTCGGTCTCCACCAAGTTGGAAATCTCGGCCTTGATGCGCAGTGCCTCGAGCTGACGGTCGAGCATCTTCGAAACGAGCCCGACTCGAGCGGCAACGTCGTGCGCCTCGAGCACCTTCTGACGCACCGGCACGCTGGCGAGCTCCTCGGGGAAGTTCGAAGCAATCAGATCCGACAGCGGGCCCGGCTCGCGCACGTTGTCGAGGATGCCGGCGGTCTCCTTGGGGAGATCGGGCATGAGCGAAAGGGCGTGACGCGTCTTTTTGCGCAGCGACTCGGCAGCCACGACGGCTTCCTCACCTTCAAGTACGATTTCCGTACTGCGAATCACCTCGGCGCGCATGTACGGCTCGAGCCCGAGCGGCGTTGCGACGTGAAAGCGACACAGACCGTTGAGCACCACCGAGTAACTGGTGGCGTTGATGCGGATCACCTTGACTACCCGCGCCAGGGTGCCGACAGCGAACACGTCGTCGAATGTGGGCTCGACGATGCTGGCGTCGCGTTGGGCGACCACGCCGACCAAGGTCCCCTCCGCCTCCAGTTCCTCGACGAGTCGTACGCTGCGCGGCCGGCCCACGTTGATCGGCACGACCGACATGGGGAACAACACGGAGTTGCGGAGTGGCAGGATGGCCACACGTTCTGGCTGGCGGGATTCGGGAGGAGCGCTCATCCTGCTCTCACCCTACTCCCGGCCTGGGCCGCGTCCACCCCGCAGAAGTGGTGCGATTTGCACGCCGTTCTGCCTGGGCCCCTCTACCGCGCTGCAGCTTTATGCTAGCGAAGGCGCCGATGGCTCCACGTTTCATGCTCCGCGGTCGCCTGCTGCCCGTTGGGCTCCTGGGGCTCTCTCTGATCGGCTTGGGCTGCGCGAGCGCACCCGCGACTTCGCCCCGCGGCGCCGTGGATGCTTACGCGGCTGCGCTCGATGCCGGGCGCGAGCGCGACGCCTACGACCTGCTCAGCGCAGAGACGCGCGCCGAACTCTCGTTCGAAGACTTCCAGAAGCGCCTGAAGCAAAACCCAGCCGAAGTGAAGGCGCTCGTCCAGAGCCTCTCGGTGCCTGCAGGTCCTGCCTACGTCACGGCCACAGTGACGACGCGCGACGGCCAGAGCCTGCTTTTGGTGCTCGAGAACGGCGCATGGCGCGTCGACCAATCCGCGCTCGACGTCTACACTCAGACGAGTCCGCAAAAGGCCCTCGGCTCGTTCGTGCTCGCACTCGAGAACAAGCGCTACGACGTGCTCTTGCGCTTCGTGCCCGACGACCAGCAAGAAGGACTCGACGCGCGCATCCTCCAGGAGGCATGGGAGGGCGAGCAAAAGCTCGAAATGGAGCAAATTGGTCAGGGACTGCGGCTAGCTTTGCCCACCGCCGCCATCGAACTCTTGGGCGATCGTGCCACCATGAGCTATGGGGCAGGCGCCACCGTCGAGCTCGTCCGTGAGCATGGCTCCTGGAAAATCGAGGACTTCAAGTGACTCAAGCTCGTATCGCCACGGTCGAACGCAACTCGTCAGAGACCCAGATCAGGGTCGAGGTGAACCTCGATGGGTCCGGCAAGCACGACATCCAAACGCCCATTCCCTTCTTGAGCCACATGCTCGAGCAGCTGCCCCGTCACGGCCTCATCGATCTGACGGTATGCGCTACCGGCGACGTCGAGATCGACGGCCACCACACGACCGAAGACATCGGCATCGTCCTCGGCAAAGCCGTGCTCGCAGCCTTGGGCGATCGCAAGGGCATCCGCCGCTACGGCTCGGCGACGCTGCCGATGGACGAAGCCTTGGTCACCTGCGCCCTGGACATCTCCGGTCGCGCGTTCTTCGTTTGGAACGTCGATTTGCCCAAGGCCAAGATCGGCACCTGGGACGTCGAGCTGGCCGAGGTGTTCTTCGAGGCCTTCGCGCGTTCGGCTCAGATCAATCTGCACATGGTCAAGTTGGCGGGGCAGAACCTGCACCACATCGTGGAAATTTCGTTCAAGGCTCTCGCCAAATCCCTGCGCGCCGCGACCGAGCTCGATCCGCGAGCTCTGGACCTGGTGCCTTCGACCAAGGGCATGCTGGACTGATGCGCGTCGCCGTACTCGACACCGGTCACGCCAACCTGACCTCGGTGTGCCGCGCCTTGGAAGAGGCGGGCAAGCCGTTGAGCATCACCGTGGTGCGCACGCACGACGAAGGCGATCTTGCTCGCGCCGACAAGCTGGTGGTGCCGGGCCAAGGAGGCTTCGGCGACTGCTTGCGCGGCATCGCCGATCAAAAAGAGCTCGTCATCGAGCGAGTGAAGAGCGGCGTGCCTTACCTCGGGATCTGCCTCGGCCTCCAAGCTCTGTTCGACAGCAGTGAAGAAGCGCCGGGAGTGGCGGGACTGGGCATCTTGGGCGGCACCAACGCCAAGCTGACGCCCGCGCCGGGCATCAAGATCCCGCACATGGGCTGGAACCAGTTGCGCCTCGAAAATGGCGGGCACCCCGTGCTCGAGGCCGCAGGCGGCAATGACGCTTGGGTCTACTTCGTCCACTCCTTCCACGCCTTGCCCGACGATCCGAACGTCATCAAAGCCACGGTCGGCCATGGCCCGCACACGGTGACGGCCGCCGTGGCGTACGACAACGTCGTAGCCACCCAATTTCATCCCGAGAAGAGTCAACTCGCCGGCCTGCGGCTGTTGCGCGGTTTTCTCGACCTCTAAAGGCGCTATGGTCGAACGCATGGGCGAAACCGCCGCGCGCCAACGCGCCTCGACCCTCAAGGACGACGCCGTCAATTTGCCGAACTTGCTCACGATGGGCCGCATCGTGATCATTCCCGTCGTGCTTTGGCTCATCGATCAAGGCACGCCGCGCGACTGCGTGTACGCCGCCCTCGTCTACTCGGCCGCCGCCATCACCGATCTGCTTGACGGTTGGTTGGCTCGACGCATGGGCATCGTCAGCGTGCTCGGCAAGTTCCTCGATCCACTGGCGGACAAGCTCTTGGTCATGGCGACGCTCGTCTGGCTGGTGCCGATGGGGCGTATCCCCGAATGGGCTGTCGTACTCTTGGTGGCGCGCGAGCTGACGATCAACGGCCTGCGCAGCATCGCCAGCAGCGAGGGCGTGGTCATCGCTGCTGGCGGCGGGGGCAAGAGCAAAACGGCGCTGCAGATGGTCGGTATATTGTGCTTGATCTTGGGCTATCCCTACCGGCTGCATCTCGGAGTCGTCGATCTGGGCGTCGTGGACTTGGTCGTGGTCGGGCGCGTGTTGGTCTACATTTCACTGGTTTTCTCGCTAGCCAGCGCCGTGGAGTACGTGAATCTGTTTGCGCGCGCCGTCGAAGCCAAGACCAAAAGCTGAGTTTGCGCTTGAGGAGCCCCATTTCGCCTGTTAAGCCCGGCGGCATGATCGCGCGCTTCCGCTTCGCCCCTCTCTTGGCAGTTGGCCTGCTCTTGTCCTCGGGCAGCCTGGTGACCTTCGGTTGCAGCCGCCAACCGGAGGGCGAACGCTGCTCGCTCAAGAACGCCGATCTGGATTGCAACGGTGAGCTCAGCTGTACGCCTTCGACCAACTTGCGCTTCGGCAGCGACAAGGTCGACCGCTGCTGTCCCGATACGGGCTTCAGCGACACGCGCTGTACGCCTGGTCGCAGTACGGGCACGGGCGGCAGCAGCGGACTGGGCGGCGAAGGCGGCGGCGAAGGCGGCGGTGATGGTCAGGGTGGCGCGGGCGGCGCGGGTAACGGCCAGGGCGAGACCTGCAACTACAACAGCGAGTGCAAGTTGCCGCTCGTCTGCAAGACGACCTGCCCCGAAACCGGTAGCTGCGCCAACAGCTGCGAGTTCGAGTGCAATGAAGACCGCGATTGCCTGAATGGCTTCCGCTGCACGGCCAACAGCTGCGTGCTCAAGCTCTGAGGCTTTGCCCGTGACTCGAACGCTCGCGCCCTCCGAGCTGGGTCCGCACCTGGGCCAGGCGTCGGCTGGGACGCTGGCGCGCGTGGGGGGTCGCGTCGTCGGCCGCAGCGGAACCAGCCTGCTCCTGGCCGACGCCTGGGTGACCATCGTCATCGAGGCCGAGAGTTGGCCGACCGATTGGCAGCCGGGGCATCTGGTCGAGCTCGAGGTGAGCCGCGCCGCCGCGGGCTATCGACTCGAGGGCGTGCACGGCGCTGCACTCGGACGCGAAGGCCCAGAGGTCCGTCGCCTCGGTCCGACGGGTCGCGCGCACGCGCTCCTGGGCCGCGATCGAGCGCGCCGCGCCGTGCGGCGCTATTTCGAGGAGCAGCAATTTCTCGAGGTCGAAACGCCCACCTTCGTCCCCTGCCCCGGTCTCGACGCCCACGTGCACGCGCTCGCGGCCGTCGAACGCGGCGCGCGGCGCGACTACCTGATCACCTCACCCGAGCTGCACATGAAGCGGCTGCTCGTCGGCGGGCTGCCACGGATCTTCCAACTGGCGCGCGTGTTTCGCGCCGAAGAACTGGGCCGCCACCATCAGCCCGAGTTCTCGCTGCTGGAGTGGTACCGAGCATATTCGGGCGTCGACGACATGCTGAACGACACCGAAGAACTGGTGTGCCGCGTTGCAGAAGCGGTGACCGGAAAACTCGAGCTTTGCGTCGACGGGCGCAGATTGCCGCTCACTCGACCCTTTTTGCGTCACCGCGTCGACGCCGCGTTTGTCGAGTTCGCGGGCGTCGACGACGTGACCGCCCTGATCGCCTCGGACGAAGCGCGTTACTTTGAACTCCTGGTGAGCGCCGTCGAGCCCGGCTTGGCCCGCCTCGAGCGTCCCGTCTTTCTCACGCACTATCCGAGCGCACACGCCGCCCTGGCGCGCCGGGATCCAAATGATCCTCGCTTTGCCGAACGCTTCGAGCTTTACGCGGGCGGCGTCGAGCTGTGCAATGGCTTCGGCGAGCTCACCGATGGGGCCGAGCAGCGGACGCGCTTCGAGCAAGAACGGACGCGGCGCGCTGCGGCAGACGAGCCGGTGTATCCAGTGGACGAGCGCTTTCTCGCGGCCCTCGAAGAAGGCATGCCGCACGCCAGCGGGAACGCCTTGGGTTTCGACCGCTTGGTCGCGCTGGCGGCCGGCGTCGGCGACATCGCCCTCACCATGGCCTTCCCCGACCAGGATCGCTGACGGGGGCGCTCTGGGCGAGCTCCCCCGCGAAACTCAACGCGCAGCAGGCACAGTCGGCACCACGGGCGTGGCAAGATCTTCGAGGAACGAGCTGATGTCCTCGGCGCACTCGGCTACGTCGAAGCTGACGTAGTGGCCGTCCTTGCCAGCGGGCGGCTCGTATTGCCTCACGGCCAACGTGTAGGTCGGACCGGCTCCGAAGTTGCCGGTGACCGACGGAGCCGGCGTCAGGTTCAGCGCGTCCGCCCCAGTCGCTTCCAGGCCCACTGGCGGCGACGCCAGATCCATAACACCAGCCGCGTAGATGAAACTCGACAGCGTCTGGGGCGGTGAATAGGTGTCACCGAGACCGAACGTCTGCAGCGTGTGCTTCGGGGTGTTGCTGACTTCGGGGCGCAAGGCCAACAGTGGCGCAAAGCTGAGAGGATCTGCCGCGTCCATGTAGTGCTGGAGCAGACCGAGGGCCGGGTTCAGTTCGCCCATCGCCAACACCAAGCCATCCTCGGAGCTGAGCGGATCTTGCAGGGCGATGGGGAGCGCGCCCGCGATGTTCTGCGGGTTCGTCTTGTTCAGCAGCGCGAGCGCCAGACCAGCCCCGTTCCCGCTGAAAACGGCTCCGGGATAGTCAGAGAGCGGAGCCGCGATGCTTCCGTGGGTGGAGCCTTGCGAATGGCCGTAGTAGAGGATACGCGCCGGGTCGAACTGGATGGCGACGCCGCCCGTCTCGCCCGCGGTGGCCACGACGCTCTTCGCCCAGCGGAGCAAGGACAGTTGATCGGCGGCACCTTGAAGCGGGTTGCCGCGGGCTGCGTCCGGGTTCGTGAAGTTGAAGAACAAATTCTCAGGATCCTGGGTCGAGTCGCCGCGACGCGGGCCGTGCTGCACCTGATCGATACCAAGCACGGCAAACTTCGGTGTGGCGCGGGCCAACCGGCCCGAAATGGCGTCGCGCATGTGGCTGCGCATCGAGCCTCCCGTGCCGTGGCCGTAGACGACCAGCGGGAACCCACCAGCGGGCTTCGGCGATTTGGGCACCGTCAGTCCCAGGCACACCTGCTCGGTGCGCACGACGCTTGCGGAGAGGCCGCCGCCGCTTTCTGTGTAAGGCGGCGTGCCTTTTTGGAAGATCGGCAACTCGATCAACGCCTGGTACTCGTCGTAGTCAGTCGTACCGCTACCGCATGCGCGTCCCTCGTCTTCGGCGGCCTGCGGACAAGGCGAGAGGGCGCCGTCCTCGCAAAGCACCCAGTTGGTGGCCACCGGCATATCGGCGGCCGCAACGTCGAGCGCCAGCGCGCGCATGGGCGCGATCGGATCGTAGGTCGTGAACACGGCCGCCACCAAGATGGTCTCGCGATCGATGCTGTGGACAGCGAGGTAGGCGCGGAGCGGCGCGTAGTGCGCGTGAGCCTTCTGGAGCGCGCTGCTACTGGGCGCCTCGTCTTCGAGCATCGCTTCGAAATCCGGCGCTTTGGCAATGGTCTTGCCATCGGCGGCACGGGCACCCGTGCTGACCCACGCAATGTGCGTGTGGCCGGGCTGGAGGACGCCGCCGCGACCCGTGCCGAGGGCGACCCAGTCGTCGCACACGTATGCCGTCGCGGCGCCGCCGCTGCTCCAGGTGAGCCCGAGACGATTCGGCTCGCTCGTGGGATCATCGGCGTCGACCAGCACGACGCGGCGATCTTGGCCGTTGGGCGTCTTCAAGCTATCGGCATCGATCGCGCCCGAAAAGCGGAAGAGCAGCGAGGGGTGCGTGCTCCAGCCGGTGGTCGCTCGCTCGATGGCCCGCGCGTAGCGGGCGATCATGTCGACGCCGAGCAGTTCGGGCCCCGGCGTCGGAAATTCTGTCAAATCCGGGTGGCCATCTGCGTCGAGACGGATGTCGTTCGGGTACGGCAACTGGAAGAAGTCGGCGTCACTGGCCGTGCCTGCTGCGCCCGGCACGGAGAACAGCGCCGTCACGTCGTCGTCGGTCGGCTCGCTGCAAGTGACGCCCTTCCACAGCGGCACACCCGCAGGCGCCTCGGGAAGCGCGCATCGGCCTGCGCTGCAATACAACCCCTGAAAGCAGTCGGCGTGCAGGACGCACGCTTGGCCAAAATCGGCGTTGCCGGCTTCGACGCACTCCGAAGAAAGGGCCGACAGACCGCAACGCAGTCCGGGATCACATTCGGAATCGTTCTGACACGATTCACCCAGATCACCTGACGAAGGTATGCAGCTTCCGACGACGCAGTTCAGCCCGCGTCCGCACTCGGGGCCGATGACGCAGCTGGACCCGGGCGCGAGCGAGCCGCTGGGTTCACATCTGTCGTCGACGCACTCCAGGCCCGGACGACAACGCTCGAGCGAACAGTCCGCGCCCACTCCGAGTCCCGTCGGCAACCCGTCGCTCGGGATCGCGTCGAGGGTTCCGTTGTAACAGCGCGGGTTGTTGGCCGAGAAGTCCGTGTCCAGGAGATCGACACACTTCGTCGGCTGACCATCCGGAAGCGCGCTACAGCCTCCGATGGCCAACGCCACACCCAGCCAAGTCGCGGCAACCACCCGACCCCAACCCGCATTGAGAGCCCGCATCACGGCGCCATGGTAACTCGGAAAGCGAGGGACGCACTAGCTGCTGACACCACGCTCGGCTGGGGTCGCGGCGCTAGCTCATTTCTGCGACCGCCAGCCGCCGCCCAGAGCTTGGTAGACGTTCACCACGGCCGTCCTCAGCCGCTTTTTGGTTTCGAGCAGCTCCATCTGTGCGTCGAGCGAATCGCGGCGCGTCAACAGCACCTCCATGTAGTCGGCGCGCGCGGCCTGGAACAGAATGCCGGAGGCTTCGACCGATTCGTCCAGGATGGCGACCTGCTGAGACTGCAACTCCACCGCTTTGCGCAGGTTGGAAAGGGCCGCCAGCTGATTGGCGACGTCGGTGAAGGCCTCGAGCAGCGTGCGTTCGAAAGAGAACACGGCTTGGATCTGCCGGGCATTGGCAGAACGATAAGCGGCTTCGATGCCTCGCCGATTGAGGAGCGGCATCACCAGATGCCCCGCCGTATTGTAGAAAATGGACTCGGGCGTAGTGACCAGATGCTCGACATTGAACGCCTCGTAGCCGACGCCTGCGTCGATGGTGAGTGAGGGATAGAACGCGGCCTTGGTCGCAGCCACGTCCAGCTTGGAAGCCTCGAGTTGGAGCTCGGCTTGCTTCACGTCGGGGCGATTTTCCAGCAGGCGCGAGGGTACGCCCAGCGGCACGCTCTCGGGCACCATGGCGTCCAACTGCGCTGGATCGCGCGTCACTTGCTGCGGGTAGCGCCCAACCAGGAAATTGATGCGGTTTTCGGCCTGCACACGTGCCTGCTCCAGATCAAAGCGGCGGCTCCTGTTCTTGAGCACCTCGGCTTCGAAGCGCTGGACGGCCAGCTGCGTCACGCGCGCCGCTTCCTTTTCGGCCTTGACGACCTCGAGCGCATCCGTCTGGGTAGCGATGTTGCGCTCCAGGATCTCGATGCGCCGATCGAGGCCGATCAGCTCGTAGTAGGAGCGCGCGATCTCGGCCACGAGTTGCGTGACGAAGAAGTTTCTCCCCTCGATGCTGGCGAGGTAGCGATAGTCGGCCGATTTGGCCGCGTTGCGCAGTTTGCTCCAGACGTCCACTTCCCACGAGCCCATGAGGCCGAAGGTGAAGTTGCCCACCGGATCCGACAAGCCGTTGGCCGCGTCGACGGTGCCGTTGCGCGTGTACCTGCCTGCTTTCTCCATGCCGACGCCTGCCCCAGCGTTGACCTTCGGCAAGTAGTCACCCTGGCGCGCCGACACCTCCGTCTGTGCGATGATGATTTCCTGCAGTTTGACGTTCAGTTCCTGGTTATTGGCGACCGCACTCTCGATCAGTTTGCGCAAGTTGGGGTCGTCGAAAAACTTGGCCCAAGTCTGCTGCGCGATGCTGTCTTCGACCGTGCTCTGGACCCCGGACGCCGCCGAGAAGTCCTTGGGCACGGCGCGACGGGCGTCGCGTGGCTTGTTGCCCTCGAGCGATGGCGCACAGCCCGGGGTCATGCCGAGGAGAACCAGTGCGGCGCCCAAGAGCGCGCCGAGCTGCCGCCTGCGAAGCTTTTCATTCATGGTGAGCGAACTCCTCGGTCAACGGCTCGTCGTCCTCGTCGCGGACCAGCGACTTGCCGTCGGCCAACGTGCCGAAGATGTAGTAGAGGCCCGGCACGATGATCACGCCAAAGACCGTGCCGAACAGCATTCCGCCCAAGGCCGACGTACCAATCGTGCGGTTGCCCACGGCGCCAGGACCGGTCGCCACGACCAGCGGCAGCAGGCCGGCGATGAAGGCGAACGAAGTCATCAAAATGGGTCGGAAACGCACCCGGGCCCCTTCGACCGCGGCCTCGGTAATCGTGGCGCCCTTTCGGCGTTTTTGGACCGCGAACTCCACGATCAGGACGGCGTTCTTGCCCAGCAGACCGACCAGCATGACCAACCCCACTTGCGCGTAGATGTCGTTCGCCAGCCCCATCAGTTTCAGCAAGAAGAACGAACCAAACACGCCCGCCGGTAGCGAAAGCACGACAGCCAGTGGGATGATGAAGCTCTCGTACTGCGCCGCCAACACCAGGTAAACGAAGGCGAGAACCACCAAAAAGATGTAGAGCGCCTCGTTGCCACGCTTGGCCTCGTCGAATGACAGACCTTCCCAGGCGATGTCGTAGCCACGTGGCAGCGTAGCGGCGGCGACCTCCTTCACCGCGTCTATGGCGTCGCTGCTGGTGAAACCCTTGGCTGGCCCGCCACGGATCGCGGCCGAATTGTACAAGTTGTAACGAGTGATCTCGTTGGGGCCCTGCTTCTTCTCCATGGTCATGAACGCGGAGTACGGCACTTGCTCGCCGCGATCGTTCTTGACGTAGAGGTTCAGAACGTCCGACGGCAAGCGCCGAAACTCAGGCGAAGCCTGGGTGTAGACCTTGAAAAAATTGCCGAAACGGATGAAGCCCTGCTCGTAGGTACTGCCAATCAAGATGCCCAAGTTGTCCATGGCGTTCTTGATCGACACGCCCTTCTGCATGGCGAGTTCGTTGTCGATGTGCAGCTCGTACTGGGGATAGTTCGCTGCAAAGAACGTGAAGAGCCCCGTGAGTTCCTTGCGCTTGCGCAACGCGTCCATGAACTCGCCATTGATGCGATCGAACTCGTGGTAATCCGTGCCGTTGGTCTTGTCCAAGAGTCGCAGAGCAAACCCGCTGGCCGCGCCGTATCCGGGCACCGCCGGCGGCTCGAAGAACTCGACGATGGCGCCCATGTCCTTGGCTTTCTCTTCGAGCTCCTCGATGATTTGGGTGACGTTGTGCTTGCGGTCGGACCAGCTCTTGAGGTTGATCAGGCAGGTACCAGCGTTCGAACCGCGACCTTCGGTGAGCACTTCGTAGCCCGCCAGCGAGGAGACCGACTGGATCCCTTCGACCTTCTGGGCGATGCCTTGCAGCTTGCGAGCCACATCGTTGGTCTGCTCGAGCGTCGACCCGGGCGGGGTCTGAATGATGGCGTAGATCATCCCTTGGTCCTCGTTGGGCACGAACCCAGTCGGTAAGACCTTGTTGGCGCCCAAGATGCCGATACCGAACGCGAGCAGCAGACCGAAGGTGACGAGGCGGCGATTGACGATCATGCGCAGCAGCGCGACGTATTTGCCAGTACCGAACTCGAAAGCGCGATTGAAACCTTCGAGCAGCAGGCTGACGGGCGTGCGCTTCTTCGGCTTGCCGTGTTCGTTTTTCAGAATCATCGCGCACAGGACCGGCGTGAGCGTGAGGGCCACGACGCCAGACAGCACGATGGACGAGGCCATGGTGATGGCGAACTGCCGGTAGAAGATGCCCACGGGGCCGGTCATGAAGGCCACGGGGACGAACACGGCGGTCATCAGCAGCGTGATGGCGACGACGGCGCCGCTGATCTCGCCCATCACCAACTTGACTGCGTTGTACGGAGACGCATGGGTCTCCGCCATTTTTGCGTGGACCGCTTCGACCACCACGATGGCGTCATCGACCACGACGCCGATCGCCAGCACCAAGGCAAACAGCGTGATCAGGTTGATGCTGATGCCGAACATCTGCATGAAAGTGAAAGCTCCGATGAGCGAAACCGGCACCGCCAAGGTAGGGATCAGGGTCGAACGCCAGTCGCCAAGGAAGAGGAAGACCACCAGCGCTACCAGCACGAAAGCCTCGCCCAAGGTGTGGATGACCTTTTCAATCGAGGCATCGAGGAAGGTCGAAACGTCGTAGCTGATCTGATAATCCATTCCTGCGGGGAACGTCTCCTTCAGCTCGTCGAGCTTCGTCTTCACGTTCTCGATCACCTCGCTGGCGTTACTGCCGTAGGTCTGTTTGAGCACGATGGCGGCCGAGGGGAGGCCGTCCATACTGGAGTAGATATCGAAAAACTCGCTGCCCAACTCGACGTTGGCAACGTCCTTGAGATGGAGACTTTCTCCGTCGGCGTTCGCGCGAATGACGATGTTCTCGTATTGCTCGGGCTTGTTGTAACGATCCTGGTAGACGAGCACGTACTCGAGCGCCTGCGCCTCTTTGCCCGACGCCTGACCGATGCGCCCCGGGCGCGCGATCACGCTCTGTTCGTTGACCGCTTCCATCACCTCGTCCGTCGAGACGTTGTAGGCCCGCATGCGGTCCGGATTGAGCCAGATGCGCATGGCGTACTGACGCGAGCCCAGGATGCGTGTCTGCGCGATACCCTTGATGCGCCCCACTTCAGGGAGCAGGTTCACGTTGGCGTAGTTGTACAGAAACTTCTGGTCGGCCGTCTTGTCCGTGCTGAACAGGTTGACGTACATCAACATGCTCGGTTGGACGAAGTTGACCACTACGCCCTCGAGCTGCACCAGCGGAGGGAGCCGGCTCATCACCTGGTCGACGCGGTTCTTCACGTTGACCATGGCCTGATTGGGATCAGTCCCCAGCTCGAAGACCACCTGAATGGTGGCCTCACCCGCGCTTGTCGCGTCGGACATGATGTAGCTCATGCCCTGAACGCCGTTGATGGCGCGCTCGAGGGTGATCAGCGAGGACTTGACCAACACGTCCGCGCTGGCGCCCGGAAAGTCCAACGTCACGATCACGCGAGGTGGAGAGATTTCTGGGAATTGAGAGATCGGACGCGAACGCATGGCCAAGAGGCCGAGGAAAACAACGACGATCGACAGCACGATGGCGAGCACCGGCCGGCGGATGAAGGTGCCGGTCATTCTGCGGCGACCTCGAGATGCGAATAGATTTCTTCCGGCTTCTTGTAGTCGGGCGAAATGACGCTGCCCTCGCGAACCTTACGCAGACCGTCGAGTAAGATCTTGTCCTTTTCGTCCAGCCCGCTCTCGACCACGAAGACCTGGGGCAACTCGGCGGAGACGACGATAGCGCGGGCGTGAACGACGTTCTTTTCGTCGATGACGAACACGAACTTCTTGTCCAAAACCTCGAAGGTGGCCTTTTGCGGGATCAACAGGGCGTTGTCGAGCGGCAACTTCATGCGGATCTTCCCCGTCTCGCCGTGCCGAAGCAGGCCGTCGGGGTTCAGGAAGGTCGCGCGAAAAGCGATGTTGCCCGTCTCGTTGTTGAAGTCGGCTTCGATCGTTTGGACCTTGCCGGGCTGGTCAAAGACGCGACCGTTGGCCATGACCAGCTGCACCGGCTCGTCCCCCGCCCCGCCATGCTTCATCTTGTAGTCGAGGTACTCCGCCTCGGTGACGTTGAAATAGACCCAGATCGTGCTGTTGTCGGCCATGGTGGTGAGCGGATCGCCCTCGTCGAGCAAGCTGCCTTTCCGCACCAGAAAGCGGCCGATGATGCCGCTGAACGGCGCTCGAATTTCGGTCAGGCCCTTGTGCGTGGTGGCCAGATGGAGCTGCGCCTGGGCTTTGCCCACCTTGGCCTTCCCCAACGCAAGTTCGCTGGACGAGACGATGTTCTTGTCGGCCAGGAGCTTGGTGTTGCTATATTCGATATCGACCAGATCGGCTTCGGCTTGCGCCTTCTGCACTTCGGCCTGGTAGATGAGGGGCATGAGCTGGAACATCTTGACGCCCTTGGCCACGCGCTGGCCTTCGTCGATGAAGATGTCCTGCAGGTAACCGCGCTCCAGCGCTCGCAGCTCGATGTGCTGGATGGCGCGGATCTGAGCCACGTATTCCCGAGTCAGCTCGGTCGACTTCCGCAGCGGGCTGGTGACTAGATACTTCGGCTTCTCGACGGCTTCTTCGTGGTGCCGATTGCAGCCAAGTGTCGTGAGAGCGGCTAGCAAGATGAGGAGCAACGGGGTTCGGTGCATGATCAGAGGCCTTGTCGGGGAAGCCATTGGAAAGGACGGGGACATCCCCAGGAACGTGGAAATCGAGGTGAGTCAGATGGTGCTGACGCTGGAGGCGCGGCGCGGGTACCTGGCGGCCAAACGAGCCGCACCGGCACCCAGGGCACCTCAGCTCGGCTCGGCACGGCTCCACTCGCAGGAAGCGGCGCTACGCGGGGTTTGCGTCCGCACTCTCTGCCCACGCCGAGGCGAGCCCGCACGCGGCACATTTCTGCGTGGCACGAACTCGAGCATCGCCGCGCGATCGCTCGAGGACGAGGTCCGGATCGCCGGACGCAGGGCGATCAGCCAGCCAGCGGAGGACCGCGAACCGAGCGACTTCCGAGGTCGAACCGCGACGTATCGCGCTGCTCGTCCTTGGGACTCGGCTGCTTACTGGGCGCGAACGGCAGGTCGATGACCAAGAGGCCGACCAGGCGAGGCTGGAAGATTTCGGCGACCGGAACCGGGGGTCCAGCGTCGGCTGCTGCGTGGTCGAACTCGCGGCTGGTGAGTTCGAGAGTCGTCTCGGTCTCGTCACCCCGCTGCGCTTCGGCCTCGGCCAGCGAGGCGACGAACGCCTCCGAAAGTCCGAAAAGCGCAGTAATTAGCGCAAAAAGCAAAGGGATCAAGCGCGCTGGCAACGAACGGGGCGCGCTCGCCGAGCGCTCATCGAGCTCCCGGGCGTTCACGCTACGACTCCACGCTTCATCACGATGCGCTCGGTAAAGCATCAGGCTGAGATAGGCGCAATGTCGAACCGAAAGATGTCAGCTTCTTTTCGTCGGCAATGAACCTGGAACGGAACGTGCCGAGGGCGCCAAGTTCGGCAATCAGGACCCGCCGTAGCGCACGACCGAGACGACAGGGTGACCTTCGAGACGAGCGCGTCCGCCCAGCTCGGTCAGCTCGACGATGAACGCAATGGCCAAGACGGAGGCGCCTTGCCGCTCGACCAGCTCCGCGGAAGCAGCCGCTGTCCCACCAGTGGCCAAGAGATCGTCCACGATCAACACCTGCGCGCCTTCGGCGAGAGCATCCCGGTGCATCTCGAGTTCAGCCTCGCCGTACTCCAGCGAATACGACACGCGATCGGTCTTGCCTGGCAGTTTCCCGCCTTTGCGCACGGGCACGAAGCTGGCGTTCAGGCGCGCAGCCAACGCGCCTCCAAAGATGAAGCCGCGCGATTCGACACCCACGACGGCGTCCACCCGTTGCCCGACGAACTGATGAGCCAAGGCATCGAGCACGATGTGGAAACCACGCGGCGACGCCAGGAGCGGCGTGATGTCGCGAAACAGGATGCCGGGCTGTGGAAAATCGGGGATCGAACGGATGAGCGAGGTGACGAAACCGAGGGCATCGAAGTCGCGGGCGCCCACGAGCGAAACCCCGGCTTGGACCTGATCGCGCTCCATCTGCACGACGCCGCGGGGCGTGGGTTGGGTGCGAGCCGGAAGGACACCGCTGGGGCGCTTGCGCTGGGCCATGACTTTTAGAACTACTCGACGAGCCCGGATCCAGCAATCTGGCCCGCTTGTCGGCTGTCCACGACCATTTGTGCGTCGCCTTCGAGCGAACTCGACCACAGATCGAGCAAGAGCGGCGTGATGCCTATCGCTCCCTGATCGTAGGCCTCGGTGTCGCTGCCTGGCGCGTCGCCATGCGTTACTTCGGCATCGGAGCCGCCGATCCAGAAATAGTCGAGACCGCGCGGATCCTGGCGCTTGACCAGGCCGCCGCCGTAGTTGCGACGCCCGAGACGGGTCGCGCGCACGCTCCACGCTTTGCCCGTAGGAATGTTGATGTTGAACAGACGCGCTCCGACGAGCCCCGTGTCGAGCAGCGCACGCGCGATCCGGCTGGCTTCGGCAGCGGCGAGCGTCTGGTCGGTTTGACGACACGCGGACACGGCCAACGCCAAGTAGCCCGACAGCGCACCCTCCCGCGCCGCCGCCACGGTCCCGCTGTAGAAAACGTCAACCCCCAGGTTGAGCCCGTGGTTCATGCCCGACACCACCAGGTCCGGCTTGCGCTCGAGGATGCCCGCATTGAGAGCCAGGTAGACGCTGTCAGCTGGCGTGCCGTCGACTGCATAGATGTCCGGCTCCGCATTCCTCAACCGCAGCGGCCGGTTGAGACTGAGCGAGTGGCTGGACGCGCTCTGTTCGTTCTCGGGCGCGCAAAGCACGACGTCGGCCCAGTCGAGCAGAGCAGCCCGCAGGGCCAAAATCCCGGAGGCGCGGTAGCCGTCGTCGTTCGACAGGAGGATCAGAGGGCGAACCATGTCCCTTGCATGTACCCTCGAGCCCCAATCGCTGACAAGCGGCCGCGCCCCGCTTGGATCCGCCTATTTCCCTTGCCCGCTCGCCATGACAAGGTCGAACCGACATGTCGCTGCTAGGCACTGAAGGACCAGGTTCCTCCCAGAGGACGCCCGAGTACGACGCTTTCCTCGACCCATTGTCGCCCGAGACCGAGCTTCTGGTCTGCCAGTACGTGCGCGAGGCCTTGGGACGTTTCGGTTCGAGCGGCGAAGTCACATGGGAAGGCAGCGAGCTGCTCTTGCTTTCGCCCGCCGGTGTGAGCCGCGCCCGCGTGGGCTCGTGGGTGCGGCGCTGGGAGCAACTCGACGAGAACATCCGCCGCGGTCGCGCGCTCGAGCTCGCGCGGCAACTGGCCCAGCCTCGCGCGCTGGCCGCCGCCACCAGCGTTCGATCGGGCTCGGCGTCCTGGACCGGCTGGGTGCTGGCCGCGGCGGTGGCCATCGCGGGCCTCGCCGCTTACTTCTGGTTCGTCCGTCCCGATCCAGCCAGCGCCACCGACGCGAGCGCTTCAGGGCCCGTGAGCCGCACCAAGGGCGCGGCGCCGACCGATCTCGAAGAGCGCATCGCCCGCGCCAACCGGGTCTGCGAAGCCACGCGCGCGCGCGTTCTGCGCGGAGCGACCGTCGGCATCACCGAAACCGACGGCTGGGTGGTCGAGTTCTTCGGCTTCCAAAAGGACGGCAAGGCTCTCCTGGGCAAAAGCCCAGCACTCGCCCAATTCGTCGCCTCACCGAGCGCGCCCGAAGGCTCCGCCTTCATCTGGAAAGAAGAGCCGCAGCTCGCGACGGTCACGAACTCGACGACCCGCGTGACGCTGGCCGACGAGCCCATCACCGGCAGCCAGGGCGACACGACGCCCGCCTTGCGCATCACTTTCCACGGCGCGCTGGTCGACGCCTACTTTCAGCCCGAGGAGCGCGCGCACTACTACCATCTCGCTCATGGTTTGACCGAGGCGCTCGGCCTCACCCATTCAGCGCTGTACGCGCGCTGCGAAGCGGGACGCACCCACCACCTCGGCTCGTGGTTTCGCGGCCGCAACGACGCCGAAGCTGCGACCTCTTTGCTCTATTTTCTGGGCACTTACGCCGAGCCGCCGCACCTCAGCCCACCATTCCTGCACGCAGTGGGCGGCACGGAGCTCGATCGCTCGGTCGCTCTGAACAACATCGAACACGTCGCAGGCAACATCGATCGCGCGCTCTTGGCCAGCGTGCTCGGTCGCCAAGGCGGCATGGTCGTCGGCAAGAAGAACGAAGGCGTGACCATCGCCTTCCCCTTCCGCGACGGCAACCGCGCGGCACGAGCCAGCCGCGATCTGGCGCGCCTGGTCGATCTGAATCGCGACTAACGGGGACTCGTTCGGCGGAGAGTCAGCTCGCTTTGGGGTAGTTGCTCGGCGTCGGCTTGGCCATGCCCCAAGGGCGAAAGCTCTCGCGGTCCCCTTCGCGCAAAACGGTCGAGCCGCGCCTGGCGCAGGCCGGGCAATGAATCTCGACCCGCACGGGCCGGGCCGCCAGTACGTCCGTCGACTCCGCAAAGCGGCACTCCGCCCCGCATCCTGGACAGGCAACGCCCGTTCGTGTGGAAAACCCCGTGACCGCCATGGACCTACCGCCTTGTCGCTCGAACACCCGCACCTTGCTGAACGGCGCTTTAGCCCCGAGCTTTAAGCCTGACCCTTCCCGGTCGGCGATCGAGGAAATTACGACGATTTAGAGCGTTGCGCAGGGGGAGCGGCTGACTATGCTCGGTGTCGTTCTTGCGGCTTTGGCCACAAGTCCAACTAATTCGCGGGAGTAGCTCAGCTGGTAGAGCGCGACCTTCCCAAGGTCGATGTCGTGGGTTCGAATCCCATTTCCCGCTCCAAAAGGTCACGTGCGAGCTGATCACTCCGGCCAGGCGAACGTGCTCGACCAACCAGCTTCCTGCTTCGTCGCATAGGATTGATTCTGGTCGGAGCCGCGTTGCTCGAGCGATTTGACGACTTGCATGCTGTAAGGCTGGAGGGTCTCGGGTCGTACAACGTAGTGACCCACCGTCCTGACGCTGTAGAAGTCGATGGTGCGCCCTAGTCCCATGGTCGCTTTGGCGAGAGCTGCGCTCGCTGCCTTTGGATTGACGAACTTGCTCTCCGAGAGCACCCGTACGCAGTCAGTCGGCTTCCCCTCATAGCAAGGCGCGTTGGTTTCGGCCGACATAACGGTCTCGAGCGCCATCAGGGGGGTTCCGGGGAGAGGTAACGGCGCATAGACGTGGGAGAC